>Cebus_capucinus_imitator_PRJNA485217_SSR091__coassemble_5687_pt1 | contig 2522 bp, 1 predicted proteins | sample Cebus_capucinus_imitator_PRJNA485217_SSR091__metabat2_high_PE_002 | metagenome-assembled genome bin Cebus_capucinus_imitator_PRJNA485217_SSR091 | reverse complement strand
GACCCCTCCTCCACGTATGCCATGAAGGGCCTCGTGGACGAGCTCAACGCCGGTGCCTGGGACAAGTACGATCTGGTCGGCGGCACCGACCCGGACGCCGACCGTCACGGCATCGTCTGCCCGAACTGGGGCGTGATGAACCCGAACCACTACATCGCCGTGTGCGTGGAGTACCTGTTCGGCGGCAACCGTCCGGGCTGGCCGGCCGGCGCGGGCATCGGCAAGACGCTCGTCTCCTCCTCGCTCATCGACCGCGTGGCCGCCTCCATCGGCGCCAGGCTCGTCGAGGTGCCGGTGGGCTTCAAGTGGTTCGTGGACCCGCTGTTCCAGGGCGAGGTCGCCTTCGGAGGCGAGGAAAGCTCCGGCATGAGCTTCCTGCGCCGCGACGGCCACGTGTGGACCACGGACAAGGACGGTCTCATTCCCGACCTGCTGGCCGCGGAGATCACCGCCAAGACCGGCAAGAACCCGGCCCAGCTGCATGTGGAGCAGGTCGAGCGTTTCGGCGAGAGCTGGTACAAGCGTGTGGACACCCCCACCACGCTGGAGCAGAAGGCCAAGTTCGCGGCCCTGTCCGGCGAGGACGTGACCGCCGCCACGCTGGCCGGCGAGGACATCACCGCCAAGCTGACCGAGGCTCCGGGCAACGGCGCGAAGATCGGTGGCCTGAAGGTCGTGACCGAGAACAACTGGTTCGCGGCCCGCCCGTCCGGCACCGAGAACATCTACAAGGTGTACGCCGAGTCCTTCGAGAGCCCCGAGGCTCTGGACAAGGTCCTTGAGGAGGCCACCGTCGTGGTGGACAAGGCCCTCAGCGAATGACCTGAACACGGACGTCTCCGAGGCTTCCGCTGAAAACGCCGTCGGCACGTCCGGCGGCGTTTTTTTCATGCCCCATCGCGCCGCGCTCCGTCGCGCCGCGACGTGACCACGGCGTGTCCGGCACCGTGCCGCGTACGCCGTTCTTCGCCGCATGGCCCGCGCCTTGCGTTACTGTGGGGCGTATGACTGACACGATCACGGTTTCGACGGACGGTTCCGCCTTGGGCAATCCCAACGGTCCGATGGGTTGGGCGTGGGCCGACCACGCCAAGCACGCCGGGGACGGCGGCGCCCCCGGACATGCGCACGACGCGCGCGGCTACGATGCGGGCGGCGCCACGAACGGCACGAACCAGATCGGCGAACTGTGCGCGGTGTTGGAGGCGCTGCGCGCGCATCCGGGTCCGGAGCCGCTGGTCATCGAATCGGATTCGCAGTACGCCATCAACTGCGCGACCACCTGGATCAAGGGGTGGAAGAAGAACGGCTGGAAGAATTCGCAGAAGAAGCCGGTGAAGAACGCGCACGTCATCAAGGCCATCGATGCGGAGATCTCGAAGCGCCCCGGCCCGGTCCGCTTCCGTTGGGTGAAGGGCCATGCGGGCAACGCGGGCAACGAGCTGGTGGACGAGTTGGCGCGCACGTACGCTTCGGACTGCCGTTCCGGCGCGCGCGACGGCTATCTTCCCATCGAGGGATGGCGTTCCCTGCTCGCCTCGGAATATTCCAAGGGCACCGACGTGCCGCCGGACGTCCAGCTCGTGCTGGACGGCAAGGCGGACGAATCGTCCCTCCGCCCCGACCGCTCCCCCGCGCCGTCGGACGCGCCATCGGACGGCGAAGTCGTGGACGCACCGTCCGATGGAGGTATGGACACACCGTCCGAAGGCGGAAGGTCCGACGAATCCGCCGTATCCGATGAGTCCGGTGCCGTTATGGACGAGACCGCGCCGTCCGCCATCGACCGTCATGGCGACGACACGCGGGCGGACCGTCCGATGCCGGGCGACACGGCCGAGACGAGGACCGTGCCGGATTCCCCGACCTCACCGACCGCACCAACGCACGAGACGCCCGCCGAGCCGGCCGTGCGTCTCGTCACACCGCGCCCCACGGGACTGTCGGTGTCCGGGGCGGTGCGCTTCTCCCCCGCGCCGCGCACCAGTCCGTCGTTCACTGGCGAGCCGATGCACGTGCACGGCTACATCGCGGTGGACGGCTTCGTGGACGCGGACGGCACGCTCGTGCTCAACGGCGCGCGATTCTGCATCTGACATCGAAGCTCGTCACGCAAGCCGGCACCCCATCGCGTGAAACACAGCGTGAAACGTCCGTGAAACAGCCTGTGAAACGGACTGTGAAACACTTCGGTCATACGGACCGTTCATCATACGGCTGTTCGTATGCAGGAGAGACGCGTCGGACGAATTCGGCCATACACGGAACGGAGAAGGCCACGCTGCCGTATCCGGACGCGTAGATCAGCCCGAGTCCGATGAGCGCGGCTCGCGCACTGGCGGCGGCGCCCCTACTGCCGAAACGCGCCGCCACGTCGGCGGTACGCACGATATCGTCCGACAATTCCGCCATGATGCGCAGATAACGTCGTCCGTTTTCGGAAGCGCGCTGCCAGCGGGATAGGTACAGTCCCTGATCGAGCATCTCCAGCGCAGCCGACTCTCCCCGTTCCACCGCGGCCA
>Cebus_capucinus_imitator_PRJNA485217_SSR091__coassemble_4141_pt1 | contig 4258 bp, 2 predicted proteins | sample Cebus_capucinus_imitator_PRJNA485217_SSR091__metabat2_high_PE_002 | metagenome-assembled genome bin Cebus_capucinus_imitator_PRJNA485217_SSR091 | reverse complement strand
CCCTCGCCCATGAGCAGGATCACATTCTCGCCTACTCCCGCATACCGGGCGATACGGGCCGGGTCAAGCGAGTCTTCTCGCAAACGTCCGGAGACTATGGCGGCCGTATCTGCCAAGGTGGGCATGTCCTTGATGCCCGCGTGGGAGTATTCGCCCAGTCGGATGCGGTATCCGACTCCCTCCGCCGGAAGCGCGTCGAATTTTGTGAAATCCATGTTTTTCCTTTCCTGAATCGCCGCACCTCCGTATCCCTCAGCCGAAGAATTGGGAGAGGAGCACGTATCCGACCATTATGCCCAGGATGACGGCAACGGCGCACAGGCCGGCGAACTTCAGCCACGCCTTCAACGGCGTCATACGCCGCTCGTCCTCGTCAAGGACATGCACCGTCAGTTTCCGGAATCGCTTCATGGGTCCACCTTAGTCGACCGCGGAAGACGCTCGGGCCGCGACGTTTCCGCCACGGTCCGAGGACTCCGCCATGGAGCGAGGTCGGGTTAGAGGCTTCGGCGGCGGATGGCGGCTATGGTCAGGGCGCCCACGGCCAGGGCGGCGACGGCGGTCAGGGCGAGCGCGCCGAGCGCCGAGCCGGTGACGGGCAGGGGTTCGGGCTCTTCGGGTTCCTCCGGCGTCTCAGGTTCCTCGGGAGCCTCGGGTTCCTCGCCGGTGACGCGCGTGTGCTCCCAACGGTCGTCGTAGCGGCTGGCGGCGGCTTCGACGCGGTCGTCTCCTCCGAAGCTGTAGACGAACACGTACCAGCCGTGGGTTTCCGCGATGATGTTCACGGCCTCGCCGTGCGCGTCCTCGCTGCCTCCGCCCACGCGGATGCGTCCGTTGGCCGCGGGATAGTCCCATGTGCCGATGAGCTTGTGGTGGGCGTCCTCCTGGGGCGGGTCGGCGCCTTGCGGAGCGTAGGCGTCGTCGTTGTCCGGGTTCTCCGGGTCGCCGGACCACCATACGCTGACCTGCGCGAGGGGTTCGTCCGCGCCGATGCCGTATTCCTCATCTCCCGCGAACAGACCGTGGTCGTCCGGGAATCCGCTGACGGTGATGACGTCGCTGAGATGCGACCCTACTACGGCGGAGTGTTCGGTGGCGCTGGATTCCACGTCGAGCTTGGAACGGTTGGAGCCGGTCTCCGCGGCTTCCAGGAATCCGCTGACCGCATCCGCCAACACGTATTCGCGGGCCTGCGCGCTTTGGTCGGAAGCATCGAAGGCCCACACCCAGGTGCCGACGCCGCCGCGTTCCGGCGTGAGGTACTCCTCGCCCGCTGCGGTGCGTGCGGTGACGACGCGCGTCTGTCCGACGTCCGTGAAGGCGGCTTCGCCGTAGGCGACGGGCGTGTACCCGCGACGTTCCACGCGTGCGAGGAAGTCCTCCACGCTTTCGCCGTCCTTGGGGTTCATGCGGTCCACGAGTCGTTTGGCGGGGATGTCGTCGAAGTAGTAGCCTTCGGCGACGAGTTCCAGTCCGGCCGGCCAGTGGCTGTCATCGCCCGATACCCCCGAGGTGACTTCGTCGGAAACGGGCCGCCCGGCGTCCACGATCTTCTCGACGGCGACGGTGGACAGTGACGGGGTGAAGTCCTTGCGCACTTGGAAGGTGACGCCCACGTTGGAGACGGTATCCTTGCCGCCGTAGCGGATGTAGTCCTGTTCGCTGACGAGCTGTTGGAGCCGGTGCCGGTCGTATTCGACGTTCACCTTGACCTCTCCCCTGCCGGTGGCGACCCAATGGTGGCGCACGGCCTGCTCCTGCGAGACGCCGGACACACTCGTTCCCAACGGCGCGCCGTCCTCGTCCACGAACTGCGCGGGCCCTTCGATGACGGCCCGGTATGCCACGCCGACCACGGCGCCTTGGTCGCCGTTGAGGATGTGCGCGTCCACCCATCCGCTGCGGATGCCGTCCACCACGTTCACGCCCACGTCCACGCCTTCGGGCGCGTTCGTCGCAGCCTCGCGGTCGAGTTCCCGGGCGCGCGCGTCCAGTGTGGGGTACTGCGCTTCGATGGAGGCGCGGTGGCGCGCCCATTCGGCGGGGTTGCCGTCGAATGCGTCGTGGACGAGCAGTCCGATGGCGGCCTGCGTGTGCGCGTCCCGTGTGGCGCGGTAGCGGTCCACCAGCCATGCGACGCGCGCGGCTTGGGCGCTGTCGGCCACGTCCAGTTCGTCCGAATAGTCGTATTGGGCGTCCTTGCCAGCCTCCATGCAGTAGACGAGGCGTCCTTCCGTATCCTGTCCGATGGCGCCCACCCACAGTTCGCGTCCGTCCACCGTGTAGGTGAGGTAGGTGCCGTCCGGCGGCGCGGTGAGCGTTCCGGCGCTGGCCGCCGGTGCCAGTCCGATGGCGCATGCGGCGGCCGTGGCGAGCATGGCCAGCAGCGCGGCCATGCACCGTCGTATCCGCATGATGGTTTCCTTCCGCGACGTTCGTGGTTCCTTCGTTGCCGTCATGGCGTTCCTTCCCCGCGGCGCGCCCGCATGGCCCTTCATGCGGCCGCGTCCCGTCTGTTCGTCGTTCCGTCCGTCCGTTCCGGACGGCTGTTTCCAGACTCGCAGGCGCGACGTGCGCGGCGGGAAAAATCCGGACCCTGTGGACGAAGGCTCCCCGTCGGGCCCGTTGTGGACAACCTCACGCTTCGTCCACGACGGGGACGCACGTGACGCATGTCGGCCCCATCGGATGCCGTCGAACGCCCGCCTCCCTCCCTTTTCGCCGCTTTCCGGGCGGAAGACAACGTTTTCGGCACCATCGCCCTACAATGGGTGGCGTTGGCAACATCCACAGCCATACAGGTACAGGTAAGGAGAGGGCCGCCATGTCGAAGACGACGACCACGAACGAAGAGCAGAACACCGATCAGGTCGCCACGCCGGAGGAGAAGCCGGCCAAGCGCGCCGCACGCAAGACCACCAGGACACGCAAGCCGCGCGCCTCCAAGACCAAGGCCGCAGTCTTGCCCGCGACCGCCGGCGAGGCCCCCGCGCCGCAGATCGCCATCGAGGAGCCCGGCCAGTTCGGCCGCGTCAACGTGATGGACGTCACCCCGTGCGCCGAGGGCGGACTGTACCCGGCGCGCGTCGAACTGGGCGAGGCGTTCGAGGTCACCGCGCAGGTGTTCATCGAGGGACGCACCAAGGTGGGCGCCACCGCGGTGGTGCGCAACCCGCGCGGCAAGGAGACGCTGCGCATGCCCATGACCTGCGTCAACGCGGGTCTGGACCGTTGGGCCGTGACCCTCGCCTGCGGCGAGCATTCCGATGCCAAGCCTTGGGAACCCGAGTTCGCGCCCGTCAAGCGCCAGCTGGGCGAATGGACCGTCACCGTGGAGGGCTGGGAGGACACGTACCGTTCCTGGCTGCATGACGCCGAGATCAAGGTCCGCGTCAACGACGACGTCTCCAACGCGCTCATCTCCGGCTCTCGCCTGCTCGCCCGCTGGGCCGTCACCCCGGATGCGAAGCTCAAGGCCGCGCAGCGCAAGGTGCTGGAGGCCGCCGCCGAGACCATGGCGAACGAATCCCTCACCCCGCAGGAGCGTCTGGCCGCCGCCACCGCCCCGGAGATCGCCGAACTGCATGAGACGAATCCGCTGCGCGACGGCCTGTCCGCGGGCGCGCCGCAACGTTTCAAGGTGGAGCGTCCGAAGTCCAGCTTCGCCGCCTGGTACCAGTTCTTCCCCCGCTCCGAAGGCGCCTACCGCGACGAGGAGACCGGCAAGATCGTGCCGGGCACGCTCAAGACGTCCATCGCGGGTCTGGAGCGCGCCAAGGCCGAAGGCTTCGACATCGTCTACCTGCCGCCCATCTTCCCCATCGGCGTGACGAACCGCAAGGGCCGCAACAACTCCCTCGTGGCCGGACCGGACGACCCGGGCTCGCCGTTCGGCATCGGCGCGGCCGAGGGCGGCCATGACACCGTCGACCCGAAGCTCGGCACCATGGAGGACTTCAAGGCCCTCACCGCCAAGGCGCATGAGCTGGGTCTGGAGATCTCGCTCGACTTCGCCCTGCAGTGCTCGCCGGACCATCCGTGGGTCAAGGAGCATCCGAACTGGTTCCGCAGCAAGCCGGACGGCACCATCGCGTTCGCGGAGAACCCGCCGAAGAAGTATCAGGACATCTACCCCATCGACTTCAACGCGGACATGCCGGGCATCGAGAAGGAGGTGGAGCGCATCCTCAACCTGTGGATCGAGGAGTGCCGCGCGCACAGCCTCCACGCACTCCTCCGTGATATGAACGTCCGGATT
>Cebus_capucinus_imitator_PRJNA485217_SSR091__coassemble_3917_pt1 | contig 4711 bp, 2 predicted proteins | sample Cebus_capucinus_imitator_PRJNA485217_SSR091__metabat2_high_PE_002 | metagenome-assembled genome bin Cebus_capucinus_imitator_PRJNA485217_SSR091 | reverse complement strand
GACAATCCGAAATCCGAACGCGTCAAGCGCGTGGCCGACCTGGCGCGCGCCAAGGGGCGCGAACGCTCCGGACGCTTCCTCATCGAAGGACCGCAGTCCGTGCGCGAGGCGGTGGGCCACCGTCCCGACGTAGTGCGCGACCTGTACGTGGCGGCCGGCGACTCGCGCGGCGGCTACGCCTCCGAAACGCTGGAACGCATCGTGGACGCCGCGCAGGACGCGGAGCGCACGCAGGGGGCGCGCATCTACGTGCACCGCGCCACCGACGAGGTCATCGCCAGGATGAGCGGCGACGCGCAGGGCATCGTCGCCGTGGGCGACATCGAGGCGCTGCACGCGGAGATCTCCGGCGTGCGCCTGTCCAAAAGGCCGCTCGTGGCCGCGTTCTGGCAGGTGCGCGACCCGGGCAACGCCGGCACTGTGATCCGCGCGGCCGACGCCGCCGGCTGCGACGCCGTGGTGTTCGTGGACGAATGCGTGGACCCGCTCAACCCGAAGGTGATCCGCTCCACCACCGGCTCCCTGTTCCACCTGCCGGTGCTGCGCATGGGCGTGGGCACGTTCCTCAGCTGGATGGAACGCTCCAGGATGGAGACCATCGCCGCCGACGTGTACGGCATGGAGGGATGCAAGCCCGAATCCCTGCCGGGCGTGCTCGCCGCCTACCGCGGCGCGGACGGCAACGGCGAGGCCGTGCTGTTCGGCAACGAGGCCAGGGGACTGCCGTCCGCGGTGCTCGAGCGCATGGACCGCATCGTGTCCATCCCGCTGTACGGCAAGGCCGAATCGCTCAACCTGGGCACCTCGGCCGCGGTTATGCTCATGAGCATGGCCATGGCCCGACGCTGAACGCCCGAAGGCGGTATCATCCTCGAGCCGCCGCCCTCGAAGGGAGGGCGGCGCAAGGACGTCTTCCACGCGTCTATGTCGAGTCGTGTGGGAACAATGTGATGTTGGACAAACGCTTGGAAAATGCGTGTTTTCGCGCGTTTTCTCCCCAAGCAAGAGACAAGGAAAGGGTGCTCGTGGCAGAAGCGCTATTCGATGCCCAGTCGGTGACCGATGCGGTCGCCGAAGGCATCGCGAAAATCCAGAACGCCTCCACGCTGGAGGAATTGAAGGCCGTCAAGACCGAATACGCCGGCGCGGATTCGGCGATGACCAAGGCCAGCAAGGCCATCGGCTCGCTGCCCAAGGATCAGAAGAAGGAGGCCGGCCAGCTGCTGGGCAGGCTGCGCGCCGACTTCGGCCGCGCCTACGGCCCCAAGGAGAAGGAGCTCAAGGAGGCCGCCGAGGCCGCCGCGCTGGCCGCCGAGACCGTGGACATGACGCTGCCCGTCACCCGCCGTCCGCTCGGCGCGCGCCATCCGCTCGCCAAGCTCATGGAGGACGTGGAGGACTTCTTCGTGTCCATGGGATGGCAGATCTCCGAAGGCCCCGAGGTGGAGGCCGAATGGTACAACTTCGACGCCCTGAACTTCGGCCCGGACCATCCGGCCCGCCAGATGCAGGACACCTTCTACGTCAAGGGCAACCAGGCCATGGACGCCGCCGGCTTCGTCGGCTCCAACATGGTGGTGCGCACGCAGACCTCGTCCGACCAGGTGCGCGCGCTGCTCACCCGCGGCGTGCCGCTGTACATCGCCAGCCCGGGCCGCGTGTTCCGCACCGACGAGCTGGACGCCACGCACACGCCGGTGTTCCACCAGTGCGAGGCCCTCGCCGTGGACAGGCATCTGACCATGGCCGACCTCAAGGGCGTGCTGGACAAGCTCGCCGTGGCCATGTTCGGCCCGGAGGCCAGGACGCGCCTGCGCCCCAGCTACTTCCCGTTCACCGAGCCGAGCGCCGAGCTCGACCTGTGGTTCCCGGACAAGAAGGGCGGCCCCGGCTGGCTCGAATGGGGCGGATGCGGCATGGTCAACCCGAACGTGCTCAAGTCCGCGGGCCTGGACCCGAACGAATACACCGGTTTCGCGTTCGGCGTGGGCATGGAGCGCACGCTGCTGCTGCGTTCCGACATCAACGACATGCACGACCTCGTCGAGGGCGACGTGCGTTTCGCCGAACAGTTTGTGATGGGGGAGTGACCGCTCATGCCTATGATCGACATCGATTGGCTCAAGGAACACGTCGAGGTCCCGGAGGGCCTGACGTACGAACAGCTCGCCAAGGACCTGGTGAAGGTCGGCCTTGAGGAGGAGGAGATCCACTCCTCCCAGGTGACCGGACCCATCGTGGTGGGCTACGTGGTGGACGCCACGCCGGAACCGCAGAAGAACGGCAAGGTCATCAACTGGTGCCATGTGGACTGCGGCGACGAGTGGAACGAGACCGACGAGGACGGCAACAAGGTCCCGCGCGGCATCATCTGCGGCGCGCCGAACATGAAGGCCGGAGAGAAGGTCGTGGTGACCCTGCCGGGAGCCGTCCTGCCGGGCGACTTCCGCATCGAGCCGCGCAAGACCTACGGCCACATCTCCAACGGCATGTGCGCCTCCGAACGTGAGCTGGGCCTGGGCGACAGCCACGACGGCATCATCCTGCTGCGCGACTACGGCTTCACCGCCGAGGAGTACGAGGCGTTGAAGCCCGGCGACGACGCGATGCACCTGCTGCACCTCGACCAGCCGCTGCTGGAGATCAACATCACCCCCGACCGCGGCTACACGCTGTCCTACCGCGGCGTGGCGCGCGAATACCACCATTCCACCGGCCAGCCGTACGCGGACCCGGCCAAGGCGCTCAACGAGAAGGTGCCCGTGGCCGCCGGCGAGGCGTCCGGCACCGTGCCGGACATCCAGGTGCAGATCGAGGACGACAACCCGATCCACGGCGTGCCCGGCTGCGACCGCTACTACGCGCGCGCCGTGCGCGGCTTCGACCCGTCCGCCAAGACGCCCAACTGGATGCGCCGCCGCCTCATCCGCGCCGGCGTGCGTTCCATCTCCCTGGCCGTGGACGTGACCAACTACGTGATGCTGGATCTGGGCCAGCCGATGCACGCCTACGATCTGGACAAGATCGAGGGTCCCATCGTGGTGCGCCGCGCCCGCGAGGGCGAGCGTCTCGTCACGCTCGACGGCAAGGACCACGAGCTGAGCCGCGAGGACCTGCTCATCACCGATTCCCCGAACGGCGAGCGCGCCTCGCGCATCCTGGGTCTGGCCGGCGTGATGGGCGGCCTGTACGGCGAGGTCACCGCCGAGACGAAGAACATCCTGCTGGAGGCCGCGCACTTCGACCAGGTGTCGATCGCGCGTTCGGCCCGCCGTCACAAGACCCCGTCCGAGGCGTCGCGTCGTTTCGAGCGCGGCGTGGACTTCAACCTGCAGCCGGCCGCCGCGCAGATGGCCGCCGACCTGCTGGCGGAGTACGGTCAGGGCGAGCCGAGCGACCGTCCCACGGACGAGAACCGCACCGCCCGTCGCAAGGCCATCCATTTCAAGGCTTCCGAGGTGGGCCGCGTGGCCGGCTTGGAGGCGGATGCCGTGACCATCAGCGACATCCTCACGGACATCGGCTGCACGGTGGCCGGCGGCGGCAACGGCGAGTTCTCCGTGACGCCGCCCACGTGGCGTCCGGATCTGAACGAGCCGTGCGATCTGGTCGAGGAGGTGGCGCGTCTCATCGGCTATGACGAGATTCCGGTGACGGTGCCGCCGGCTCCGGTTTCGGGCCGTGTGGGACTGACCGCGAACCAGCTGCGCCGCCGTCGTGTGGCGGACGAGCTGGCCGAGTACGGCATGGTGGAGGCGCTGAGCTACCCGTTCGTGGGTGACGACGACTTCAAGGCGTTCGGCTACGACGTGGAGGAGACCAAGCGCGTGAGCGTGGAGATCGCCAATCCGCTGTACGGCGACCGTCCCTTCCTGCGCCGTCAGGTGCTGCCGACGCTGGCGGCGACCGTGCAGCGCAACATTCGCCGCGGTCTGGACGACGTGCGGCTGTACGAGCTGGGCCACGTGTACCTGTGGGATCCGCAGGCGCCGGCCATTCCGGCCCTGCCGGGCGGCGTGAAGCCGACCGACGAGCAGCTGGCCGCGTTGGATGCGGGCCTGCCGGAGCAGCCGGACCATGTGGCCGGCGTGTTGACCGGCATGGCGGAGGATTCCGGCTGGCTGGGCGTGAAGCGTCCGGTCGACTGGTCCGACGCGGTGGAGGCGGTGCGTCGCGTCGCCGACCGTCTGGGCGCCGTGGTGGAGCTGTCCCAGCCGGGCGTGGACGAGGTGCCCGCGCAGTGGCATCCGGGACGTTTCGCCTATGTGCTGGCGGGCGGCGAGCCCGTGGGCGTGGTGGGCGAGCTGCACCCGCACGTCGACGAGGCGTTGGGCTTCCCGGCGCATTCGGCCGCGTTCGAGCTGGACCTGACGGCCCTGTTCGCCACGTTGGACGGCAAGCCGGTGCAGGCGCGTCCGATCTCCACGTTCCCGCCGGTCAAGCAGGATCTGGCGTTCACGGTGGACGAGTCGGTGAGCGCCGCCGAGCTGGAGGCCGTGGTGCGTGAGGCGGCCGGCGCGAACCTCGAATCCATCGCCCTGTTCGACGTGTTCACGGGCGAGCAGGTGGGCGAGGGCAAGAAGTCGCTCGCCTTCGCGGTGGTGTTCCGTTCGCCGTCCAAGACGCTGTCCTCGGAGGACAGCGAGGCGATCCGCAAGGCCATCGTGGACAAGGCCGCCGAGATCGGCGCCGAACTGCGCGCCTGACGGCC
>Cebus_capucinus_imitator_PRJNA485217_SSR091__coassemble_3621_pt1 | contig 5451 bp, 4 predicted proteins | sample Cebus_capucinus_imitator_PRJNA485217_SSR091__metabat2_high_PE_002 | metagenome-assembled genome bin Cebus_capucinus_imitator_PRJNA485217_SSR091 | reverse complement strand
GCTTATTCTTTTTTGAGGGGAGACATGTTGTGTCTCCCCTTTTTTTTTGTTTGTTTCGGGGTGGAGCGGACGGTTGGATGCCCGCAGGCGGATGACGGGCGTGCGGGCCTGTGGTCGGAGAGAGGCCGGCGGGCGGCTGCATGCCCGCGGAGAGGGACGCGGTCAGCGGGTGGATTCTCGGATGGTCAGCTGGAAGGGCGCGACGTCCGCGGTGGGGGCATGGGGGCCGTTGCCGGATTCGGCGCCCGTATGCGGCGCTTCGATCTGGGCCATGAGCCGGGATACGATGATGTCCGCCATCGCTTCCATGTCGATGTCGACGGTGGTGAGCGACGGAACCGATACTTCCCCGAAGGTGGTACCGTCGAATCCGGCCACCTTGACGTTGCCCGGCACGGACAGTCCGACGTCGGCGAGTCCACGTATCGCTCCCAATGCGACGACGTCGGACATGGCGAAGATGCCATCGAACGTCGTTCCGGCGTCGAAGAGTTCGATCATCGCTCGTCGCGCCTGATCGTAGGTCCAGTCGATGGGATGGAACATGACCTGCACATCCCCAAGCCTGGCTTCGTGAACCGCTTCCATGGCGCCCAACGTGCGCAGTCCTCCCACGGTTTCCGGCAGTGATGCCAATGCTATCGGTGACGTCGGTGACGGCATTGCCGCCGACGGTGCCATGCTCCCGTCCGCGCCCAGCATGAGCAGTCTCCGCACTCCGGATGCCAGCAGGTGGGTTACGGCCTGTTTGGCGCCTTCGCGGTTCGGCGTGTTCACGGTGGACAGTTGCGGCGTGGCGGAGCAGTCGTCGATGAGGACGATGGGTTTGTGCTTGGCGAGCCGGCGGGCCTCGTCCGCGCTGATTTGGGGCGTGGCGAGGATGAGACCGTCGCAGAAGACGCTGTTGGTGACGTCGACGGCGGATTTCTCGCTTTCCGCGGAGTAGAGCGATTGTCTGACGAGCGTCTGCATGCCGCGCCGGTCCGCGGCGCGGGAGACCGCGTTGGCGAGTTTGCCGTAGAAGGGGTAGTCGAGGTCCTGGACGATGAATTCGATGATGTTGCTGCGTCCCGAGCTGAGGGCTCGCGCCGCCATGTTGGTGCGGTAATCGAGCGCTTCGGCGGTGGCGATGATGCGCGCCCGCGTTGCTTCGCTGACATTGGCGCGGCCGCGTAGGGCGTTCGACACGGTCATCGTGGAGACCCCTGCGGCCCGGGCGATGTCCGTCAATGTGACCATGCCGTCCGTCCTTTCGTTTGACAGTACCAGTGTAGCGGTATACACTCATGTTTACCGATAAGTTTAGCGATAAACAAAAAGTCTTGTCCGCATACGGCACAGCCGTTCGGCGGACGATGGCGCGGATGATGCGAGCGGATCCGCACGCATCGGAAAACGAAAGCAAAGGAGCGTTCGAATGTTCAAGAAAAAGCTGCTGGCCACCGGACTCGCGGCGGCTACCCTGTTGTCCGTGGCCGCCTGCGGAAGCGAATCCGCCACGCAGAACGCCTCCGAGGGAGGCAAGGACGGCAAGACCGAAATCACCGTCTGGGCCTGGGAGCCCCTCATCGAGCAGACCGTCGAAGGATTCGAGGCCGAGAATCCGGACATCACGGTCAAGGTAGTCAACGCCGGCACCAACAATGACGAATACACAGCACTCTCCAATGCGGTCAACGCCGGTTCCGGCGCGCCGGACCTCGTCCAGCTCGACTACAACGCCATTCCGCAGTTCGCCTACTCCGGCGCGTTGGAGGACCTCAGCCAGTACGGCGGCGACAAGGTCCTCGACCAGTTCACCACCGGTGCCCAGGCCGGCGTCACCGTGGACGGCACCATGTACGGCATGCCCATGGGCACCGGTCCCATGGCCCTGTTCTACAACAAGGCGGTCTTCGACCAGGCCGGCGTGACCGAAGCCCCCAAGAGCTGGGACGAATACTATGAGGCCGCCAAGAAGATCCACGCCCTCGGAGACGACTACTACATCACCTCGGATTCCGGAGACGCCGGCTTCGCCATGTCGATGATCTGGCTCGCCGGAGGCCAGCCGTTCGACGTGGACGGTGACAAGGTCACCATCAACCTCACCGGAGACGAAGGCGTGAAGGCCTTCGCCGAATTCTGGCAGAAGATGATCGATGAAGGCCTCATCGACACCAAGACCGCCGGTTGGTCCGATGACTGGTACCGCTCCCTGAACACCGGCCATATCGCCTCCCTCATGACCGGCGCATGGATGCCCATCAGCCTCGAAGGCAGCGTCACCGAAGCGGCCGGGGACTTCCGCGTCGCCAACACGCCCACCCCGACCGGCGAAGCCGTGAACTCCGAGAACGGCGGCGGCGCGCTCGCCGTGGTCAAGGGATCCAAGAACGCCGAAGCGGCCTACAAGTTCGCCGAATACATCGGCCTCGGCGGAGGCAACAAGACCTTCACCGAAGGCGGCAGCTTCCCGCCGGACGTCGCCACCATCGAGGACTCCTCCTTCACCGACGCCACCAGCGACTACTTCGGCGGGCAGAAGGTCAACGAAGTGCTCGCCCAAGGCGCGAAGGACGTGAAGAGCTCCTTCACCTTCCTCCCGTTCCAGGTGTACGGCAACTCCATCTACGCGGACACCGTCGGCAAGGCCTTCAGCGGCGACGGCACCATGATGGATGGATTCAAGGCGTGGCAGGACCAGCTCGTCGCCTACGGCGAGGATCAGGGCTTCCAAGTCAACCAGTGAACGGCGTCGCGGCCGCAATCGGAACGTCCTCCCGAATCCCGCGGCATGGCGGATGCGACGGCATCGCATCCGCCATGCCGCGGGATGTCGTTCCGTCCCGGCCGAAAACGCACCGTCCCCCATCGGACGCAGGATGCGGGGACCGCGAACGCGGCGCACGGCACCGACCCACCTTCCCGGTCCGTGCGCCCGTTCGCGTCCGCCACGCATCTCGAACGTACACGCAATGAAGGAAACGACGATGGCTGATACCTCCACACGATATCTGTACGCCTACTTCCACGGCGACGAAACCCGCGACGACGACCAGCAGGTGTATTTTGCCGTCGGCGACGACGCGTTGCATTGGGACGTGCTGAACGGGGAGCGTCCCGTCCTCGTCTCGAACGTGGGTGACCATGGTGCGAGAGACCCGTTCCTGCTGAGGCTGGACGACGGCGAAGTCGTGCTGCTCGCCACGGACCTCACCACCAAGCATCCCCGGTATGCGGCCTCGGACGGCACCCCCGACTGGAACCGCATGCAGCGCGACGGCAGCCATGCCATGCTGGTGTGGCGGTCGCGCGACCTGACGCATTGGGACGGTCCGATGCGTGTGGACATGGTCGGAGACCTGCCTTTGGGCAACGTATGGGCGCCCAAGGCGACCTTCGTGCCGGAACGTGGGAGCTATCTGACCTACTGGTCCAGCGCCGGCTGCGCCGACGGCTATGCCAAAGAACGCATCTACGCCCGATGGACGACGGATTTCCGCGGTTTCTCCGCACCGTTCCTGCTGGTGGAGCGCGACCATTCCTGCATCGACGCGGAGCTCGTCCGGTGGGATGGGGGTCCGTCCAATCCGACGCGGGGTGCCTGGGTGCTGTATCTGAAGAACGAGAACGACAGGACCGTGGGTGTGTACGTTTCGCCGCGACTGTTCGATGGCGGGTTCGACGGCGAAGGCCGTCCGATGGATGGCGGCGCGGTTTTGTCGCAGGGGTTCGCGCGTGTGGGACAGTCCGCCATCGACGGCATGCGCGGTATGGAAGGGCCGGCCGGCGTGCGTCGTGCGGACGGGGCCGTCGTGCTGTATCTGGATGAGTATATGGGAAGGAAGCGCGGCTATCTGCCGTTCCTGTCGGACGATCCCACCCGTCCCGACTCGTTCGCCATGGTTCCCGCGGGCGACTGCCGTATGCCGCACGGTGCGAGGCATGGTTCCGTATTGCCCGTCACGGAGCGTGAGACGGAGGCGTTGCGGGCGCGGTTCGGCGGATAGTCGGTCGCGGCTTGTGGGTGGTGGGGCTGCCCGGAGTGTGGTGGCGACACGCCGAAAGCGGGCGCGGGTTTGCTTTTTACGGTGGATAGTGTATCTTTTTCATTTAGCGGCGGTCATGGCCAGGGTGAGACGCCCGGTCCCTTTCCGAACCCGGAAGCTAAGGCCCTGCACGGTGATGGTACTGCACTCGATGGGGTGTGGGAGAGTAGCACGCCGCCGCGTCAACTTTTTATTAAGAGGTTCCAGTGGAACCTCTTTTTTTTTTGTTTTCCGGCCAGATTTCGGCCTGTAACCCGGTGGCCCCCGCAGGAAGGCATAATGAACGTCGCCGTCCGCAGCGGGGAGGCGGAGGGGGAACGTGAGGGCGGGGCGGTGGGAGTCGACGGGGGTGGACGTCGATTGCCGCAGGTGGGCGACACGCGGATTGTTGTATGTGCAACTGTTGTATGTGGGACGTATTACGATGCTTGGCGCAAGGTATGTTGCATATACAACAATCGCGTGAGGAGGGGGCGTGGACCGACATATCCTCAGCATGGACCTGCGTGCGCTCACGCGCAGCATCGACCGCTATCTGGGAGAGACGATGCCGCCGTCCGCATGCGACGCGACCGGCGGCAACGCCCACATCATCATGTTCTTGGCGCGCAACCGGGATCGTGACGTCTACCAGCACACCATCGAGCAGAAATTCTGCATCTCCCGCTCCACGGCCTCGCGCGTGCTGGCGCTGATGGAGAAGAAGGGCATGATCGTGCGCGAATCGGTGGACCATGACGCCCGGCTCAAGAAGATCGTGCTGACCGACCAGGCCGATGCGATCGTCAACGACCTCAAACGCAGCGGCGCCGACATGGAACGCCGGCTGCTGGCCGGCCTGAGCGCGCGGGAACTGGAGACGCTGTCCGCCTGCATCGCACGCATGCGCGCCAATCTGGACGAGGCGCGCGGCGAATTCCACGCATGTCAGCCCGGCCGTCATCCGGCGGCCGCGGCCCCGCAGACCGGACGGCCGGTCTGCGAAGACGCGAACGAAACGAACGAAATGAACGACACGAAGGAGGAAAGCAAGTGAGCGCAACCACGAACGACGCGACCGGACGCGCGAACGTGCCGGCCAAACCGAAGCACGTCATCCGCACGCTGGGCAAATCGATGCGTGAGTACAAGAAGGCCAGTTGGCTCGCGCCGGCATTCGTCGCCGTCGAAAGCATCCTGGAGATCCTGATCCCGACCATCATGGCGGCACTCATCGATGAAGGCATCACCGGCGGCAGCATGTCCGCCATCGTCAAATTCGGACTGATCCTGCTGTGCTGCTCCGCGGTCTCCCTGACCTGCGGCTTCCTGGCCGGAAAGTTCGCCGCCATCGCCGGCGCCGGCTTCGCCAAGAACCTGCGCCATGACGAGTTCGAGAAGGTGCAGGGCTTCAGCTTCACCAACATCGACCGCTTCTCCA
>Cebus_capucinus_imitator_PRJNA485217_SSR091__coassemble_3244_pt1 | contig 6866 bp, 6 predicted proteins | sample Cebus_capucinus_imitator_PRJNA485217_SSR091__metabat2_high_PE_002 | metagenome-assembled genome bin Cebus_capucinus_imitator_PRJNA485217_SSR091 | reverse complement strand
GGGGGCCGCGGTCGTGCCGTCCGTCTCGTTCGCGTTCACGGCCGCGGCGGCACGTCCGCCGTCCGTGGTCTCGTGCCGTCGTGCGTTCATGGTCTCCGATCGTTGTGTCATGATGTTCGATTCACCTGTGTGCGTTGCCGGTTGCGTGCGTTTGGGGCGTCCCTTGCGTCCGACGTTCCATTCGTAGCCGTCGAACCTTGGGATATCCGTCCGATGGCGCTTTCCTTCACCGTTTGGTGACGTTCCTTCGGTTCATGCTAACAATCGGGGCGTTCCGGCGGGACTCCGGAACGCCCTGATTGTTCCCTGATTGTCTCCTCGGTCGCGCTCGTGGCCCGATTGCGGCCGATGGAGGACGGTCAGCCGCGCGCGGCGGCGATCTGGTCGACGAGGCCGCCGATCCAGGAGACGAGGTCGGTGTAGTCGGCGGGCATCTGTTCGGTGACGTCGACGGTGGGCACGCCGCCGGTTTCGGCGGCCTGCACGAGGCTTTCGACGGTGGCGTTGGTCTCCTGCGTGTTGACGACGAGCAGTCCGGCGCCGCCTTGTTCGAGCAGTTCGACGAAGGCGCGCACGTCTCCGGGGGTGGGTTCGCTTTCGTTGGCGGCGGCCTGCGTGTAGCCCTTGGGGGTGACGTTGGTCAGTCCGAGGTTTTCGGCGAGGTATCCGGCGACGGATTCGGTGGCGGCGTAGTCGATGCCGTCCAGGGTTTCGGCGGTTTCGGCGATGCGGGTTTCGAGTTCGCTTTCGCGTTCGCGCCACGCCTTGTTGAGACGCTGGTAGGCGTCGGCGTGGTCCGGGTCGGCTTTCGCATAGGCGGCGGTGATGGCGTCGGCGGCCTCGGTGCGGGCTTCGGCGGAGAACCACAGGTGGGGGTTGGCTCCGGTTTTGACTCCGGCGATTTCGGCGACGTCGACGAGGGGCACGTCGGTGTTGTCCACGGCTTTGACGGCCCATGCGTCGTAGCCCGCCCCGTTGGCGACGGCGACGTCCGCGGTGGAGATGGCGGCGACGTCCTGTGCGGTGGGCTCGTAGTCGTGGGCGTCGACGTTGGTGCCGGAGAGGATGGAGGTGACGTTGACGTGGTCGCCGCCGAGTTCGGCGGCCAGGCCGCCCCACTGGTCGACGGAGGCGACGACGTCGAGCGTGTCGGCCTGAGCATCGTCGCCGCATGCGGCGAGTCCGGCGAGCATGGTGGCCGCGGCGAGCGCGGCGGCGAGACGCTTCATGGTGTGTCCGATGACGGTCGGCTGGGTCATGGGTTCGTTTCCCGTTCTACCTTTTGGTGTTCGTTACGCCGCACACATTACACGTAATGAGAACTATTATCAATAACGATCGCCGGGCGGCGTGTCACCACTCCCCCGGCGCCCCAGACGGCGCCGGACGAAAAAGGGACCCGCCCCATCGGACGGATCCCTCCTTGAAATTCCACGCCGGAACGCGGCGGAACGGCTAGGCGTCCCTACCGCGGCACTCCGGGCACAGGCCGAAGACCTCCAGCGTATGACGTTCCACGGTGAAGCCGTGGCCTTCGGCGACCCTGCGCAGCCAGCTTTCGCTCGGGGGGTCGATCTCCACGGTCCTGCCGCAGTCGCGGCACACCAGATGATGATGGTGGCCGTCGTCCCCGCACAGACGGAACAGCTGCTGCCCGTCCAGACGGATGGTGTCCGCGGCGCCGGCCTCCGCCAACGCGTTCAGCTGGCGGTAGACCGTGGCCAGGCCGATGCGCGAGCCGCCGTCGGAGAGGCGACGGTGCAGGTCCTGCGCCGAGATGAACTCGGAGCAGTCGGCCAGTGCCGCGTGGATGGCGTCCTTCTGACGGGTCTGACGTTCGATGTGTTCGACCATGCCCGGGCTCACGCCTCCCGCAGATCGTCCCAGCAGCCGGAAGCCTCCAGTTCGGCGACGGTGCGGGCGGTGTCGTCGGTCAGGACCGTGATGTGGCCCATCTTGCGGTCGTGCTTGACCTGGGCCTTGCCGTAGTCGTGCACGTTCCACTCGGGATGCTCGCCCACGAGCGCGCGCGTCGGTTCGACGTGCTGTCCGAGCACGTTGGCCATGACGGCCGGGCTGAGCAGCCTCGGCTCGGACAGCGGCCAGCCGGCGATGCCGCGGATGTGCGCGTCGAACTGGTCCATCGAACACGCCTCGATGGTGTAGTGGCCGGAATTGTGCGGTCGCGGCGCCAGCTCGTTGACGATGACGCGGCCTTCGTCCGTGACGAACAGTTCGATGGCGAGCGTGCCGGCCAGACGGAATCCCGCGGCCAGCGTCATGGCCAGTTCGTGTGCGCGCTCGGCGACCGCCTGCGGCACCTCGGCCGGAGCGATCGTCAGATGCAGGATGTTGTTGCGGTGCACGTTGCGCACGATCGGGAACGTCACATACCGTTCGCCGTCGCCGGACACGAGGATCGACGCCTCGAACGCGAAGTCCACGAAGCCTTCGAGGATGGCCGGAGGGAAGCCGTCGTCCGCCCACACCCGCTCCAGATCGGCCGGCTCACGCAGCACGATCTGGCCGTGGCCGTCGTAGCCGCCCTCGCAGGTCTTGAGCACGGCCGGATAGCCGATCTCCTCCAACGACGCCCCAAGCGAGGCGCGGTCGTCCACCGCGCGCCACGGCGCCGTCTCGATGCCGTGGCCGTTGATGAACGTCTTCTCCGCGATGCGGTTCCGGGTCACACGCAGCAGGTCGGTGCCCTGCGGCACCGCCGTCTCGCCGCGCACCTCGTCCAGCGCGTCCGCGTCCACGTTCTCGAACTCGTAGGTGAGCACGTCGCTGCGTTCGGCCAGTTCGCGGATCGCGGCCTTGTCGTCATAGTCGGCGACGATCTGGAAATCCCCCACCTGCGCGGTCGGGCAGTCCGGCGTCGGATCCAGCACACCCACGCGAAATCCCATGTACTTGGCGGACAGAGCCATCATACGGCCCAGCTGGCCGCCGCCGACGATGCCGATCGTCGCGCCCGGCATGAGCCGCCCGACGCGGCCCTGGGTCTCCTCAGACAAGCTGGGCATTGGATTCGGCCACCTTTTCCTTGAGGGAGTCACGGTATTCCTGCAGCTTGTCCGCCAGTTCCGGCTCGAACGCGGACAGCATCTGCACGGCGAGCAGGCCGGCGTTGGTCGCGCCGGAATTGCCCACGGCGGTGGTGGCGACGGGGATGCCGCCGGGCATCTGCACGATGGACAGCAGCGAATCCCAGCCGGACAGCGCGTGGGAGCGCACCGGCACGCCGATGACGGGCAGCGTGGTCTGCGCGGCGATCATGCCGGGCAGGTGCGCGGCGCCGCCGGCACCGGCGATGATGACCTTGAAGCCGTTGGCGCGGGCGCCGTGGGCGAATTCGCCCATGAGCTCGGGCGTACGGTGCGCGGAGATGACCTGCTTGTGGTAGGCCACGCCGAACTGGTCGAGGACGTCGCAGGCGCGCTTCATGGTCTCCCAGTCGCTGGACGATCCCATGACGACGGCGACTTCGGGCTTGATGTCCGTCATTATCGTTTTCCTCCCGTTATTGAGAATACGGTTTTACTGTACTCCGTGCAGCGAACCGCGCCCACCGCCGAACGTGCATACCTGTCGCACAGAAACCACACAACCGCACATCGGACCGCATCGGAGGCTTTCCGCGCCATACAGCCGCGGAGCTGCATCGGCGATGTTCGATTGGATCCCATCGGACCGCACACGTTTCTTATTGAGAACGGTTCGCTGCAACGCGTCAGACGGTGACGACCACCTTGCCGAACCCCTCGCCGGACATGACGCGGCGGAACGCGTCCGGCGCGGCGTCCAGACCCGCGTACGTCGCGTCGATGACCGGATGCAGGTCCATATGCTCCACGAACCGCAGCAGCCGGGCGAAATCCTCGCGCGAGCCCATCGTATTGCCCTGGATGCGGATGTCCTGGAAGAACACGCGCGTGAGCTCCGCGCCCGGCTGGTCGCCCGTCGTGGCGCCGCACACGGCGATCACGCCGCCCGGACGCACCGACCTGACCGAATGCGACCACGTGGCCGCGCCCACGGACTCGACGACCGCATCCACCCTGCGCGGCAGACGCGCACCCGGCTCGAACGCCGCGTCCGCGCCCAACGCCGTCGCACGCGCGCGCTTGGACGCCTCACGCGACGTGACGAACACCTCCAGACCGGCCGCATGCGCCAACTGCGTGGCCGCCGTGGACACGCCGCCGCCCGCGCCCTGGATCAGCACCGAATCGCCCGGCTTGAGGCCCGCGGCGGTGAACAGCATCGAATAGGCGGTCAGCCAGCTCGTGCCGAGCGCCGCAGCCTCCCCCATCGTCAGATTCGCCGGCTTGGCGAACACGTTCGCATACGGCACCTGCACGCGTTCGGCCATCGTGCCCGCATACTTCTCCGACAGGATGGTGCGGCGCTCGCCGGGCAGCACGCCCGCGCCGTCCGTGCCCACGAACGTGTACAGCACCACCTCGTCGCCGGCCTTCGGGCCGCCCTTGCCCGGCACGTCCTCCTCCAAGACGCCCGCGGCGTCCGTGCCGAGCGTCATCGGCGTCTGCTTGGCGGACAATCCCACGCCCCTGAGGCTCCACAGATCATGGTGGTTCACGCTCACCGCGCGCACGGACACCGGACACCAGCCCGGAATCGGCGCCGGGGCCGGCAGTTCGCCCACGGCCAGCGCGGACATCGGGTCTTCGGGATTCACATCGGCGGCGTATACGGCCTTCATCGGCCACTCCTTTCCTCATGCGCCGGCGGCGTCGGCGCGCCGCATCCATTCTCCCACACGCCGGCGCGCGCCGGACGCATCCGGCGAATACGGAGATGTTGGGGGCATTGCCGCCGAAGCGTACGCAGGGGCCACCCGTGCGTCTAGGCTATCCACGTCAGGAACAATCGAGGAGAGGAGCTGTGGCTCATGGCGGAAGCGACGACGGACGGCATGCTGGCGCACATCACCGGACCGGCCGACGTCAGGGCCCTGCCCGCGCATCGCCTGCGCGACCTGTGCGCCGAGATACGCGCCGTGCTGCTGCGCTACGGCCACGAGCACGGCGGCCACATCGGCTCCAACCTCGGCATGGTGGAGGCCACCGTGGCCCTCCATCGCGTGTTCGACTCCCCGCGCGACCGCATCGTGTTCGACGTATCGCACCAAAGCTACGTGCACAAGATGCTCACCGGACGCGCCGCAGCATACCTCGACCCGGCGCGCCACGGGGACGTGACCGGCTTCACGAACCCGCATGAAAGCGAGCACGACCACTTCGTGCTGGGGCATACGGGCACGTCCATCTCGCTGGCGTGCGGACTGGCGAAGATGCGCGACATGCGCGGCGGCGACGAGCGCGTGGTGGCGGTCATCGGCGACGGCTCGCTCAGTTCGGCCGTCGCGTTCGAGGGACTCAACAACGCCGCCGAGCAGGGCGGCAATATGATCATCGTCGTCAACGACAACGAGATGTCCATCGCCGAGGATTTCGGCGGCATGTACGCCTCGCTCGCCCGCCTGCGCGAGACGGACGGCGAGGCCGAGCATAATCCGTTCCGCGCGTTCGGCCTCGACTACCGCTACGTCGGCGAAGGCAACGACGTGGACGCGCTCGTCGCCGCGTTCGAGGAGGTGCGCGACTGCGACCATCCGGTCGTCGTGCACATCCACACGCGCAAGGGATTGGGTCTGCCGACGACGCAGGCGGATGCGGGCGCGCCCGACGTGGCCGACGTGGCCGGCATGTCCGATGGCGGCGACGGACTAATCGGCGCGGACGCGGCCGTCGCCGCCGAGGACGCGGACATCCGCGAAGGGCGCTGCGAGGCGAACCACTGGCAGAATCCGGACTCGGCCATGGGCCGTCCGTTGGGCGCGCGCAAGCATTACGGGCGGATGGCGATGGCGGCGCTCGAACGCCGCTTCGCCGACGAGCCGGGACTGGTCGTCGTCTCCCCCGCCACGCCCGGCTCGAACGGCATCACGCGCGCGTTCCGTGCGCGGGCGGGCGCGCACTACGTCGACACCGGCATCGCCGAAGAGCATGCGGTCGCGTTCGTCTCCGCGCTGGCGAAGGCGGGCGGACGTCCCGTGCTGGCCACGTCGGCCACGTTCTTCCAGCGCACGTTCGACCAGCTGCAGCAGGAGCTGTCGCTCAACGCGAACCCGGCGACGCTGCTCGACTTCGGCGGAGGCCTGTCCGGCGCGGACGACACGCATTCGGGCGCGTTCGACATCGTCCTGTTCGCCAACATCCCCGGACTGACCTGTCTGACGCCCACCGGCGGGCGCATGTTCCTCGACATGCTCGCATGGGCGACGGGGCCGGAGAACCGTGGCCCCGTCGTCATCCGCGTGCCCGGCGATCCGATCCTCGCCGCCGAACGCGCCGGCCTGCTGCCGGACGTCGACGCCGACGGAGCCGTCGAGGCCGACCGGCGGGCGGATGACGCCGTGGCGCCGTGGGAACGCTATCGGACCGTTCATGCCGGTTCCGAGGTAGCCATTCTCGCCTTGGGCAACACGTATCCGTTGGGATTGCGCGTCGTGGAGGCGCTGCGCCGTGGCGCGGACGCCGTCGACTCGACGCTGGTCACCCCGCTGTGCTGCTCCACGCTCGATGAGCGGACGCTGGAGAGGTTGGCCGGCTCGCATCGGCTGGTCGTCACGTTGGAGGACGGACAACTCGACGGAGGCTGGGGACAGAAGATAGCCGCCTGGTATCAGAACCACCGTCCCGACGTGCGTGTGCGCACCGTCGGCGGCGCCACCGAATTCACCGACCGCGTCCCCCTCGCCGAACTGAACGAACGCTACGGGCTGACCGTCGATCAGGTCGCGGCCCTCGTGCGCGAATCGCTTGCCGGCCGCTGATCGG
>Cebus_capucinus_imitator_PRJNA485217_SSR091__coassemble_3039_pt1 | contig 8002 bp, 6 predicted proteins | sample Cebus_capucinus_imitator_PRJNA485217_SSR091__metabat2_high_PE_002 | metagenome-assembled genome bin Cebus_capucinus_imitator_PRJNA485217_SSR091 | reverse complement strand
CATCCGCTCCGCTTTTCCGCCCCGGGCGTAGCGTTCCGATACACCGTCCGTGGGATACTGGCGTCTGATCGACGCCTTCGCGGCGTCGGATGACGTTTCGGCGCATGCGCGCGTTGGGCGGGCCGTGGGGTCCGCGGCGCGACGTCGCGCCGTCCGCGCGTGCCGTGGAAGGAAAGGACAGCGTAATGGCATCGAACGCGAATGTGGATAGGCGCAGGACGCGCGCCGAACGCCGTGCGGCCGAGGAGGCCGCGGCGAAGGCGCGTGCGGAGCAGGCGGCCAGGGAGAAGCGTCAGCAGACCGTGATCGGCGCGGCCGTGGTGGCGGTGCTGGTGGTGCTGGCGCTCATCATCAGCGTGGTGGTGTGGCGTGCGATGTTCCCGTCCGACGATGCCTCCAAGCAGGCGGACATGTCCGTCAAGGAGGCGTATGACGCGTTGCAGGCGGTGGAGACGAAGCCTTCGACGGCGGACGACAAGGGCGGCATCGTCATGTCCAAGGAGGGCGTGGGCGAAACCGTGGACGGCGTGCCGACGGTCGCCGTGTATATGGATTTCATGTGTTCGGGCTGCGGCAGTTTCGAGCGTTCCACGGGCGAGACGCTGAAGACCATGGTGGAGGCGGGCCAGATCAACCTGGAACTGCACCCGATGTCGTTCGGCGACCGTTGGAGCGAGGACGAGTATTCCACGCGCGCCGCGAACATGCTGCTGGCGCTGACGGAGCAGGACAAGAACGCTTCGCATATCCTCGGTTTCGTGGCGAACATGTTCGCGGAGGATTTCCAGCCGGCTGAGAATTCCGGCGTGACCACTTCGGACAAGCAGATGATCAGGCAGGCCACGGATGCGGGCGTGGACGCGGCCACGGCGAAGGCCGCGGTGACGGACCGCTACACCGCGTGGCTGGACGCCATCGACGTCTATACGCCCAAGCGTTCCGAACTGGCGAACGTGACCGGCAACTACAAGGGTTCGATGACCACGCCGACCATCACCATCAACGGCAATTTCTGGGACACGAACCAGCTGTCCTTGGCCGATATGAGCTCGAAGGAGGGGCTGCTGACCTCGCTGGGGCTGGAGGAGTCGCAGGTGGGCGTCGAAGGCGAGCTGCCGTCCATCGGCGCGGACGGCAAGCCCATCTCCGTGACCACCGGCGAATAGTCCGGCAACACGCCGTGACCCGCGGCGGATGCATTCCCGCGTCCGGAAGGCGGACGCGGCCCATCCCATCACTCAGGCCACGCGGGACAAGACCGGCGAGCGAGTCCACGCCGCTCGCGGAACGGTTCGGCGCATCATGCGCGAACGGTTCCGCGGGCGGCGTTTTTGCATGGTTTCAAGGGATGCTGGTATGCTGGCTTTCGCGTGTGAGGCACCGTCGTCACATGCAGGCCTCTTTAGCTCAGATGGCCAGAGCGGCCGCCTTGTAAGCGGCAGGTCGTCGGTTCGATCCCGACAAGAGGCTCGTCGCGTCCCAAAAGGGCGTATACTGGCACGTGCGCTAAGGTTGGGCGACTTTTCAGCCGTGGCGTCATACCAATGCTTAACATGGGTAAGTCGTCTAGGAGCCTTCCCCCCCGATTACGGCGTCCTAGACCACAGGGCAGGAGCATCCCCCAACCAGCTCCTGTCCTCAGGGGGCGGGAACTTCCCCTTCTCTCCCGCCCCCTTTTTCTTTTTCTTTGCAGTTGGTGCGCTACGATGGGCACCGAGCGCGCGCAGGTCGCGCCGGGTGGGAAACGAGGTATCTGACTATGGCACGCCGATGGACTCCGCAACGCTTCGTGATGATGCGCCGTATCCGCGTGGCGTTGTGCGCCGCGGCGGTGGTGGCCGCGTCCACGGCGGCGTTCGGCGTGGGCGCGCGCAAGGCCGTGGCGCTCACGGTGAACGGCGAGACGTCCACGGTGACCACGTATGCGATGACCGTGGAGCGTCTGCTTGAAGAGCGGGATGTGGACGTCCGGACGCACGACCTCGTGCAGTCGTCCTCCGGCGACACGCTGTCCGATCATGCGGTGGTGACGGTGCGCAGCGCGTATCAGACCACGGTGAACGTGGACGGCGAGGACATCCCCTTCTGGACCGTCGCGGACAGCGCCGACCAGCTCATCGGATTCTTCAAGGCGAACGAATCCACGGCGCAGCACATCACGGTGAACATCGGCAACGTGTACAACCAGCTCACCGGCGGCATGGTCGTCAACAAGGAGGGGCCGGTCACGGTCATCGCGGACGGCAAGACCTCGCAGGCGCCGAACGGCAAGCTGCCGGCCGCCTCCATCCTCGACGCCAAGGGCATCGTGGTGGGCAAGGAGGACCGCGTCAGCGTCACCGAGGAGAACGGCGAGACCATCCTGCGCGTGCAGCGGGTCACGCATGGTCAGGAGACGCGCACGCAGGCCATTCCCTTCGGCACGCAGACCGTGGTGGACTACACGTTGGAGCCGGGGCAGACGGTGATCCGCCAGGAGGGTCGTGACGGCGAACTCACGCAGGTGTATGACGTGACGTATGTGGACGGCGAGGCGGAAAGCGAGACGTTGGTCAGCGAGTCGACGACGCAGGTGGCGTTGGATCAGATCATCGCGGTCGGCCCGTCCCCCTCCGAGGATTCCTCGTCCGATGGCGATGCGTCCGATGCCTCCAAGGACGATGCCGGCAAGACCGACGGCAAGACCGACGATTCCGGTTCCGACAAGACCGACAAGACCGACAAGACCGACAAGACCGACAAGGACGACGCGTCCGATGCCTCCAAGGACGATGCCGGCAAGACCGATACGGACAAGGACGACGGCAAGACCGACGATTCCGGCAACGATTCCGGAGGCAACGGCGGCAATGATTCCGGCGGCGGCAACAACGGCGGCGGTTCCGATGCCGGCAACTCCGGCGGCGGCAATTCAGGCAACGATTCCGGCGGCAACTCGGGCAACAACTCCGGCGGCTCCGATTCCGGCGGCGGCGCGGCCACCGGACGTCTGTGGCACCCGAGCGTCTCCCAAGCGCAGACCTACGCGGCCGCCGCGGCCGCGCAGCGCGGCTGGACCGGCGAGGAATGGGACGCCATCGTCTGGCTGTGGAACAAGGAATCCGGCTGGCGCTGGAACGCCGCCAACCCCTACTCGGACGCCTACGGCATCCCCCAGGCGCTGCCCGGCTCGAAGATGGGCACCGGCTGGCAGGACGACGGCGCCGTCCAGATCGATTGGGGCCTGAGCTACATCGCCCAACGGTACGGCTCCCCCACCGAATGCAAACGCATGTGGCTCATCCAAGGCTGGTACTAGACGACCACCATCGGACGCAGATCAATGAACGACACAGCACGAACGCAGGTGAAAGACGACATGACCAACGCAACGCAGAACCCCCACGCCGTCCCGACCGAACATGAGGGCGGCCGGCTGCTCGGCGCGGCCGACATCCGTCGCATCGCCGACGAGGCGGGCGTCAGCCCCACCAAGAAGTTCGGACAGAACTTCGTCATCGACCCGGGCACCGTGCGCCGCATCGTGCGCGAGGCGCGCATCGACGCCTCCTCGCATGTGCTGGAGGTCGGACCGGGACTCGGCTCGCTCACGCTCGCCATCCTCGAAACCGGCGCGCGCATGACCGCCGTCGAAATCGACCCGCCGCTGGCCGAACGCCTGCCGGACACCATCGGCGCATACATGCCCGAAGCGGCCGAACGCTTCCGCGTCGTCAACCGCGACGCCCTCACCGTCTCCCCCGCGAACCTCGCCGACTTCGCCGACGGCGAGCCGTTCACGCTCGTCGCCAACCTGCCGTACAACGTGGCCACGCCCATCATCCTCACCCTGCTGGAACGCTTCGCCAACCTCGATTCGTTCCTCGTCATGGTGCAGAAGGAGGTCGCCGACCGTCTCGCCGCCACGCCCGGATCGAAGATCTACGGCACGCCCAGCGTGAAGCTCGCCTGGTACGGCGAGGCCGAACGCGCCGGCATCATCGGGCGCAACGTCTTCTGGCCCGCGCCGAACGTCGACTCCGCGCTCGTAAGGTTCACGCGCACGCGCGCCGTGCCCGCCGCGGCCGAGGACGCCGCGGCCGAGGAACGCCTGCGCGGGACCACGTTCCGCCTCATCGACGCGGCCTTCGGACAGCGCCGCAAGACCCTCAACGCCGCGTTGAGGAAGACCGTGCCCGCCGGCACGTTCGAGCGTGCCGGCATCGACGCCGCCAGACGCGGCGAGACGCTCACCATCGGCGAGTTCATCGCCCTCGCCGAGGCCGCGGAGGCGTTGGCTACCGAGGCCGAGGCCGGAACCGCGGAGGCCCTCTGATGGCCGCCGCACCGGGCGCGGGCTTTCCCGTGAGCGTCAGCGTCGACTGTCCCGCCAAAACGAACCTCACGCTGCACGTCGGCCCTTCCCATAAGGAGTGGGGCGGACGCCACGAACTCGACACCGTCTACTGCGCCATAAGCCTCACGGACACCGTCACCGCCACGCGCAAGGCGCCCGGCGAGGGCTTCTCGTTGGAGATCGCCGGCGAACACCTCGGCGATCTCGCCTCCTCCTCCGCCGACATGCGCCGCAACCACGCCGTGCTCGCCCTGTTCGCCATGGCCAAGGCCGCCGGACGCGAACCGGACGTGGCGCTCACCATCGAAAAACGCATTCCCGTCGGCGCCGGACTGGGCGGAGGCTCGGCTGACGCCGCCGCCGCCATCCTCGCGCTCAACGCGCTCTGGCAGCTCGACTGGCCCGTCGAACGCCTGCGCGAGGTAGCCGCCACGCTCGGCGCGGACATGCCGTTCTGCGTGTCCGGAGGCTACGCGCACGGCACCGGCTACGGACAGCTCATCGACCCCATCGGGGAGGGCTCCGCCGAAGCGGCGGAACTCGCGGCGCGGGGATTCACCGGGCCGCTGCTCGTCGGCGCCTACCGCGCCCAGTTGAGCACGCCCGAAGTGTACGCGTCGTTCGACGAGGTCGGAGCCGGCGAACGCGACCGCAACCACCTGCAGCGGGCCGCCATCAGCCTCCACCCGCGTTCCGGACGCGCCATCGCCTGCGCGTTGGAGGCCGGCGCGAGCCACGCGTTCCTGTCCGGATCGGGCCCGTCCGTGGTGGCGTTCACGCCGGACGCCGACGTGCGCCGCGCCGTCATCGCCGCTTGGAGCGCCGCCTGCTGCGTGGACCGCATCATCGCGGCCGAGGCGCCCGCCGTGCCCAAGGTAAGCGTCACGGTTGCACGATAAGGTGAACGAAGCCCGGCGCGAATCCCGGGCGTACACGGACCAGGCGGGGCGGCGCCGAGGAATCAGGGCCGCAGGAACCTCGGAGGAAAGGGAAAGCCATGGATGAACGGTATGACGAACGCGAGGCGCGCAAGGCGTACGTGCACCGACGTCAGCGGGTCGTGTTCTCCGTCACCGGCGCGATCCTCGCGGTGACGCTCATCGTCGCGTTCCTGTTCTATTTCAGGGTCATCGACGCAGACGGCCAGAAGAAGACCGCCGTCGAGCCGAACTTCGGTCAGGCCGTGCCCTGCGCCGCCAAGAACGAGGACGGCACCGCCATGAAGTGGGCGGACAACAACACCGTGCCCGTGGAGGTGCTCAACGGCACCAATTCGCGCGGCCTGGCCGGCGCGGTCAGCGAGGCGCTGGAGGACCTCCAGTTCAACGTCGTCGCCACCGGCAACTACACGTCCTCCAACGTGGAGCGCACCACCATCTACTACGGCGTGAACGCCATCAATCCGGCGTACACGCTCAACGAATACTTCAGCGACGCGGTCATGGTGATGGACGACCGTCAGGACCGCACCGTGGACCTCGTCATCGGCTCCACCTTCAAGGACCTCAAGACCGAGTCCGAGGTGAAGAACAGCGATGCGATCGTCGACTTCGAGGGCTGCGAGACCGTCGAGGAGATGCAGCAGACGGGTCTGCCCGCCACCTTCAAGCACGTCGAATCGCTCTGACGGCCTCTTCGCCGATACACTTCATGCGAAAAGCCCCCTCGTCCAGGGGGGCTTTTCGCATAACCGGCCTTCGTCCGCCTTTCGTCCGGGCTTCGTTCGGCCTTCATCCGCCTTTCGCCGTCCGCTTTCGTCCGCCTCGGGCGGACCGCGTCAGGCTTCCCGCTCGTACCAGCGCCTGAGCTCGGCCACGGCCTCGTCGTGCTCGACGGGACCGTGGTCGAGACGGTAGTCGAGCATGTGCCGGTAGGCGCGGCCGACCATCGGACCGGGTTCCAGACCGAGCAGCGCCATGATCTCGTTGCCGTCCACGTCGGGTCGGATGGCGTCGAAGTCCTCCTTCTCCTTCAAGGCGCGCACGCGTGCCTCCATCTCGTCCATCGCGGAGGCGAAGATGCGCGCCTTGCGCCGGTTCTGCGTGGTCGCGTCGGCGCGGGTGAGGCGGTTGAGGCGCTCGTAGAGGGGGCCGGCGTCCTTGACGTAGCGTCGGACGGCGGCATCGGTCCACGGCTCGTCCACGTAGCCGTGGAAGCGCAGGTGGAGGTTGACGAGTTCGCTGACGTCTTCGACGAGATGATTGTCGAAGTGCAGCGCCTTGAGGCGTTTGCGGGTCATCTTCGCGCCGACGGCGTCGTGATGGTGGAAGCTTACCTTGCCGCCGGCCTCGAAGCGGCGGGTGCGCGGCTTGCCGATGTCATGGACGAGCGCGGCGAGGCGCAGGGTCAGGTCGGGGCCGGGCACGGGGCCTTCCTCATCGGTTTCGAGCGCGACGGCCTTGTCGATGACGATCATGGTGTGCTCGAACACGTCCTTGTGGCGGTGGTGTTCGTCGATCTCCAGCTGCAGGGCGGGGATTTCGGGGAACACGACCTCCGCGAGTCCGGATTCGACGAGCGCTTCGATGCCGGCGCGGGGACGGTCGCTGAGCAGGAGTTTGGTGAGTTCGTCGCGCACGCGTTCGGCGGAGACGATGTCGATGCGGTCGGTCATGGCGCAGATCGCCTCGGCGGTCTCCGGTTCGATGCGGAAGCCGAGTTGGGCGACGAAACGGACGGCGCGCATCATGCGCAGAGGGTCGTCGTCGAACGATTGGCGCGGGTCGACGGGCGTGCGCAGGATGCCTTTGGCGAGGTCGTTGGCGCCGCCGAACGGGTCGACGAATTCCAGTTCGGGCACGCGCAGCGCCATCGCGTTGACGGTGAAGTCGCGGCGCGACAGGTCGCCTTCGAGCGTGTCGCCGTAGGCGACTTCGGGCTTGCGTGAGTCGGGGTCGTACGTGTCGGAACGGTAGGTGGTGACCTCCACCTGCACTTCGGTGCCGTCGGCACGGCGGCGCATGGCTCCGAGCGTGCCGAATTTGCGTCCCATGTCCCAGAATCCGTCGCGGCCGAATCGGCGCAGGATGGGTTCGAACTCCTCCGGCCTCGCGGAGGTGCAGAAGTCCAGATCGTGGCTGTGCCGGTGCAACAGCAGGTCGCGCACCGGGCCTCCGACCAACGCCAGTTCGTATCCCTCCGCGGCGAACATGCGTCCCAGTTCAATGGCCTCCGGCCATACTTCGAAATTCACGCCATCCCTTTCGGCCCGTTTCCTCTTGTCGCTTCCAGCATACCGTCACTCGACTTGCACACGGACTTGAGTAAGGTGGAAACCATGATTACGCCCGCAGACATGGCGCGCATGATGAGCCGCGCCGACGAAGCTGCGGCCAGCCATGCCCAAAACGCCTCGGAGAGCAGCGTGCTGCTGTACACCTCGCAGTCCGCGCCGAGGGGGTCCGCGCCCGGCCGTGACGCCTCGCCCCCGGCATCGTCGCCGGAGGCTTCCTCGCCGTCCGCATCGTCCGCATCGTCGGAGACGCCGGAGACGCCGGAAGCGTCGAGGGAACCGGCGTCCGATGGTGCGGCGCACGTCCGCCCGTCCGAAGGACCGTCCGATGCGTCCGGTCCGGCCGACGCGCCGCAGGCGACGCGTCCGGTCCGCCCCACGCCGGCGACGGTGTTCGCCCGCGTGCGTATGGCGAGCAGCGAGACGACGGCGAA
>Cebus_capucinus_imitator_PRJNA485217_SSR091__coassemble_3004_pt1 | contig 8177 bp, 7 predicted proteins | sample Cebus_capucinus_imitator_PRJNA485217_SSR091__metabat2_high_PE_002 | metagenome-assembled genome bin Cebus_capucinus_imitator_PRJNA485217_SSR091 | reverse complement strand
GCCGTGTGCATGGCGTTCTGCCGGCTCGCGGTCTCCGAGGCCGCCGCGGTGAGCAGGCACTCGTGGATGCGGGACTGGATGTACTTCGGCAGGATGGCGTCCAGCACCTCCTCCAGACTCGGCTCGAACGCGTACAGCGGCGTCACGTCCGCCGCGTCCACGCTCTCGTCCGGAGACGGCACGTCCAGCTGTCCCTCGACTATCTCGACGGGCAGCATGCGCAGCACGCGAACCTTCTGGACCACCATGTTGATGAACTCGGTGTAGACGATGTAGAGCTCGGACACTCCGCCTTCGTCCGCCGGCTTCATGTAGGCGTCCAACAGGGCGTCGGAGATGGCCTGCGCGATTTCCACGCCGGGCTGGTCGGTGTCGCCTTCCCATGTGGCCGCGATGTCGCGATTGCGGTACTTGTAGTACGTCGAACCGCGACGCCCGTACACGAACAGCTCCGGCTGCTTGCCCTTCGCCTCAAGGCGGGCGAGCAGCGACTCCGTTTCACGGATGATCGAAGACGTGTACGGGCCGGCCATGCCACGATCCGAGGTGAGGGCGAGAACGGCCACGCGCGGGTTGTTCTCGTCCTTCACCGCGATCGGATGCGTGATATGGTTATGCGCCACCAACGCTTGCACGGCATCGAAAATCGCATCGGTGTACGGCTTCGCGTTCAGGGCCACGTCGCGGGCCTTGGCGATGTGCGAAGACGCGATCATCTCCTGGGCGTTGAAGATCTTCTCCAACGACTCGGTGGAGCGGATGCGTGATTTCAATGCGAGTTGCGAGCCCATGGCCTACTTCTCTCCCGCCACGATCTTTTCCTGATCGACCGGAGCGGCCTGCGCCAGGTTCGGCTTCTCGTCCACCAGCGGCGTGCCGTTGGAGGTGACGAAGGTGGCGCGGAAGTCCTCCACGGCCTTGGCCAGGGCGGCCTCGGTCTCGGCGGTGAACGCCTCGGTCTCGCGGATGGTCTTCAGGATGTCGGTGTTGTGGTCGATGTAGTCCAGCAGTCCCCGCTCGAACGGCAGCACGTCGGACAGCTCAAGGTCGTCGAGCTTGCCGTGGGTGCCGGTCCACACGGACACGACCTCCTGCTCCATCGAATACGGATGGAACTGCGGCTGCTTGAGCAGCTCGGTCAGGTGCGCGCCGCGGGTCAGCTGGGCCTTGGACGCGGCGTCCAGATCGGACGCGAACATCGCGAAGGATTCCAGCGAGCGGTACTGAGCCAGGGAGATCTTCAGCGTGCCGGAGACCTTCTTGAGCGCCTTGGTCTGCGCCGCGCCGCCCACTCGGGAGACGGAGATGCCGACGTCCACGGCGGGACGCTGGTTGGCGTTGAACAGGTCGGACTGCAGGAAGATCTGGCCATCGGTGATGGAGATCACGTTGGTCGGGATGTAGGCGGACACATCGTTCGCCTTCGTCTCGACGATCGGCAGACCCGTCATCGAGCCGCCGCCGAGGTCGTCGGAGACCTTCGCGCAGCGTTCGAGCAGACGGGAGTGCAGGTAGAAGACGTCGCCCGGGTACGCCTCACGTCCCGGCGGACGGCGCAGCAGCAGGGAGATCGATCGGTACGCCTCGGCCTGCTTGGACAGGTCGTCGAACACGATGAGGACGTGCTTGCCGTGGTACATCCAGTGCTGGCCGATGGCCGAGCCGGTGTACGGGGCGATGTACTTGAAGCCGGCGGAGTCGGAGGCCGGGGAGGCCACGATCGTCGTGTACTCCATGGCGCCCGCGTCTTCCAGGCTCTGCTTCACGGAGGCGATGGTGGAGCCCTTCTGTCCGATGGCCACGTAGATGCAGCGGACCTGCTTCTTCGGGTCGCCGGACTCCCAGTTCGCCTTCTGGTTGATGATGGTATCGATGGCGATGGCCGTCTTGCCGGTCTGGCGGTCGCCGATGATGAGCTGGCGCTGGCCGCGGCCGATCGGCGTCATCGCGTCGATGGCCTTCAGGCCGGTGGACAGCGGCTCGTCGACCGGGTGGCGGTGCATGACGTCCGGCGCCTGCGCTTCGAGGATGCGGCGTCCTTCGACGTCCTTGATCTCGCCCAGGCCGTCGATCGGCTTGCCCAGCGGGTCCACGACGCGGCCGAGGTAGCCGTCGCCGACGGGCACGGAAAGCACTTCGCCAGTGCGGCGCACTTCCTGGCCTTCCTCGATGCCGGAGAATTCGCCGAGGACGACCACGCCGATCTCACGGGCGTCAAGGTTGAACGCCAGGCCGAGCGTGCCGTCCTCGAAGGTCAGCAGCTCATTGGCCATGCAACCAGGCAGTCCCGTCACGTGCGCGATGCCGTCACCGGCCGTGGCGACGTAGCCCACCTCCTGGGTGGGGGTGTCGCTCGGCTGGTACGACGACACGAAGTCGTCGAGGGCCTTGCGGATCGAGGCGGGATCGATGGTCAGTTCTGCCATGATCACTCCTTTTGTTGATGAATGTTCAGTCAAGTCTTGTATGGCTTGCGTTCGCGCGCGATGCGGTCCGGCGGCCCGGTCAGCGGGTGCCGGCCTTCACCGTGCGCTTCAGGTGTTCGAGCTGCGCGACCACGGTGTTGTCCATGACCTCGTCGCCGATCTGCACGCGCATGCCGCCGATCACGGTCGGGTCCACCACGGAGTTGATGTGCACCGGGTGGCCGGCCTTCTCGCCGTAGATGGCGAGCAGTCGCTGGGTCTGTCCGTCCGTCAGCGGGGCGGCGGTGGTCACGGTGACCATCGACTCGCCCATATGGCGGGAGAACTTGTTGATCAGCCACTGGATGGTGGTCAGGTAGCGACGCTTGCGCAGGTTGCACGTGGCGTGCTCGGCGAGCCTCATCGTCACCTTGTTCAGTCCCTTGCCGTCGAACAGGGCGCGGAACAGCTGCACGCGGGCTTCGCTGGTGGCCTGGGCGTCGTAGAGCTTGGACCTGACGACGGGCAGGTTGAGCAGCGAGGAATGCAGCTGCGCCAGTTCGATGGACACCTGGAGCGTGGCGTCGGTGGCGTCGGCGTAGTACATCATGGCGTCCACGCCGAAGTCCTCCACCGCGTTGCCGATGTCGTAGGCGCGGCTCCAACGGCGGCCGACCAGGTCGGTCATGATCTCCATGGTCATCGGGTGGGCCTGCTCGCCGATCAGCCGTTCCAGGACGGCCACCTTGTCGGCGACGGGCCTGGACGGGTCGGTCAGCGCACGTCCCAGCGCCGGATTGTGGTCCAGGGCGCTGGTGACCGTGAACAGCTCGTTGCCGATGCGCCACGCCTCAAGACGGGTGTCGCGCAGCTTCGGGGCCAGCGAGTCACGCGACTCGCGGTCTGCGATGCGCGATGCCTCTCCTCGCATGGTCACCTCCCTTTCTCGTTACGGTGGTCCACGATCACTTCTCGGCCAGCTCGTCGAGCATCGAATCGATCATCGACGTCTGGGCGGCGGATTCCTGGAGCTTGGCGCCCAGGATCTTGCCGGCCAGCGCGGTGGCCAGCGCGCCGACCTCGCCCTTGAGCGAGACCATGGCCTGCTGGCGCTGCGATTCGAGCGCGCGCTGGGCGTTGGCGGTGATCTGCGCCGCGTCGGATTCGGCGCGGACGCGCGCGTCGGCGATGATGTGCGACGCTTCGGCGCGCGCGTCATCGCGAATCTTGGAAGCCTCGACGCGGGCGTTGCTCAGCTGCGCCTCGTACTTCGCCTTGGCTTCGTCGGCGTCCTTCTGGGCCTGCGCGGCCTTGGCGAGGCCGCCTTCGATCTTCGCCGCGCGCTCGTCGAACACGGCCTGGAACTTAGGCATGAAGAACTTGTAGAAGAACACCGCCACGACCGCCAGGATGACCAGCGACCACACGATGTCGTAGACCTTGGGGATGAACAGCGCGATGCCGCTCTCTTCCGCGAAAGTCATTGTCGTTCTCCTTTCGTTGGCTTCTCTTCGTGGGGTTCTCGCCACGCCGCGCACGCCGATGCCGGGCCGCCTCGGTCCGCGGCCGTCTCACTGGACGGCCGGACGCCGGCCGCGTCTCCGGTTGCGGGCGCCGGGCGGGAATCACTGGAAGAGGAAGCCCGCGACCAGTCCGAGGAGGGCCAGAATCTCGACGAAGGCGAGACCAAGGAACATCAGGGTCTGCAGACGGCCGCCCATTTCGGGCTGGCGGGCGGTGCCCTCGATAGTCTTGCCGATCAGGAGGCCCAGACCGATGCCGGGGCCGAGGGTTGCCAGGCCGTAGCCGATGACGTTGAGGTTACCAGCGACCTCCGCGAGGGTGATGATATCCATGGGTTTTTCCTTTCTGGTTTTTCTTCGGTTACGAAGGAAATCTTGGGTTGTCTACCGTGGGACGCGGCTTGTGGCGCCGTCTCCCGCGCGCCGGTGGGACGTCACTCGTCCTCCGGGTAGCTCATGCCGATGTACGCGGTGGTGAGCATGGCGAAGATGAACGCCTGCAGCACCGCCACCAGCATCTCGAACAGGGTCATGAACATGCCCGCGGCGAACGTGCCCACGCCCAGGACGGACATGAGGCTTCGCGGCGCCTCGATGAGGAACCACTGGGTCGCGGCAAGGCAGAGGGCCAGCGTGATGTGGCCAGCGACCATGTTGGCGAACAGTCGGATCGTCAGCGACACGGGACGGATGAGCAGCAGCTCCAGCAGCTGGATCGGCGCCAGGAGGACGTAGATGGGCGCGGGCACGCCCTTCGGGAAGCATTCATGCTTGATGAAGCCCCACAGGCCGTTCTCGCGGATGCCCGCGATCCAGTATTGGAAGAAGCACCATCCGGCGAACACCAACGGCATCGTGATCGTGGCCGTGGCCGCGATGTTGAAGCCGGGGATGATGCCGCACAGGTTGAAGACCAGGATGGTGAGGAACATCGTGGTGATCATCGGCACATACCGACGACCGCGCTCCTCCCCCATGACCTGGTAGACGATCTGGACGCGGACGAATTCGAGCACCCATTCGAGGGCGCTCTGCCAGCGACCGGGGACCAGCTTGACGCGCAGGGCGGAGACGCCGAGCACAGCCAGCATGATGACCGTGACGAGGACGCGCACCATGACGATGCGGTCCATCGCGAACGGGGTACCTGGGAAGATGATTTCGGGAAGGAGGAAATCACTGATGCTGGGAAGCTCCGGTCCTTCCTCGGCCAGAGCCAGCCCGGCAAATAGGGCACCGTTCATTCTCGCACCTCCTGCTTCTGAATCAGCTGTCAGTTTATACCCTGAGCGGGGTGAATTGTAACGATGTCGTGACCTTCCGTACCGGCGTCGTCGACGTCTCGTATTCCCCTCACCGTGGGTCCGATGCCCTGACTCCCCCTACGACGCATCCCTTCGCGGCTTGCATCGGGTGGGGCCGAAGCTCGGTTTCACTGCTCAGCCATTGTTGGCGCGCGTTCGGACAAATTTCGGCATCGTTGCAATCTCGCGGTTCCTTCGGCGTTTCCTATGGAATGGAGTCCTATGGGATGGCTCGCGTCCGTGCGACATTTCCCCGCGAACTGTCTGATTATCCTTCCTCGACGTCTACGCCCGTCATCGGGCGCGACGCTGTGTGCGCATCCATGATGTCCGCGATGCGGGACGGCATGGCTTCGATGGGCGGACGGCGTGGCGCGCCGTCGCCGTCCGTCCCGCGCGACCGGCCAGTTCCGTGCGGTCAGACTGCACGACCGTCCGCCGCGACGACTCCGTAGCCGTCATGCAGGAACGGAGTGAAGCCGTCCTCGCGCGGACCACCCGGCTCGTGACGGATGGAACGGTCCGTGCCCAAACGTTTCTGGGCGCGCAGGGCCGGCACCTCGGTCAGTTCGTAGGGCGTGGTCTGATACACCCAGTTCAGCCAGTTGCGCCACAGCAGGTTCGCATGCGCACGCCACGCGAACAGGGGTTCGAGCGACGGGTCGTCATGCGGGAAGTAGTTCTTCGGGAACGGCACGTTGGTCATGCCCTTGGCCATGTCGCGCTCGTACTCCTCGGCGAGCGTGGTCTTGCCGTACTCCCAATGCCCGAGGGCGAACACTTCGGAGAAATCGCGCGCGGCGATGAGGCCCGGGCCGGATTCAGGACCCCACGTGAGCGTCTGGAGGTCCGGATGGGCGTTCACCTGCTCCTCGCGCACGCCGGCAAGACGCGAATGCGGCTGGAGGGCGATCTCGTCGAAGCCGTTGGTGAGGAAGCAGTACTCGTCCTGCAGGTATTGGGGGAAGACGCCGAAGAGCTTCTCCGGCAGGTCCACCTTGTCCACGCCGTAGCGGTGGTGGAGCGCGGCCATCGCGCCCCAGCACAGGTACATGGTGGAGAAGACGTGAGTGGAAGCCCAATCGAGGATCTCCTCGAACTCCTGCCAGTAGTCGACCTCATGGAACGGGATGTGCTCCACCGGGGCGCCGGTGACCACGAAGCCGTCGTAGTAGTTGTCGCGGAACGCGTCCAGCGTCTCGTAGAACGTGAGGAGATGGTCCGCGGACACATGCGTGGACTCGTGCGTGGAGGTCTTCATGAAGTCGATCTCCACCTGCAGCGGCGATTTCGAGATGAGACGCAGCAGTTGGGTCTCGGTCTCTATCTTCTTCGGCATGAGGTTGAGGATCACCAGTCTGAGCGGACGCACGCGCTGGCGTTCCGCCTCGGGCTTCTCCAACGCGAAGATGCGTTCCGAATCGAGGATGGCTCGGGCCGGCAGGCCACTGGGGATCTTGATAGGCATATCCCCCATTATGCACCGACGCCGCGCCGTCCCTCTCCTTCCCTCCAGCGAAGAGACCCGACAGCTCGCCGCAGTCATGCAGGCGCCGCGCACGTTCCGCCCACTCGCCGTCGCTCGCCTCTCGCCATCGCCTTTCACCCATCGACGCCTCCGCCGCTTGCGCCCGCATCACGGCTCTGCCCCGACAAGGGTCATGTCCGCCATTCGCACGACACGCCGATGATTGACATATACGAAATCACATCTAAAGTAGACAGAGCTGTCGCAAAGACAAGCCGACGCGGGGTGGAGCAGCTCGGTAGCTCGCTGGGCTCATAACCCAGAGGTCCAAGGTTCAAATCCTTGCCCCGCTACCAACCGAAAGGCCGGGAATCGCAGGATTCCGGGCCTTTTTCGTTATCCTCCCCATTCCGCATCTGGCCTATAACCCCATAGACCCACATCTCAGCGAGTCCTCCAATAGCCGCTTACCGTTGAACCGTTCCGCTCGTACGGCCCGACCCAAGTCATACCAACAGGATAGCCAGCGGATATGGGCGATTGCGGCGAAGCCAGCCCCTCATCAACGGGTTCGATGGCAGCGTTCGCCTTCCCCACCGCGGCGATCAAACGGTCCTTCGTGTTCGCAGGCAGACCGGAGGCAGTCTCCTCCACATGATTCAGCACGCGGTATGCCATGTCCCTCGCAATAGCGGCAACACGCGCGCCGTCCAAACCCGTTCGCCTTCCGAACGATTCCCAATCCCGAGGCGTGAGCAGTTCCGGATACTCGATTCCATTGATGGGCATGGCGAGCTCCTGATCCAACCTCGGCCATACGCGGGTGGCCGTCATGTCGTACATGGGTGTGAAGCCGAATCCTTCCCGGTCGAACATGATGGAATAGTTCTTCCCGTGGGAATCGCAGTCGGCGGAGGACACATTGAATGCGCAGCGTCGGATCCACTCGTACGCCAAGCCTCCAGAGGGATCGCATCTACGCAGCAGCCTTACACAGCTGGCCGCATCCACCATGTATTTGTCTTCCGGCGATATCCCCATGGACTGGGCCAGATCCTCACAATGCAGGCGCCGGACCATGCCATCTTCTATACGCCTGTCGAACCGTTCGGTCACGAACGCCCGCGTGTCGTCAAAGCGCACGATTCCATGGGAAGCGACCGACAAACCGCATCGTTCCCCCAGCGTCATGACCGCATCCTCCACGAGATCACTGTCGGGACAATCGATCACCTCGGGTTTGATGATATGGGTGGAAGGCGTCGTCGCGTCCGGCCAGAGCCAGACCCCGTGCATGCGCGCCACGGTAAACTTCGGTTGGCCCCCGGCCAGAGAGAAACGGCATCTCGGCCTGTCTCGCTCCTCGAATTCGTCGCCGAGAGGCGGAGTCATCCGGCAGGAGGTTTTCCAGAAAAGCGGATGGAGCCCGTTTCGAATGGCCTCCCGACAGCGGCAAGCTCAGACTGACGGGGACGCG
>Cebus_capucinus_imitator_PRJNA485217_SSR091__coassemble_2975_pt1 | contig 8298 bp, 7 predicted proteins | sample Cebus_capucinus_imitator_PRJNA485217_SSR091__metabat2_high_PE_002 | metagenome-assembled genome bin Cebus_capucinus_imitator_PRJNA485217_SSR091 | reverse complement strand
AACTTCATCTTCCGCACCCGCGAGTTCGAGCAGATGGAGATGGAGTTCTTCGTGGTGCCCGGCACCGACGAGGACTGGCACCAGTACTGGATCGACGCCCGCACCCAGTGGTACATCGACCTGGGCGTCAAGCCGGAGAACCTGCGCCACTACGAGCATCCCAAGGAGAAGCTGTCGCACTACTCGAAGCGCACCGTCGACATCGAGTACAAGTTCGGCTTCCAGGGCTCCGACTGGGGCGAGCTCGAAGGCATCGCCAACCGCACCGACTACGATCTGACCGCCCACGGCCAGCACTCCGGCGAGGACCTGAGCTACTTCAACCAGGCCACCGGCGAACGCTTCGTGCCGTACGTCATCGAGCCCGCGGCCGGCCTGACCCGCTCCCTCATGTGCTTCCTCGTGGACGCCTACGACGTGGACGAGGCCCCGAACACCAAGGGCGGCGTGGACAAGCGCACCGTGCTGCGCCTCGACCCGCGACTGGCTCCCGTCAAGGCCGCCGTGCTGCCGCTCAGCAAGAAGCCCGAACTGCAGACCGTGGCCCAGAACCTCGCCTACGACCTGCGCTGCAACGAGTGGATGATCGACTATGACGAGTCCGGCGCCATCGGCCGCCGTTACCGCCGCGAGGACGAGATCGGCACCCCGCTGTGCATCACCGTGGACTTCGACACCCTCGAAGACCAGGCCGTCACCATCCGCGACCGCGACACCATGAACCAGGAGCGCGTCTCCCTGGACAAGGTCGCCGACTACGTGGCCGAACGCATCGGCGAACGCCGCACCCGCGTCCCGCTCAAGCCCGTCTCCATGGGCGGCGAGGCGTGGCCGGACTCCGTGAAGATCAACGAAGCCGGCGGTCTGTACTAAGTTGACGTTCCCCAACGAAACCGTTCTCGACGAGCGCGGCGACTCCCTGACCGGGGAGGACCCGCGCTCGCCGCGTCATACCGGCGTCGAAACCTCAGCCGCTCCCGGCGTCTCCGCCGCCACGCCCGCCATCGCGCCCGTCATGCTCGGACCGGTCAGCGTGCCCACACCCGTGGTACTGTCCCCGATGGCCGGCGTGACCAACTGGCCCTTTCGTCTCCTGTGCGAGGAGTACGGCCCCGACGGTCTCTACGTGGCGGAGATGATCACCGCCCGCGCCCTCGTGGCCCGCAACCCCAAGGCGCTGCGCCTGTGCCGCTTCGCGCCCGCGGAACGCGTGCGCTCCCTGCAGCTGTACGGCGTCAACCCCGCCATCGTGGAACAGGCCGCGCGCATCGTGGTGGACGAAGACATGGCCGACCACGTGGACCTCAACTTCGGATGCCCCGTGCCCAAGGTCACGCGCCGCGGCGGCGGCTCAGCCCTGCCGTGGAAGAGCGACATCTACACCGATGTCATCCGACGCGTGGTCAAGGTGTGCGAGGGCGCGAACATCCCCGTCACCGCGAAGATCCGCGTGGGCATCGACCACGAGCATGAGACGTTCCTCGAAGCCGGGCGCATAGCGCAGGAGGAGGGCTGCAAGGCCGTCACCCTGCACGCGCGCACCACCGCCGAATACTACGGCGGCCACTCGGATTGGAACCGCATCGGCGAACTCAAGGCCGCGCTCGACGTTCCCGTCTTCGGCAACGGCGACATCTGGGGCGCCGACGACGCCCTGGACATGATGCGCCAGACCGGCTGCGACGGCGTGGCCATCGGCCGTGGCTGCCAAGGCCGCCCGTGGCTGTTCGCCGACATCCGCCATGCCTTCCAAGGCTCCACGGAACGCTTCAACCCCACCTTGGGCGAAGTGGGACGCGTCATCCGCCGTCACGCCGAACTGCTCACCGAGTTCTACGACGGCGACGAGCGCATGGCCGTGCACGACCTGCGCAAACACGTGGCCTGGTATCTCAAGGGCTTCCCCGTGGGCGGCTCCACCCGCCGCGCGTTCATGGAATGCGAATCCCTCGCCGACGTGGACCGCGAACTGGAACGCCTCGACCCGCAGGTGGAGTTCCCCGAGCGCGTGGTGGACAAGCCCCGTGGACGCGTGCGCTTCGCCAAGAAGGTGCATCTGCCGTACGGATGGCTGGACTCCCGGACCACCAGCCACGAGGAGCGAGAGACGCTCTTCGGCGACGATCCGATGGACGCCGGCTACTGACGTCCCGGAGCCTTCGCGTCCGCTCCCGCCGCCGTCCGTGGCGGCGGGGGAGCGCCAAGGCCCCGAAAGCCGGGGCGAACCGGCGAAAAACCGTCCTATAATTGCGCTACACGCGCGAAAATAACACACATAACGGCATGGCCCTGCGCTACTCTAGGGTGTAACCGTGAAGTGACAGGAGCCAAACGTGAGCGAGATCGCCCAGACTGAGTTGAACGACAAGACCAACATCAAGGTCGTCGGCGTCGGCGGTGCCGGCGGCAATGCCGTGAACCGCATGATCGCCGACGGTCTGCAGAACGTCGAATTCGTGGCCGTCAACACCGACGCCAAGGACCTGCTGCGTTCCGACGCCGATGTGAAGATCTCCCTGTCCGACCAGTCGAACCGAGGGCTCGGCGCCGGAGCCGACCCGGAGAAGGGCTCGAAGGCCGCCCAGGACCACCAGTCCGACATCGAGGAGGCCGTCAAGGGCGCCGACATGGTCTTCGTGACCTGCGGCGAGGGCGGCGGCACCGGCACCGGCGCCAGCCCCATCGTGGCGCGCGCCGCGCACCAGCAGGGCGCCCTGACCATCGCCGTGGTCACCCGCCCGTTCTCCTTCGAGGGACCGCAGCGCTCCGCGTCCGCCGAACTCGGCATCAACAACCTCCGCCAGGAGGTCGACGCCCTCATCGTCATCCCCAACGACCGCCTGCTGGAGATGGCCGACCGTTCCATCTCCATCATGGACGCGTTCAAGACCGCAGACGGCGCGCTGCTGGCCGGCGTGCAGGGCATCACGGACCTCATCACCTCCAACTCCTACATCCACGTGGACTTCGCCGACGTGACCGCCATCCTGCGCGGCGCCGGCACCGCCCTGTTCGGCATCGGCTCGGCGCGGGGCGAGGACCGCGCCACCCAGGCCGCCGAACTCGCCATCAGCTCCCCGCTGCTGGAGGAAAGCATCGAAGGCGCCCACGGCGCGCTCATCAACGTGGCCGGCCCCACGGACATCGGCCTGTGGGAGGCCTCCGCCGCCGTGGAGCTGGTGCGCAAGGCCATCCACCCCGAAGCGCAGATCATCTGGGGTCTGGCCCTCGACGACGCCTACGGCGACGAGGTGCGCGTCACCGTCATCGCCGCCGGCTTCGACAACGTCAAGAAGACCGCCGAACAGCAGGCCTCCCAGCCCATCGCCACGATGGCGCAGGCTCCGGCAGCCCCGGCCCAGCCGGTTCAGCAGAGCCAGCCGGTCCAGTCCCGCCCGCAGGCCCCCATGCCGTCCGCGCAGTCCGTGCCGCAGCCGGCCGCCCCGGCCCAGCAGCAGGCCGCCGCCCAGACGCAGGGCGCGATGCCGGTCCAGCCGCAGACCTCCACGCAGACCGCCATGCCGGTCCAGCAGCCGGTCTCGCAGCCCATGCCGGTGCAGCCCGTCCAGGCGCAGCCCATGGCGCAGCCGATCTATCAGCCGGTCCAGCCCATCTCCCAGCCGATGCCGACGGTCCCCTCGCCGTTCACCTTCGCGCAGCCGGGCATGCCCCAGGCGCAGCAGGTGGACCCGTATTCGACCGGCTCGAACGATCTGGGCGATCTGGACATCCCGGACTTCCTGCGCTGAACCGCGCACCACGCATCCGAACCAAACGCCCCGCGCCACGCCGCCATGTGCGGCACGGGGCGCACCGCGCATGAGAAAGGGTTGAGACATGGCTGGATTCATGAAGAACGCGATGTCCTATCTGGGTATGTCCGACGTGGCCGAGGACGACGACTTCGAAGTCGAGACCGAGTCCGAGGCCGCCGCGCCCGCCACCTCCTTCGACTCGGACCACACCGTCACGCCGATGCCGACGAAGCCCGCCGCGCCCGCCTCCCAGGCGGCCATGACGGCTTCGCCCTCGCGCGTCAACGCGAACTTCCAGAACCGTCTGAGCCGCATCACCACCATCCACCCCAAGTCCTATGAGGATGCGCAGATGGTGGGCCGCGCCATCCGCGACGGCGTGCCCGTGGTGCTCAACCTCACCGGCGTGTCCGAATCGATAGCGTACCGCATCGTGGACTTCTCCGCCGGCGTGGTGTTCGGCGTGCACGGTTCGATGGAACGCGTCACGCCCCGCGTGTTCCTCCTGAGCCCGGCCCAGGTGAACATCAAGGTGGAGGAGCCGTCTTCGCCCGGCGGCGCGCGCGACCTCTTCTCCGACTGACGCGCGTTTCCGATCGCGATGCAACGACCGCCCCCGTGCTGCGCAAGGCCCACGGAGGCGGTCGTTTTACTTCGGCTTGGCCTGCGTCGTTCCTGGGCGACGTGATGTCATGGCCTTTGCGGAACCTTTGCGCGGGCTTTGCGGGAACGTCCGGTAGGCTTCCAGCGAACCTTCCGCGCGCGGTTGACGACCCTTGGTACGGTGTGCCTATGCTGTTCTACATTCTGCTGCGCATCATCAACACCCTCATCGACGCGTACATCACCGTGCTGTTCGCCCGCATGATCCTCGACTGGGTGGCGGTGCTCTCCCCGCGCTGGTATCCGCGCGGCGTGGTCGCGCAGGTCATCGACCTCGTCTACCGTCTGACCGAACCGCCGCTGCGTTGGCTGCGCCGCTACATTCCGCCGCTGCGTCTGGGCATGGTCGCCTTGGACATGAGCTTCATCGTGCTCTACTTCCTGCTGGCCCTGCTACGCGTGCTCATCTGACGTTCCGCTCCGATTGGCCGACGGGACGCGTTTCCTGTGCGGAATGTGACCCACATCACGCCTTCCCCCGGCATGTCGCGCGATGGCGTCGTGGACGAACCCTTCACGAAACCGCCGATAAACGCCGCAGAATCCCCACGAATGGTGGGGTACGTGGTAAGGTCATGTGTTGAAACAAACGTAAGCGAGGACAGTCCCAAAGCGAGGTGTAGATTTATGGCTCTGTTGACGCCCAAGGACATCAGGGAACGCACGTTCCAGACAGTGCGTTTCAAGGAAGGATACGACGTCGACGAGGTCGACGACTTCCTGGATCAGGTCACCGAGACCGTGGAGGCGCTCGGCAAGCAGGCCGTCGCCGGGGGACAGGCCACGCAGGCGCTGGGGCCGGACGTGACCGCCCTCAACCAGAAGATCTCCGAGCTGAACGCCACGGTCCAGCAGCTGCAGGACGAGAACGCGCAGCTGCAGGCCTCCGCCCAGCAGGCCGCCGCCGCCGAAGGCGACGAGAAGCTCCAGCTGGCCGTCACCAGGCTGTCCGAGGCCGAGGAGACCAACCGTGCGCTCGGCGGACAGAACGAGCAGCTGAAGGCCCAGGTGGACCAGCTCAACTCCCAGATCGACCAGCTCACCGCGCAGGTCTCCCAGGCCTCCGGCAACCAGGACGCCGTCGCCCAGCAGATCGCCGCCATCCAGCAGGAGCGCGACCAGTACCGCGCCCAGATGGAGGAGTTCGCCCGCCAGATCAACGCCTACCAGCAGCAGGCCTCCGCCCTGCAGCAGCAGGCGCAGCAGGCCGTGGAACTCGCCCGTCAGCTGGAGGAGTCCAAGCAGCGCGAGCAGCAGCTGCGCGAGCAGGTCTCCAAGGTCGAGCCGAACACCGAGACCGGCTCCCTGCAGAAGATCGCGGGCGCCGCGGCCGGCGCGGGCACCGAGCCCGAGCGCGCCACCGCCATGCTCACCCTGGCCATGCAGCTGCACGACCAGTACGTGGACAAGGGCAAGGCCAAGGCCAAGGAGATGAGCGAGAAGAGCCAGCGCGAGTACAAGGAGCTCATCGACAAGGCCAACGACTACAACGACCGCACCCGCACCGAGGCGGACGAGTACAACAAGCGCGTCCATGCCGAAGCCGACGGCTACTCCGAGCATACCCGCTCCGAGGCGGATTCCTACTCCGTCAAGACCCGTCAGGATGCGGACACCTACCTGACCGACAAGCACAACGAGGCCGACCAGTACGAGGCCGAAGTGCAGCGCCGCGCCGCCGAGCACGACCAGAAGGTCCGTGCCACCGCCGCCGAATACGATCAGAAGGTCCGCAACGCGGCCGACGACTACGGCAAGAAGACCCGCGCCGAGGCCGAGGCCTACGGCCAGCAGGTGCGCGACGAGGCCGAGACCTACGGCAAGAACACCCGCAACGCCGCCGACGACTACGCCGATCAGGTCCGCACGAACCTGACCAACGAGTCCAAGGTCATCGAAGGCAACATCCAGGGCCTCAAGCAGTTCGAGACCGAATACCGCGCCCGCCTCACCGAGTTCCTCGGCCAGCTGGTCAACCAGGTTTCGGACACGAACAACTACAGCCAGACCGAGCAGTCGGGTCAGTGACCGCAGGCTGAAGCCAACGTATGAACATGGTTCATAAGGGACGGCCGCGCGCACGCGTGGCCGTCTTTGCTTGTGTCTCGGTCGTCGCCCTCGCGCTCGACCAGCTCACCAAACTGTGGGCGTTGGGCGCGTTGGGGGACGGGCGCACCATACGGCTCGTGCCGGGGCTGCTGTCCCTGACGCTGGTGCGCAATCCCGGAGCCTCTCTGGGCTTCGGCTCGGGGTCGACGTGGATGATCTCCCTGCTGGCGCTCGTCGCCTGTGCGGCCTTGGCGGTGCTGGCGGTGCGCACCGTCTCGGCGAAATGGTCGCTGGCGTTCGCGTTCGCGTTCGCCGGTGCGCTGGGCAACCTCATCGACCGCGTCGTGTACGCCGACGGCTTCCTGAACGGCAGGGTCGTCGACTTCCTGAACTACGGATGGTCCGTGGGCAACGTGGCCGACGTGTATCTCGTCGTCGCCGGCGTGGCCATCGCCGTGATGATCCTACGTAACGAGCCGTTCTCCCGTAAGGACCTGCAGGATTCGCAACCCAAGGAGGATACGGCTCGATGAGTCGTCTGGTACCCGCCCCCGACGCGTTGGTCGGCAAGCGATTCGATGTGGCCGTGGCCAAGATGCTCGGAGTGTCCCGTTCGAAGGCCGCCGAACTCATCGACTCGGGTCAGGCCCGCGTGTTGGGGCGCCAGATCGCGCGCTCCGGCGCCCTGCAGGCGGGGGAGACCGTCGAGTTCGACCTCGTGGAGGAACGCCGCGAGCCCGAACCCATCGCCGACGACATGGCCGTGGTCTATGAGGACGACGACGTGGTGGTGGTGGACAAGCCCGTGGGCGTGGCCGCGCACGCCTCCGTGGGCTGGACCGGTCCCACGGTGCTGGGTTCGCTGCGCGACCGCGGCGTGCGCATCACCTCCTATGGCGCCGCGGGACGCGAGGGCATCGTCTCCCGTCTGGACGTGGGCACTTCGGGACTGATGCTCGTATGCAAGTCCGAACTGGCTTACGTGGAGATGCGCCGCCAGTTCGCCGAGCATGAGGTGGTCAAGACGTATCATGCGATGGTGCAGGGATCCCTGCGCCAGGACAAGGCCACCATCGAAGCGCCCATCGGACGGGCCAAGGTCTCCGACTTCCGCTTCTGCGTGACGCCCGCAGGCAAGCCTGCGGTGACGCACTGGGATGTGATGGAGCGTTTCGCTTCCGAGGCCACGCTGGTGTCCGTGAACCTGGAGACGGGCCGTACCCATCAGATCCGCGTGCATTTCTCCTCCATAGGACATCCGCTCGTGGGCGACCACATGTACGGAGCCAACCCGGTGCTCGCCGCCCTGACCGGATTGGAACGCCAATGGCTGCACGCCATGCAGTTGGAGTTCCGCCATCCGCGTACGCATCTGTGGACCACGGTGCGGTCGCAGTACCCCGCGGACCTGTCCCACGCGCTCAAGGTGATGCGCGAACGTCACATGGAAGACGACGCCGTCCAGAGGTGAAGCGCCGCGAACGACAGTAGGGGAGCGGCCGACAGCACCAGACCGGCCACGGCCCAACCCATGCCTCCCAATGGGGAAGAGTGGGTGTTCCACGCGGTGTTCCACGGAGCTTCGCCGGGCCTGTCGCGCGGACGGAAGGCCTGACGTCCGGACCTCCTGATCAGTACGATCGCCAGCGCCGCCAGCACGCATCCGAGCACGGCCACCATCGGGCAGAGGCCCAACGCCGCCGCGCCGGCCAGCAAGACGAGCAGCAGCAGCGGCGAATCGCCGGTCAACCCCGCCGTGCCCCATATGCCGAACGCCAGCAGCAGCACGGCGACCACGCCGACCGTGAACGCCGCCACGGCCAGCGGCGAA
>Cebus_capucinus_imitator_PRJNA485217_SSR091__coassemble_2963_pt1 | contig 8355 bp, 6 predicted proteins | sample Cebus_capucinus_imitator_PRJNA485217_SSR091__metabat2_high_PE_002 | metagenome-assembled genome bin Cebus_capucinus_imitator_PRJNA485217_SSR091 | reverse complement strand
CGCAGCTCGTACGGCGTGACCTGACGGTTGTACTGCTACCGTCATGACCTGCATGCCGATGTCTCCAATCGTATAATCGCTTTACGAGTGTTTCAGCCAAGGTTGTGTCGTAGGCAAGACGGCATGTGCGAGATATTGCTTGTTGACAATTGAACAAGGTGCTACGACATCGTATGAGACGTAATAGAAATCGTATCCGCGAATTCCAAGCTGCACCCACTGCGCCGAGCCTGTGTTGTTCGTCCAGCTCCATTGTTGTTGAACCGTCGCCGTATTCGACCTATTCAAAGAAACATCGACCTGTGCCCGAGCGATACTCCAGAAATCTGCGCCGACGCTCGCATTGATGCTTCCAGTGACAGTCACGCTACGGCCAGAGGTATACGTGTAGCTGCTTCCGGGGTCCAACCAAGTCTTGGGCACGCTGCCTTCCAAGAAGACCGGGGTAACGCTCTCAACGGATGTATGGTGTCCTACTTCGGGACATGCCCTCGTCATTTCATCTGCCGTGGCAGATGAAACAGGTACCAACAATACGACAATCAATCCCGCCATCATCGCGCTGAGGACTCTTATCGCATTTTTTCATGATCATTGCTCCTTAGGTTTGTCTATTTCATGAACGACCACAACGAAAGACATCTCTTCATCCGTCTCGAAAATCACCGACTCAGCCTCGGGGAGTTTCTCCACCGGTGTGGAAACGGCTGATATGCCTTCGCCGCATTCACCGACATCGGCTACCCAATGCAGCTCATCGCCGCGCTTCAGCATCATGGAGAACGATGCCGACGAATACGGAGTACACATGAATTCGATGTCGTAGTAGTGGGATCGTTCCGTCACCGTCTGAATAGGTATCTGCCCGCTACCGGAGAATTCTCCCGCCCCCAACTGCCGAACATCCGCCACCCCGAGGGGCAGGGAATTGTCGTAACGCTTTCGCACGGACCTCTCCAGATAATCCACGGTGAATTCCGGGCCTAGTCCTTGTTTCCGTGACGAGGATGAGTCATCTTCTCGTCTGCCGACAAGCTGATGAAACATTCCGTCCTGGCATGCCGAGGTCATCGACGACACCAGCAACACCGCAGCAAGCGATACGCAACAACGAACGGACTCTTTCATAGTATTCACCACTCAATAGCCGAACGAATACCTGAGTCAGGAAAATACAGCGTCATGCAAACAATCCACGACGATCGATCTACATGGGAAGAGCCTTTACTCTCCTGCTCACTAAGGGTAGTGCAGGGGAAGGACGTATGCGCAGAGGGCGGACTGTGCGGGACGGTCCGCCCTCCCCGTCACGGGGCTACAGTTTCGGCAGGTACGTGCGCAGCTCGTACGGCGTGACCTGACGGTTGTATTCCTCCCACTCGCGGTGCTTGTTGCGCAGGAAGTACTCGAAGGCATGCTCGCCCAGCACCTCGGCCACGAAATCGGACTTCTCCATGATGCGCAGGGCCGCGCCCAGGGACGTGGGCAGCGGTTCGATGCCCATCGCCTGACGTTCCGCGTCCGTCAGCTCCCACACGTCGTCGCTCGTCGGCTCGCCCAACGTCATCTGCTGCTCGATGCCGTCCAAACCGGCCGCCAGCAGCACCGAATACGCCAGATACGGGTTCGCCACCGGATCCAACGCGCGGAACTCCATACGCGCCGAATTGTTCTTGCCCGGCTTGTACTGCGGAATGCGCAGCAGCGCCGAACGGTTGTTGTGGCCCCAGCAGATGTAGCTCGGCGCCTCGTTGCCGCCCCACAGACGCTTGTACGAATTGACGTACTGGTCCGTGACCGCGCAGATCTCCGCCGCATGCGCGAGGATGCCCGCGGCGAACTGGCGCGCCGTAAGCGACATGTTGAACTCCTGGCCCGCCTCGTAGAACGCGTTGGAATCCCCCTCGAACAGACTCAGATGCGTGTGCATGCCCGAACCGGGCGCGTCCGCCAGAGGCTTGGGCATGAAGCTCGCATGGATGCCGCGCTCCAGGGAGATCTCCTTGACGACCGTGCGGAACGTCATGATGTTGTCCGCCGTGGTGAGCGCGTCCGCGTAACGCAGGTCGATCTCGTTCTGGCCCGGACCGCCCTCATGATGCGAATACTCCACCGAAATGCCCATCTGTTCGAGCATGTTCACGGTGGCGCGGCGGAAGTCCATGCCGGGGCTGCGCGGCACATGGTCGAAATAGCCGCCCGCGTCGATGGGCGTGGGCGCCTTGGACCAGTCGTCCTGCGGCTCGAACAGGTAGAACTCGATCTCCGGATGCACGTAGAACGTGAAGCCCTTCTCCTTCGCCTTGGCCAGAGCGCGCTTGAGCACGTGGCGCGGGTCGCCCAGCGAAGGCTCGCCGTCCGGGGTGAGCACGTCGCAGAACATGCGCGCGGTGCCCTGCGGGCCGCCGCGCCAGGGCAGGATCTGGAAGGTGGAGGGGTCCGGCTGGACGATCATGTCGTCCTCGGTGACGCGGGTCATGCCCTCGATGGCCGATCCGTCGAATCCGAGACCCTCCTCGAACGCCGCCTCAAGCTCCGCGGGCGCGATGGCCACGGACTTCAGCGTGCCCAGCACGTCCGTGAACCACAGACGGATGAAGCGCACGTCGCGTTCCTCGACCGTGCGCAGGGCGAACTCTTGCTGCTTATCCATAAGCGCCTATCGTGGCATCCGCATGTTACGAGACACGTTAACGACGCGGCCCGCATCGGACGCGGCCCGCCGGACATGCGGAACGCGCCGGACGGACCGAACGCGCCGGGCGTAAGGTGGTGCCCATGCAAGACAGCGACAGCATCACGGGCGGCGCCGACCGTCCCCTCATCGACATGACCTCCTGGCACAAGGCCGACGCGCCGGCAGACCGCCGCAGGGCCGGTGTGGCGCTGCGCGGGAGGGTCCCACTGGAAAGCCACGCCGTATGGAGGGTGCGCGAAGACCGGCGCGACGTCATCGGCCTGTTGGAGGAGCAGTCGCGATCGCGCGTCAGGGAGCTCATCCCTCTGCGCTACGCGCGCATGAACGTCTCCGCGTTCACGTTCTACCGCGGCACCGCGCTCATCATGGCCAACGACCTGTACTCCACGCCCGTCACCGGCATCCCCGTACAGGCCGTGGGAGACGCGCACATCGGCAACTTCGGCATGTTCCGCTCCCCTATGAACCGGCTCGTGTTCGACGTCAACGACTTCGACGAGACCGCCACCGGACCGTGGGAGTGGGACGTCAAAAGACTCGCCGCGTCCGTGGAGATCTGCGGGCGGGCCAACGGCATCCGCAAGGCCGCCCGCCGCGAAGCCGTCGTCCGATGCGTCCACTCCTACCGCGACCACATGCTGCGCTACGCGGACATGCACTATCTGGACGTCTGGTACGACCACATCGACGTGGAGGAGGCGCTCGACCACTACGAGCGCACCGTGAACGGCCAGCGCAACCTGACGCTGCGCGAGGCCGCCGCCAAGGCCGCGCTCAAGGATTCGGGGCGCGCCGCCAGAAAACTCACCTACCATGACGGCGAGAGGCTGCGGTTCAAATGGCGTCCGCCCGAGCTCACGCCCATCGACGAGCTCACCTCCTACGGTGATCTGGACGCGCTGCGCGAACGCATCGACGCGCTGTTCGCAGGCTACCGCGAAAGCCTGTACGAGGACCGCAGGCACGTGCTGAGCCATTACAAGTACCATGACACGGCCCGCAAGGTCGTGGGCGTGGGATCGGTCGGCACGCGCGCGTGGGTGTCGCTGCTGACGGGACGAGACAGCGACGACCCGCTCATGCTGCAGATGAAGGAGGCGAACGAATCGGTGCTCGAACGCTTCGTGGGCCGTTCCCCGTACGCCACGCACGGCGAACGCGTGGTGCAGGGTCAGAAACTCATCCAATCGTCCGCGGACATCCTGCTCGGATGGTCCTCGTTCACCGCCCAGGACGGTTCCGCGCGCGACTACTACGTGCGCCAGTTCTGGAACGGCAAGGGCTCCATCGACATCGACGGATTCAACGATCTGGCGCTCAACGACATGGGCCGCCTGTGCGCGCGCTGTCTGGCGCACGCGCACGCGCGCACCGGCGACAGGGTGGCCATCGCCGCCTATCTGGGCGAGGATCCCACGTTCGACGAGGCGTTGGCCTCGTTCGCCGTCTCCTACGCCGATCAGAACGAGGCCGACTATGCGGTGTTCCGTTCGCTGATCTCCTCCGGCCGGCTGCCCTGCGCGGTCCTGTGAACGGACACGGCGCGGGGCGCGGCCGGAGGGGCGGCGTCAGCGGGCTACCTCCAAGGCCTCCTCAAGCGTGAAGGCGCGCGCGTAGAGCGACTTGCCGAGGATGGCGGAATCCACGCCCAGGTCGGCCAGCCCGCGGATGGCGCGCAGGTCGTCGAGGCTGCTGATGCCGCCGGAGGCGGTGACCTTCGCCTCGGTGCGTTCGGCGACCTCGCGCAGCAGCGTCAGGTTCGGGCCGCTCATCATGCCGTCGCGGGCCACGTCCGTGACCACGTAGCGCGAGCAGCCGGCGTCGTCGAGCATGCGCATCGTCTCGAACAGGTCGCCGCCCTCCTTGACCCAGCCGCGCGCGGCGAGCGTGTGGCCGCGCACGTCGAGTCCCACGGCCACGCGCTCGCCGTAGCGGGCTATGACGCGCGCCGTCCACTCGGGGTTCTCCAAGGCGGCGGTGCCGATGTTCACGCGCGCCGCTCCGGCCTCCAGCGCGGCTTCGAGGGAGGCGTCGTCGCGCACGCCGCCGCTCATCTCGATGTTGACCTTGTCCCCCAGCTCACGCACGATGCCGCGCAGTCGGTCGCGGTTGTCGCCGGTGCCGAACGCGGCGTCCAGATCCACCAGATGGATCCACCGCGCTCCGGACTCCACCCATGTGCGGGCCGCCTCCAACGGCGAGCCGTAGTCGGTTTCGGAACCGGAAGCGCCCTGACGCAGGCGCACGGCCTTGCCGTCGCGCACGTCGACGGCGGGCAGGAGGGTGAGGGACATGATGGTACCTTTCTTACGGATCTTGCGTGGTCTTACGCGGTCTTATTCGGTCTTATTCGGTCTTACGCGATCTTGCCCGGCCATGGGAGACGAAGGTTCGTCCGCCGCGGCTCCGGCGTCCTGCCCGCGGGTCAGCAGATGGACAGCCAGTTGCGCAGCAGCTCGGAGCCGGCGTCGCCGGACTTCTCCGGATGGAACTGCGTGGCGAACAGCGGGCCGCGCTCGTAGGCGGCCACGAAACGGCTGCGCCCGTACTCGCACCATCCCACTCGCTGCTCCTCGCCCAAATCGAGGCCGAGACCGGACAGGTCCTTCGCCTCGGCCCGGTGCGCGGCGTAGGAGTGCACGTAGTAGAAGCGTTCGGATCCCACGCCGCGCAGCAGCAGCGAGCCTTCGGCCGCCTCCACGGTGTCCCAGCCCATGTGCGGCACCACGTCCGCGTCGAGCGGGGCCACGTCGCCGCCGACCAGTCCCAGACCGTCGGTCGTCTGTCCGTGTTCGCTGCCGGAGTCGAACATGACCTGTTCGCCCACGCACACGCCCAGCACGGGACGTCCGGCGCGCAGACGCTCCAGGACCACGCGGTCGCCGCCGACGGCGCGCAATCCCTCCATGCACGCGCCGAACGCGCCCACGCCGGGCACGACCAGTCCGTCCGCCTCCAAGGCCTGACGATGGTCGGAGGTGAGCGCCGCGTCCACGCCGAGGCGCGTCAGGGCGCGCAGCATGGAACGCACGTTGCCGAAGCCGTAGTCGAACACCACCGCGGTGGTCATTTGGATTCCTCCTTCACTCGCTTCACTCGGAAGATGCATGGCGCGGGCGCGGGGATCGTCTCCCCCGCGCCCCCGCCGTCGCGGTCATTGCACGCTGGAGCCGCGGGTCGCGCCGCCGTCGCCGAGGCGCGTGTGCGCGGCGATGACCCGCATCGCCCGCGCGTGGTCGAGGTCGGCGGAATCGACCACCTCGAAGCCTTGCTCGCGCAGTTGGGCCACGGTGGTGATGCCGAGCATCAGGTCCTCCACGAAACGAGACGTGGAGTTGAACAGGATGGGCGGGGCGAGCGCGCGCCCGGCCTTGCCTCCCGAATACAGCGTGATCTCCAGCTTGTCGGCGCGGTTCACGCCGAGCACCACGCTCATGCCGGCCACCACGGTGGTGATGTCGCGGGCCGCGGCCTCGGGCGAGTCGCCGTCGAGGTTGCGCAGCACCGCCACGGCGCCCTGGTTGGAGCCGACCACGTCGGCGGAGATGTCGGATAGCTGGCAGAAGGCGGCGAGCAGTTCGGCCGAGGCGAGCGTGGTCACGATGGACGCGTGCTTCGCCTTGTCGCCGAGCAGGCCGGCCAGCGCGTCATCGAAGCCGAACGACGGGTCGATGGAGGACGCGTCGTCGGGCACGTCGAACGTCGGTTCGTCCGCATCGGCCGCGCCGTCACCCTCGGACGGGACGGACGCGCCTGCGGCGGGATAAGCGCCGGACATGCCGTCGGACGCACCATCGGATGCCCCGCCGTCGGACGGAACGCCATCGGACGGAACGCCGTCGGACGGAACGCCGTCGGACGGAACGCCGTCGGACGGAACGCCGGACAGGTCCTCGAACTCACGCTCGAAGTCCGCCATCGCACGCGCGATGTCCTCGTCGGACAGGCCGGAGCCCTCCCCGAAGTCCTTGTCGAAATCCTTGTCGAAATCCTTGAAGCCGTCCGCCATCACAGCGCGCCCTTCGTGCTGGGGATCAGTCCTTCGATGCGCGGATCGGGTTCCACGGCGAAGCGCAGCGCGCGCGCCAGCGCCTTGAACTCCGCTTCGGCGATGTGGTGCGGGTCACGACCGGCCAACACCTGCATGTGCAGACAGATGCCGGCGTGCAGCGCGATGGACTCCAGGACGTGACGCACGAGCGAGCCGGTGAAATGGCCGCCCATCATGCAGAACCCGTAGCCTTCCGGCTCGCCCGAGCACACCGCGTACGGCCGGCCGGAGACGTCCACCACGGCCTTGGCGAGCGCCTCGTCCAACGGCACCGTGGCGTCGGCGAAACGGCGGATGCCGCGCTTGTCGCCCAACGCCTGGCGCAGGGCCTCGCCGAACACGATGGCCGTGTCCTCCACGGTGTGGTGCACGTCGATGTCCGTGTCGCCCCACGCCTTGATGCTCAGGTCGATGAGCGAATGCTTGCCGAGCGCGGTCATCATGTGGTCGAAGAACGGCACGGACGTGTCGATGTCGGTCTTGCCGGTGCCGTCCAGGTCGAGTTCGAGCTCGATGTGCGATTCGCTGGTTTCGCGCACGATGCGCGCGGTGCGTGCCATGCTGTTGCTCCTTCGTTTAGGATTCCCCACACGGGGATTCGCCTTTCATCATGCCATCGTAGGCCACGTCATGGGCCGTTTCGCGGACCGCGAGGCAGATCGCGACGCAGGCCGCGTAGCCCTGCCGCGCCGGCCGGCCGCATGGCGGTCGCATGACGGCCGACCGCGGCGTCGCGTTCAGCGCGATTCGACCTCGCGCAGCGTCTCGACGAGCGCCTCGCGGAAGCGGGCCATCTCCTCGTCGGTGCCCATGCATACGCGCATCCAGCCGGCGGGGCCGACGGTGCGGATGAGCACGCCGCGGGAGAGCAGGCCGTCGAAGATCGCGTCGCGGTCGTCGAAGCCGCCGCCGAACAGCAGGAAGTTGGAGCCGGATTCTGCGACCTGCAGCGGCTCGCCCTTGTAGGTACGGGTCTTCAGCCATGCGGCGGTGTCCTCGCGCACCTGCCGCAGGTGGTCGACGCGCGCCAGCTGGTCGTCGGTGTGCTCGAACGCGGCGAGCGCGGCGGCCTGCGTGATGGCGGACAGATGGTAGGGCATGCGCACGATGCGCATGCAGTCGATGATGCCCTTGGACGCGGCCAGATAGCCGACGCGCGCGCCGGCGAACGCGAACGCCTTGCTCATGGTGCGGCTGACGGCGAGGTTGGGGTGGCGTGCGATGAGTTCGACCGCGCTGGGCGTGCCGGGCGTGCGGAACTCCACGTACGCCTCGTCGATGACCACGATGGGGCGCACGCCTTCGCCCGCGCCTTCGACCCGCACGTCGCGGCAGGCGTCCAGCACGCGTTCCACGGCACCGAGCGGCAGCGGCGTGCCGGTGGGGTTGTTGGGGCTGGTGAGCAGCACCATGCTGGGGCGGACGTCCCTGATGGCGGCGACGAGCGCGTCCATGTCCAGCGTGAAGTCGGGGTTGCGGTGGGCGAGCCTCCAGCCGGTGAACGTGTCGCGCGCGTATTCGGGGTACATGGAGTACGTGGGGTCGGCGCCGAGCGCGGTGCGTCCGGGGCCGCCGAACGCCTGGAACAGCTGGAGCATGATCTCGT
>Cebus_capucinus_imitator_PRJNA485217_SSR091__coassemble_2920_pt1 | contig 8679 bp, 5 predicted proteins | sample Cebus_capucinus_imitator_PRJNA485217_SSR091__metabat2_high_PE_002 | metagenome-assembled genome bin Cebus_capucinus_imitator_PRJNA485217_SSR091 | reverse complement strand
GCCGCCGATCCGTGCGCACGGCCCGTCGCAACGGGGATGAAGGGGGTATTCGGAGCGGTTCGTCGGGCGATACGGGATATGGAACGTTCCGGACACGCGGCGTCCCCTGCGGGTAGACTGGGTGCCGGTGCGCTTCGCGCGCGAACGTTCGAGAGCTGTCCGCATCCTGGAGAGCCGTCCGCATCGGCGGATGATGCCGTTCGCCCCGTCGCGCGTGTGAGTGAAGAGCATGGCGTCCGATGGGACGCGTCGAGGCAGAGGAGTGATGTGGCAATGCGCAGCAGTGCGGACCGCGGCGAGTCGAGGACGGTGCGAGGAAGCGCCGGTCCGCGGTCCGGTCCGAAACCCGATGATGGCGTCCCCTTCGACGGCGCCGCCGGAGCCGTGGCCGATTCCGGCATGGGCTCCGCCACGGAGACGATGATCGAACGGCTGAGACAGCTCAACGAGATGCGCCAGCGGCAATGGTCGCGGGTGATGTATTGGCGCTTCTTCGTGAACCTGGGACTGCTGCTGCTGGACGCGGCGATGTTCCTCATCGCCGGCGCGACGGTGCTGAACCTGCGCGGCGAGGACTCGCCCACGTTCTCGGTGCGTTTCGGCTTCGAGATGCACGAGGCGTCGCTCATGCTGCTGTTCGCCCTGCTGTGGGTGTGGTGCCTGCGCTCGTCGGGCGTATACCACCGCCATGTGATGGGCGACGGCTACCAACTCAACGTAAAGCTGTTCTACGGCATGCTCCGCTGCTGGGTGGGCCTGTGCGCGACGACCTTCGTGCTGGACCTGCGCCCCACGCTGGTGTCGCTTACCTGCATCGCGGCGCTCGCGTTCCTGTTGACGATGGTGGAACGCTGGCTGGCGCGCCTGTTCATCACACGCGGACGACGCGACGGCGCCTACTCGTACGGCACGGCCGTGGTGGGCTCCCCGGAGGGCATCGCACGCACCCTGCGCTTCCTCGGCAAACGCGGACAGCTCAACTACCGTCCCGTGGCCGTATGCCCGGTACGCTTCAATCCGCGGACGGAAGTCATCGAAGCCGACTCGGACGAGGCGGAACTGCGCCGTCTGGTGTTGGACCGTTGGCCGGACGTGAAGGTCATCCCCTACAACGCATACGATCTGGCGGAACGTTTCGTGCGCTCGCAGGTGCAGGTGGTGATGGTTGCGGACGTGTACAAGCGTTTCTCGGACAATTTCAACACGTTCGCGGTGCGCATGGAGTCGCTGGGATTGGAGATCGCGCTCATCGCCTCCGCGGCGGATACGGGCGGCCATGAGACGCAGGTGCGTTCCATCCAGGACGCCACCATCATCACGCTGCGTCTGCCGCAGTATTCGGTGATGTCGAAGTTCGTCAAGCGCGCCTTCGACCTGGCGGTGTCCTCGCTGGCCATCGTATGCTCGCTCATCCTGACGCTGCCGGTGGCGCTCGCCATCAAGCTCACGGACGGCGGCCCCGTGTTCTACACGCAGACGCGCATCGGCCTGCGCGGCAAACCGTTCCAGATGATCAAGTTCCGTTCCATGGTGACCAACGCGGACGAGCTCAAGGCGAAGCTGGCCGCGCAGACCGGTCAGGAGGATCGTTTCATCTTCAAGATGAAGGACGATCCGCGCATCACCAAGGTGGGCAAGTTCATCCGCCGCTTCTCCATCGACGAGCTGCCGCAGTTCCTCAACGTGTTCAAGGGGGACATGTCCGTGGTGGGGCCGCGTCCGCCGCTGCCGGAGGAGTACGCCCGCTACAACCAGGTGTATGCCACGCGCATGCTGGTCAAGCCGGGCATCACCGGCCCGTGGCAGGTGTCCGGCCGTTCCGATCTGACCGAGGAGGAGAGCGAGCGTTTGGACGTGGCGTACGTGCAGGACTGGTCCATCATGGGCGATGTGGTGCTCATGTTCCGTACCGTGGGCGCGGTGCTGGGGCATAAGGGCGCGTACTGAGGGTTCCCGCGGAGGGGTCGTTTCAGCCCCTCCGCGACGTGAGGTATACGCTCCCTTCTACTATGGTCCGGAGGGACGCCCGGAGGAACGGACCGGAACCGGCCGGAAGACGGCGAGTCCGGAAGACGATGAGTAAGGAACGAATGTGACGGGTCAGGAGACGAACAGGGACGGCGGTTCCGGCATGCCGGACGCCGGCCCCGTGGCCGCGCCGGACCTCAGCCGGGTTCCGGAGGGTTCGCATCGGCGTCGCCGTCGCCGGCGTATGAGCGAGGAGCATATCGCCCGGTTGAAGCGTCGCCGCAGGAACCGGCGCATCGCCTGGTGCGTGGCGGCGCTGTTGGTCGCCTTGGCCGCGTGGGGCGCGTTCCTGACGTTTTCGGCGTTGAGCGCCAAGCGGGAGATCCAGGCCGCGGTGCAGTCCGTCTCCGGGCTGCCGGCCGCGTTGGTTTCGGGCGACGCCGCTTCGGCGGACGCGGCGATGGCTCAGCTCGGCGAGCACATCGACGCCGCGTACCGTCAGACCTCGAATCCGTTGTGGGTGCCGTTGGAGTTCGTGCCCTACTACGGTGCGGACGTGCATGCGGCGCGTGCCGCCGTGGGCGTGATGGAGGATGTGGCGAACAACGCGCTGCCGCAGCTGCGCAAGGCCGTCACCGGCATGGACGTGCGGGATTTCGGCGTGAGCGGGGGCCGCATCTTTCTGCCAGGGTTGGCTCAGAGCGCGGAGCCGCTGCGGCTGGCGAACGAGGCGTGCACCAAGGCGAATGTGGAGCTGGGGCAGTTGGACGGCACGCATGTGCGCGTGCTCACGGACGCGTTGGATGCGGCGAAGACGAAGTTCTCCGATCTGGCCGGTCTGGTGGATGCGGTCGCTCGGTTCGCGCAGATCGCGCCCACGATGTTCGATCTGGACGATTCCGGCCCGCACACGTATCTGGTCATCGGCGAGAACAACGCGGAGCTACGCGCCAGCGGCGGACTGCCGGCCTCGTGGGGCACCATGCGTGTGGAGGACGGCGTGCTGGAGGTGTCCGATTTCATCGCGGACACGGCCATCGCGCGGCAGTCGGAGCCGGTGACGGCGCTCACCCTGGAAGAGGGTTCGCTGTTCGGCGACAAGCTGGCCACCATCGCGCATGACGTGAACATCACGCCCGATTTCCCGCGCACCGGCCAGATCGCCAAGGCTCTGTGGGAGAAGACGCAGGGGCAGGAGGTGGACGGCGTGCTGGCCGTGGATCCGTTGTTCCTGCAGGCCCTGCTCAAAGTGACCGGTTCGGTGCGGTTGGAAGACGGCACCGTGTTGGACGGCTCGAACACGGCCGACCTGCTGCTGCATGACGAGTACTACCGCACCGACGACCACGCCGTGCAGGACGCGTTCTTCGCGGACGCGGCGGGCGCCGCCTTCCGCCATGCCATGAACGTGGAACGTTTCGACGCGGCCCAACTGCTTGAGGTGCTGTCCGAAAGCGCCTCGCAGGGCCATGTGAAGATGTGGTTCGCCTCCGCATCGCTGCAGCGGCAGGTGGAGAACACGCCGATCGGCGCCACGTTGGGCAAGACCGCGGGCACGCCGCGCGTGGGCGTGTACCTCAACAACGCCGCGCAGTCCAAGATGGACTGGTATTTGGAACGTTCGGTGAAGGCCTCGCATGTGCGGACCCTGGCGTCCGGGGCCAGCGACTACGATGTGCATGTCACGTTGACGAACGCCTTCGATGTCTCCGAACTGGATTCCACCCCGCAGTACGTGCTGGGGGACGGCATCGACGGGTTGGAAGACGGCCAGACCGCCACGCTGCTGTATGTGACGGCGCCGGCGGACGGTCGCCTGGTCTCCTGGGAGTTCCCGGACGGCACTTCCTTCGACAACGTCCTGACCTTGGACGGCCTGACCGTGGGCGTCAAACGCGTGGTGCTGGACCCGGGCCAAAGCTGGGAGGCCACCATACGCGTGCGCACCTCGGACATGGCGGGGGAGAACGGCTCCTCGGAGCTCATCGTGCAGCAGACGCCGCTCATCAGACAGGACGATCAGTAGCCTTGCGGCGGGCTCCCATCCCGGTCCGCGCGCCCGGCACGCACGGCGCGTCCGGCGTGAACGGCGTGAACGACACGAACCATCATTTTTCCTATGAGACACAACAGAACAAGCAGCACACACCACACAACCGACGGCAACCCCATGCGGAGTAAGGAGCGTACCATGACCGTGGCGGATATTCTTGAGGCGCTGAAGAAGCACCTCATAGCGGAGCTCGCCCTGCTGCTGCTGGTGATGGTCGGCGGCTTCGCCTACATCAGCCAGCAGACCCCGCAGTACGTGGCCACCGCGCAGATGTTCGCCAGCTTCAACCGCAATCCCGGCGGCGAGGCCGAGGAGGTCGGAACGCCCGGCTACGCCGAGATCCAGAGCGAGACCACGTATGTGACCGCGCAGCTGGGCACCCTGCCCACGCTGGTCACCACGCCCGCGGTCCTGCAGCCGGTGATCGACGACCTGGGCCTGAACACGTCCGTGGACGCGTTGGCCGGCAAGATCACCATCAGCACGTCCTCCACGTACTTCGTGAACATCGCGGTGAGCGACGCGAACCCGAAGCAGGCCGCGGAGATCGCCAACGAGGTGGGTCAGAGCCTCAAGGAGCAGCTGTCCGCGGACTCGTACTCCTCGGAGAAGACGTACGTGCTGCGCTACCTCAACCTGTCCGTCATCCGTCAGGCGCAGGTGCCGAGCGCCCCGAGTTCTCCGAACGTGAAGTCGTTCATGTTCAAGATGCTGCTGGTGGCCTTGGTGGCCGCCGTGTGCGCCGGCCTCGTGCTGGAGCTGATGGACAAGCGCCTGCGCCAGCTCGCCGACCTGCAGCGCATCACCGGCGTGCCCACGTTGGGCATGATCCTCAAGGACAACGCCTTCCAGGGCAGCGCGCCCGTGGTGGTGTCCGCCCCGTCCGGCTCCGCCGCGGAAAGCATCCGCCGACTAGCGTTGAACATGGCGTTCATCGCGCCCGACCGCACCGAACAGTCCAATGTGGTGGTCATCACCTCCGCGGGCCAGAACGAAGGCAAGACCACCATCTCCGTGAACCTCGCGGCCGCATTGGCGGAGAACGGCGAGAAGGTGCTGCTGGTGGACACCGACCTGCGCAAGCCCTCCGTGGCGAAGGCGCTGGGACTCAACGGCAAGGTGGGCCTGAGCCATCTGCTGGCCGGCCAGGTAAGCTCCAAGGACGCCATCCAGCCGTATTGGAAGCAGAACTTCCACGTGCTGCCCGCCGGCGAGCAGACCGCGAACCCGAGCATCCTCATCAATTCCAACGCCATGCAGGAACTGCTCACGCAGGTGGCCGGCATGTACGACCATGTGGTCATCGACACCACGCCCATGCGCGTGGCGAACGACGCCGTGGTGTTCGCCAAGGGCGGCGCCCGTCTGCTGCTGGTGGCCAGCCAGAGCGTGACCTTGAAGAAGCAGCTCAAGGACACCGTGCAGGAGTTCGAGATGGTGGACGTGCCGGTGGTGGGCACCGTGTTCAACCAGGAGCGCTCCACGGGCAAGAAGCAGGGCTACTACTACTATTACGGCAACTACGGCAAGAACGGCAAGAAGAACAAGGGCGGCCACAGGGAGTAGGCCCTCCGGTTCGGTACGGAAGCGAGTGAGGTGGCACGGTGAGGAGACGCGTATTGCTCATCCAGGAGGCCATGGGCGGCTGCGGCCGTCATGTGGCGGACCTGGTGAACGGCTTGGACCCGGAACGGTTCGAGGTGACGTTGATGTACGGCACGTCACGTTTGGACGACTTCTACCGTCAGGCGCTGCCGGGCATGGCCGAGCATGCGCGTCTCATCCCGTGCGACGACCTGGTCCGTCCCATCAGCCCCGCGCATGAGCTGCGCGCCCTGCGCGCCGTGATGCGCGTGATGCGCGAGGTCCGCCCCGAAGTGGTCCACTGCCACAGTTCCAAGGCGGGCGTCATAGGGCGCATGGCCGTGAAGCTGTGCGGACGCGCGTGCGGGGTGCGGCGCGTGTTCTACACGCCGCACGCCTACTCGTTCCAGGCGCCGGAGTTCGGCGGCCGCAAGCGCATGGTGTTCGTGGGGTTGGAACGGTGGATGAGCCGCCATGCCACGGATCTGACGTTCAACGTGTCCGGCGGGGAGCGTGACGCGGCCCTTGCGGAACGTTTGGACGCGCCGGGGAAGTTCGAGGTGGTGTACAACGGCGTGGCCGACGTGCCCGTGCCGTCCAAGGAGGAGGCGCGCCGTCTGCTGGGATTGGACGCGTTGGGCGTTCCCGCGGGCGCTCCCGTGGTGGGTGTGACCGCGCGTCTGGTGGAGCAGAAGGATCCGATGACCGCCGTCAAGGTGATGGCGGAGGTCATCAAGGCCCGTCCCGAAACGCATATGGTGTTCGTGGGCGACGGCGAACTGGAGGCACCGTTGCGCGAGTTCGTCGCCTCCCGGGGATTGGAGCGCAACGTGCATCTGCTGGGATACCGTGCGGATGCGGAACGCATCGTGGGCGCGTTCGACGTCTACCTGCTGACCTCCCTGTATGAGGGCATGCCGTACTCCCTGGTGGAGGCGCTGCGTGCAGGCGTGCCCATCGCGGCCACGGACACCACCGGCAACAACGAGGTGGTGGAGCCGGGCGTGAACGGCGCCCTGTTCCCGGTGGGCGACGTCCCTTCCGGCGTCCGATGTGTGTTGGACCTGTTGACCGATCCGCCGGCGCCGTCCGCGGTGCGCGGCACGTATCTGGAACGCTTCACTTTGGACGCGATGTTGGCGAAGGTGTCCGCACGGTATGAGGGCAAGGCCCCGGTCCGTGAGGGCGATGCCGCGGAGCGCGGTAAGGAGAGCGAAGAACGATGATGCTCATCAAAGTCTGGTACCGGTTCACCGGCCTGCTGCTCAAGGCCGTGTACAGGGTGGTGTACGGACGCCACATGCGTTGGGGCAGGGGCTTCCATATGCGCAAGGGCTTCCAGGCCACCGTGGAGCACGGCGGCGTGATCACGCTGGGGAACAACGTGTTCTTCAACAACGGCTGCGGTCTGCACGCACGCAAGGCCATCACCGTCGGAGACGAGACCATCTTCGGCGAGAACGTGCACGTGTACGACCACAACCACCGGTTCGCCGACCCCACCCTCGCCATCAAGGACCAGGGTTATACGGAGGCGCCGGTCAGCATCGGACGCCACTGCTGGATCGGCTCCAACGTGACCATCCTCAAAGGCGCCACCATCGGGGACAACACCGTCATCGGCGCCGGCTGCGTCATTTCCGGCGATATCCCCGCGAATTCGGTGGTGCGGATGGAATCGTCGCTGCATGTCGATCCGATCCGGCGTGCCGATGCGGAGGCGCCGGTCGCGGCCGGCGAACCGACCGACGACGGCCATGCGGAGGCCGCCGGCGGCCAGAATGCGGCCGGGGGAGCGGCTTCGGCCGGCACCGCCTCGCCCACCCGCGTGCTGGTCCTTGATACCGTCATGGACCGCGGCGGCGCCGAAACCATGATGATGAACTACTTGCGTCACATGGACCGCGGCAAGGTTATCTACGATTTTCTCGTGAACCGCGACTACCGTGCCGCCTACGAGGACGAGATCGAGGCGCTGGGCGGGCGTATCTACCGCATGTGCCCCATGTACCCGCAGTACTTCGGCCGGTACAAGAAGGAGTTCCGCGCGTTCCTCACCGCGCATCCGGAGTATCGCATCATCCATTCGAACCTGGAGGAGCGCAGCTACTTCGGCCTGCGCGAGGCCGCGAAGCTGGGCGTGCCGGTGCGCATCGCGCACGCGCACAACCGTCCGGTGGGCTTCGACCTGAAATCCGTCTTCCGTGAGTACTTCCGTCTGCGGCTGCCCAAGTACGTCACGCACATGTTCGCCTGCGGCGAGGAGGCGGGCGACTGGCTGTTCGGTGCGAAGCGCCGCTCCCGCGTCATCCAGCAGCGCAACGCCATCGATACATCCCTCTACCGCTATGACGAGGCGGTGCGTGCCCAGGTGCGCGCCGAATTCGGCACGCCTGGGGAGGGCACCTTCGTGCTGGGGCATGTGGGCCGGTTCTTCCCGCAGAAGAACCACACCTTCCTCATCGACATCTTCGCCGCGCTGCATGAGATCCGTCCGGACAGCGAGCTGTGGCTCGTGGGCGGCGGCGAACTCAACGACGAATTGAAGAACCAGATCCGCGCGAAGGTCGACGAGCTCGGCCTGCATGACGCGGTCAGGTTCCTCGGCGTGCGCTCGGACGTGCACCGCATCATGCAGGGCATGGACGCGTTCGTGCTGCCGAGCCTGTTCGAGGGGCTGCCGGTGACGATGGTGGAGGCGCAGGCCGCCGGCCTGCCGTGCACCATCTCCGACCGTGTGCCCGGCCAGTGCGCCATCACCGGCAACGTGCAGGTGGTCGCCTTGGATGCCGCCCCGGAGGAGTGGGCGCGCCGCATTCTCGCACAGGCGGAGCATCCCAAGGTCTCGGACCGTGCGCAGGGACCCGCCTTGGTCGCCAAAGCCGGTTTCGACATCACCGCCAACGCGGCGTGGCTGCAGCGTTTCTACTTGGACGAATTGGCGAAGGCCGAAGGCGGGACGCCGTCCGGCGGGCCGGAGGTCCGATGAATCCCATCACCCCGGCCAAGGTGTCCAAGATGAGCCGCAGGGAGCGCCGCCGGCGCCGTCTTGCGCTCGAACTGCGCAATAAGAA
>Cebus_capucinus_imitator_PRJNA485217_SSR091__coassemble_2893_pt1 | contig 8891 bp, 7 predicted proteins | sample Cebus_capucinus_imitator_PRJNA485217_SSR091__metabat2_high_PE_002 | metagenome-assembled genome bin Cebus_capucinus_imitator_PRJNA485217_SSR091 | reverse complement strand
CCTCGTCCAATCCCTCGGACAGCGCGGACCAGATCTCGCCGCCCGCCTCGTTCACCTTGATCATGCCTCGGAAACCCTCCGCGGCCTCGCCCGTGGCCACGATGACCGTCTGCCCGGCCACCCGGCGCATCACGAACCCCTGCTTGATACGCATGCTCATACTCCTTGTCATCATCCTTGCATCGTCAACGTCGAATCGTCCCCGCGGGGCGGCGCCGGTCATCGGCGGCGCAGTTCCGGGGGAAGCACGAAGTGCATGCTCTCCCTGGTGGTCTCCACGGATTCCATGTCCGTGAAGCCCATGTCGCGCAACGCGGCGACGACGCCCTCCACGTACAGTTCGGGCACGGACGCGCCCGAGGAGACCCCCACGGACGTGACGCCGTCGAACCATGCGGGTTCCAGGTCGCCGGCGTCGTCCACGCGGTGGGCGAGGCCGCGTCCGCCCAGCCCCTCCTGCGCGACCTCCACCAGACGCACCGAATTCGAGGAGTTCGCCGAACCGACGATGACCACGCAGTCGGAGCGTTCGGCCACGAGCTTCACGGCGGCCTGACGGTTGGACGTGGCGTAGCAGATGTCCGAGCTGGGCGGCATCTCGATCCACGGGAAGCGTGCGCGCAGCGCGGCGATGGTGCCGGCCGTCTCGTCCACGCTCAGCGTGGTCTGCGACAGCAGCACGAGCCTGACGTCCGGCGTGAAGTCCAGGGAGGCGACGTCGTGCGCGTGCTCGATGAGATGCACGTGCTCCGGGCTCTCCCCCACCACGCCCACGGCCTCGTCGTGGCCCTCGTGGCCGATGTACACGATCTCATAGCCCTCGCGCACGAAGCGCAGCACCTCGCGGTGCACCTTGCCCACCAGCGGGCAGGTGGCGTCCACCACGTTGAGCCCTCGTTCGGCGGCCTCGCGCTTGACCGCCGGGGACACGCCGTGCGCGGAGAACACGACCGGCACGCCCGCGGCCGCGGCCTCGTCCGGAATCTCGGAGAGCTCCTCCACGAACACCGCGCCCTGCGAGGCGAGGTCCTCCACCACATGCTTGTTGTGCACGATCTGCCGACGCACGTACACCGGCGGCAGCGCCGGGGCCGCCGCGGCCCCGGCTACCTTGGCGTCCCCGGCGGACGGCCCGGCGCCGGATCCGGCCTTGAGAATCGTCCTGACGGTCAGGATGGCCCTGTCCACGCCGGCGCAGAATCCGCGCGGGTCGGCCAATACGATGCGTCCGCCCATGTCTCGTCCTTTCCTCGCGTGCAAGCGTCTGTCCTGCGCACGACTCTACCCGCCCGCCGCCGCATGCGCGAGTCGCACGGGAAACGGACGGGTTGCGGCGGAACGCCGGACGAGGGAAGCCCGGGTACGGCGGCGTAGGCGGTCGAGACGCGGTAGACTGGGGGATGTTAGCGATAACGTCCGTCTTCGGACCATCGACCGTACCTCTCACTCTGGAGTGATTATGGCAAACCGACTCTCCCCGCGTACGGGACAGCAGTATTCCATCAAGCATGGCGACTACGAGGCCGTCATCACCGAACTCGGCGCGACGATGCGCAAGGTCACCTACAAGGGACGCAACGTGATCGTGCCGCTCGGACCGGACGATCCGGTCACCTGCTGCCACGGCCAGCTGCTCGTGCCGTTCCCGAACCGCATCGCCGGCGGCAGGTACGTCTTCGAGGGCAAGGAGTACGAGCTGCCCATCGACGAGCACGACCGCAACACCGCCATCCACGGCTACGGCCACCGCTCCTTCTGGAAGCTGGAATCCCTCACCGAGAAGGCCGTCACGCTCTCCTGGCGCGTGCCGTTCCTGCTCGGATACCCCTTCGACATGCAGGTCACCGCCTCCTACGAGCTGGGCGACGACGGCCTGTCCATCACCATCGCGGCCACCAACCACGGCGACGTGAACGCCCCGTGGGCGCTGGCCATCCACCCGTGGCTGGACAACGGCTTCAACGGCTACGGCGACGAGATCGACGGCCACAACGCGCAGTGCACGCTCACCCTGCCGGCCGCCACGCACGTCACCGTGGACGAGAACCTCATCCCCACCGGCACCGAGCCTGTCGAAGGCACCAAGTACGACTTCCGCGCCCCGCGCCCGCTCGTCGAGCAGCCGTACGACGACGCGTGGACCGATGTGGAGCATGACGCCGACGGCCTGGCCACCGCCACGTTCACCCGCCCGGACGGCCTGACCGTCAAGGTCGGCGGCGACGAGACCATCACCTCCTTCCAGGTGTGCACCGGCACGAAGTTCCCCGCGTTCAAGCATCCGGCCGGCACCGCCGTGGAACCGCAGACCGCGTACGCCAACGCGTTCAACACCGGCAACGAGCTCATCGTGGTCAAGCCGGGCGAGACCAGCGAGACCAGACTGTTCATCAAGGCGGAACTCGCCTGAATCCCGTCCCGCCGCGGCGCATCCCGGCCCGCCGGCGTCGTCATGCGTCGTCATGCGTCGTCATGCGGACGCGTCGCATGCGCCGTTTCCCGAAACGCGGTTTGCGACGCGTCCGCATGATGTGGCATAATTCCGAAGGCTTATTGTTTATTAGCAAAGGAGTCCATCATGGGCATGCGCGGACGTAAGCGCAAGGATCGTCGTAAGAAGGCCGCCAACCACGGCAAGCGCCCGAACTGCTGAGATCCCTGTCTTGACAGACATGAAGGAACCCGCCTGAACCGCAAGGTTCGGCGGGTTCTTCCTTATTCGCCGCAGCAGTGGTCAAGATAGGCGCGCACGCGCGCCTTGAGGCATTCGGGAGCCTCATTGGGGCGCAGGTAGGCGCGCAGGGCCGCGATCATGGCCTGTTCGCGCTCGGAACAGCAGGACGCGGGGTCGAAGCAGTCCCCTCGCGCATCCACACCCGGGGCGGACGAGGCCTCGTCCGCATCCTCGTGCTCCACGATGCGCACCTCGGTGCGGGACACCCCTCCCAGCGAGGCGCGGGTGACGGTGATGCGGCTCACCCTCCGTTCGGCATGTGCGCTCATCTCGTCCCCTTTCCTCGACGCGCCCCGATGCGGACGCCTCCCTTTCCATTATCGTCCGAATCGGCCGTTTGCGAGGATTCGGGCACGGCATTCGCCGTACGCGAACCCGCTTGCGTCACGCCGTAGCCGCGTTCGCGCGCGTAGGAGGCGAGCTCGCGTTTGAGCTGGGTGCGGGCGCGGTTGAGCCGGCTCATCACCGTGCCGATCCTCACGCCCTGTTCGTCGGCGACCTGCTGGTAGGTCTTGCCGTCGATGGCGGCGTCGATGAACACCTGCCGGCGTTCCGGCGAGAGCTTCGCCAGGGCGGCCATGATCTCCTCGGGCGCGAACGCGTCGAGGTATTCGTCCTCCGCGGATTTGAGGCCGTCCGAGGTGTGTTCGGACGCCGCGTAGATGTCCCAGTCGTCGTATTCGCCGTTGGCGCCGTTGGCGCGTTGCGGCCGGCGCTTCGCCTTCGCGTATTGGTTGAAGTAGGCGTTGCGTTCGATGGTGGTCATCCACGCCTCGAAGTTCGTGCCTTCGCTGAAGGAGTCGAACGCCTTGAAGCCGCGTTCGAACGTGTCCTGCACGAGGTCCTGCGCGTCGTCCGGATCGTTGGTCAGGCGCATGGCCTGCCGGTACAGCGCGTCCAACGCGGGCATGGCGAGCCGTTCGAAGCGTTCACGCCTCGCCGTCACGTCCTCCGCGGCTTCGGCCGCCTCCCGCGATCCGGCCGCGGCTCCGGTCGCGCCGTCGTCTTCCGTCTCATTCGTCACGGTTGCCCATTGTAACGGTTCCTCCTATCATTACGGCAACGACGCAGCCGACGTCCAGCCGGCTTTCAGCCGCGCGACGGACACTGGCGTATCGAACACGCCGACGGCGGGACGCATGCCCGCGCCACGCCGTCCCCGGACCGCCCCCTGTCCGAAAGGATCCCATCCCATGTCCCTGACCTTCGCCGACGCCGTCGAACTGTTGGAAGAGCACCATCTGCTGCGCGCCGTCGCGCCCGCATCGAACGCCGGAGCCGGCGCGAGGCACGGCGCGACCGCGGCCGCGGACGAGGGAGCGCACGAACCGTTCGCCGCGCTCACCTACGACACGCGCACCGTGGAACCGGGCGCGCTGCTCGTATGCAAGGGGCGCTTCCGCCCCGAATTCCTCGAAGGCTGCGACGAACGCGGACTGGCCGCATACGTGGCCGAACGGGACATGTCCGCGCACACGAAGGCGCCCGGCATCGTCGTCGCGGACGCGCGCAAGGCGCTGAGCCTGCTGTCCGCCGCATACTTCGGCAACCCGCAGGACGAGCTCACCGTCATCGGCGTCACCGGCACCAAAGGCAAGACCACCACCGCCTACTTCACCCAGGCCGTCCTCAACGCGTGGAGCGGAGGCCGCTGCGCCCTCTTCTCCTCCGTGGACAACTGCATCGACGGCCGCACCTACTTCGAATCCGACCTGACCACGCCCGAATCCTACGACGCGTTCCGCATGATGCGCCAGGCCGTGGGGCACGGCATGCGCTACCTCGTCATGGAGGTCAGCTCGCAGGCGTACAAGGTGGACCGCGTCCACGGCCTCACCTTCGACGTGGGCGTCTTCCTCAACATCTCCCCCGACCACATCAGCGACATCGAACACCCCACCTTCGAGGACTACCTGTCCTGCAAGCGCATGATCGCCGCCAACAGCCGCACGCTCGTGGCCAACGCGCGCGCCGACCACGCCGCCGACTTCCTCGCCGACGCGCGCTCGCACGGCGCGAACGTCCTCACGTTCGACTGTCGCCACGACGCCGCGGACGCGGCGGCCTTGGTCGAAGGCCACGTCCCCGATCTCACCGCACGTCCCGTCGACGCCTCGCACGACGCCTACCACTTCGCCTCGCGCGAGGACGGACGGGACATCGACCTGGGCGAGTTCCGGCTCTCCCTCGTCGGCGACTTCAACTACGAGAACGCGCTGGCCGCCGTCGCCGTCGCACGCGCCGCCGGCGTGCCCGCCGACGCGGACGCGATGCACGCGATGGAGCCGACGCGCGTGTCCGGACGCATGGAGCTGTACTACGACGACGCCACGCGCACGCGCGTCATCGTCGACTACGCGCACAACCTCACCTCCGTGCGCGCGCTGCTCGACTTCGTCGACGCGCGATACGGCGCCGACGCCCCGCACGTCACCGTCGTGGCCGGCTCGGCCGGCAACAAGGCGTACGACCGGCGCGAGGAGATCGTGCGCGCCGCGCAGGACCGCATCGCGCGCTTCGTGTTCACCGCCGAGGACACCGACACCGAACCCTACGAGGACATCTGCGCCGACATGCTCTCGCACGTGACCAACCCGAACGTGCGCGTCGACGTGATCATCGACCGCGTCGACGCCATCGCCGACGCCGTCGGGGACGCCAAGGCGCACGCCTCACGCGCCGACGTGGTCCTCGTCATCGGCAAGGGACACGAACGCTGGATCAAGGACCGCAACGCGCACGTGCCCTACGAGGGTGACGACCATGTGGTGGAACGTCTGCTGGACGAGCGCTGAACGCCGCTTGGGGTAGACTCATGCGGTGACGCACGCGAGACCCGCGTCGCCGCATGACCCAGGAGACCGCCCTATGCCCACCACGACTTCGCCGCTGACCCTCGCGTCCGCGGCCAGGCTGCTGGAAGAACACCATCTGCTGCGCGAAATCGTCGCCGGAGACCTGTGGACGCTCGACGCCGAAACGCTGCCCGGCGCCCACGCCCCCTTCCCCGCCGTCACCTACGACACGAGGCAGGTGGCCCCGGGCTCGCTGCTGTTCGTCAAGGGACGCTTCCGCCCCGAATTCCTCGACGGCATCGACGACAGGGGCCTCGCCGCGTACGTGGCCGAGGAGGAGCACTCCGAACGCACCAAGGCGCCCGGGCTCATCGTCGACGACGTGCAGCGCGCCATGGCGCTGCTGTCCGCCGAATTCTACGGACGCCCGCAGGACGAGCTCACCCTCATCGGCATCACCGGCACCAAAGGCAAGACCACCACCGCCTACTTCGCCCAGGCCGTCCTCAACGCGTGGAGCGGCGGGCACTGCGCCATGACCGGCTCGCTGTCCACCTGCCTCGACGGCCATACGTGGACGCCGTCGCACCTGACCACGCCCGAATCGCCCGATCTGCTGCGCATGATGCGCCAGGCCGCGGACGCGGGCATGAGCCATCTCGTCATGGAGGTCAGCTCGCAGGCCTACAAGATGGGACGCGTCTTCGGCCTCACCTTCGACGTTGGCGCGTTCCTCAACATCTCCCCCGACCACATCAGCGCCATCGAACACCCCACCTTCGAGGACTACTTCCACTGCAAGCGCCGGCTCATCGCCAACAGCCGCACGCTCGTGCTCGGCGCGGACAGCGACCACGCGGACCTGCTGCGCCAGGAGGCGGCGCACCACGGCGTCCCCGTCAGCGCATTCGCGCTCGAAGCGGACGGCGATACCGGCGATACCGGCGCGAACGGTACGGACGGCGCGGACGGCGTGACCGTGCGGGCCGACCCCTCATGGAAGACCGGCCTCATCCTCACGCACGAGGGCCGCGAACGCGTGTTCAGGCTCGACATGCTCGGAGAATTCAACTTCCTCAACGCGGCCGCCGCAGCGTCCATCGCCATGGCCGCCGGCGTGCCGTTCGACGATCCCGCCATGACCGCGCTGGAGGACGTGCGCGTCCCCGGTCGCATGGAACGATTCGACGGCGGCGACCGGCTGCGCGTCTACGTGGACTTCGCGCACAACTACCTGTCCGTCAAGGCCCTCGTGGACGAGATGCTGCGCGTCTACGGCGAGGACGACCCGCGCATCACGCTCGTGGCGGGCACCACCGGCGGCAAGGCCATCGACCGGCGCGAAGGCATCGTCAAAGGCGCGCTGGGACGCGCCGAATCGTTCGTGTTCACGCTCGACGACCCGAACTTCGAGGACCCGCGGGAGATCTGCGAGCAGATGGCCTCCTTCGTGGATGACCCGCACGCGCGCGTGCGCATCATCACGGACCGCGGGCGCGCCATCCGCGAGGCCGTGGACGAGGCGCGCCGCTCCGCCGGGGAGGGCCGCTTCAACATCGTGCTGGTCGTGGGCAAGGGGCATGAGACGCGCAACATCATCAACGGCAGGGCCGTGGACTGGCCCGGCGATGCGACGGTGGTGCGCGAGGCGCTGGCCGGCGAAGGCGCGTAGACGCTGTCGATTCGGTCGATCCGGCCCGTCCGCTCAGACCGGTCCGACCGAATTCGGCGGCCTCAGGCATGGAAGAACCACAGATACGGAAAACCACGGAGTAAGGTGGCAAGCATGACCCGATTCCAACCCATTCTGCTCGGCAGCGACATCAACGTGTACGGCATGGCGCGCGCGTTCCACGAGGAGTACGGCATCGTCTCCGAAGCGTACGCGTACTTCCAGCTGAGCCCCACGAAGTTCAGCCGCATCGTCAATGTGCACATCGTGCCGGACTTCGACAATTTCGTCACGTTCCGCGACTTCATGCTGAACCTCGGCAGGCGCATGAAGGCCGAGGACCAGGAGCGCGTGCTGCTGCTCATCCCCTGCGGCGACGTGTACGCGAACCTGCTCAGCCAGTGCGGCGACGACCTGCGCCGCTACTTCGTGTACAACACGCTGGACGTGCGCCTCTCGCAGCGACTGGCGTACAAGGCCACGTTCTACCGGATGTGCGAGCAGTACGGTCTGCCGCATCCGAAGACCATGACCGTGACCGCCGAGGATGTGGAGGCGGGACGCCACACGCAGCTGCCGTTCGCCTATCCGGTGGCGATGAAGCCCGCGAACTCCGTGGAATGGCTGGACGTGGACTTCGAGGGGCGCCGCAAGGCGTACATCTTCGAGAACCCGCAGGAGCTGGACGTGATGATCCGCCGCGCCTACGGCGCCGGATACCGTTCCGAGATGATCATCCAGGACTTCATTCCGGGCGACGATTCGCGCATGCGCGTGCTCAACGCGTACGTGGACCACCATCACCGTGTGCGCATGATGTTCCTGGGCCATCCGCTGCTGGAGGACCCCTCCCCCGTGGCTGCCGGCAACTACGCGGCCATCATGCCGGACTTCAACCAGGGCGTGTTCGACCGCATCAAGCGTTTCCTTGAGCAGATCGAATACGAGGGCGTCGCCAACTTCGACATGAAGTACGACGAGCGCGACGGCGAGTACAAGCTGTTCGAGATCAACCTGCGTCAGGGCCGTTCCAGCTATTTCGTCACGCTCAACGGCTTCAACCTGGCCAAGTACTTCGTGGACGACCTGGTGGAGGACACGCCGTTCGACGGCGAGACCGTGTACGGCCGCGGCTCCAAGCTGTGGCTGGAGATCCCCCGCTCCGTGTTCGCCGACTACGTGGCCGAAGGCGAGGAGAAGGAACTGGGCAAACGGATGCTCAAGTCCGGAGACTGGGGAACCACGTTGGAATACGCCAAGGACATGAACCCGCTGCGTTGGCTCATGATCCGGCACATGTTCTCCATCTACAGGAAGAGCTACGCCAAGTACTTCCGCCAGAAGGGCGATCTGAAGTGAGGCGCCCGTTCTTCGCCGTGCTCGGCGGCATGGGCACGCTGGCCACGGAAAGCTACGTGCGGCTCGTGAACGAGGCCACGCACGCGCACGGCGATCAGGAATACCTCGACTACGTGGTGTTCAACGACGCCGGCGTGCCGGACCGCACCGCGTTCATCACCGGGGATAGTCCGGACGATCCGTTCCCGGTCATCGCGGACGACATCGCCAAGGCGAGCGCCATGGGCGCGTCCTTCATCGTGCTCACCTGCAACACCGCGCATTATTTCCATGAACGCTTCCAGGCGCTGACCGACGTGCCGATCCTGCATATGCCGCGCGGCGCGGTGGC
>Cebus_capucinus_imitator_PRJNA485217_SSR091__coassemble_2841_pt1 | contig 9309 bp, 7 predicted proteins | sample Cebus_capucinus_imitator_PRJNA485217_SSR091__metabat2_high_PE_002 | metagenome-assembled genome bin Cebus_capucinus_imitator_PRJNA485217_SSR091 | reverse complement strand
CCTCATCACCCTTCATCAGCGTAAGTTGGAATTACTGCAAAACATCAAAAAATCACTGCTCGAACAGATGTTCGTCTGAGGATCGGAGGAATCATGGATCGCAAACGCATCATGGAAGAGGCCATTCATTCCGGCGAAATGGAAGGCGCATACGTTTCCGCCGAGTTCCGCAGTGATGCCGAACAGTACGTGAAGGGCAACTTCACCATCGAGGAACTCATGACCAGAACCAAACGCCGCTGGAAGACCGATAAACCTGAATCCAAGGCCGCTCATGCCTGACCGATTCGTTGACCCGTATCTCGATCCTGCGAGCGGTGTGCTGCGCAACCTCATCGGTGCAGTGACCTATGACGAGCTACAGAACGCGGAAGGCGAGTTCGTCGCATTGCGAATGAACGAGTTCTTCACCCGGCCTATTCCCCGCATGAGTGGATCGCTGGATGATTTCCGCATGCTGCATCGTATGCTCTTCCAGGACATCTATGCGTGGTCCGGCGAAATCCGCACAGTGGAGATTCGTAAGAACGTCGAGGGAGCCGAGTTTTTCCTGCCCTCCACGAATATCGCCATGGGTATCGGTTGGGCACAGGGCGAACTGAGAAAAGACGATATGCTGACGGGTCTTGACCCGGAACGATTCGCGCAACGGTTGGCCTACCACTACGACAACTACAATTTCGTGCACCCGTTTCGTGAAGGCAACGGTCGGGTGCAGCGATTGTTCTGGACACTGCTGTGCCATGACGCCGGATACGATCTTGACTGGCGGCTCGTCAGCAGCGAGGAAAACGACGAAGCGAGTCGGCTTGCGGCGGAGAATCAGGACTATGCGGCGCTTGAAGCGATGTTTCGACGCATCGCTGTGTCGTGTGATCCGGCAACGCCCATCAATGGCGAATCACTGAGCGTCGGTCATCCGCGCGCTGATGCGTAGAAGGTGGACAACAGGAGACGACATGATATTTGACAAGGAATCGGACTTCGAGGAGAGCGTCATCTCGGTGCTCCAGCAACATGGCTGGACGGATGGTGTGCTCACATACCCCACCGAGAAGGAACTCATCGAAAACTGGAAAGGCATCCTCAACCGGCGCAATACAGGCAAGGATTGCCTCAACGACCAGCCATTGACCGATGGCGAGATGGCGCAGATTCTCGAGCAAATCGAGACATTGCGCACCCCATTGGCGCTGAACTCGTTCATCAATGGCAAGACCGTGTCCGTCACACGAGACAACAGAGAAGACAAAGCCCACTTCGGCAAGGAAATCAGTCTGAAAATCTACGATCGCAACGAAATCGCCAGCGGTCACAGCGTCTATCAGATAGCCCGGCAACCGGTCTATCCGGCCAAGAACAAGATGGTCAATTCCCGCCGTGGTGATTTATGCTTACTCATCAACGGAATGCCGCTTATCCATATCGAACTGAAGCGCAGCGGCATACCGGTGAGCCAGGCGACCAATCAGATCGAGAAATATGCGCACGAGGGAGTTTTCGCCGGACTGTTCCGCCTCGTACAGATCTTCGTGGCCATGAATCCGGACGATGCCGTGTATTTCGCCAATCCCGGCGTGGACAAATTCAACCCGAGTTACTACTTCCACTGGGCGGACTTCAACAACGAACCCATCTGCGGAGGTCAAAAGCCCGGCAAAGACGAATGGAAGACCTTCTGCGCTAAGCTGCTCTCCATCCCCATGGCACACAAGCTCATCGGCTTCTACACCATCGCCGATTCGGCCGACGGCTGTCTCAAGGTGCTCCGTAGCTACCAGTACATCGCCGCGAACGCGATATCCGATGTCGCCAGTACCTGCGACTGGGATCGCAAACCCGTATTGCCCGGCCGTCCGGGCGGCTACGTGTGGCACACCACCGGCTCCGGCAAGACCATGACCAGCTTCAAATCCGCGCAGCTTATCGCAGGCTCCAAGGAAGCGGACAAAGTGGTGTTCCTCATGGACCGCATCGAGCTCGGCACGCAGTCCCTGAAGGAATATCGCAGCTTCGCCGACAATGAGGACGACGTGCAAGGCACTGAAAACACCGGCGTGCTGCGTGCTCGGCTCGCCAGCACCGACCCGTCGGATACCCTCATCGTCACTTCCATCCAGAAGATGAGCAACATCAAACTCGGCGAAGTCGGCGTCACCCAAGCCGAACTGGATAGGATGGCTGCCAAACGCATCGTCTTCATCGTGGACGAATGTCACCGATCCACTTTCGGCGACATGCTGCAGGATATCCGCCGGGCCTTCCCCAACGCGCTGTTCTTCGGATTCACCGGCACACCAATTCTGGACGAGAACCAGAAGAAGAACTCCACCACGGCCATGGTGTTCGGCGGATGTCTGCACCGATACAGCATCGCAGACGGCATCCGTGACCACAACGTGCTCGGCTTCGACCCAACCATGGTCACCACCTACCAGGATGATGATGTGCGACTGCGTGTGGCTTTGGACAAGGCGAAGGCCACCGACGTGACTGATGCACTCGCCGACCCAGCCAAAGCCAAGGTGTATAAGCATTACATGGACAAGGTGTCGGTGCCGATGGGCTCCACGGTCCTTGAAAATGGTGAGTACGTCACCGCCATCGAGGATTTCCTTGGCCGTGACCAGTACGGCATCGGCAGCGAACACGAAGACATGGTTGTTGCGGACATTCTCAGGCGATTCCCAGTGCTCAGCCAGGGCAACAAGTTCCATGCCATGCTCGCCACCAGTTCCATTCCGGAAGCAATCAGCTATTATCGCCTGTTCAAGGAACGGGCACCGGAACTGCGCGTGACCGCACTGTTCGATCCAAACGTGGACAACAACGATGGCGCCACTGTGAAAGGCGACGCGCTCGCCGAGATCATGGGCGATTACAACGCGGCGTACGGCAAGGACTTCGGCATCGTCGACTGGCCGGCCATGAAGAAGGATATCTCGGCGCGACTCTCACACAAGGCTCCCTACGGTGCCATCGACGCGAACCGTGAACAACGGCTCGACCTGCTCATTGTGGTCGACCAGATGCTCACCGGATTCGATTCGAAATGGGTGAAGACGTTGTATCTGGACAAGGTGATCGAATACGAGAGCATCATCCAGGCGTTCAGCCGTACCAACCGGCTGTTCGGTCCGGACAAGCCGTTCGGCGTCATCCGGTACTACCGCAAGCCGCACACCATGCGAAACAACATCGAACGTGCCTTGAAGCTGTACTCAGGTAATCGACCGCTCGATCTGTTCGTACAGAAGCTGCCTCAGAATGTGGCGTCCATGGATTCGCGATACGAGGAGATCCTGAGCGTCTTCTCGTCAGCGGGTCAGGACGACCTGCGACAGCTGCCCGAATCGGTGGAGGATAGACGCAAATTCGCCAAGGAATTCGTGGAACTCAATCGGTTCCTTGAAGCAGCGAAGGTACAGGGATTCACGTGGGACAATAAATCATTCACGTTCACCGACGAGGACGGCGAACAAGTGGATGTGCGGCCGGAACTCGACGAACGCACCTACCTGATTCTGGCGCAACGATACAAGGAACTGTTTGACGGTTATGAACCGGGAGGCAATCAAGGCGGAGACGATGCGCCGGAGGTGCCGTATGAGCTGGACGGATATCTGACCGCGATCGATACCGGACTCATCGACACGGATTACATGAATGCCAACTTCACCAAATGGCTCAAAGCATTGCACGAGGACAGTCCCGAGCTGAAAATCGCGTCCGCTCAACTGCATCGCTCATTCGCCACGCTGTCCGCCGAGGACCAACGACTGGCGGAACTGTTCCTGCATGACGTGGAGCGAGGAGACGTGGACGTTGAGGACGGCATGACCTTGCGTGACTACATCACCAAGTATGCGCGACGCGAAAAGGATGAGCAGACAGGCAAGCTCGTGGAATACTTCGGTGTGGAGCGATCCTTGTTGGAGGAGTTCACAGGGAAGCTCATCAACGAGGCGAATATCAACGATTTCGGTCGGCTCAATGCCCTGTATGCATCCATTGACAAAAAGCGTGCAAAGTCCATGCTGGAGCAACTGTGGCATACGACAATACCTCAGCCCAAGGTGAACCGTAAGGTGCGTGCTCTGTTGAGGCGATTCGTACTGGAAGGCGGATTCGATGTCGATGCGGCGCTCAGACATGTCGATGACTGAACTCCGACCGCGCGATGTAGCCCGACGCTGATAATCTGGCGGACAGCCGCGGAACGCGCGCCCGTGCGCATCCGCAAATCACTCGAGCAGCATCCATGAACCCCTTGAAGGAGACCTGCATGGCCGCACAACCCGAAAACACCGAACGCCTCGCCCTCTGGGGCGGCCGCTTCACCTCCGGACCGTCGCCCGAACTGGCGCGTCTGAGCAAATCCACCCAGTTCGACTGGCGTCTGGCCGACGACGACATCGCGGGATCGCGCGCCCACGCCCGCGCCCTCGGCAAGGCCGGACTGCTCACCGCCGACGAACTCGACCGCATGGAGGACGCGCTCGACGAACTCCAGCGCCGCGTGGACGACGGCTCCTTCGCGCCGGTCGAAGGCGACGAGGACGAGGCCACCGCCCTGGAACGCGGCCTCATCGCCATCGCCGGCGACGAACTCGGCGGCAAGCTGCGCGCCGGCCGCTCCCGCAACGACCAGATCGCCTGTCTCATCCGCATGTGGCTGCGCCGCCACAGCCGCGTCGTGGCCGGCATGCTGCTCGAACTCGCCACCGCGCTCATCGCCCAAAGCGAGAGGGCCGGCCGCACCGTCATGCCGGGCCGCACCCACATGCAGCACGCCCAGCCCGTGCTGCTCGCCCACCAGCTCATGGCCCACGTCTGGCCGCTGCTGCGCGACGTGGAACGACTGCTCGACTGGGACAAGCGCGTCAACGCCTCCCCGTACGGCTCCGGCGCGCTCGCCGGCAACACGCTGGGACTGGACCCGCAGGCCGTGGCCCGCGAGCTGGGCTTTACGCGCGTGACGGACAATTCCATCGACGGCACCGCCTCGCGCGATCTGGTCGCGGAGTTCGCGTTCGTGGCGGCGATGGCCGGTGTGGACGTCTCGCGTCTTTCGGAGGAGATCATCATCTGGAACACGCAGGAGTTCGGCTTCGTGCGTCTCGACGACGCATATTCGACCGGCTCGTCGATCATGCCGCAGAAGAAGAACCCGGACATCGCCGAGCTGGCGCGCGGCAAGTCGGGCCGTCTCATCGGCGATCTGACCGGATTGCTGGCCACCCTCAAGGGTCTGCCCACCGCCTACGCGCGCGACCTGCAGGAGGACAAGGAGGCCGTGTTCGACCAGGTGGACACGTTGGAGGTGCTGCTGCCGGCGTTCACCGGCATGGTGCGCACGATGCGCTTCGACGCGGACCGTCTGGAGACTGAGGCGCCGACCGGTTTCGCTCTGGCCACGGACATCGCCGAATGGCTGGTGAAGCACGGCGTGCCGTTCCGTCACGCGCATGAGCTTTCGGGCGCGTGCGTGAAGCTTGCGGAGCAGCGAGGCCAGGAGCTGTGGGATCTGACCGACGAGGACTTCAGGTCCACGTTCGCCGCCTTCCTGGACGAGGCCGAGGCGCCGGGCGTGCGCGAGGTGCTTTCCAGCCACGGTTCGGTGGCCTCCCGCAACGGCAAGGGCGGCACGGCGTACGGCTGCGTGCGCGAGCAGATTGCGGACGCGAAGCGTCAGATCGAGGAGCTGCGCGTGTTCGCCGAGTCCGCTTCGGACGGTCCGTCGTACCGTGTGCCGGGCTCCTTCTAAGGAGCGGGCCGGTATGCTGACGCGCGCGCGGATTCGCGAACTGGTGGACGAGCACGGCCGTGACGTGATCGGGCATGAGCATATGCTCGTGGAGCGCGGCTGCTATCAGCATGGCAGCGTCACCACGTTCGCGCATTCGATCCGCGTGGCGTGTCTGGCCGTGTGGCTGGCGGACCGGCTGCGTCTGTGGCGGCGCGTGGACCTGAGGTCTTTGGTGCGCGCCGCCCTGCTGCATGATTATTTTCTGTACGATTGGCATGATTGGGACGACGGCGCGCATGCGCTGCACGGGTTCACGCACGGGGGCGCCGCGCTGCGCAACGCGGTGCGTGATTTCCGGCTCAACCATGTGGAGCGCGATTCCATCCGCTGCCACATGTTTCCGATGACGCCGAAACCGCCCAGCTATGTGGAGGGATGGCTGGTGACGGCGGCGGATAAGTTGAGCGCGACGCGTGAGACGGTCAGTCGCTCCCGGTTCGACAATCCGCGCCTGTGGGGCGGCCGCGATGCTGCGAGGGGGCCGGGTGCGGCGCATGCGTCGGGCACGTCCGCCGCGGCGCGTACGTCCGATGACGGAAGGAGATGATGTCCGATGCCGCTTGCGGAGCGTCTGTTCCTGTGGTTCCTGTTCTACAGCTGCTGCGGTTGGGTGTATGAGTCGATTCTGGTTTCGGTGCAGCAGCGTCGTCCGGTGAACCGCGGCTTCCTCAACGGTCCGCTGTGCCCGATCTACGGTACGGGCGCGGTGCTGGCGGTGCTGCTGCTGTCCGACGTGCGCGGCACGGCGCTCGTGTTCCTGTTTTCGGCGGCGGGCGCGAGCGTGCTCGAATACGTCACGTCGTGGGCGATGGAGCGTCTGTTCCATGCCCGATGGTGGGATTATTCGAATTTCCGGTTCAATCTGCACGGCCGCATCTGCCTGTTGGGGGCGGTGGTGTTCGGATGCGGCGGCGTGTTCATCATCGAAGTGGCGCAGCCGTGGGTGGAGCGTTGGACGGCCATGCTGCCGTTGGCGGCGGCGCATTGGCTGTGCGCGGCGTTCGCGTCGCTGTTGGCGGTGGATACGGTCGTGACCGTGGCGGGCGTGGCGGATCTCGACGACCGTCTGGACCGTATGGCGGAGGCGATGACGCGCTATGGCGCCGCGGCGCAGGAGCGGTTGGGGCAGGCGGCGGACGACGTGCGCTCCGGCGCGAAGGCCGCGGTGCCGGGGGCGGTGTCCGACGCGGTGGCGGACGCGCAGGAGCGTTTGGGGGAGCGTTGGCAAGCGGGTCGTGAGATGTCCGTGGAACTGATGCTGAAGGTGCGCGATGCGGCCGATGCGGCGCTCAACTTCCAGCAGAAGCGCATGATCGCCTCGTTCCCGAAACTACGTACGGAACGTCACGGCGAGACGCTCGCCCAATTGCGCGAGACGCTGGAGAAGCTGTACCGACGCGGCCGATGACCAAGCTAGGCGCGCGGCGTCGGTATGTGCGACCTGTCCCGCTGTTCTGAGAGACTGATAGGCGCACTTAACCCATACATGTATAGGGAGAAACCACGGTTATGGCTCACGTCATCGACTTCAAGGAGGCCGGATTCGATTCGGTCCTCGAAGAACTGGAATGGCGCGGGCTGATCTCGCAGTCCACCGACCGCGATCAGCTCGCCGAAGCGCTGAACGGGGAGCCGATCACCTATTATTGCGGCTTCGACCCGACCGCCGCCTCGCTGCACATCGGCAACCTCGTCGCGCTCATCAACATGCGTCACCTGCAGGCCGCCGGACATCATCCGATCGCCCTCGTGGGCGGCGCCACCGGTCTGATAGGCGATCCGCGCCAGTCCGGCGAGCGCACCCTGAACCCGAAGGACGTGGTGGCCGGATGGGGCGAGCGCCTCAGGAAGCAGATCGGCGGCATTCTGGAGACCGAGGGTGCCAACCCGGTGCGGTTCGTGTCCAACTACGATTGGACCGCGCGGATGAGCGTCATCGACTTCCTGCGCGATGTGGGCAAGAACTTCCGTCTGGGCACCATGCTCGCCAAGGACACGGTGGCGCGCCGCCTCAACTCCGAGGAGGGTATCTCGTTCACCGAGTTCAGCTATCAGGTGCTGCAGGGCAACGACTACCTGCACCTGTTCCGCGAGTTCGGCTGCACGCTGCAGATCGGCGGCAACGACCAGTGGGGCAACCTCACCAGCGGCATGGACCTGATTCGCAAGGTGACGGGCGAGTCGGTGCACGTGTTCACCAGCCCGATCATCACGGACGCGACCGGCAAGAAGTTCGGCAAGTCCGAAGGCAACGCCGTGTGGCTCGACGGCACGATGCTCAGCCCGTACAAGTTCTACCAGTTCTGGTTCAACCGTCCGGACGTGGAGATGGAGAACCTGCTCAAGGTGTTCACCTTCCTGCCGAAGGCGCAGATCGAGCGTCTGGTGGAGGAGTCGAAGGCCAATCCGGGCGCGCGTGAGGCGCAGAAGACGCTCGCCTGGGAGGTGACGAGCTTCGTGCACGGCGAGGCCGCCACGCAGGCCGCGATCGACGCTTCGGCCGCGCTGTTCGGCCGCGGCGGCGACCTGAACGCCATCGACGAGGCCACATTGGAGTCGGTGCTGGAGGGCTTCATGGTGGTGGCCGAGGACGGCTCGCGTTCCTTCCCTTCCGTGGAGGAGGGCGTGCGCGTGATCGACGCCGCGCAGGCGGCCGGACTGTTCAAGTCCGCCTCCGAGGCGCGCCGCGCGGTCAAGTCCGGCGGCCTGTACCTCAACAACGCGCGTGTGGAGGACGAGGAGGCGACGATCGGCGGGGATGATTTCCTGGCCGGTCGTTTCGCGCTGCTTCGTCGCGGCAAGAAGGCTCTGGGCGCGGTCGAGAAGCGCTGAGCCGCAAGGTTTACGCCCCTTCCGGCGGGGCTTTGCGGGCGGATAGGTCGCCCGTGCGGACGGTCCGGCCGGAAGGGGCCGTTCTTTTTGGTTTTCAAGTGATATGACGTGGATTGGCGCGCTTGCGCGTCAGGGAAAGGCAGAAGACATATGGCAGAGGGCAACGAGCGTTCCGGCAAGTCCTTCGGCGGACGTAAGGGCTACGGCCACGGCGGTTCGGGCCGTCCGGGCGGCCGCGGCGGCTACGGCAAGTCTGGCGGTTTCCGCCGCGACGGCGGCAAGGGCGGTTTCCGCAAGGACTTCCATAAGGACGGCGAGCGCCGCGACTTCCGTCGTGACGAGCGTCGCGAGGGCGGTTTCCGCCGCGATGGCGAGGATCGCCGTGAGGGTGGTTTCCGTAAGGACTTCCACAAGGGGCCGCGTCGTGACGGCGAACGTCGTGACTTCCGTCGTGACGGTGAGCGTCGCGAGGGCGGTTTCCGCCGCGACGATCGCCGCGACGGCGGCAGGGGTGGTTTCCGCAAGGACTTCCGTCGTGACGGTGAGCGTCGCGAGGGCGGTTTCCGCCGCGATGGCGAGGATCGCCGTGAGGGTGGTTTCCGTAAGGACTTCCACAAGGGGCCGCGTCGTGACGGCGAACGTCGTGACTTCCGTCGTGACGGCGAGCG
>Cebus_capucinus_imitator_PRJNA485217_SSR091__coassemble_2838_pt1 | contig 9327 bp, 8 predicted proteins | sample Cebus_capucinus_imitator_PRJNA485217_SSR091__metabat2_high_PE_002 | metagenome-assembled genome bin Cebus_capucinus_imitator_PRJNA485217_SSR091 | reverse complement strand
ACTATGACGAGGTGCCGGAGCAGGCGTTCTCGGGCATCGGCGGCATCGACGACCTTGAGGAGAAGTGGCACGACATGCAGAAGGAACTGGGTGCGTGATGGCTGAATCGGAAAAGACCACGATGAAGGTCAACATCGTCGCCGCCGACCATCCCGTGTGGAACGGCGAGGCGAAGAGCGTGACCATCCCCGCATACGAAGGCGGGATGGGCATCCTGCCGAACCATGAGCCGGTGCTCACGGTCATCAGGCAGGGTACGCTCACCGTGGTTGAGCCCGATGGTGACCGTCATGCGTTCGAGGTCGGCGACGGGTTCATTTCGTTCGACTCGAACAAGCTGACCGTGGCCGTGGAACGCGGCCGCGACGTCCAGTACGCCGGTCCCGAGCAGTGAGTTTGGGCGTTCCCCACGTTCGCTGATTCGGTGTCGTAGGCCCTCTTCGGGATGCATCGCATTCCCGAGGAGGGCTTTTTCGTCCCATGGCGCGGTAACGCATTTTCTCCGCGATCCCGGAATCATGCGGTTTTCGCTCACCGCACCAGGGGGATTTCGCCGCACCATGGGAGTCGCGATGGTACAGTGGGCCGTTATGCGAATTCTTGTTGCCGACTGTTCCGCCGAGTATTCGGGACGTTTGAACGCCTCGTTGCCGCGCGCCCGCCGCGTGTTGCTGATCAAGGCGGACCACAGCCTGCTGATTTTTTCCGAGTTGGGTTCGTACAAGCCGTTGAATTGGATGGCCGCGCCCTGCACCATGAAGGAGACGGTGCCGAACGACGGCGGTATGGCCGATGGTGCGGACGGCGTGCCGGAGCGGGTTTTGCGTGTGGCTTCGACCAAGACCTCGGACGTGTTGGAAGTGACGCTGTACCGCGTGCATGCGGACGAAACGTACGATTTGGGCGAGGATCCCGGTTTGGTGAAGGACGGTGTGGAGGACCATTTACAGCGTTATTTGGCCGAGCAGATCGAACGGTTGGGGCCGGGGACGAAATTGGTGCGTCGTGAATATCCGACGGCGATAGGCCCGGTGGACATCATGGCGGTGGATGCGAACGGCGAGCATGTGGCCGTGGAGATCAAGCGCAACGGCGGCATCGACGGCGTGGAGCAGCTGACCCGCTATTGCGAGCTGTTGAACCGCGATCCGTTGTTGGCGCCGGTGCATGGCGTGTTCGCCGCGCAGACCATCACGCCGCAGGCGCGCGTGCTGGCCGAGGATCGCGGCTTCCGCTGCCTGTTGCTCGACTATGAGGACATGAAGGGCGTTGAGGACGACGCTTTGCGGCTGTTTTGACGTTCGACGCGGACGGTAGGGCCGGTATTCGGTGCGTGGCCGCCGCCCCCGCATTCCAAGCGCAAAGGCCTCTCCCGATTGACCGGGAGAGGCCTTTGCGCTTGGAATGCGGGGCTTTAGTACGCGGCGAGGATGTCCACCACGAAGACGAGGGTGGCGCCGCCGGGGATGGTGTCGCCGGAACCGGAGTCGCCGTAGCCCAGGTCGGAGGGGATGACGAGCAGGACCTGCGAGCCGACGGTCTGGCCGATGAGTCCGTCCTTCCAGCCTTGGATGATGGAGCCCGAGGCGGACAGGTCCGCGTCGAAGGTGGCGTCGCGGTCCCACGAGGAATCGAACTGCGTGCCGTCGGTCAGCCAACCGGTGTATTTGACCACGGCGGTGCTGGAGTCGGTGAGCTTGGCGCCGTCGCCCTTGATGAGCGTTTGGGAGACGAGCTCGTCCACCTTGCCCTGGCCGTTCATGTCGATGGACGGCTTGCCGTCCTTGCCGAGCGTGACCTTCGGCAGGTCCGCGGGCACGTCCTTGACGGTCTCGCCCTCGGCGCGCGTGAGGTCCTTCGACTTGGACACCAGCGTGTACGCGATGATGTACGAGGTGCCGGAGCTGTTGGAGTCGTTCACGCCGAACGCGATGGTGGAGTTGACTTTGAGCCCCACCATCTTGCCGTAGGGCGGAATCTGGCTGATGTTGTCCTCGGAGAGCAGCACGGAGCAGTCCTTGTTGTCGTCCTCCCAGGAGCTCATGAGTTCGGAGCCGTCCTTGACGTTGATGGCGATGCCCTGCGCGCACACGCGGTCGCCCTTCTCGATGACGGCGCCGTCGCCCTCCTGCAACACGGCGTACGAATTGTCGCCCACGGTCATCGGGGTCTTATTGAACTTGATGTCCGGCTTCTTGCCGAGCTCGCCGGTCGCCGTGACGCCGGAGATCTGCGTCATCTCCGAGGAGTCGGAGGAGGACGTGGAGGAGTCCTTGGCGTCGTCGCCGGAGGAGGAGCCGCCGCACGCGGCCAGCGTGGCGCACATGGCCAGCGAGCAGACGGCCGCGAGGAACGGGCGGAGCATGTCGGTGATCTTGGTGTTACGCATGAATCCACAGCCTAGCCGCAAACCCTGATTTTCGGGTCGGTTCGCCGCAAAGGCCGGCGTTCAGGTGCGGATTGTAGAATGGCCCGTATTATGAGTGTTGAAGAACGCAGCAATGAACCCGAGAACGCCGAGCTGGAACGCAAGGCGAAGCGCCACACCACGATCATGCGCATCGTGGCGGCGCTGTTCGGAGTGCTCGCCATCGTCTCGATCACGCTGGGCGTGCTGAACGCCACCGTCTGGCAGCCGAGCCGCACCGTCACCGCGAAGGCCACGGTGTCCGGATCGCGCTACATCGTCACCGACCCGGACGTGCTGGGTCTGGTGGACGACGACGTGAACGTCAAGGTCGAAGCCAAGGGCACCGACGAGATCTGCATGGCCGTCGCCTCATCGAAGGACGCCGCCGGATGGCTGTCCGGCTTCAAGTACACGCGCCTGACCGGCCTCGACGACTGGACCATGCTGTCCGCCGTGAAGCAGTCCGCCCACGGCCAGCAGCAGACCGGCTCGGACGACGTGGCCTTCAAGGATTCGGACATGTGGCGTTCCGTGACCTGCGGCGCCACGGTCAAAGCCAAGGTCAGGACCTCTGCCGTGACCGACGTGGCCCTGTTCGATTTGGGGGAGAGCGCCAAGTCCGCGGACGTCACGTTCACCTGGACGCGCACCACCCTGCCCGACTTCTCCACGCCGTGGTATGCGGGCGGCGGCGTGCTCGCCGTGGTCGGCGTGCTGTGCGCCACCATCCTCGCCGTGCCGCCGCACAAGCGCCGCAGGCGTGTGGTGGAGAGCGCGCCCGTGGGTGAGGAGGTCACCATCGGCGAGGCGTTCGCCGGCAGCCTGAACAGCATCAAGCCGAGCTTCGCGCCGAAGGGCGGCCGTCGCCGTCGCCATGCGGCGGGTGCGGACGGCCAGTCCCAGCCCGTTGTGGTCGATCCGTCCGCGCGTAATCTCGTCGCGGACGGCGCCGAGGCGGGTGCGTCCGCGGGGGAGGAGACGTCGGTCATCTCCCCGGACGAGCTGCAGGCCTACTTCGCGCGTCTGGCGCAGGAGGTCGGCGCGCCGGACGACGGCGACGCCTCCGTCCCGTCCGCCGAGGACGAGACGTCCATGGCGTCCGATGGAACGCCGAACGACGACGCATCCGTCGACCAGGTTTCGGAAGACCTCGGCGATGCTTTCGTCGCGGACGATGCGGAGACGCCGGACGGGGAGGCTGCGGCCGATGTGTTCGGCGAGGCGACGGAAGCCGCGGCGCAGGACGTGTCGGATGAAACCGACGATGCGGACGATGGCGAAACGTCGGACGAGCCGGCGGACGAAACCGACGACGCGGCCGATGACGCAACGTCGGACGAGCCGGCGGATGAAGACGATGGTGCGGCCGACAATGAAGCGTTGGAACGGGACGCCGAGGAAACCGGCGCCGACCCCGAAGACGTCGACGAACCATCGGACGAAACCGCGCACGAGACGACGGAGGAAGCCGGGAACGAAACGTCGGACGGGGAAGACGACGAACCGGCCGAACGGGAGGGGGAGCGATGAGGAACACGAAGCGTATGATGGCGAAGCTCGCCGCAGTCGCACTGTCCGCGGGCATGATCGCCGCGCTCGGCGCATGCGAGGGCGCCGTGCCCACGCCGCAAAGCGTGGACGCCTCGCAGCGCACCCCGGACCTCACCGTCGAACAGGAACAGCGCATCCGCAGCGGCATCCTCGACGTCATCGACGCCGCGAACGAAGCCAAAAGCGTCGACGGCCTCGCCGCGCGCCTGACCGGCCCCCAGCTCGAAGTGCGCACCAGCGAGATCACCATCGCGCAGGCCACCGGCCAGCTCGACGCCAAAGCCGCCATCCCGCGCGACATGACCCAAACCGTCATCCCCGTGGACGACGGCTGGCCGCGTACCGCATACACCATCACCACCACCACCGAAGACCAGCAGTCGAAACGCCTCCTCGTCATGACGCAGGACTCCGCACGCTCCAACTACAAGCTGTGGGGCGTGGCCCGCCTCTTCCAAGGGGCCGAACTGCCCAAATTCGAAGTGCCCCGCCTCGGCACCAACATGGGCTACGACAAGGACGAACAACTCGTCGCCACCCCCGCCGAAGCCGTGGAACACTACGTGGACCTGCTCAACAACGGCGACGCCAGCCAATACAAGGACCAGTTCGCCGACGACTACTTCCGCAGCGACCTCGCCCAGCTCGTCGCCACCGTCCAGCAAGGCATGGAGGCCAACAACGGCACCCAACAGCAGATCTTCACCCTGCCGGACAACGCCATCAAGATCATGCGCTCCACAGACGGCGGCGACCTCGTCGTGGCCCGCATCGACTCCGAATGGACGCGCCAGGCCGGCGAAGGACGCGAATCCTTGCCCGCCTCCGACGCCGAGAAAGCCCTCTTCGGCGACGGCACCGCCACCAGCATCATGAAGGTGACGTACGTCAACGTCATCGCCATGTACGTGCCGCCCGCGGACTCCGGACAGCAGATCACCGCCGTGGGCGCCGAACGCCAGCCCGTCAAGGTCGAAGCGCTCTGAGCGGACAGGGCCCGCCGCAACCCGCGGCGGATGACGCCCGAAGCGTAAAGCCCGCGCGGCCCGCGATGCCGCCACCCGTGATTTCATTAAGATGGGTGGCGGCATCGTGTTTTTCCCGCGCCGGACGCCCGCGCATCGGACGTCCGGGAGCGGCGCACGACGAAACGGACACACCACGATGGAGGCACACACATGGCACAACAGCCGAGGTTCAATCCCGGAGTCTCGTTGGCGGGAGCCGTCGACCTGGAATCGCTGAAACACCAGGTCAAGGCGGAACCCGGCGAAGCGGGCGGCGCGCCCGCGGCCGGCGGATACGTCATCGACACCACCGAAGCCACCTTCCAGGCGATGGTCACCACCTCCGCCACCTTCCCCATCCTGCTCATGCTGTGGATTCCCACGGACGACCGCCTCTTCCCCATGGCGCGCGCGCTTGCGGACGCGGTCAACGCCATGAACGGCCAGATACAGCTCTCCCGCATCGACATCAACGCCTATCCGTCCATCGGACAGGCGCTGCAGGTGCAGGGCGCGCCCGCGCTGTTCGCGCTCATCGCCGGACGCCCCATGCCGCTGCTGCAGGGACTGCCCTCGGATGCGGAACTCGACCAGATCCGCGAGCAGGTGCTGCCGCGCATCGTGGAGATGGCGCAGCAGGCCGGCGTGAACGGCACCGCGCCCTACTCCGGCGACCCGGACGAGGCCGGCGCCGGCGAAGGGACCGCCGAACGCGGCGACATCGTGCCGCCCGAACATCAGGAGGCGCACCAGCTCGCCCAGGCCGGCGACTACGCGGCCGCCGCCGCGGCCTACACGCAGCTGCTGGAACTCGACCCGAACGACGCGCGCGCCGCCCGCGAACGCGCCAAGGCGCTGCTGCTCGCACGCTCCGCCGCCGCGAACGTGCGCGAAGTGCGTGAAGCGGCCGCCGCGGCGCCCGACGACGTGGACGCGCAGCTCGCCGTGGCCGACATCGACATGATCGGAGGCCAGATTCAGGACGCCTTCGATAGGCTGCTCGACTACGTCGCCGCCGGGCACAAGGTGCAGATCGAACCGGTGCGTGTGCGCCTGCTCGAATACTTCGCCATCCCCGAAGCGGACGACGCGCGTCTCAAGGCCGCGCGCCGCCGTCTCGCCATGCTCATGTACTGAACGCGTAACGCGTCCCATGCGCCCACCATGCGCCAAAGTGGTGTATAGTAGGGGCCGTTGCGTGCTTGTGCACGCCGCGGCCCCCGCCACGCGCGGCGACCGCGGCAGCACGCGGCACGTGCCTTTCGGGTTCGTAGCTCAGTGGATAGAGCGTCTGTCTCCGGAACAGAAGGTCGAGAGTTCGAATCTCTTCGAGCCCACCATCATCCCGTCCCGCCAGTCGGTGGGGCGGGATTTTCCATATGCGCGCGAAGCCGCGCGCTGCTGCGTTGACCCGTGCTCCTGCATTGACCCGCGTTCCCCGAGACAGGCGTGGACAGAGGCCGGAAATCGGAGCGGTCTCATCCCGAGGAACGAGCGCCACCCTCACGCTCCCCGGACGGGGTGCGCGCGGACGGTGAGGGGAGCACCTGAGATTCCCCTGAGCGGCACCCGGGACACGGTGCGAAATCGCCCGCGAGACGGCTTGGCCATCGCACAATGAAGTCAACGGAGACCCATGAGAAGCCCCGGACGCCGACGCCGCTGCATCCACGACCTCCGCACCGACCGCAACGAAACGCACCGGCCATGGGTCGGCCCACGGACAGGAGGCGCGCGATGAGACCGCAACACCAGCCCCGTAAGGCGTACCGCCGCCCCACGGACCTCGCCGCCGCCATCGCGCGCCGCGCCCGCCGCATGGCATCAGGCTCCGCCCTCGCCATCGACGCGGACCTCCTGCGCCGCCGACTGCCCGTCATCCTCATGATTCTCGGCATGATCGCCGCCGCCCTGGCCGTCATGCAGACCGGCATCGCCTCGACCGCGCGAACCCGAACGGACGGCGTCGTGCGTCCCATACGCGCCGTCGGCTCCAGTCGCGACGAATGGAACCTCCACCCCATCGCCATCGCCCACCGAGGCGACGACTCCGCCCCCGAAAACTCGCTGCACGCCATCGCCAACGCCGGCGCACGCGGCGCCGACTACGCCGAAATCGACGTGCGCCTCACCAAAGACGGCATCCCCGTCGTCTTCCACGACCGCAGCACCGGACGCCTCTCCGGCAACGGCCGCGACAGCCTCGTCTCCGACCTCACCCTCACCCAACTGCGCCGCCTCACCATGATTCAAAACGGCGAAGACTACCGCATCCCCACCTTGGACGAAGCCATCGCCCAGGCACGACTCTCCTCCGACCGGCTCGGCCTGCTCCTCGACCTCAAAACCGACGCCCGCCACGCGCCGCGCCTCACCAACGCCGTCGCGGACCGCATCGAAGCCAACGACTTCGCCGCGCGCGCCATGCTCATGGCCACCAACGACGAAGCCATCCGCCTCCTGCGCACCCACCACCCCGACTGGCTCACCGGCAAATGCGTCAGCCCCGCCGACCACACGCCCATACGATGGCCCGAAGGCGTCGACTTCGTCCTCATGCGCGGCGAACGCGTCGAACCCCGCCTCATCGACCAGACCCGCAGCCAACACATCCCCCTCTACGCCGGCGTCAGCGAGGACTACGCGCTCGCCTCACGCTGCCTGCGTCTCGGCGCGGACGGCATCGTCGGCTCCAACGCCCAACGCGTGCGCCGCACCGTCGGACGCTACGGCGCGCCGGCCGAACGCCGCTGGAGCATCATCCAAGCCGCCGCCGTCACCGACGAACGCGCCACCGGCATGCCGGAGGCCGCCGCCACGGTATGAGACGCCCCCTCGCCCAGACCTGAGACGCACCGCAGCCTCGGCGTGAAACCGCACTGCTATCATACGAACGTCGTCATAAGGCGGCGAGCACGTGCGACGAAAGGAAGCCGTCATGGCGCAACACGGCAACACCGAGGACAACGTGAAAGACGCCGGCGAGGCAGGTGCCGGACTCGAACGCAAAATGGAATCGCGCCACCTGACCATGATCTCGCTCGGCGGCGTCATCGGCACCGGTCTGTTCGTCTCCTCCGGCTACACCATCCACCAGGCCGGTCCCCTCGGCGCGATCCTCGCCTACGCCGTCGGATCCCTCCTCGTCTACTGCGTCATGGTGTCCCTGGGCGAACTGTCCGTGGCGATGCCCTACGCGGGCAGCTTCCACATGTATGCCAAACGCTTCATCGGCCCCGGCACCGCATTCGTCATCGCCATCCTCTACTGGCTCAACTGGGCCGTGGCGCTCGCCAGCGAATTCACCGCCTCCGGCATGCTCATGCAGCGGTGGTTCCCCGGCTCGCCCACATGGGCATGGTCGGCGCTCTTCATCGCCGTGGTGTTCGCGTTGAACATCATGTCCGTGCGGCTGTACGGCGAAGCGGAATTCTGGTTCGCGTCCATCAAGGTGTTCGCCATCTGCGCGTTCATCCTCATCGGCCTGCTCGCCATCTTCGGCGCCATCCCCATCTCCGGCTACGATACGGCGCCCCTGTTCGCCAACTTCACCGCGGACGGCTGGTTCCCCAACGGCGTGGCGCCCGTCATGTCCACGCTGCTGACCGTGGTGTTCGCGTTCTCCGGCACCGAAGTGGTGGGCGTGGCCGCCGGCGAGACCAAGGACCCGGACAAGGCCATCCCCAAGGCCGTGCACACCACCGTGCTGCGCCTCGCCATCTTCTTCATCGGCTCCATCGCCGTCATGGCCGCGCTCATCCCCTGGCACCGTTCGGGTGTGGATGCCAGCCCGTTCGTGCTCGTGTTCCAATCCATCGGCATGCCGTTCGCCGGAGACGTCATGAACTTCGTGGTGCTCACCGCCGTGCTCTCCGCCGCGAACTCCGGACTGTACGTGTGCTCGCGCATGGTGTGGTCGCTCGCCAAGGAGCGTCTCATCCCCGCGCGTTTCGCCAAAACCAACTTCCGCGGCGTGCCCGTGTGGGCCGTGCTGTTCTCCATGTGCGGCTCGCTGCTCGCCCTGCTCTCCTCCGTGGTGGCCGCGTCCACCGTGTACCTCGTGCTCGTGGCCGTGTCCGGCCTGGCCACGCTGGTGGTGTGGTTCTCCGTATGCGTGTGCCATCTGCGTTTCCGCCGCGAATGGACCGCGTCAGGGCATACCGCGGACGAACTGGGCTACCGTGCGCCCGGATTTCCGGTGCTGCCGTGGGTGGCCATCGTCATGTGCATCGGCGCGCTGGTGCTCGTGGTGCTCGACGAGACGCAGCGTTCCACCCTCTACTGCATGATTCCGTTCGTGGCGCTCTGCTACGGCGCCTACCACCTGCTGGAACGCCGCAAGTAGCCGCCGCGGGTGCG
>Cebus_capucinus_imitator_PRJNA485217_SSR091__coassemble_2811_pt1 | contig 9557 bp, 6 predicted proteins | sample Cebus_capucinus_imitator_PRJNA485217_SSR091__metabat2_high_PE_002 | metagenome-assembled genome bin Cebus_capucinus_imitator_PRJNA485217_SSR091 | reverse complement strand
GAGTGGGGCGTGTGGGAGTTATCCCCACGTTATCCCCAAGTTATCCACATGGTTATCCCCAGAGTGTGGACAACTTGGTGGGTTTTTGAGGTGTGTGGGCTGAAAATGTGGATAACTTTTCCTTGTTATCCACAATCGGAGCCGGCGTGTCGCGGGATTTGGGGACTGAATGGCGGATGATTGCGGTCATGCCGACTTGAACGGCATATGTAGGCTTCGGTCGGCTGGCCGCGTACAGATATGGGGTTTGGAGGTTGGCGGGGGGTAGAGCCGGTGAGGGGTGAGTGCATGTGGGAGCGGTAGATGGAGATGCGGAAGGTCTGTGAGCGGGGCCGGCGAGCATATGGAGAACTGGCGTACGGGGGGCTCCCGCGGCGCATGGTCGATGAGCCGGCGGCGGTATGTGGGGTGAGCGTGGCGGTGAATGGCCACGGTGGGCTGTCAAAGCATGATCGGAGAGAATCGTGGCGGGGAATTTGCCACGGTGAGTGCGGTGCGGCGGTTTGCGGAGGAAGGTGGCGGGATGACTGGCCACGGTGAGGTGATCGCGGCGGTTTTGGGATGACCGTGGCAGGAAATGTTGCCACGGTGGCCTGAAATCGCCGTTTTTAAGGCATCGTGGCAGACGGTCGGATTGGACGAAAAGCTCCACCGTTGGCAAAAGCCCGGAATTCCAACGAAGTGGTCGGTGGGGGATTGCCACGTTCCTTGTGTGCAACGATTGACGTGGGGATCGTGGCGGACTGTTCTGCCACGGTCGTCCGAAAACGGCGTTTCGCGGGCATCGTGGCGAGGAATGTTGCCACGGTCATCGGGAAAGCGATGATTCAAGGTCATCGTGGCGGAAATATGTGTCACGCTCGTCGGAAACGCCCTCTTCCGGAACTCCGTGGCAGAGAGGGCTGCCGCGGTCGTCCGAAATGCGGGGGCTTGAGGTCGCGGTGGCGGCGTGCGCGTCATGGCGAAGGGGATCGCCGTGAGTCGCGCCGAAGAGACGCTTCGGACGTCGCCGCGGTGGGAGGGCGGGCATCTAGGATGGAGGGTTATGGCTGAGGAAACGTGGAATGAGGAGTCGCGCGTGGACGGCGACGCATATGTGAACGGCGATCCGTACGCGGACGCATCCGGCTACACCGGTGAACCCAATGCTTCGGACGAATTCGGCGGCCCCGACGGCGGCTTCGAGGAAGCCGTCCCGGCATCCGCCGGCGACTACTACGCCGCTTCCGACGGCGGCCGCGGCACAGGCGGCGCGGGCCGGGCTGGCCGCGGATACGGTGACGACGGTTCCGGTGCCGAAGGATACGGCCGCGACGGAGGGCGTGGCCGCGGATACGGTGACGACCGTGGCTATGGCGACGGCGGACGTGGCGACTATCGTGCCCGCCGTGGTTCCGGCAACGGTTCCGGTTATGTTCCGGGTCGGACCGGAGCCCCGGTGCGTGACGCCCTGTTCGACCGCGTGCCCCCGCATGACGACGACGCGGAGATGGCGGTGCTGGGCGGCATGCTCATGAGCAAGGACGCCATCGGCGAAGTGTCGCAGACCCTGGAAGTGCGCGACTTCTACCAGCCGAAGCATCAGACCATCTACGAGTCGATCATCAACCTGTTCTCCGCGAGCCAGCCCGTGGACGCGGTGCTCGTGGCGAACGAACTGTTGAAGCACGGCGATCTGGACAAGATCGGCGGCGCGGACTACCTGCACAGCCTCGTCGCGTCCGTGCCGACCGCGGCGAACGCCACGTATTACGCGCAGATCGTGCACCAGCGCGCCGTGCTGCGCAACGTCATCGCGGCGGGCACGAAGATCGCCCAGCTGGGCTATTCGGCCGAAGGCTCGCAGGCGGAGGACGTGGTGAACCTCGCCCAGGCCGAAGTGTACGAGATGTCCGTGGGCAAGGTGCGTCAGGATTATGCGGCCATCGGCCCGGTGGTGCAGGAGGCGCTCGATCAGATCGACAAACTGCAGAACGGTCTGGTGAACAAGGGCGTGCCCACGGGCTTCCGCGACATCGACGATCTGACGCAGGGCCTGCAGCCCGGTCAGATGGTCGTGGTCGCCGGCCGTCCCGCCATGGGCAAGTCCACGTTGGGCATCGATTTCGCGCGCGCCGCGTCCCTGCATCACGGCATGACCACCATCGTGTTCAGCCTGGAGATGAGCAAGGTGGAGCTCGCCCAACGCATCATCTCCGCCGAAACGAACATTCCGTTGGGCGCGCTGCGGCGCGCGGAGGAGATCACGCCGGACAAGTGGGCGGTGCTCAACCAGTTCTGGGACCGGTTGGGCGAGGCGCCGCTGTTCATCGACGATTCGCCCAACATGAGCCTCATGGAGATCCGCGCCAAATGCCGCCGGCTCAAGCAGACCAACGATTTGAAGCTCGTGGTCATCGACTACCTGCAGCTCATGACCTCGGGCAAGCAGGTGGAAAGCCGCCAGCAGGAGGTCTCGGAGTTCTCTCGTGCGTTGAAGCTGCTGGCCAAGGAGCTGGAGGTGCCTGTGGTGGCGCTTTCGCAGCTCAACCGAGGCCCCGAGATGCGCAACGACAAGAAGCCGCAGCTGTCCGATCTGCGTGAGTCCGGTTCCATTGAGCAGGACGCCGACGTGGTGTTCCTCGTGCATCGTCCGGACTTCTACGACAAGGAGGACCGTCCCGGCGAGGCGGACATCATCATGGCGAAGCACCGTAACGGCCCGACGGAGACGTTCCATCTCGCCTTCCTCGGCGCGACGTCCAAGTTCAAGGACATGCCCCAGGACTACAACGCAGGACAGGGCGTGTAGCCGGCGCGGCTGCGGCCATGGCGGCCGATGGCGGAGGGCCGCGTTCGGCGGCGGAGGCCGGCCTGCGCGGCTGGGAGGCGGAGGCCGCGATGTTGGGGAATGGGACGGGACATCGTAGGATGGGGGATAGTCGACGGAGGTTCGCGGTGCCGCGGGGCGGGACCGCGAACCGTGCAAGGTCTATGGAGGGTGTGACGCAATGAGTGCCGAAACGCATCGTGTTTCACGTGAAACAACATCGTCTTCCGATGGAGGACGGGACGTCATCCGCAAACCGTGGAACGCGTTCGCCACGCCGCTCATCGGCAAAAGCGTGCGCTGGGCGTCGCGTCTGCTGCGCCACGGCGGCTCCGCCTTCCCCGGCAAAATCGCCGAACAACTGGACCCCACCTTCCTCGCCCGCACCCTCGGACGCCTGCCCCTCGGCGTCGTCCTCGTCTCCGGCACCAACGGTAAAACCACCACCACGCGCATGGTCGCCTCCATGCTGGAAGACCTCGGACTCAACGTCTTCACCAACCCCACCGGATCGAACTTCACCCGCGGCGTGGTCTCCGCACTGCTCGAACAAGTCAGCCTGTCCGGACGCCTCGACGCCGACATCGCCGTCCTCGAACTCGACGAAGCCTACGCCGTCCACTTCGTCAAACAAGTCCGACCCCGCCACGCGCTCCTGCTCAACGTCCTACGCGACCAGCTCGACCGCTTCGGCGAAATCGACAACACCGCCCGCCTCCTCGGCCACGTCGCCGAAGCCGCCACCGGCACCGTCGTCCTCAATCGCGAAGACCCACGCATCGCACGCCTCGCCGAACTCGCCCCCGCAACCACCGCCATCCGCCACTTCGGACTGGCCGAACCGCTACGCCGCTTCTTCCCCTCCGACGACGACATGACCGTCACCATCGACCTCGGCGAAGCCGCCGCGCCAAACGCCGGAACGACGGGAGCGCCATCGGACGCCGATGCGGAAGGGCGACCCGAAGCGGACGTCATCCTCACCCGCGTGGGCGACCACGAAGCCGACTTCCTCATCGGCGGCGAAGCATGCGGCACGCAGGTCAAACTCGAAGGCGTCTACAACCTCTACAACGCGGCCGCGGCGCTCGCCGTCGTCCGCGCCGTGCAGGACGACGCGCGGTCGGCCGAACTCGCCGCCGACGCCGCGCTGCACGCACGCATCGAACGCTTCCGCGACGCCGGGCTGGAGGAACTGCTCACCGCCGTCGCACAGGTCACGCCCGCATTCGGCCGCGGCGAGATCATCGACGTCAACGGACACCCCACCGAACTCCTGCTCGTCAAGAACCCCATGGGATTCCGCCTCTCGCTCGCCTCCTTCGACCCCGAAGGAGCCGACACCATGATCTGCATCAACGACGAATACGCCGACGGACGCGACATGAGCTGGCTGTGGGACGTGGACTTCACCTCACTGCGCGCCACCGGCGTGAAACAGGTCTCCGGCGTGCGCGCCTGGGACATGGCGTTGCGCCTCGAATACGACCAAGTGCCCGTCCGCGCGGTCGACACCGACCTCGACGTCGCGCTCGCCGCGTTCGTCGCGGCCGACCCCTCCCACCCGGGCCGCCGACGCCACATCTACTGCACCTATACGGCCATGCTCAAAGTGCGCGCCGCGCTTGCGCGCATCGCCGACGTGGCCGACGCCGGCGTCGGACGCTGACGGCCGGGCAGTCGGACGAACGGCCGGACGGTCGAACAATCGGACGATCGGACGGTCAGACGGCTGGTCGGTCGGACGGTCAGACGGCCGGTCGGACGATCGAACGCGAATACGAGACGAGAACGCACAGGCAAGGAGGCTCTCATGGACAGCACCATCGACATCATGTCCCTCTACCCCAAGGACATGAACATCTACGGCGACACCGGCAACGTGCTGGCCGTCACGCGCAGGCTCGCGCTCTACGGCTACGAGCCGCGCGTCACCGCCTACAACCAAGGCGACCCGTGGCCCGACCACGTGGACATGATCCTCGGCGGCGGCGGACAGGACACCGGACAGAAGAAGATCATCGACGACCTCTTCCGCCGCGCCGACCTGCTGCGCGCGCTCGCCGAGGACGGCACGCCCATGCTCATGATCTGCGGCCTCTACCAGCTGTTCGGCGAATACTTCGAAACCGTGGACGGAGCGCGCCTCGACGGCATCGGAGTCATCGGCGCGTACACCATGGGACGCGACGTGCGCATGATCGGCAACCTCGTGGAGCATTCCGACGAGTTCGGCGACATCGTGGGATACGAGAACCACTCCGGACAGACCTTCCTGCGCGAAGGCGTCACCCCGCTCGGGCGTGTCGAGGCCGAAGGGCGCGGCAACAACGGCGAGGACCATAGCGAAGGCGCTCGCGTGCACAACGTCATCGGCACGTACATGCACGGCTCGCTCCTGCCCAAGAACCCCGCCATCAGCGACTTCCTCATCCGCACGGCCGTGGAACGGCGGTATGGTTCGTTCGGATTGGAAGGGCGGAGCGACAAGATGCGCGCGGAACTGGCGCGCATCGACGAGGTAGCCCGTCGCGCGCGGGAAAGCGCGATGGCCCGGCCGCGCTGAGGATGCGCGGCTGCGGCCGTGGCGGAAGGCCGCGGGGTCGTCCGGGAGGATGACGGAGCGGCGTTCGACGGTGGAGTAAGGTGGAGGATACGAGTGGCGCGGCGGAGTGCCGCGCCCGACCTCATGAAGGAGGGACGTCATGGCTGAATTCGATTTGGGCGAGGGCCTGCGCAAGGTCGTGCTGGCCGGCATCGGAGCGATGGCCGCCGGATACGAGAAAAGCGCCGAGATCGTCGAGGATCTGGTGAAGAAGGGCGAACTGACCGTGGAACAGGGCAAGTCGCTCAACACCGAACTCAAGCGCAAGGTGGGCGAGGCGCTCGTCAACGACGCCGACAAGGCCGAGGCGAAGGCCCAGTCCGCGGCGGGCGCGTCCGCGACCTCCGCGACGTCCGAGGCGTCCGCCGCCGATGAGACGGACGACGCGGACGACGTCGACGCCACCGTCGTGGAGGACTGACCCGCCGTATGGGCACGACGCGCACGCCGAACGGTACGACGGAAGACAGGACGGCGTCGGAGACGACGTCCGGCGGCGACGAGACCATCGGACTGTTCGGCGCGCGTCGTGACGACTTCACGGCCCGATACCATCTCACCAGACGCGGCAAAATCAAACGGCTCGCGCAGATCACCGGCATCGTGCGCCAATTCGACGCCCTGCACGGGCTGACTCCGGTGAAGATGCGCCTCATGTTCGAAGCGCTCGGCCCCACCTTCGTCAAAGTGGGGCAGATCCTGTCCATGCGCTCGGAGATGCTGCCGCTCAGTTTCTGCGACGAACTCGCCAAACTGCGCGCCGACGCCGACCCCATGCCGTACCGCACCGTCGTGGACGTGCTCGCCGCCGAATACGGGCGCCCCATCGACGAGATCTTCGCGCACATCGACGCCAAACCGCTCGGCTCCGCATCGCTCGCCCAAGTCCACCGCGCCACCCTCGTCACCGGCGAGGACGTCGCCGTCAAGGTGCAGCGTCCGGGCGTGCGCGAAACCATGGCGCAGGACGTGTCCATCATGCGCTCCATCGCCAAGGTAGCCGCCAAGGTAATCCGCACCACGCAGATCGTGGACCTCAAAGGCGTGGTCGAGGAACTGTGGGACACCTTCGAGGCCGAAACCGACTTTCTGGTGGAGGCGCGCAACCTCGCCGCCTTCAAACGCTTCTGCGCGCGCTTCAAATACATGGACTGCCCCACGCCCTACCCGGACCTGTGCACCGAGCACGTGGTGGTCATGGAATACGTGGAGGGCATCTCCCTGTCCCATCCGGACGAACTCGGCCAGGCCGGCTACGACTTGGCCGAGATCGGCACCAAACTCGTGGACAACTACGCCACGCAGATCCTCGACGACGGCTTCTTCCATGCGGACCCGCATCCGGGCAACATCATCATCCGCGAAGGACGCATCGTGCTCATCGACCTCGGCATGACGGGCCGGTTGGACATGAAGACGCGTTCCGTCATGCGCGACATGATCTTCGCCGTCGCCAAACAGGATTCGCCCGCGTTGGCGGACGGGCTGCTGCGCTTTGCCGGCGCGGAGGCCGACCCGGCCGACTATCCCTCGCTGCTGGCCGACCTGGACGTCATCGTCAAGGAGTTCGGCACCGTGGATCTGGCCGAACTGGACCTGGCCGCGTTCATCACGTCGCTCACCTCGCTCGCGCAACGCCACGGCATCGAGGTGCCGAGCACGGTGACCACGGTGGGACGTGCGCTGGTCACGTTGGAGGGGCTGCTGGACGAGTTCATCCCCGACGTGAACATGATCGAGATCATCTCCAAACACATCGCCACGTCCAAGACCGTGGACCAGATGGTCCGCGACGAGGTGAAGGCGCTGGGCCTGGAGGGCCATGCCGCGCTGCACAGCGCGCTGGAGGCGATGAGCGAGCTGAACGTGGCGGCGCGTATGCTCACGCGCGGACAGCTGCGCGCGAACCTGGAGCTGGTGGGGTCGCAGGAGCCGCTGCGCCTGTTGAGCGACATGGTGAACCGGCTTACGATGGCGCTCATCGTGGTGGGCCTGTTCATCGGCTCGTCCATCGTGTACTACGCGGGCATGAAGCCCATCATCTTCGGCATACCCATTGTGGGGTTCATGGGGTATGTGGTGGCGTTCGTGCTCGGCTGCTGGATCGTGGCGGACATCTACCTCAAGGGGCGCAGGTCCAAGCGGCGGTAGGCGGATGTCCTTCGTTCCGGCGCGCGTGCGCACGCGTAGGCGTGCGGCGCGTGCGCACGTTCGGTGCGGATGCCGGGTGATGCGGCGTCGTCACCAGTCCTCGGCGAGAAGGAACTCGTCTATGCGGCGGTGCTCGATGCCGTTTGCGGGGCGGAGTATGGGATCCATGGAGACCACGGTCTTGGGATAGTTGTCCATGATGGCGTCGAACGCGCCGAACTCGCGTCCCCGGGTCTTTTCGCTCTGCATCAGGTAGGTCACTTGGACGTAACGGCGTGATCCGTTTTTGTCGAGCACGAAGCCGACTTCCTGGCGGTCGATTGCGCCTATGGAAACGCGGTACCCGCGCCGTAGCCCCTCCATGGCGACGATGTTCTCCAACAGCCCCTGTATCTGATCGGTGCCGTCTCCCACGATTGCGTCGCGTAGGCCGTGGTCGGCGACGTAGTATTTCTGCATGGTCTTGAGCGCCTGTTTGCCGGCGATGTCGTACCGTTGCATCTTTTCCAGCAGGAACGTGTCGCAGCAGTATTCGAGATAGTTGATGACGGTCTGGGGACTGACGTCCAGACGCTCCGACTTGAGATATGCGGCGATGCCGTTGGCGGAGAACGTGTTGCCGACGTTCTGCATGGCGAACGTGATGATTTTCTCCAGCAGCGCCACGTCTCGGATTCGGTGGCGGCGGACGATGTCGCGCAGTACCACGGAGCGGTGGATGTCCGTCAGATAGGTGCGCCGGCTGTCAGAGTCCCAGTCATGGGTCGCCACGAACGGCATACCGCCGATGCGCAGAAAAGCGTCGAATGTCGCATCGGCACCGACAAGCGAGCGGGCGGTAGCGAATTCGGCATATCCGAATGGATATATTTCGAACTGCACGTACCGTCCGCCGAGATATGTGGCGAGTTCACCAGACAGCAAGGTGGAGTTGGAGCCGGTGATGTAGACGTCCGCCCGGGTCGATGCGCGCAGCGAGTTCACGATTTTCTCGAAATGCGTCACTTCCTGGATCTCATCGAGGAATATGTAGGGTTTGCCATCGATGGCGTCGATGCGTTGCATCAGGTATGGATAGAGTTTGTCCGGGTCATGCAGTGGGGTGAGCGCGTAGTCCTCGAAGTTCAGGTGAATGAACTGTTTCGGTTTGCGGCCGTCTTCGATGAGCCTGCGTTGGATGAGCTTCAGCATGTCCGATTTGCCGCTGCGGCGGAGTCCGACAAGTACTTTGACAATGTCTTCGTCGATGAAGGGGACAATGCGGTCGATGTATCGTGGACGATTCACCAGATGAGATTGCGTTTCTTCCATACAGGAAATTATATAGGAGTTAAGGGTCAGTTTCTTCTATGAAAGAAACTGATGTCTATTTATGATGCACTTTCTTTCATGAAGAAAATATCTGCGACGTAGTCGGCCTATGCCGCCGGTGACGGCGTCGTGCGAGGTACATGGCGTCGTGCGAGGTACGTAGGTGGGGCCGTCGTTCCGGCGTGCGACGCGGCCGCCGCTGCCGCCGCGGGCGTTGCCGACGCAACCGGGCGACGCCGGATATCGCCGGACGGGCGCTCAGGCTTCGGCCAGACGGTTGGAGATGAGACGGTTGAGACTGACGTGCTGCTCGGCGGCTTCGATGGTGAGACGACGGTGCAGTTCGGGCGGGATGCGCAGGAGCAGCCGACCGGAGTAGCGGCGTTCGGTGAGCGGCATGGGGATCTCCTCGCCGGCTTCGCGCAGACGGCGGACTTCGGCGTCCGCGGCGGTGCGGATGCCGACGAACGCCTCCAGTTGGGATTCCGAGGCGAAGGTTGTGCCCGGCAGTTCGGCGACGGAGGCGATGAAGCGTTCGGAGGCGCCGTCCCACTGCACGCGGTAGGTGTAGTGGTTGATGTCGACGCCATCTTGCGGCGTGGTGCGGGACAGGCGGTCCTGCCGCGGTTCGTGCGGTGCGGTCATATCGGCAATGATAGCGTCCGATGGCGGATGGCATGT
>Cebus_capucinus_imitator_PRJNA485217_SSR091__coassemble_2615_pt1 | contig 11600 bp, 9 predicted proteins | sample Cebus_capucinus_imitator_PRJNA485217_SSR091__metabat2_high_PE_002 | metagenome-assembled genome bin Cebus_capucinus_imitator_PRJNA485217_SSR091 | reverse complement strand
CCGACGATTCGTCTCCCGCATCCGATGGCGCGGACCTTCGGGTTTCGTTGGGGGAGTTGTCCGGCGTGCGCGATTCCGACCTGCCCTCCGATTTCCATGCGCGCGTGCGGCGGAGCAAACCCCGCCTGCGTCTGCGCGCCAAGCACGCGTTGGCCGCGATGCTGCTGCTGACGATGGTGACGTGCGCCAGCCTGACGCTGCTGGTGCGCCAATCCCTCAACTACGCGGCCGTGTCCGCCGCATCCGCGGCCGGCTGCGCTTCCTCCGGCGGCGTTTCCTCCAGCGGTTCCGACGTCGCCTCGGAAGGAGACGAAGACACGTCGTCGGACGACGGGGCGGCGGACGCCGCATCCCCCTCCGACGACGCCGTCGCCGCGCCCGAGGACCCGCGCATCGACCTCAACACGGCCACCAAGGAGCAATTGGACACGCTGCCGGGCGTGGGGCCGGTGACGGCCGAACGCATCATCGAACACCGCGAGCGCATCGGACGGTTCACCAGCGTGGACCAACTGCTCGACGTGACCGGCATCGGCTCGAAGACCCTGGAGAAGATACGGCCGGGGGTGAGGGTATGAACAAGACCGCACGCCTCGAACGGGGAAGCCGCGACCTGCGCCTCCTGCCCCTCGCCCTGACCCTGTGGGCCTCCTGCCTGGGCACGCACCTGCTCTTCCGAACCCTCATGGAACCGTCCGCCGCGGCAGCGCCGAAACCACCCGCATCATCCGTGGAAATCCTTGCCGTCGCCATGGCCGTGGGCGTCCTCGCCGCCATCGTGCCCCACGCGGCCGCCCGGCTGACCGTCCGCCTCGGCCTCGGACGCCTCCTCGTCGGCGTATGCGTCATGGCCGCGCTTCTCGGCGCCGCCGCGACATGGGCGCACGAATCCATCGCATGGCACGACCCCGTCGCCGTGCAGGCGCGCGCCGGGCCTGCACAGGCCACAGTCGAAGCCACGATCACAGGCATGCCGCAGTCCTCCTCCCAACGGGAATACGACTGCCAGGCCGACGCCACGGCACACGCCCTGCACGCCGGCAACATCACCATGCGCTCGCATGCGACCATCCGCATCCACGCCTCGGACGGCGCATGCGAGACGCTGCGCAGAGGCGCACGCCAACGCCTCACCGGCACCCTGGACACCACCGCGTTCGGCACCGTGGCCATCCGTTTCGCCGTAGGGGAGCGGGACCGGACCGTCACCCTCGACGAACCGTCCGCACCCCAACGCTGGCGCGAACGCATCCAACACGCCTTTCTCGACGTCACCGACGGATTGAGCGAACAAGGCCGCGTCCTCGTGCCCGGACTGACCATGGGACTGCTCGGACAGGACAGACCGCCCGCCCACGCCGCTGCCACCCCCATCGACGACGCCTACGCCGACCGGCTCGAAACCCAATTCCGCAACGCCGGCATCATGCACCTCATGGCCGTGTCCGGCGGACACTTCGCCATCGTCGCCGCCATGACGCGACGCCTCGGCGCACGCCTCCTGCTGCCCAGACAAGCCGTCGCCGCGCTCACCCTCACCGTCATCTGGACCCTCGCCGCGCTCATGGCGCCCGCCCACAGCGTCACCCGCGCCCTCATCACCGGCAGTCTCGGCGCGGCCGCGCACGCCATCGGACGCCGCAGCCAAGCCATGAGCGCCCTGACACTCACCGTCGTCATCATGCTCCTGACCGACCCTGCGCGCGCGCACTCCTACGGATTCGCGCTCTCCTGCGCGGCCGTGCTCGGCATCATCCCGCTCGCCCCGCGCATCGCCCGCGCCTGCTCCGCCGTCATGCCCGACCGGCTCGCCGAAGCGGTCGGCGTCACTCTCGCGGCACAAGCCGCCACCCTGCCCATACAGGCGCTCATGGACCCGCAGCTGCCCCTCTGGTCCGTCCCGGCGAACCTCCTCGTCGCACCCTTCGTGACCTGCTCCACCCTCACCGGCCTCGCCGCGCTCGCCGTCGCGTGGCTTTCCCCTCAGGCGGCGTTCCCGCTCGCAGTCGTCTCCTCATGGGGCACGCAGGTCATGGCGCGCGTGGCCTCCCTGCTCGCGGACGGAGCCACGGCGACCCTGCCCTGGGCCGAAGGCGTCGCCGGGGCGTGCGTCCTGGCCGCGGCCGAAGCGTGCCTGGTCGTCACGCTGACGGTCGCCGCGCGCACGGGACGGGCGCTGCGACGCCGCCGATGCGCGGGCATGTGTGGCGAACCGTTCGGCAGGAATCCACGTAACCGGCTGCGCATCTGGTGGGAGGACACCCTCGCCATGGTCGGGGAAATGGAATTCGCGTGCCCGCATGAGGGAGAACGGCCCGCCGCGGACACGCCTCCGTCATGCCCGGCGGTATGCTGTTCAACATCATCAACACGATCTCCAAGGGAGTTAAGTTTATGCAGGAGCTCGAAGAGCGAATCCAGCGGGAAGGCACCGTCAAGCCGGGCAACGTGCTCAAGGTCGACGCCTTCCTCAACCACCAGTGCGACGTGACGCTGTTCGACCACATGGGCGCCGCTTGGGCCGAGCACTTCGAAGGCAGGCAGATCGACAAGATCCTCACCATCGAGGCCTCCGGCATCGGCATCGCTTGCGTGGCCGCCCGCCACTTCGGCGGCGTGCCGGTGGTGTTCGCCAAGAAGGCGCAGTCCATCAACCTCGACGGCGACCAGTACTCCACCAGCGTGTACTCCTTCACCAAGCAGAAGGAATTCCCGGTGATCGTCTCCAAGAAGTATCTCAACGCCGGCGACCGAGTGCTCCTGCTCGACGACTTCCTGGCCAACGGCAAGGCGCTGCGCGGACTCATCGACCTGTGCGAGGCGGCCGGCGCCACCGTGGTCGGCATCGGCATCGCCGTGGAGAAGGGCTTCCAGGGCGGCGGCGACAAGCTGCGCGAGGAAGGCTACGACGTCGACTCGCTCGCCATCGTCGAATCGATGGACGCCGAGACCGGAACCATCGAGTTCCGCTGACCGGAACAACAAGGACCTGACGGGTGGGGCGCCGCGCACGGCGCGTCACCCGTCGTTCATGTCATATGACATGAAAGCCGCCGTCATGCGGCGGGAAACACACCACAGAGAGGAATCATGGAAGAGAACAACGCCAAGAAGGGCGGCATCTCGGTGGAGGCGCTGACCTCCCTCGACGCTCCCGTCTCGTTCTGGAAGGGCATCCCGTTCGGCCTGCAGCACGTCATGGCCATGTTCGTGGCGAACCTTGCGCCGATCTTCATCGTCGCATCCGCCGCGAAGATGGACGCGGGACAGTCCGCCGTCATCATCCAGGCCGGCCTGCTGGTCGCCGGCTTGGGCACCTGCCTGCAGCTGTACGGCGCCTGGCTCATCGGCTCCCGACTGCCGATGGTGACGGGCATTTCCTTCACCTACGTGGCCGCCGCCTGCGCCATCTGCGCGGACAAGGGCTACGGCGCGGTCGTCGGCGCCGTCATCGTGGGCGGTCTGCTGGAGCTCGTGCTGGGCCTGACCGCCAAATACTGGCGCCGTTTCGTCCCGCCCATCGTCTCCGCCATCGTCGTCACGTCCATCGGCTTCTCGCTGCTGACCGTGGGCGCCGAAAGCTTCGGCGGCGGCTCCGGCGCGGCCGACTTCGGCTCCTGGGAGAACCTCGGCCTCGGCCTCATCTCGCTGGTCGCCTGCCTCGCGTTCCAGCTGCTCATGAAGGGCACCGCCAAGCAGCTGTCCGTGCTGTTCGGCCTCGTCGTCGGCTATGTGGCCGCCATCTGCATGGGCAAGGTCGACTTCTCCGGCTTCCAGGATCTGGCCATCGTGTCCGTGCCGAAGTTCATGCCGGTCGCGCCGGTGTTCGACTGGGGCGCGATCATCTCCCTCGGACTGCTGTACGTCGTCTCCTCCGTGGAGGTGCTGGGCGACACCGCCGCGCTGACCAAGGTCGGCCTCAACCGTCTGCCCTCCGAGAAGGAGACCGCGGGCGCCATCGCGGGCGACGGCCTCATCTCCACCGTCTCCGGCCTGTTCGGCTGCCTGCCGCTCACCTCCTTCGCGCAGAACATCGGCCTCGTGGCCATGACCAAGGTCGTCAACCGCAAAGTCATCCTCTCCGGCGGCCTCATCCTCGTGCTCGCCAGCTTCGTGCCGGCCATCGCCGAGGTGTTCAACTCGCTGCCGCAGGCGGTGCTGGGCGGCTGCACGATCATGATGTTCGGCAACATCATCCTCTCCGGCTTCCAGATGATCTCCGAGGCGGGCTACACGCAGCGCAACATCACCATCGCCGCGCTGAGCCTGACCGTGGGCATCGGCTTCACGCAGGTGAGCGACATCTTCGTGCACTTCCCGGCCCTGTTCCAGCAGATCTTCGCCTCGAACTGCATCGCCGTCGCCTTCGTCGTGGCCGTGATCCTCAACGCGGTCCTGCCGAGCGAGGAGCACTTCCTGTCCGCCCCGGCCGAACAGTCCGGCGAACGGGAGTGAACCTGCCCCATACGACGCAGACGATTCGATGAGTCGTTGAGGCGGACGTCCATCGACCGCATGCCACGCCCCGCGTGTTCTTCGGGACACGCGGGGCGTTCGCGTACTCGCACGGCCCCGGACGCCCGCCCGGCCCCATGGCAGGTAGACGATGTGGTAGAACGGAAGGCCGCATAACCATCGCATCGGGCAGGAGGAACAGGGTGTACGAAGAGCCGGAACTGATCGCAAGAAGCGCCGAGGAACTCATCGGGGACCTCAACGAACAGCAGGCGCAGGCCGTGCGCCACCGCGGTCCGGCCCTCCTCATCGGCGCCGGGGCCGGCTCGGGCAAGACACGCGTGCTCACCCGACGCATCGCCTGGATCCTGAGCCAATTCGGCGCCTGGCCCAGCCAGATCCTCGCCATCACCTTCACCAACAAGGCCGCCGCCGAAATGCGCGAACGCCTCGAAACGCTCATCGGACCCGTCGCCGGACGCATGTGGGTGTCCACGTTCCATTCGGCGTGCGTGCGCATCCTGCGCCGCGACGGTCAGGCCATCGGGCTGCGCAACGGCTTCTCCATCTACGATTCGGCCGATTCGGAACGTCTCGTCAAACACATCTGCACCGAATTCAACGTCGACGTCAAACGCTACACGCCGCGCTCCATCCTCGCCCGCATCTCCGAACACAAGAACCAGCTGACCGGATGGCGCGAACAGCTCGCCGCCTACGCACCGGACTTCAAACCCGGCGCGCGCGGCTACCGCATCGAACGCGTGGACGACGTCGAACGGCTGTACGCCATCGTCTACGCCGAATACGAGCATCGCCTCGCCCTGGCCAACGCCGTCGACTTCGACGACCTCATCGTGCGCACCGTCGAACTGCTGCGCACTCACCCGGACGTGGCCGCCTACTACCATCACCGCTTCCGCTACATCCTCGTGGACGAATACCAGGACACCAACCACGCGCAGTACGTGCTCGTACGAGAACTCGCCGGCGTCGACGCCGGCGCGTCCGCGTCCGGCGGCGAAGGCCCCGCCTGGATCACCGTGGTGGGCGACTCCGACCAGTCCATCTACGCGTTCCGAGGCGCCGACATCCGCAACATCCAGGACTTCGAACAGGACTTCCCGGACGCCACCACCATCATGCTGGAGCAGAACTACCGTTCCACCCAGACCATCCTGGACGCGGCCAACGCCGTCATCGCCAACAATGCGGAGCGCAAGCCCAAACGGTTGTGGACCGCCATGGGCGAAGGCGAGCCGATCGTCGGCTACGCGGCGGACAACGCGCAGCAGGAGGCGCAGTGGATCGCCGGAGAAATCGCGCGCCTGCATGCCGAGGAATCCCTGCCCTACTCGGACATGGCCGTCATGTACCGAGCCAACGCGCAGTCACGCTCCCTGGAGGAGGCGCTCATCAACGCCGGCACGCCCTACCAGCTCGTCGGCGGCACCAAATTCTACGAACGCCGCGAAGTCAAGGACGCCCTGGCCTACCTGCAGGCCATCGTCAACCCCGACGACGACGTGAACCTGCGCCGCATCCTCAACGTGCCCAAACGCGGACTGGGCGCCCGCGCCGAGGAGATCGTCCTAGGCCACGCGCGCGCCCACGGCATGAGCTTCTTCGGCGCGCTCATGCGCATGGACGAGATCGAAGCCGTGCCCACGCGCACCCTCAACCAGCTGCACGCCTTCCGTGACCTCATGGCAGGCCTGTCCTCGTTCGCCCGCGCCAACCTCGACAAGCCCAGCGTCGTCGTGGCCGAAACGCTGGAACGCTCCGGCCTGTTGGAGGAACTGCGCAAATCCACCGACCCGCAGGACGAATCGCGTGTGGAGAACCTCTCCCAGCTGCAGTCCACCGCCGCCGAATACGAACAGCACACACCGGACGCCACCCTTGCCGGCTTCCTGGAGACCACCGCGCTCGTCGCCGACTCCGACCAACTGCCCGGCGAGAACGAGGACAGCGGCAAGGTCACCCTCATGACCCTGCACACCGCCAAAGGCCTCGAATACCCCGTCGTGTTCCTCACCGGCATGGAACAGGGCACCTTCCCGCATTCGCGCGCCATGGAGGACACGAGCGAACTGTCCGAGGAACGCCGCCTCGCCTATGTGGGCATCACCCGCGCCAAACGCCGCCTCTACGTGACCCGCGCCGCCGTGCGCGCCCAATGGGGACAGGCCGCGGACATGCTCCCCAGCCAGTTCCTCGACGAGATCCCCGAATCGCTCATCGACTGGAAACGACGCGAAGCGGACCGCGAACGCATCCGCTCCGACTGGGACGACGACGAATTCGGCGGATGGGAGGAGGACTCCACGCCCGCATACGGACGCTCCTCCTACGGTTCGTCCTCCTATGGTTCGCGCGGCTCCGCCTCGTACGGTTCCTATGGTTCGTCCTCCTATGGCTCATCCTCCTACGGCTCATCGTCCTATGGTTCCGGCGCCCGTCGCGGGGGCTCCACCGCCTATGGTTCGTCCTCCTACGGTTCGGCCACCTACGGCGACTCCTCCTACGGTTCCGGGGAGGGAGCCCATCGCCGACGCGCCGCCGCAACCGGCGCGTCGCGCTCCGGCAAAGTCACCACCCGCCGCACCACGCCCAAAACCACCGGCACGAACGCGGCGGCGAACGCACTGACCAAAGACAACGGCCTCAACGCCGCCGACTTCAGCACGGGAGACCGCATCACCCACGACAAATACGGTCTCGGCACCATCCTCGACGTCCAGGACAAGGGCCGCAACTCCGTCATCACCGTCGACTTCGGCACCGACGGCGTCAAACGCCTCATGCTGCGCGTCGCCCCCATCGAAAAACTCTGACCGTCGGAAGTCATGCCGTGTCTGTCCATACCCGGTGTGTATAGTGGTCGATTGGTGTCCGCCGCAAGGCGGCATCGTCTGGAGTCTTAGCCCATCAACGGGTCGGCGGCGGAATCCACACGGACCGCCGTTCGTGAGCGATCACGTCGAAGCGTTGGAGAGGCCCGACTCAGCGCGGATCCAAGCCCTTCGGGGCGGAGCCGCGTTCCGTTCAGATAACGACAGAAAGACAAAGGAACAACAATGACGAACGTTCAGCGTTCCCGCCGTCAGGTGCGCCTTTCCCGCGCCCTCGGCATCGCCCTGACCCCGAAGGCCCAGCGCATCTTCGAGAAGCGCCCGTACGCCCCGGGTGAGCACGGCCGCACCCGCCGCCGCACCGAGTCCGATTACGCGGTGCGTCTGCGCGAGAAGCAGCGTCTGCGCGCCCAGTACGGCGTCTCCGAGAAGCAGCTGCGCGCCTCCTACGAGAAGGCCACCCGCACCGCCGGCCAGACCGGCAACGCGATGCTGACCGACCTCGAGGTCCGTCTCGACAACCTGGTCCTGCGCGCCGGCTTCGCCCGCACCACCGCCCAGGCCCGTCAGTTCGTGACCCACCGCCACATCCTGGTGGACGGCAACATCGTGAACCGCCCGTCCTACCGCGTCAAGCCGGGCCAGACCATCCAGGTCAAGGCCAAGAGCCAGACGATGGAGCCCTTCCAGGCCGCCGCCGAGGGCGTGCACCGCGACGTGCTGCCGCAGGTCCCGGGCTACCTGGACGTGAACCTGGCTTCCCTGAAGGCCACCCTGACCCGCAAGCCGGAGGCCGAGGAGGTCCCGGTGCAGGTCAACATCCAGTACGTGGTCGAATTCTACGCCCGCTGATCCGGGCCCACTTTCTGTATCCATATACAGTCAAGGACATACCGCCGAAACCCCGTGCCGCGCAGGCGCGGGGTTTCCGCGTTTCGCGCCCCGACGCCGAACCTCGGAAGCGATCCGACGTCGGGGCATGGGATACCGTGGAACGAAAGAGACGCTCGGAAGACGCGCGGGGGAGACTTGACGCGTTTCCGGCGGATGGGTTGTACAGTGGGACGCATGATCCTTCACCTGCATCTGGTCCGCCATGGGCAGACCACGTTCAACAAGTACAACCGTCTGCAGGGCTGGTGCAACGCGCCGCTGACCGCATCGGGCCTCGCCGACGCCGACAAGGCCGGACGCAAGCTGGCGGACGTCGAATTCGCCGCCGCATACTGTTCGGACACCTCGCGCGCGCAGATCACCGCCGAACGCATCCTCGACGTCAACGAGGCCGCCGGACACCACCGCCCCGCCCTCGTTTCGGACATGCGCTTCCGCGAACAGTGCTACGGCTACTTCGAAGGCCAGGACATGTCGATGGCCTGGACCGCGGCCGGAGGCCCCCACGGGGCGCGCACCTACAACGAGATCGTCGAGCGCTTCGGACTGGCCGCCACCCGCGACTTCCTCAAGGAGGCCGACCCGTTCCACGACGCGGAATCGGATGAGGAGTACTGGACGCGCGTGGAGGGCGCCTTCGCGCTCATCGCGGCCAACCCCGACCTCAAGGACGGCGACCACGTGCTGCAGATCTCCCACGGCAACACGCTGTTGAGCCTGGGACACCGCTTCGGCGGATCCGACCTGGACCTGTCCGAACGTCCGGCCAACGGTTCGGTCACGCTCATCGACTTCGACACGGACAAGCCGTTCGGGCAGGCCGTGCGCATCGTATCCTACGGCAGGTGACGTCGTTTTCGCACGGCAGGTGTTACTCTTGTGCGAGTAACCGTGACTGAGGAGGCAAAATGGGACTTGGAGAGATCGCCGGTCTGGTGGCTGCGATCGCGTTCGCCGTGCTCGCCGGGTTCATGATCTATCCGCTGATCCGTCTGGGCAAGCTGTTCGACCAGATCGCGCAGACCGTCCGCGAGTCCGGAGAGCACGCCATTCCCGCGCTCGACGAGGGCGTGACCACCGTCAGGCAGGTCAACAAGTCGCTTGAGGACGTCAACCGCATCTCCGCGGCCGCCTCGTCCACCGCGAACAACGTCGGCGCGCTGACCGACCTGTACGGCTCGTTCCTCGGCAAGCCGGTCATCAAGATCGCATCCGCCGCGTACGCGCTGAAATCCACCGCCCTCTCCTTCCTCGACCGCAAAGGCAAGGGGGAGTGATGTTCAAAAGGATCTTCTGGATGGGCGTGGGCTTCGCCATGGGCGTCGTCGCGGTGAGCAAGGCGCAGGCGTATGTGAAAGCCAGAACGCCGGACGCCGCCCGTCAGTTCCTGCTCGGCCCCGATCAGGACCACGTCGGGATGAGGACCCTCGAAGGATTGGTCAACGAATTCAACGCCACGCGCCGAGCCCGCGAGGCTGAACTCAACAAGCAGTATGCGGACGGCCGCCGCTGAACGAAGCGGCGCCGCATCCCCGCGGGAGCAGCCCAACCCAGCATCCACCGGTTTCTCCGGGCCGAACGCGCCCGCAACCACAACCAAGGAGTTTCACCAGCACATGCGCACTTCAGAAATCGCGAAGCGCTATCTCGACTATTTCGGCAGCCGCGACCATCTGGTCGTCCCCTCGGCCTCGCTGATCTCCCCGAACCCGACCACGCTGTTCACCATCGCCGGCATGGTCCCGTTCATCCCGTACCTCATGGGCGAGCAGACCGCCCCGCACCCGCGCATGGCCTCCAACCAGAAGTGCGTGCGCACCCTCGACATCGACGAGGTCGGCAAGACCACCCGCCACGGCACCTTCTTCCAGATGCTCGGCAACTTCTCCTTCGGCGACTACTTCAAGGAGGAGGCCATCCACTACGCGTACGAGCTGCTCACCACCCCGCAGGAGCAGGGCGGCTACGGCTTCGACCCGGACAAGCTGTGGATGACCACGTTCACCGACGACGAAGAGGCCCGCTCCCTGTGGCGCAACGAGGGCGTCGACCCCGAGCACATCCAGATCATGGGCATGGAGGACAACTTCTGGACCACCGGCGGCCCCGGACCCGGCGGCCCCTGCTCCGAGATCTACGTGGACCGCGGCCCCGCCTTCGGCAAGGAGGGCGGCCCCATCGCCGACGAGAACCGCTACATCGAGATCTGGGACCTCGTGTTCGAGAACTACGAGGTGGACAACGTCAAGTCCAAGACCGACCTGCACATCGTGGGCGAGCTTGAGAACAAGAACATCGACACCGGCGCCGGCCTGGAGCGTCTGGCATACCTGATGCAGGGCAAGAACAACATCTACGAGACCGACGAGGTCTATCCGGTCATCGAGGCCGCCGAACGCATGTCCGGCCTCAAGTACGGCGAGGACGAGGCCATGGACGTCAAGTTCCGCGTCGTCGCCGACCACGTGCGCTCCGCCCTGATGATCATGTCCGACGGCGTGCGTCCGGCGAACAACGGCCGCGGCTACGTGCTGCGCCGCCTGCTGCGCCGCACCGTCAAGGCCATGCGCGTGCTCGGCGTGACCGAGGCCGTGCTGCCCACCCTGTTCCCCACCTCCAAGACCGCCATGGAGGCCAGCTACCCGGAGCTCAACGACACGTTCCACGAGGTCAGCGAGGCCGCCTACGGCGAGGAGGACGCCTTCCGCCGCACGCTGGAGGCCGGCACCGACATCTTCGACATGGCCGTCTCCAAGGCCAAGGACGCCGGCGAGACCACCGTGTCCGGCGAGGACGCCTTCAAGCTGCACGACACCTACGGCTTCCCCATCGAGCTGACGCTGGAGATGGCCGCCGAGCAGGGCGTGAAGGTGGATGAGGCCAAGTTCCGCGAGCTCATGGCTGAACAGAAGAGCCGCGCCCGCGCCGACGCCCTCAAGAAGCGCCACAACGTGGACCTGTCCGTCTACGACGACTTCAAGAAGACGCTCGCCAAGCCCATCGACTTCCTCGGCTACGACGACATGTCCGCCCGCGCCACCGTGCTCGGCATCATGCAGGAGGGCAAGGGCTCCGTGCCCGCCGTGACCGCCCCGGCCACCATCGAGGTCATTCTGGACCGCACCCCGTTCTACGCGGAGGCCGGCGGCCAGCTCGCCGACCAGGGCGAGATTCTGTCCGACGACGGCGCGGTGCTTGAGGTCGACGACGTGCAGAAGCCCATCAAGGACCTCATCGTCCACCAGTGTCGTCTGACCGAGGGCACGCTGGTCGTGGGCACCCCGGTCAACGCGAACATCGATCTGGGACGCCGCGGCGCCATCGCCCGCTCCCACACCGCCAAGTCCTGAAATAAGCTGTCGAGGATTTTTTAGAGTAAACGTTCACCTTTGTTAT
>Cebus_capucinus_imitator_PRJNA485217_SSR091__coassemble_2432_pt1 | contig 14490 bp, 13 predicted proteins | sample Cebus_capucinus_imitator_PRJNA485217_SSR091__metabat2_high_PE_002 | metagenome-assembled genome bin Cebus_capucinus_imitator_PRJNA485217_SSR091 | reverse complement strand
AGGGCTCCACCACCACCCCGTACGACATGGTCCGCGTGAACAACATCGACCGCTACGAGCTGACCGCCGAGGCTCTGCGCATGATCGATGCCGAGAAGTACGCCGAGAAGATCGACGAGCTTGAGGCCTTCCGTCTGGAAGCCTTCCAGTTCGCCGTCGATAAGGGCTACGATCACCCGGATTACACCGACTGGGTGTACTCCGGCGTGAAGACCGACGTCCAGGGCGCCGTCACCGCCACCGCCGCCACCGCCGGCGACAACGAGTGACCCAGTCCCGTTTCGGGACGGATCGCATGATCCGCGCCTGAATCCGGGAATCCGAGACGCGAGTCGAAGGTCAGGGCCCCGTCTCTCCCATCCGGGAGGGGCGGGGCCCTGCCGCGTCTCCGGCAGATTCCCCGATTTCCTGATTTTCCGATTCCCCGATTGTCCGGACGCGCGTTCCTCCCGTGTCCGTCCCGCCGCGTTTTCCGGCATGGCGACTATGCTCGGGTGCTTGGAAAGCGTATCCGAGCCAGTGAAGGGAAACGACTACCTATGGCATCCTCGGCAGTGACCGCCGCAATCATCCTCGCCGCGGGGGAGGGCACCCGCATGCGTTCCAACAAGCCGAAGGTGCTGCACACCTTCGCGGGCAGGACGTTCCTCAACCGTGTGATGGACGCGGTGAACGCGCTCGAACCCGCCACGCTCGCCGTGGTGGTCCGCTTCCAGGGCGAGCGTGTGGCCGAGGCGGCCCGCTCCTATGACGAACGCGTGGTGGTGGTGCCCCAGGACGAGATTCCCGGCACCGGACGCGCCGTGCAGTGCGCCATGGCGCAGCTCACCGCGGACGGTCCCATCGAAGGCCCGGTGCTCATCGCCGCCTCCGACATGCCCCTGCTGGACGCGGACACCTTGGAGCGTCTGACGGCGTTCCACAACGAGTCCGGCAACGGCGCGACCGTGCTCACCACCATCCTGGACGACCCGACCGGCTACGGACGCATCATCCGCGATTCGGAGGGCGGCATGCTGCGCATCGTGGAGCAGAAGGACGCGAACAGCAGCGAACTGGCCGTGCATGAGGTGAACACCTCCGTGTATGTGTTCGACGCGGGCGTGCTGACCCGCGCGATCGCGGACCTCGACGCCGACAACGCGCAGGGCGAGTTCTATCTGACGGATGCGTTGGAGACCGCCAAGCGCGAGGGGCGCGTGGGCGCGTTCGCCGCCCCGGACCCGCTGAGCGTGGAGGGCGTCAACGACCGCGTGCAGCTGGCTTCTCTGGCCAAGGCTCACAACCGCCGCGTGTGCGAGCGTTGGATGCGCGAAGGCGTGACCATTCTCGACCCGGACACCACGTGGATCGAGGACGAGGTGGAGATCGGGCGCGACGCGGTCGTGCTGCCCGGATGCTTCCTCCAGGGACGCAGCGTCATCGGCGAGGAGGCGGTCGTCGGACCGGACACCACGCTCATCGACGCGCGCGTGGACGAGGGCGCCGTGGTGGAACGTTCGCGCGTGCAGGAATCGCATATCGGGGCGCATGCGAACATCGGGCCGTGGACGTACCTGCGTCCGGGCAACGAGTTCGGCGAGGGATCCAAGGCCGGCGCGTTCGTGGAGATGAAGAAGGCGCATATCGGAGCGGGCACCAAGGTCCCGCATCTGAGCTACATCGGCGACGCCGAACTGGGCGACCATACGAACGTCGGCGGCGGCACCATCACCGCGAACTACGACGGCGTGCACAAGCACCGCACCTCCATCGGCGCGGGCTGCCATGTGGGCGCCGGCAACCTGTTCGTCGCCCCCGTGCGGGTGGGCGACGACGTCACCACGGGCGCCGGCAGTGTGGTGCGCCACGACGTTCCGGACGGATCCATGGCGTATTCCGAGAACACGCAGCACACCGTGGAGGGTTGGAAGCCCGCATGGGAGCGCTGAACGCGGGGCGGCCTGCGGTCCAACCGTGACGACAAGCGCAAAACGCAAAACGCATTAAACGCATTAGAACTCAGCAAACGCAGCACAACGCATAAGGAGAGACATGCCCGCATTGCAGTCATCGATCGACGACATCCGCATCGCCGCCGAGGCGGCCGACCGCGTCAAGGCCACCGACATCGTCGCCTTCGACGTGACCGAACCGCTCGGCATCACGGACATCATGATGATCGCCGGCGCTTCCAACGAGCGTCAGGTCCTCGCCGTCGCCGAGGAGATCGAACGCGACCTGTACGTCAAGTGCGGCGGACGCCAGCCGCGCGAGCGCGAGGGCCTGACCGAGGGCCAGTGGGTGCTGCTCGACTACGGCGACTACGTGATCCACGTCATGCACGAGGATTCGCGCGAATACTACCGTCTGGACCGTCTGTGGCGCGACTGCCCGGCCGTCGAGCTGGGATTGGAGCATCCGGAGACCTCCGCATCCGTCGATGCGGACGACGCCGAGGACGGTGAGTGATGTCCCACGTCCGTTCCGTCTTCGTGGTCCGTCACGGGCGCACGTCCTATAACGCGGCGCACCGTCTGCAGGGTCAGGTGGACATTCCGCTCGACGCCGTGGGCGAATGGCAGGTGCGTCGTACCGCCGAGGCGTTGAAGGAGCTGTATGTGGACGCGCGTCCGGAGGTGGACCGCCGTCTCATCGTATCCTCAGACCTGTGCCGAGCCCGCGCCACCGCGCAGGCCTTCGCCGACGTGTTGGGCGGCGGGGACGCCGGCGTGGAGGTCGTGACCGACGAGCGTGTGCGCGAGCGCAGTTTCGGCGAGTGGGACGGCCATGCCGTCTCGGAGTTGGCCGAACGTTATCCGGAGGATTTCCGCTCGTGGGCGGAGTTCGAGGGCGGTGAGCTCAAGTACGGCGCCGAGCCGAAGGAGGAGGTGGGCCGTCGCGGCGTGGAGGCGCTGCTCGACTGGTCCACGAGGGCCGGTGAGGACACGGACCTGTTCGTCTTCTCGCATGGCGCCTGGATCGCGCAGACCCTGCAGACGCTGCTCGGCATCACATTGGCCGATCCGAAGTTCGCGAGCGTGCTGTCGCCGCGCAACGCGCATTGGCTGCGTCTGCTGCCGTTGGACCTGTCCGACGGCACGACGCGTTGGCGTCTGCTCGACTACAACCACGGTCCGGCCGCGGCGGACACGCCCGAGTGGGAGCGTGAGCGCTGACCGCGTGCGTTCCGGCGTGGATGCCGCGTAGGCGGTCCGTCCCTGTGAGGGGACGGACCGCCCGTCGTTTTCCGTTCGATGGATGCCCGATGGATGCCCGCTGGTAGGTTCGACGGTGGGGCGATGGTGTGCGAATCGTTGGAACGATGGGGAAAGACGGGCTTCCGCACAGGTGCGACACGCCGATGTTTGCCGCAATGGGAAGTCTTGTGTAATGTACATCGAGGTTCGCAACGCGGGCCGGACAAATGAATACGGGGCTATGGCGCAGCTGGTAGCGCATCTCCATGGCATGGAGAGGGTCAGGGGTTCGAATCCCCTTAGCTCCACAGGGAACCTGCCTGTGGTTGGTTTCATAATGGAATACGGGGCTATGGCGCAGCTGGTAGCGCATCTCCATGGCATGGAGAGGGTCAGGGGTTCGAATCCCCTTAGCTCCACAGGGAACCTGCCTGTGGTTGGTTTCATAATGGAATACGGGGCTATGGCGCAGCTGGTAGCGCATCTCCATGGCATGGAGAGGGTCAGGGGTTCGAATCCCCTTAGCTCCACCTCATGAAAGGTCTCGCGGTTCGCCGCGGGGCCTTTTTCGTTTTCCGTGGATTCACGCGGATCGGGGGTTATGGGCCAAATGGCGGCGTCGCCGCGTATGCCGGTTCTCACGCTCAGGGACATTTCAGGGTGAATCGGGGAGCGGCGCGCGGAGGCGAGACCGCACAATGGAGCATGGAAGACCCTGCGCCCGCCGAAAGGGCGGATGGGGAGAACAAGGCAGACGCCCCATGAGGAGCCGGGGTGTGAAGGGAGTACGGATGGACCACCAACGAGCAGGCCGCGGGCAGACGAGCGGCGAGGACGCGCCCCTCGGCGTCGAAGCGGGCGACCTGACCCAGCCGATGCCGCCGATCACGCTGGCGGAGGAACCGCCCGTCAAGCATGAGGATCCGGCCGGGAACAAGGACGGGAACGAGGAGGCTGACGGCGTGGAACTCGACGCGGACGGCCGCCCGTTGGACGCGCAGACCGCGGAGTTCAGCCGTCTCATGCGCGAACGCAAGGCGCGCAAGAAGAAGCGTCTCATCCGCCGCATCGTCGTCGCCGTGGTCGTGGCCGCGCTCGTCGTGGGCTTCATGGTGTGGCGCAGCGTCAGGCCCGACGCTTCGGACGGCATGATGGTCACGCCCACCTCGCAGGTGGAGCAGGGCACCTTCGAAGAGAAGGTCAGCGCCTCCGGCTCCATCGAACCCATCTCGTCCACGGTCGTCACCCCGCAGATCTCCGGCACCATCGGCGAGGTGCGGGTGCAGGAGGGCGCCACGGTCAACGCCGGCGACGTGCTCTTCACCATCAACAACGACCAGCTCGACCAGGACGTGGACAAGGCCGCGCTCGCCCTGCGCGTGGCCCAGACCGGCCTGCGCTCCGCGCAGACGCAGGTCAACCAGCTCAACGAGCAGATCGCCGCAGGTGAACAGGACGAGGAGCAGTACGACGCGGCCGTGGCCGCCGCAGACCAGCTGCCCGCCGCGCAGAACGCCGTGGAAAGCGCCCAACTGGACGTGCAGCAGGCGCAGGCCGCCTACGACCAGGCCGTGGCCGAGACCAACAAGCGCACCGTCACCGCGCCCGTCTCCGGCACCATCCTGACCCTGAACGCGGTCGCCGGCGCTTCCGTCGGCGGCGGCTCCACGGACGGATCGGCTTCCGGCTCGGGCAGCCAGCTGTGCCAGATCGCCGATCTGAGCCGCATGAAGGTCAACGTCAGCGTCAACGAAAACGACATCATCAAACTCGCCAAGGACCAGACCGCCAAAGTCACGTTCTCCGCGATTCCGGACCTCGAACTCGACGCCGCCGTGGACACCATCGCCAGCACCACCAGCGCCTCCGCGGACGCCTCCATGGGCGGCTCGTCCGGCAACGGCTACGCGGTGCGCCTCATCATCCCGTCACCGGACCCGCGTCTCAAGCCCGGCATGACCGCCAGCGTGAAGATCATCACGCAGCAGATCAAGGACACGCTGCTCGTGCCCGCCTCCGCGCTCGTGGACGACGGCGACGGCGGACAGTCCGTCATGGTCGAGACCGACCCCGAAACCCACGACTTCAAGACCGTCAAGGTCGAGGTGAAGGCGAAGAACGGCGCCAAGGCCGCCGTCGACGGCAAACTCAAGGCCGGCGACACGGTCATCCTCGGCGGCGGCTCCGACACCCCCACCGACGCGTCGGACGACATGAACGTCGTGACCATGGGCGCCGAAGCCTCTTCGGACATCGAACGGATGCGATGAGCATGACGCCGTTCCATCTGCCGCACCGCCGCAAGGACGGCGCCACGGGCGCCCCCGTCGCTCCCGCCGCGCCGTCCGACGCGATCATCGACGTGCGCGACATCCACCGCATCTTCGAGACCGGCGAAACCTACACGCACGTGCTCAAAGGCATCTCCCTGACCGTGCGCCAAGGCGAGTTCCTCGCCATCATGGGACCGTCCGGCTCCGGCAAATCCACGCTCATGAACACGCTCGGCCTGCTCGACCAGCCCTCCAGCGGCACCTACCGCCTGTGCGGCATGGACGTGCACGATCTGGACGACGACGAACGCTCCGAACTGCGCGGCCGTCTCATCGGCTTCGTGTTCCAATCGTTCAACCTGCTGCCGCGCGCCAGCGTCCTACGCAACGTGATGCTGCCCCTGGCCTACTCGGACTGCCCCGTACGCGAACGCGAGGAACGCGCCGTCAGGGCGTTGTGCTCCGTGGCCATCAACCCCTCGCTGTTCGACAGGCGCACCAACGAACTGTCCGGAGGCCAGATGCAGCGCGTCGCCATCGCACGCGCGCTCGTCCAGGATCCGCCGCTCATCCTCGGCGACGAGCCCACCGGCAACCTCGACTCCAAAACCGGCGACCTCGTGATGGACACCTTCGAGCGGCTGCGCGAACGCGGCAAGACCATCGTGCTCATCACGCACAGTCCCGAAGTGGCCGCGCGCGCGGACCGTTGCGTACACATGAAGGACGGCGTACTCAGGGAGGGCATGTACCGATGAGGGCAAGGGACCTGCTGGCCGAGACCGGCTCCGCGTTGCGCGCGAACAAAGGCAAAAGCGCCCTGACGATCCTCGGCATCGTCATCGGCATCACCGCGGTCATCACCATGACCTCGCTTGTGGGCGGCATCCGCGACTCGCTCATGGGCGAACTCGGCATGAACGCCGCGCGCACCATCTACATCTCCTCCTACACCGGGGGCATCACCGACGAACAGATCGACGTCATGGGTCAGGAGCTGCCCGGCTACGAATACCTCTCGCCCGTAGACTACGGCTGGGCCGAGAGCGTCACCTCCACCGAAAGCACCGAAAAGGCCAGTGCGAGCATCAGCGGCGTGGACGAACACTACTTCGACTTCGCCGACCTCGACTTCGACCAGGGCCGCGCCTTCACCGCCGCCGAAAACGAGGACGGCGCCATGAGCGTCATCCTCGACACCCAAGGCGTGCGGAAGCTCTTCGGCAGCTCCACCGCGCAGGCCGTCGGCAAAACCATCACCCTCGACGGCGCCGAAGCCACCGTCGTGGGCGTCGTCACCGCCACCGGAGGCAGCGGCATGGGCGGGGACGACGGCACCACCATCAGCGTGTACATGCCCGTCAAAACCGTGCAGTCGCGCTTCGCCATGGGCATGGGCGGCTACTCGCAGGTCATCGGCCTGGCCAAGGACGGCGTGGATGTGAACGCGCTCGCCGACCAGACCGAGACCACGCTCGCCCGTCTCATGAACGTCAAGGACGATGAGATCGACGAGAACATGTACGTGTTCACGCTCAAATCGGAGATGGACTCGCTCAACAGCTTCATGAGCGCCTTCCAGATGCTCGCCGGTGCCGTGGCCGGCATCTCGCTGCTCGTCGGCGGCATCGGCATCATGAACATGATGCTCACCAACGTCACCGAACGCATCCGCGAAATCGGCCTGCGCCGCGCCCTCGGCGCCACCCGGCACGACGTGACCGCGCAGTTCCTCTCCGAATCGATAGTCATCACCGTGCTCGGCGGTCTCATCGGCACCCTGCTCGGCTACGGCCTGTCCTTCGCCCTGTCCGGATTGGTCAGCGGCATGGTCAGCACCGGTATGACCATACGACCCTCCATCTCCGCGCAGTCCGTGGCCTTGGCCGTGGGCATCTGCATCGCCGTGGGCGTCGTCTTCGGCTACTATCCCTCGCGCCGCGCCTCCCGCCTCGACCCCGTGGAGGCCCTGCGCCACCAGTGACGGACCGGAATCAGATGGCGGAGAAGCCGTCGGATTTGGATACGAAAAAGCCCCTCGAATGAGGGGCTTTTCCCATATCTACCGTCGCGCCGTCACAGGCCGGAACCGTCCGTCGAGGACGAACCGGAACCAGAACCCGTCGAACCGGACGAGGACGAGCCCGAACCCGCCGAACCGGAACCCGTATCCGTCGAACCCGTGGAACCGGACGAGGGTGAGCCCGAACCCGTATCCGTCGAACCGGACGAATCGGACGAGGACGAACCGGAACCAGAACCCGTCGAACCGGACGAGGACGAGCCCGAACCCGTCGAGCCCGAAGTCGACGAACCGTCTGAGGCGCCGGAACCCGAACCCGTCGAGCCGGACGAAGACGAACCGGAACCGGTCGAACCGGACGAGGACGATCCCGAACCCGTCGAGCCCGAAGTCGACGAACCATCCGTCTTGTCCGACTTGTCCGTCTTGCCCGTGCCGGTAGAAGCGTCCGCACCGTCCTCCGTATCGGACGGAGCCTGCGGACCGTAGCCGGCGTACGGATCGTCATCCGTCGTGCCCGGCTCCACACGCTGCGACGTGGACGGGCTGACGATGTCGCGCACCACCGTATCCGTGCCCTGGCCCTGCGTGAACAGCATGACCACGCCCGCGGTCACCGCCACGCCCAGCAGGCCCGAGACCAGCGAAACGATGATCGCCATGCGCTTGGGGCTGATGCGGCGCGCGCGCGAGCGGCGCAGCCCCTCCACCGTGTACACACCGGACGCGTCGCGGCCCGCCGAACCGGAACGGGCCGTGCGCGGCACGGCGGCGCCCACGCCGGAGAGGACCGTGGTGCGCTCGCCGTCGCCGACGGCGTCCAGCGCCTGCGTGCCGTCCGCGGGGGAGGACTTGCCGGATTCGTCGGCGGATGCGGAGTCGTTGGAGACTTCGGAGGATTCGTCGGAGGGGCCTTCGGACGCTCCATCGGATGTGTTGGAGGCGTCATCGTCGGGTTTGGCATCGCCGCCGCCCGTGACCGACTGGAGCTTCTCGCCCGAAGCCTCCAACACGTTCTTGTAGAGGTTCGAGGCGACCGTGGAGATGACGTAGCTGGCCGCCGCGCCGATCACCGAACCGGCGATGCCGATTTTGGCGGATAGGAGGAACGAGGTGACCGCGGCGAGTGACCCCGCCACGATCTGCGACATGGAAAGACCTTTGAAAAACTTCACGATTTGAAGGTAGCCGTTCATGCTGGCGAACGGCTGGGCCTTTCCCTAATGGCTCAGAATGATTACAACCGGAGGGCAATCTGCACACAAGGGCCACAACCGCGCACGAAAAATGCCCTCCGGCGGATGGAGGGTGACCGGAAGGGCCTCATCGAAGGGCCTGGGCGGGGCCCTGGGCGAGGAGGGACTCCGCTCAGTTGCGGTGCAGCGAATGCTTCGTGGGTTTGACCACGGACATGAGCACCGCCGCGAAGATGAGCGCGAAGCCCGCCATCGAGGTCCAGGTGATGCGTTCGCCCCAGAACACGGCGGACAGACCCACGGCGAACAGGCTCTCCGTGCACATGATGATGGACGCCTGCGAGGCCGGCACGTGCGCCAGACCGATGTTCTGCATGATCTGCGCGGCCATCGTGGCGCCGAGGAACAGGTAGGCCACGCTGGCGAGCACCTGCGGCGCCAGCCATGCGGCGGAGGGCGCCGGCTCGGTGAGGGCGGCGCCGGTCAGAAACAGCACGCCCGCCACGGCGAACTGCACGAACGTGACCGCGATGGGGTCGAACCGTTTCGTGTACACGCCCAGGAACGTGAGGTTGAACGAGAAGATCACCGCGGTGGCGATGGTCAGCCAGTCGCCCGCGCTCAGCGAGAACGTGGCCCCGTCCTTCAACGAGACGAACCCCACGCCGACCAGACAGACGGCGCCCGCCACGAGATTGACCGCACGGGGGCGCACATGCGAGACGGCCCACGAGGCGAACGGCGTGAGCACGCAGTATCCGGCCGTCAGGAACGCGCTGCGCCCGGGGTCGATGGTGGTCAATCCCACGGTCTGCGTGACCATCGTGCCCCAATACGTCAGTCCCACCACCAGCGCCGGCACCACGATGGACCGATTGAGATACGGCGTGATGTGCCTGCGGAACAGGGCGAACATGCACGCGCACGCGCCCACCATGCGCAGGCCCATGAGCCACTGCGGCGAAATCGCGGCCATCGCCACCTTGGCGAGCAGATAGCTGCCTCCCCACAGGGCGGCGCAGGCCAGCAGCATCAGCCGCGCCAGATTCGGCGGGAAGGATCTCGACCAGCGGCTTCTCGTCGCCTCGAACCGTTCCTTCAACCGCATCGCCGCCGCCTTTCCCTCGTCGCTCCGTCGTCTGCGTCCCCGGACTTCTGCGCCGGAAAATCGCCGCTACATACGATACGGCCCGACCGCGCGCGACATGCCTACCGATATGCCTGCCGGACCATGCATATGTCTGCCGAGCCGTGCCTGCCGAGTCATGTCTGCCGAGCCGTGGTCGTCGAGACTCGACGGCCTGGACGCGCACCGCCGGGGCGGACGTGAGCACGCTCACAGCGCACGCCGCGGCGTGGGCGGCGGAAACGCGGTAGGGTGGAAGCCGACCGCCGCAAGGCGCCGCTCGAGGCGCCTCAACGAAAGGAACGCATATGGCAACGATCACCGCGGAAATGAAGACCTTCATCGAGAACAACCTCGGCTGGGTGTCCACCGTCTCCAAGGACGGACAGCTGGACCTCGGCCCGAAGATGTCCCTGTACGTGCTGGACGACCACCACATCGCCTACCACGAGCGCACCGCCGGACAGACCTACCGCAACCTGCAGGACGGCTCCCCGCTGGTCGTCGCGTTCGCCAACCTCGCCGAGAAGAAGGGCTACCGCTTCCGCGGCGTCGTGACCCTGCACACCGACGACGCGATCTACGAGGAGCAGGTCAAGATCGCCGAGGAGAAGGGCACCAAGAAGCCGGCCGTGATCCCCGTGCTCGAAGTCACCGAGATCCAGGACCTCGCCTCCGGTCCGACCGCCGGCAAGACCATCGTCCAGGACTGATTTCCCGGCCTGTCCGTCGTCCCCGTCGCCGTCCCGTCCGCCGCGCGTTCGGAGGAGGGGACGGTCCGATGCGGGACGAAGCGCAAGCAGCCTTCGTCGCCGACCTGCGTTTCGGGACATCGGCGCCCGTGACGTCGGTACCGGCGTCCGATGGAGGACGGCCGGATACGTCCGACGGGGATGGTTCCGGCCGTGGTCCGGCTACGGTTTTCTGGTGCGGAAGACGAGCCGCCGTCCGTCCGCGGCCGTGGCGGCGAACAGGTAGACGTCGCCGCCGTCCTTGAGTTTGAGTTTGCGGCGCAGCGCCTCGGGAGCCATCGGGAAGTTGCGCGTCGCCACGTTCGCATGCGTCAGCCCCTCCGTAAGACGGCGCACGTCGCGTTTGTTCAGCGTGCCGACCGCCTCCACGTCGAACGCGCGGCCCGGGAATCCCTCCACAGGCCTCCCGGAGACGAACAGGTGGCTGTTCGGCCCCACCTCGCGCACGCCGAAGCGGCGTTCCAGCAGCGTGAAGCAGCCCGCCTTCATCACCGAGGCGTTCGGCTCGTACAGGTGCCGCGCCCGCTCGGGCTCGCACGCCGGAGCATCGTCCTCGGGAACCCCGTTTGCGGGAGCGGCGGGCGTTTCGGCGGCCGGATCGTCGCCATGCAGCTGCGAGACGCGGAACTCCAGCCGGCTCGCGTCGTTGACGCAGACGACGAGCGGATCGTCCGTCACGTCGCGGCACACGACCAACAGCAGCTCCTTGCATTCGTTGCCCGTGGAGACGACGTGCACCTCGGCCACATGCCCGCGGAAGTCGGCCACGGTCTTATGCCAGTCGAGCATGGGGGAGAGCTTGACCATGAGATGCGGCGCCTTGGCGAGCAGCACGTCCAACATGCCCAGCACGTCCGGCGTGCAGTCCGCTATGGCGTACGTGCGCGCCCCTCGCGCGTCGCGGCGGGCCGGATCGAGGAAGATCAGCGAGACCGGATCCATGCCGCGCGCCACGTCCTGCGCGTCGCCGTGGACCACACGCACATGGTCCAGGCCCAACGCGCGCATGTTGTGCGAGGCGAGCGCGCACAGGCGTTCCTGACGTTCCACGTACACGGCGTGGGCGAACTCGCGCGCCATATAGGAGCAGTCCACGCCGAAGCCGCCCGTCAGGTCAACCATCGCGGCGTCGAGCGGGACGGCCGAACCGGCCGGGCCTGACGAGCCTGACGCATCGACGGAGCCGGCCGCCGTCGCATCGGACGAACCGGCCACGACGCGCCTCGCCAACGCGGCCTTGTAGCGCGCCGTCGCCTCGGACGAGCACTGCTCCATCGAAAGATGCGGCGGATACCACACGTCCCCGCACGCCGCCCACTCGGGCAGCTTCGTGCGCGCCGTGCGCCATCCGGCGATCTGCTCCAACGCGGCGGTCAGGTCCACGCCCTCGCCGGGCTTGGCATGCAATGCCAGTTCGCGCACGTCGCGTTCGCGGTTGGCTGCCACGAACGCGCGCGTGGCCTCGTTCAACTCCTCGGTAATCATCACCGTCCCATTCTAATCATCCCCAACGTTCCGGCGGCGGACGTCCCGACGGCGCATGGCGCAGTCCCGCAAGTCCCGCAGTCCCGCAGGCCCACAGGCCCACAGGCCCACCTTCCCGCCATACGGGGACGAATTCACCTGCGGTTCACCGCATGCCTTCCCCGATTTCGCGGGCAAGGACTAGAATTGCGTAGGCTTTGCCGTTCCGTCGGGACGGCGTCCGGCATGGCCGGGAGGGAATCACAGGCAACGAACGGGCGGAAGGCCGGCGGCCCCGGGGCCGGCAGTCGAAACGGAAGGCGGGTGAGCGACGATGTTGAGGATGTTCAGCACCATCAATGGTCAGGTGGAACGCATCAGGAAACCGGAGAACGGGTCATGGCTGTGTCTGAGCGCGCCCACGGACGTGGAGCTCGCCACCGTCGCCTCCGAGACCGGCGTGGACCTGGCGGACCTGCGCGCCCCCTTGGATGACGAGGAACGCTCGCGCGTGGACGTGGAGGACGACTACACGATGATCATCGTGGACATCCCCACCGTGGAGGAGCGCGGCGGACGCGACTGGTACGAGACCATCCCGTTGTCGATCATCGTGACCGAGAACCTCATCATCACCGTGTGCATGCAGGACACGCCCGTGCTGCACCCGTTCATGGAGGGCACGATCCGCGGCTTCAACACGTACATGCGTTCGCGTTTCATCATGCAGATCCTGTACCGCAACGCCACCATGTACCTGCGCTACCTGCGCATCATCGACGGCGAGAGCGACAAGCTGGAACTCAAGCTGCGCCATTCCATGCAGAACCGGGAGATCGTGATGCTCATGGAACTGAGCAAGACGCTGGTGTACTTCACCACATCGCTCAAATCGAACGAGATCGTGATGGAGAAGCTCACCACCCTGCAGCGCATCCGCCAGTATCCGGACGACGAGGACCTGCTCGACGACGTCATCACGGAGAACAAGCAGGCCATCGAGATGGCCAACATCTACAGCGGCGTTCTGGCGAACATGACCGACGCGTTCGCCTCCATCGTCTCCAACAACCTGAACAACGTGATGCGCATCTTCACCATCATCTCCATCACGCTGTCCATTCCCACGCTCATCTTCTCCATGTACGGCATGAACTTCCAGTCCGGCATGCTCGGCATGCCGTTGAGCGACAAGCCGTGGGGCTTCGCCGTGATCATCGTGCTGTCCATGGCCCTGTCCGCCGTGGTCGCATGGTTCCTGACCCGCTCGCGCATGTTCAAATGAGCGCGGTCGTGGGTATGGGCGTGGGCACGGGAGGTCCGATGGCGGGAGCGTACGGAACCGAGACGGTGGACGGCCGGTACCGTCTGTCGTTCACGGTGGGCGGATTGTTGGCCGCGCAGGGCCGCATCATCGCTTCGATGGCGGTGGAGGACGGCTGTCTCGACGGTCTGGACGACGGCATGGAGGTCGGCGCGCGCGTCGCCGCGGTGCGTGCGCGCGCGGTGGACGACGACGTGCTGTCCGTGCGCACGAGGGCCGCGACCGTGCGCATGGTGCGTGAGGTGGTGAAGCGGCTCAGCGCGCTCACCGTCAGGGAGCTGCGTCATCTGGCCGACCCGGACGCCCTCTCGGACGACCGCAGGGCGCTCATGTGGACGGCGATGTGCCGCTACTACGCGTTCGTGGGCGAATTCGCCGACGAGGTGCTGCGCGACCGTTTCCTCCTCGGCTACGGCACCGTGGACTACGCCGACTACGACCGTTTCCTCCACGCCAAGGCCATGTGGCATCCCGAACTGGAGGAATTGAGCCCCGCCACCGCCGCCAAACTGCGCTCCAACGTGTTCAAGGCCATGTTCGAGGCCGCTCTCGTGGACAAAGTCGGCAACACGCTGCGTCCGGCGCTGTTGGGACGGACCGTGACCGGTATTCTGGAACACAGACCGGAATCGTTCCGCCGTTTCCCCATGGTGGAAGGCTGAGACGGAACACATGATGCACAGGCGGTGAGAGGAGACAAGCGCAACGATGGCATTCGGCAGCCCCACACATCCGCAGCCGCCAGACATCGAACAGGATTTCGAAGGCCTGTTCCGCTGCATGAGGTCCAAACGGTTCCGGGGCGGCGAGGACACCGGCGGCGAACCGGCGAACTACATCTACGCCTACCCGCCGGAGCGTGAACTGGAGGTCCGGCGCCGCGTCCTGACGCTCGCCAACCGCCTGCAGGGCATGACCGTCGAAGACGGCGACGCCGCGCCGGGCGTGCTGGTCGTCGACCTGTACGAGCTCGCCATAGACATCATGCGCGACAACGACGTGCTCGAGGCGGCGCTGGAACAGGAACCGGACATGCACGGCGGGCCCGAAGACGCCGCGAACGGCGTATGGCCGCCGCTGTACGAGGATGGATTCCATCAGGCGCTCGCCGACATGCTCGGCCCGGACAACGACGCCCTGCCGGACGCGTTGC
>Cebus_capucinus_imitator_PRJNA485217_SSR091__coassemble_2419_pt1 | contig 14675 bp, 10 predicted proteins | sample Cebus_capucinus_imitator_PRJNA485217_SSR091__metabat2_high_PE_002 | metagenome-assembled genome bin Cebus_capucinus_imitator_PRJNA485217_SSR091 | reverse complement strand
CCCTTGAAGGAGGAGCGGTGAGGGAAGGGAGCCTCAGTGCTTCTTCTCGGACAGGCCCACGATCCAGGCAAGCAGCGCTCCGACGAGCACGAACGCGCCCAGCGCGACCAGACCACCCTCACCGGTATCGACGGTGCCGAACAGCGCATCGAACCAGACACGGATGTTCGGGGCGAAGAAACCTCCGAAACCGCCGACCATGTTCACGATGCCGATGCCGCCGGCCAGAGCCGCGCCGGTGAGCAGCTCAGTGGGCATACGCCAGAAGATGGGCTGGCTGGCGATGACGCCGGTGGCGGCGAAGCACAGGCAGATGATGGCGATGAGCGGTGAGGAGAACGCGGACAGAATAATGGAGACGCCGGTGATGAGCAGGATCACCGCCACGAAGAGATGATGGTGTCCGATCTTGGAGGACCACTTCGGCAGCAGCCAAGTGCCGACGAGCGCGCACGCCCACGGAATGGTGGAGATGAGCGAAACCTTCAGCCCCACGGCCTCGCCCACGAGGCCGGAAACCTGCGTGGGCAGGAAGAACGTGATGCCGTAGACGCCGACCTGAATGAGGAAGTAGACGATGGACAGCACCCAGACCCTCCAGGACTTCAGCACGCCGGCGAAGGAGGATTCGGTCTTGACCGCGGACTCGGCCTCCTCCTCTTCGATGGCGGTTGCGAGCAGCTCGCCCTGCTCGCGGGTCAGGAAGCGGGCCGTGCGCGGCGTATCGTCGAGGTAGAACCAAGCGGCGACGCCGACGAGCACCGCGGCCAGACCCTCCAGCATGAACAGCCAGAACCAGCCGGGCATGCCCATGAAACCATGCATCTGCAGCAGCAGGCCGGAAACGGGGGAACCGATGACCATGGCGATGGGCGCACCCATGTAGAACAGACCGCGAATCTCATCCTGCTGACGCTTCGGGAAGAAGATGGTGGTCAGGTAGATGGCGCCGGGGAAGAAACCGGCCTCCGCGACGCCGAGCAGCACACGGACGACGAGGAACTGCGCCTCGTTATGCGTGAACGCCATGGACGCGCCGACCACACCCCATGCGATGGCCAGCAGCGTCAGCCACTTGCGGGCGCCGATCTTACGCATCGCCAGATTGCAGGGCGCCCCGAGGAAGGCGTAGATGACGAAGAACAGGCCGGAGCCCAACGCGTAACCCTGTGCCGTCAGTCCGGTGTCCGCCATATACGACTGCTGCGCGTAGCTGATGTTCGTGCGGTCGAAGAAGGCCAGCACATACATCAACAGCAGGAACGGTACGAGTCTGGCGGTCGTCTTGCCGATGATGCCGGCCAGCTCCTTGCGCTTGTCCTCCGTGAGTGCGACGGAGGTCTGGTTGTCTGCCATATGAACCTCTTCATTGGGTACGGAATATATTTCGGGGTATGGGATACGCGGCCCGACCTGCGGTCGTTGCGGTCGTTCGCTTCGGCGCGATACCGCCGCGGTGGTGCCGGCGTCCCTACGCTGCACAGTCTATGGGCGCGGCTATGGCGTCCCGATAGTTGGGAAGCGCTCCCAAAGGCGGGAAAGACGTGCTTCGGCTCGCGGACTCGGCGCTCGCGGTCAGTGGCGGCGCGTGGAGCGAGCGACGGCATGTCCCACATATAGGGACGGCGTCCCGAAGTTCCTACAGTGGGAGACGTCAACGGGGAACCGAACGGCGCCGGAGGTCGGCGCGGGAGGTTCCGCAACCACCAACCGCATATCTCAACGAGGAGGGAATGCACGATGCCGCTTCCATCAACGAAGTTGCCCACCATCACGCATATCCGCGCGTACAGTATGGGCGGAGCCGCGGCCAAGGTCCATGGCCAGGGCGGCGGCGACTACCACGATCAGGGTTCCGACCACTGGATCGACGACCACATCTGCACGCCGATGAGCAAGTACGCGCAGTACGAACAGTCCCGCCAGTCCTTCGGCATCAACGTGCTCGGCACGCTGGTCGTCGAGGTCGAGGCGTCCGACGGCACCACCGGCTTTGCGATCTCCACCGCCGGCACCGTCGGCTGCTTCATCGTGGAACACCACCTGTCCCGATTCGTGGAAGGCAAGCGCGTCGACCAGATCAAGCTCATCCACGACCAGATGCTCAACTCCACCCTCTACTACTCCGGTGGCGGCGGCGTGGTCATCAACACCATCTCCTGCGTGGATCTCGCCCTGTGGGATCTGTTCGGCAAGGTCGTGGGACTTCCGGTGTACAAGCTGCTCGGCGGCGCGGTGCGCGACGAAATCCACTTCTACGCCACCGGCGCGCGTCCGGACCTCGCCAAGGAGATGGGCTTCATCGGCGGCAAGATGCCGACCCATTGGGGTCCGGCGGCCGGTGATGAGGGCATCGCCAAGGACGTCGCCATGCTGGCGGATATGCGTGAACGCTGCGGCGACGACTTCTGGCTGATGTTTGACTGCTGGATGAGTCAGGACGTCAACTATGCGACCAAGCTCGCGCACGCGGCCGCCCCGTATAAGCTCAAATGGATCGAGGAGTGCTTCCCGCCGAACCAGATCGAGTCCTACCGGGAACTGAAGAGGAACATGCCCGCGGGCATGCTGATGACCACCGGCGAGCACACCGGCACGCTCGAAGGCTTCAAGGAACTGTCCGACGCGGGCGTCGACATCCTGCAGCCCGATGTCGGCTGGTGCGGCGGCGTGACCTCGCTGTGCGAGATCGCCGCCATCGCCAAGTCCCGTGGTCAGCTGGTCGTGCCTCACGGCTCGTCCGTGTACTCGCACCATGCGGTCATCACGTTCACCAACACCCCGTTCAGCGAGTTCCTGATGACCGCGCCGAAGGCCGATCATCTGCGCCCGCAGTTCGACCCGATCCTCGTGGACGAGCCCGTGCCGGAAGGCGGCGTCATCACCGCCGAACAGCTGGACAAGCCCGGCTTCGGCGTGGAGCTCAACCGAGACTGCCCGCTGGAGCGTCCGTTCGCCCACTGATAGTTCGTACCGCGGCTCCCTCCGGTCCCCGACCGAAGGGAGCCGTGTTTGTGAAGGAGAAGCTTCCATGACCCGCATACCGCTGCCGCGCAACGAATTCAAAGCGGCGCTTCACTCCGGCGACCCGGTCCGTCTCAAAGGTCTGTGGCTCGCGATGGGATCGGCCACGTCGGCGGAGATCGCCGCCGAAATCGGATACGATTGGCTGCTCATCGACGGAGAACACGGCCCCAACGACCTCAATACCATACTCGACCAGCTGCGCGCCGTCCACGGTTATGCGACGACCCCGGTGGTCCGCCCGCCCGCAGCCGACCCGGTGCTCATCAAGCAGGTGCTCGATCTGGGCGCGCAGACGCTGCTCATCCCCATGGTGGACACCCGCGAGCAAGCCGAACTGATGGTCAAGGCCGTGAACTACGCCCCCGAAGGCATCCGCGGCGTCGGCGGCGTGATCGCCCGCTCCGGACGCTGGGGTCTCATTCCCGACTACATGCGCGATGCCAAGAAGGAGATCTGCCTGCTGGTGCAGGTCGAATCGAACGAGGGGCTGCGCAACATCGAGGAGATCGCTTCCGTGGAGGGCATCGACGGCGTCTTCATCGGCCCTGCGGACTTATCCGCTTCGATGGGACATCCGGATGACGCCGCAGCCATCATGGACGACATCCACCGTGCGTTCGACGTCATCAAAGCCCACGGCAAGGCCATCGGCTCGCTGGCGTTCAACCCCGAAACGGCGAAACGCTTCTTCGAATGGGGGGCTTCGTTCGTCGCCGTCGCCGGGGACACCGACGTGTACGTGCGTGGACTGTCTTCCGAATTGAAGCAGTACGAATAGTCGCGGAAGCTGACGAAACCGGCGCCGCCGTCCCTGAACGGGGATGGCGGCGTTCCTTATCCTGCGCCGGCCACGCCCGGAACGGACAAATCCCCCCCCCCCGAAGTCGAGATGGAATGATGAGAGCATGACGAACTACGACAACGCGGCACCAGCCGGAACCGGCACGCTCATCCACGGCATCGAAGTGTTGCGTGCCGTGGCCGACGGTGCGACCTGTCTGCGTCAGGTCATCGACGCCACCGGATTGAGTCGCAGTACCGCGCACCGTCTCATTCAGGCGTTACGCATCGAGCGTTTCATCCGCGAAACCACGGACGGCAGCCTTCAACTGGGACCGGCCCTCATCGAACTGGGATTCCGCGCGTTGGATAGCGTTTCGCTCCAGACCGTGGCGCATCCCATTCTGGAGGACCTCGCCCGGCGTACGAAGGATACCGTGCATCTGGCGGTAGAGGAGGCCGGCATGGCGCTTTACCTCGACAAGATCCACGGCAGCCGCGGCATCGAAATCCGCTCGTGGATCGGGTGCCGTATGCCACTCACATACACCGGCGTGGGCAAGGCGCTGCTCATCGACTCCACGGACCGGTGGCGTTCCCAATTCATCCAGGACCGCAACATCACCGATCGCGATCCGGAGCACGACTATGCGGACGAAAGCGCGTTCGCGGCAGCCATGGCCAAGTTCGCCAAACAGGGGTTCGCCTACGATCTCGAAGAGAACGAGACGAGCATCCGCTGCGTCTCCGCGCCGGTTCGGGACGGACGCGGCGCCATCGTGGCGGCCGTGTCGGTGTCCGCCGCATCGGCGTACATGCCACCGAAACGCATGCGCCTGTTGGGGGGCGCCGTCATGGATGCGGCGCGCCGCATCAGCGCCGAACTCGGCTACCGTACCGCCTCCAACGAACGTGAGGAGTGAGTCGGCTCGGACATCGCAGGTGCCATACGCATCGACTGCCGTCGATCGGGCTTCATACGCAACGCCGTCGTCAACACATGGATCGCGGACAGACTGCGCGTCATGCACCGACGCGAACGGGCCCACGCCTGGCCCGTTTCGTTCCCTGTGGTTTGGCTCTGGTGATCGCCGCATCCGATTCCAGGTCTTGCGACCGTGCGTCCGGCATGCGCCCCATGCCGGACGCGACGCGCAGGAGTACCATACCGCCCCTCCATCGGCGTAGCACGGACACTGGCGGACACTACAATGAGGACCGAACGGACCTCGCCCGTGACGAATGGAGCGTACCGAACATGCCCGATACCACGCCCGGCACACTCGACGTGCTGTTGTACGACGAACGAGTCGCCACGCTCACCGCCAGCCATGACGTCATGACGCTGGAATATCTTTCACGGGACGCCACACCCCTCTCCCCCAGCCTCGATCCGAGGCGTTCGCTCATCTGGAAGGACCGCAGACCGGACCGCGGGCCGGTAGCCGCATACATCGAAGGCCTGCTGCCGGAAAACGCCGCCGACCGTCGCCGCCTCGTCTCGGCCCTGGACATCACCGGACGGCCCACACCCTACCGGCTGATATCCGCCGTCGGACTGGACTGTCCGGGTGCCGTACGATTCTGCCGCCGGCAGGACACGCGCGCCCTGCTGAACGGGGAGGGCCGTCTCATCCCGCTCACGGACGAACAGGTGAACGAACGGCTCGGCGAACTGCTGCTGCGCACCCGCCCCGCGGACGCCGGCATCGCACGATGGTCGTTGCCCGGATATCAGACGAAGGCCGCCTACCGCATCACCTCGGACGGACGTTGGTGGGTGCCGGTCGGAGCCGAACCCACCAACGTCATCGTCAAACCGTCCATGTCGTCCCTCTATGCCCAGGCCCGTAACGAGCGCGCCTGCCTGATGGCGGCCCGGGACGCGGGATTGGATGCGGCGCACACCGACGTCATCACCCGCATGGGAGCGGATTTCGTGCTCTCATGGCGGTTCGACCGCATCGGGAACCCTGACGGGCGAATGATCCGCGTACATCAGATGGACTTCTGCCAGATCCTCGGCGTCCCCTCGGAACTGAAATACGAGGAGGACGGCGGCCCGTCGCTGACGGACATCCTGCACGCCGCGCGATCGCTGTCCTCCGGCGGGGACGGGGACAGGGACGGGAACGGGAACGGGAACGGGGACAAGGACGGGGATATGCCGTATCAGGTGCTGCGTCAAGCCATGTTCAACGTACTCGTCGGCTCCACCGACCTGCATGCGAAGAACATGAGCGTGCAGTTGTCGCCCGAAGGCGTCTACCACATGGCCCCCATGTACGACGTCGCCTCGTTCGCGCCCTACGCGCCCATGGAGGAATTGGCGTTCTCCTACCGCATCGAAGGCAGTCGATCGTTCGCCGACCTGTGCGAGGACGAACGCTGGGGGCGGTTCGCCCGAAAAGCGGGATTGGATCCGGCGCGCGTGGTCTCGGACTTCCGCCGGTTGAGGAGGATCGTTCCGGAACGTCTGGAGGCACGGATCATGGAAGGCGTCGACGGTCCCATGGCCTTCGAGATGGTCAAACGCCTGCGCGCCTTCTGGTCCCGCATCATTCAATGAACGACCGCGCGCAAAACGACCGGACGGAGCCACAGATGAACTGAGGTTTCCCTTCCCTCACTATCCCTCCTTCAAAAGATGTTCCGGCGCACCATCCGGAACGACCTTTCGCATACCGTAATAGCAATGCCGGTTCGCCATCGTCACCGTCGGCGGAACTCTCTGCCACGGTCGTCCCGAACAGGGCCTTTCACCTCACCGTGACGGGACGCCTTGCCACGGTCATCCGAAATAGGTCCATTTCGCCCCATCATGGCCGGCCACCCTGCCACGGTCGCCCAAAGAAGCCATATTTGCCTCACCGTGGCAAGATTTTCTGCCACGGTCGCCCGAAACCAGCCCGTTTGCCCCACCGTGGCACGATGCTCTGCCACGGTCGCCATATGCATCGTTTGACGCCGGCACCGTGACACATCGATTTAACGGAACATCGTTGCGATTTCAACGTTCTCACGCAACCGGCCTCCATCGGACGCCGTGAAACCCTGCCACGATGACCTGAAACAGGCGATTCCACGCGACCGTGGCAGAAAATCGTGCCACGGTCCCCACAAAACAGGTGGTTCCAGCCGACCCCGGCAGAAAACCGAACCTCGATGGCGCACGGCAACGTGACGGCCACACGCAAAACGGCTGCGGGCGGGGGGCGGAAGAACACAGGAAACGGAATGCGGGAAACGGAATACGGTTGACGGCATGCGTGAGGCAGGCATGGTTCAATGGTAGGAGGGCGGGGCCGCGGGCGGCGTCGCGAAAGATCGGAGGATGCCATGGCTGGATCGCACAGGACCGAATCGGGACGGGCGACGCACGGAGCCGGTTCAAGGAGGGCGACGCACGGAGCCGAGGCCGGAAGGGGCAGACGCGTCGGTACGCATGTGAGCGAGGGGTCCCGGCGAATGCTGGCGGTGCAGCGTGCGCGTCGCGGCGCGGCGTGCGTCGTGGCCGCGATCGCGTTGGTCGCGCTGGTGCTGATGGGCGTGAACGTGGTGTCCGACGGCGCCTTCGCGCGTCGCGTCGTCGCGGCGTGGGAATCCGTCGGCGATGCGGGGAACGGCGCGGGGAACGCGGGTGCCGCGGACGGGACCTCGCACGCCGTCCTGAAACGCGGCGCAGTGCCCGCCCTCGACCCGGGCGACATCGTCATCGGCGTGAACGGCAGCGAGACCACCATCGTCCTGCGCGGCGAAACGTATGTGGAGGGCGGCGCGCACGCCATCGAACCGTCCGACGGCGTCCTCACGGACCGCATCGAGACGTCCGGCGCGCCGGACACGTCCACGCCGGGCGACTATCCGGTGCGCTACACGGTGCGCGACTCACACGGGCACGTCGCGTCAGTCACGCGCACGGTGCGCGTCGTCGACGCGATGGACACCCAGCAGGGCGGCCTGCCGGTCCTCATGTACCACTACGTGTATGATCCGGCCAATCCGCCGGACACGCTCAACTCGAACTACATCGCCGCGCCCGCGTTGGAGGAGCAGCTGCGCTATCTCACCGAGCACGGCTTCTACCATCCTTCATGGCCGGAGGTGCGTGCGTTCGTGGAGGGCACGCATTCGCTGCCCGCACGCAGCGTGGTCCTCACCTTCGACGACGGCGAACCGGGCTTCTTCTCGGTGGGCGGGCCGCTGCTGGCAAAATACCGGGTGCCGGCCACGTCGTTCGTCATCGCGAACGACGGCGGCGCGCCGCAGCGCATGAAGGACTACGCCTCGCCCTATCTGGAGTACGAGTCGCATTCGTACGACATGCATCGGGCGGGAGGCACCGTGGGGCATGGCGGCCGCATCAGCGCGATGACGCGGCAGGAGATCGTGGACGACCTGAACCGGTCGAAGTCGGTGACGGGGTCGCTGCAGGCGTTCGCCTACCCGTTCGGCGACGTCACCGCGGACGCGCAGGGCGCGATGGACGATGCGGGCGTTCTGGTCGCGTTCACCACGCAATACGGTTGGGCGGAGGTCGGCGGCGATCCGACGAAGCTGCCGCGCGTGCGCGTGCAGGGCGACGGTTCGCTCGACCAGTTCGTCGCATCGATCCAGTAGGCCCGGTTAGTGCGGCTGGCCGGACGGAGAGCCACGCAAACGGTCATGACGTCCGATGGATGCGGAAAGGATGCGGAAAAGGCCCGGCGCGCGTATGGCGGCCGGGCCTGCTTCGATGCGTGCGGCACGTTCACGTCAGACGAGGACGAGATTGTCCCTATGCACGATGGGATGGGCGTATTCGGGTCCGAGGATGCGGTTGAGCTGCGTGGTGTTGCGTCCCAGCATGCGTTCCATCTCCTCCGAATCGTAGCCGGCGAGGCCTCGCGCCAGATGCGTGCCGTCCTCGCCGTCAATCCACACGGGGTCGCCGGCGGAGAAGGAGCCGCGCACCTCCACGGAGCCGGCGGCAAGCAGGGAGGCGCGTCCGCCGCGCACGGCGCGGGCCGCGCCCTCGTCCACGACGATCGCGCCGCGCGGTTCGGCCGCGAAGCCGATCCACAGGCGTCGGGTGGAGCCGCGATGGTTGACGGGCGCGAACGCGGTGCCGACGGGGTCGCCCATCATGGCCGGGCCGGCGTTGGACGCGCAGGTGAGCACGCACGGGATGCCGGACACGGCGGCCACGCGGGCAGCCTCCAGTTTGGTGACCATGCCGCCGGTGCCGACCTTCGAGCCGGTGCCGCCGACCTTGACCTCGCCGAGCGCGTCCACCACGTTCGGCACGAAGTGGATGCGTTTGGCGCCGGGCTCGGAGGGCGGGGCCGTGTACAGGCCGTCCACGTCGGTCAGGAGCACGAGGGCGTCGGCGCGCACGAGGTTCGCCACGAGCGCGGAGAGGCGGTCGTTGTCGCCGAATCGGATCTCGTTGCTGGCGAGCGAGTCGTTCTCGTTGACGATGGGCACGACGCCCAGGTCGAGCAGACGTCCGAGGGTGCGCTGCACATTGCGGTATTGGGTGGCGCGGATGGTGTCCTCGGCGGTGATGAGGATCTGCCCGACGCGCACGCCGTAGCGTCCGAACGCCGCCTCGTAGCAGGACATGAGCAGTCCCTGCCCCACGGCGGCGGCGGCCTGCTGCGTGGCCACGTCCGTGGGACGGGAGTCGAAGCCCAAGGGGCCGAATCCCGCGGCGATGGCGCCGGAGGAGACGAGCACCACGCGCGCGCCCATGAGGCGCGCTGACGCGAGGGCTCCGACGAGCGCGTCGAGTTTGTCGACGTCGAGGTGGCCGCTCGGCTGGGTCAGCGAGCTGGAACCCACTTTGACGACGATGGTCTCCGCCTGCGCCACGCTGCTGCGGACTTCGCTGTGCGTTGCGAAGGCCATGTCTTATTCCTCGCCGCGGCCGAAGAGACTCTGCTCGTCGTGGCGGTCGTCGTCCACGGACGGGTCGGCCCAATGGCCCGCCTTGCGTTCGGCCATCATGGCTTCGCGCACCGCGGCCTTCGCGTCCATCATGGCGTGGTATTCGCGGCGGCGTTCGGCGTTGGTGCGGCGACGGGCGCGGCCGTCCTCCTCTTCCAGACGCAGGTCCTTGCCTCGGGCGCCGAGCTGGCTACCGTCGAGCATTTCGGCGCCGGCCGCGATGGTCGGATCCCAGTCGAATTCGACGGCGCGATCTCCCCTGCCGATGCAGATGGCGTCGCCGGCGTGGGCGCCCTTGCGGCGCAGTTCGTCCTCGACGCCCAGTTTGGCCAGGCGGTCCGCGAGGTAGCCCACGGCCTCGTCGTTGTCGAAGTTGGTCTGCTGCACCCAGCGTTCGGGCTTGCGTCCGGTGATTTCGAACCAGAAGGAGCCGTCGGCGTCCTCCTTGCGTTCGATGACGAAGTCGAGGGCGCCTCCGCGTTCGTCGTCGGTGCGACGGCGACGGCCCTTCTCCTCCAACGGTTTGATGACGACGCGCGCCTCCTCTTCGGCGGCTTCGCGTTTGGCGACTTCGGCGCGCATTTCGGCGACCATGGCGGCCAGCGCGAAGTTGAGCTCCTTGAGACCCTTGTGGGAGGCGGTGGAGATGACGAACGTCCTCATGCCGAGCTTCTCGAATTCGGGGCGCACGAATTCGGCGAGCTCCTCGGCTTCGGGGACGTCGGCCTTGTTGAGGATCACGATGCGCGGGCGTTCCGGGATGGGGATGGCGCCCAACGGCAGTTCGAGGGAGTCGGCGTATTCGGCGAGCTCGTGTTCGAGGGCCTCGTAGTCGGCCATCGGGTCGCGGTCCGGTTCGAGGGTGGCGCAGTCGATGACGTGGGCGATGATCTCGGTGCGTTCGATGTGGCGCAGGAACTCCAGTCCGAGGCCCTTGCCCTGGCTGGCGCCGGGGATGAGGCCGGGCACGTCGGCGATGGTGTAGCGGGAGTCGCCGGCCACCACCACGCCGAGGTTCGGCACGAGCGTGGTGAACGGATAGTCGGCGATCTTCGGCTTGGCGGCGCTCATCGCGGCGATGAGGCTGGATTTGCCGGCGGACGGGAAGCCCACGAGCGCCACGTCCGCGATGGACTTGAGCTCCAGAATCACGTCGCGTTCCTCGCCGAGTTCGCCCAGCAGGGCGAAGCCGGGGGCGCGGCGGGTCTTGTTCGCCAGGGCGATGTTGCCCAGACCGCCATTGCCGCCGGCGGCGGCCACGTAGCGGTCGCCTTCGTGGCGCAGGTCGGCGAGTTCCGCGCCGGGACGCTTGGGACGGCCCTGCGCGCCCTTGGCCTCGAAGATCACGGTGCCGCACGGCACGGGCAGGATGAGGTCCTCGCCCTTGGAGCCGTCCTTGTTGTCGCCCAGGCCCATGGTGCCGTTGCCGGCGGAACGGTGGGGCATGAAACGGTAGTCCAGCAGGCTGGTGGCGTTGCGGTCCGCCACGAACACCACGGATCCGCCGTCGCCGCCGTTGCCGCCGTTGGGGCCGGCCAGCGGCTTGTATTTCTCGCGGCGGATGCCCGCGGAGCCGTTGCCGCCGTCGCCGCCCTTGACATGGACGGTCACTCTATCCACAAAATCACTCATAACATTCCACTCTATCGTCGTCTTCCGATTTCCTCGTCCGCCGATTTTCTCGGATAACAAAAAAAGCCGCGTCCTGTACGGGGCGCGGCTGGTACGCTTACGCGATGTCTCAGATGACGTCGACGACCTTGCGGTCGCGGCGGACGCCGAACTGGACGGAGCCATCGGTGAGGGCGAACAGGGTGTGGTCCTTGCCCATGCCGACGTTCTGGCCCGCGTGGAACTTGGTGCCACGCTGACGGACGATGATGTTGCCGGCCACGACGGCCTCGCCGCCGAACTTCTTCACACCCAGGTACTGCGGGTTTGAATCGCGACCGTTGCGCGAGCTGGACGCGCCCTTCTTATGTGCCATGATCGGTTCCTTTCGGTCAGTTAAGCTTTGGTGAAAAAATCAGGCAATCGCCGTGACCTTGACGGCGGTCAGCGGCTGGCGGTGGCCCTTGCGACGGGCGACGCCGGTCTTGTTCTTGTACTTCTGGATGTTGATCTTCGGGCCCTTGGCCTCATCGTCAACGACCTCGGCCTTGACGGAGACCTTGGCCAGATCGGCGGCGGCCAGAGTCACCTTGGCGCCGTCCACCACGAGCGCGACCGGGAATTCCACGGTATCGCCCTTCTTGGCGTCGAGACGGTTGACGAGGATGACGTCGCCGACCTCGACCTTTTCCTGATGGCCACCGGCCTTCACAATCGCGTACATAATCGTTCCTTTTATTTACTTTGGAAAGCTTCTTGCCTGACGCACCCGGAGCACCCGGAGTGGACCGAGCTCGCGGTCAGACACCGACAATCTAAACTACACCGACGCGCGGACTAACGCAACCGTCACGTCCGCGTGTCAAGTACCGACACGCCGGAGGCGCCGCCGCGCGGAAAAGACCTGCGGTCCCCCTCGCGCGGCGGCGCGTGCGGCCGGCCGCCCGTCCGCCCCGAAGAGCTCTCCGACCGGCCGCTCCCCGACTATTCGGCGTTGGCCGCGACGGCGGCCGCGGCGATCTGCGCGAGCTTGGCCTTCACGTCCGGCGTGGAGCCGGCCGGCTCCGGGGCGGGCGTGGTGCCGCGGCCGTGCTTGTTCGTCTTGACGAACGGGTCGCCGCCGCGCAGCGCGTAGGGGTCGTCGTAGTCCGCGGACACCGTGGGCTTGTCGTGGAGGATGAAGCCGCGGCCCTTGCAGGTCGGGCATTCCTCGGAGAACGCCTCCACAAGGCCCTGGCCGATGCGCTTGCGCGTCATCTGCACCAGGCCCAGCGAAGTGACCTCGGCCACCTGATGCTTGGTACGGTCGCGCGCCAGGCATTCCACGAGGCGGCGCAGCACGAGGTCGCGGTTGGCGGGCATGACCATGTCCACGTAGTCGATCATCACCATGCCGCCGATGTCGCGCAGACGCAGCTGGCGGGCGATCTCCTCGCTGGCCTCCAGGTTGCAGCGGGTCACGGTCTCCTCCAGCGACTTGCCGCGGCCGATGAAGCGGCCGGTGTTCACGTCGATGGTGGTCATGGCCTCGGTGCGGTCGATGACGATGGAGCCGCCGGACGGCAGGTACACCTGACGTTCCATGCCCTTGCGCAGCTGGGAGTCGATGGACCACTTGTCGAACACGTCCCTGCCCTCATGGTCGGCCGGATCCCACTTCTCCAGCTTGTCCTTGAGGTCGGGGGCCATGGTGTCGAGGTATTCCTCGATGCGGTCGTAGACCTTGTCGCCCTCCACGATGAGCTTGGTGAAGTCGTCGTTGAAGATGTCGCGCACCACGCGGATGGCCACGTCCGGCTCGCCCTGCAGCAGCTTGGGGCGCTTGCCGTGCCAGAACTCCTCGCGCTTGGCATTGATGCGCTCCCACTGGCGCACCAGGCTTTCGAGGTCCTTGACGATGGCCTCCTCGGAGGCGCCCTCGGCGGCGGTGCGGATGATGACGCCCATGTCCTTGGGCGCGATCTTGGAGACGATGTTCTTCAGGCGCGAGCGTTCGCGTTCGGACAGCTTGCGGCTCACGCCGGTCATGCCGCCGGAGGGTACGAGCACGAGGAAACGGCCAGCGAGCGTGACCTGCGAGGTCAGGCGCGCGCCCTTGTGGCCGATGGGGTCCTTGGTGACCTGCACGAGCACAGGGTCGCCCGACTTGAACGCGAGTTCGATGCGGCGCGGCTGGCCTTCGAGGCGCGCGGCGTCCCAGTTGACCTCGCCGGCGTAGAGCACGCCGTTGCGGGCCTGGCCGATGTCCACGAACGCGGCCTCCATGCTCGGCAGCACATTCTGCACGCGGCCGAGGTACACGTTGCCTACGGTCTGCACCTCCTGGATGTCGGACACGTAGTGCTCCACGAGCACGTTGTCCTCCACCACGGAGATCTGCGTGTGGTGTTCGCGTTCGCGCACCACCATGAGGCGTTCCACGTTCTCGCGGCGCGCCAGGAAGTCCTGTTCCATGATCTGCGACTGGCGGGAGCGTTCGCGGCGGTTGTCGCGGCGGCGCTGCTTCTTGGCCTCCAGACGGGTGGAGCCCTCCACGTCGGTGATCTCGTCGATGTACTGCTGCTTGCGCGAGCGGCGTGCGACGATCTGCTCGTCCTCGCCTTCCTGCGACTTGCCGCGACGGCGGCGGCGACGGCGCGTGACGGTCTCCTCCTCGGCGCGCTCGGCATGGTCGTCGCGTTCGTCGCGCGCGTCGCGCGATTCGTGCTCGTCGCCGGAGGACGCGGCGGCGTTCTGCTCGCCCTTGCCGCGGGAGCGGCGACGGCGACGGCGGGTGCGCGGCTCCTCCTCTTCGGAGGATTCCTCGTCGATGGGGTTGTAGGAGATGTCGTCCAGTTCGAGGTCCTCCTCGATCTGTTCCACCTCGGCGGCGGCACGGCGTTCCTGCGCGTTGAGACGGCGGGAACGGCCGCGGCGCGTGCGGCCGGAGGTCTCCTCCTGCTCGTCCTGCGCATCGCGCTCGTCGCGCGCATCACGGTCACGCTCGTCGCGCACGTCGCGGTCACGCTCGTCACGCGCGTCGCGCTCGTCGCGGACGCGGGCGCGGCGGGAGCGGCGTCCGCGGCGCGATTCGCGCTCGTCGCGCTCGTCATGGTCGCGATCGTCGCAATCGTCGCGCGGATCGTAGTCGTCGGCCTCCTCGCGCACGCGCGAGAGGGTCTCCATCGGCAGGACCGGCTCCTGGAACAGCAGCGAGGTCATCGGGCGGGCGCGGCGGTCGTCGCGCTCGTGCATCGGCAGTTCGTCGATGAGCTCCTCGGCGCGCTCGTAGTCGCCTTCGAGGCGGCGGTCGCGCACGTCACGGTCGCGCACGTCACGGTCGTCACGCA
>Cebus_capucinus_imitator_PRJNA485217_SSR091__coassemble_2418_pt1 | contig 14683 bp, 8 predicted proteins | sample Cebus_capucinus_imitator_PRJNA485217_SSR091__metabat2_high_PE_002 | metagenome-assembled genome bin Cebus_capucinus_imitator_PRJNA485217_SSR091 | reverse complement strand
CGCAAAACAAGACCAAAACCATTGGAAACACAACGAAACACCGGCGTGTCGAAAATGCATGCCAACTGACGAACAAACGACGCTGCGGACGGGAGGATAGGATGAGGGACATGAGCGAGCTCGCACGAAGCATGCCCTGCACCATCGCGTTTCCACACGCGCTGGGCACCGGCCTCATCATCCACACCAGCCGACCCGTCGAAGAAGACGACCGCGACGCCGTCGGACATCTCATCGAAGACTACGAACGCACGCTCTCCCGCTTCCGCGAAGACTCACTCGTCGCCGCCATCGGACGCGCCGAACACGGCGGCAGCTTCGACCTGCCCGACTGGACCATACCGCTCCTCGACCTCTACGACGCACTCCACGAAGCCACCGGCGGCGCGCTCGACCCCTGCGTCGGCGAAGACCTCACCCGACTCGGCTACGACGCCCGCTACACCTTCCGCATGAGCGCCGACGCGCACGGACGGCTCGGCGCGATCCACGGACGCGCCGTCTGGCGCAACGACATCGAACGCCACGGCTCCACGCTCACCACCCGCCGCCCCATACGGCTCGACTTCGGCGCGTGCGGCAAAGGCCACCTCGTGGACCTCATCGCGGACCGCCTCGGCCACACGCGCACACCATCGAACATGCGGATGGTCATCGACGCGGGCGGCGACCTCTACGTGCGGTCGGACGAACCCATCACCATCGGCATGGAGGACCCGCGCGACGATACGCGCGCGATCGGCACCATCACGATGCGGCATGGCTCATGCTGTGCCAGCGCGCCCAGCCGCAGACACTGGAGCATCGCGGCGGAACGGGAGGTCCACCACCTCGTCAACGCCATCGACGGCAGGCCCGTCGAGGAAGTGGCCGCCGCCTGGGTCACGGCCGACGAGGGGGAAGCGACGAGCGGGGCTTCGGCCGGACCCGCCACCGGACCTTCGTCCGGACAAGGGGACGGAGCGGCGATCATGCCGGCGTCCGCACCGGCATGGGGCGCCACCGCGCTGGCGGACGGGTTGGCCACGGCGCTGTTCGTCACGGCACCGGAACGGCTGGCGCGACGCTTCGCTTTCGAGTGCGCCGTACTCCGCGCCGACCGCACCTTGCTCGTCTCCCGCGGGTTCCCGGGCGCGCCGTTCGTGCAATAGCCTTCTTACTGCGCCAACGTGAACTGGCTGTTGTAGAGGTCGGCGTAGAAGCCGCCCGTCGCAAGCAGTTCCTCATGCGTGCCGCGTTCGATGACGTCGCCGTGGTTCATGACGAGGATCATGTCGGCGTCGCGGATCGTGGAGAGGCGATGCGCGATGACGAACGAGGTGCGTCCCACGGTGAGCGCGTCCATGGCGCGTTGGATGAGTTCCTCGGTGCGCGTGTCCACGGAGGAGGTGGCTTCGTCGAGGATGAGGATGGGCGCGTCCTGGACCATTGCGCGGGCGATGGTGAGCAGCTGCTTCTGCCCCGCGGACAGGGAGGTGTTCTCGTCGAGGATGGTGTCGTAGCCTTCGGGCAGCGACGTGATGTAGTGGTCGAGTCCGACGGCGCGGCATGCTTCGCGGATGCGCTCGTCGCTGACGTCGTGCGCGGCGTAGGCGATGTTGTCGCGCACGGTGCCGTGGAACACCCACGTGTCCTGCAGGACCATGGAGAATTGTTCGTGGACGTTCCATCGGGGCACGCTTCGGGTGTCGACGCCGTCGATGGCGATGGTGCCGCCGTCGATGTCGTAGAAGCGCATGAGCAGGTTGACCATGGTGGTTTTGCCGGCTCCGGTGGGGCCGACGATGGCGATTTTCTGTCCGGCCTTCACGTCGACGGAGAAGTCGTGGACGATGGGTTCGCCGGGCTTGTAGCCGAAACGCACGTGGTCGAAGGTGACGTCGCCGCGCACTTCGCGTCCGCCGGCGTACCGGGCACCGAGCAGCGCGGGTTTGCCGTCCTCGTCCTCCATTTCGGCTTCTTCGAGGAAGCCGAAGACGCGTTCGGAGGCGGCGGCGCAGCGTTGGAGGTTCTGGAACGCTTGGGCGAATTGGGAGAGGGGTTGGGTGAAGAGCCGGACGTACATCATGAAGGCCACGATGACGCCGAATTCGATCTGTCCGTCGAGGGCGAGCGCGGCGCCGACGACGCATACGACGACGTATCCGAAGTTGCCGATGAATCCCATGAGCGGCATCATGAGGCCGGAGAGGAATTGGGATTTCCAGCCGGAGTCGTAGAGGTCCGCGTTGTAGCGTTCGAAGCGCGCGACGGCGTCGTCCTCGCCGTTGTAGGTTTTGACGATGAGGTGGCCGGAGTAGGTTTCCTCGACGTGTCCGTTGACGTCGCCGAGGGCGATCTGCTGGCGGGTGAAGTGGCGTTGGGACGCCTTCATGATGACGGCCATGAGGATGAGTCCGACGAGGCTGGATCCGATGGCGCTGAGGGCCATGATCCAGTTGTTGCGGAACATCATGACGAGCGCGCCGACGAACAGCGTGGCGGAGGTGATGAGGGAGCCGAGCGATTGGCCGAGCGTCTGTCCGATGGCGTCCACGTCGTTGGTGATGCGGCTGAGCACGTCGCCGTAGCTGACGTTGTCGAAGTAGCGCAGCGGGAGTTTGTTGATTTTGACGCTGATGGATTCGCGCAGCCGCTGCGCGGTGCGTTGGGTGACGTTCGCCATGAGCCAGCTCTGCAGGTAGCCGAGCAGCGCGTAGGCGGCGTAGAGCGCGACGAGCGTCCAGGCGATGCGTGAGACGGCGTCCATGTCGATGGCGCCGAGCACGGGCCGTCCGTTGACGAGCGCGGGCAGGCCTTTGGTGATTTCGTTGGTCATGTCCTTGAGCCGGTCGGGGCCGATGATCTGGCATACGGTGCCGGCCGCGCCGAGGATGAGCGCGATGATGATGACGGGCAGGGACCGCCGGCAGTAGCGGACGAGTTTGCCCATGACCTCGCTGAAGTTCTGCGGCCGTTCCGCGGGACCGCTTCCGCCGGGCCCGTGGCCCATGTCTCCTCGTGGCATGAGGTGTTCCTTTCCTGAAAAAATGCGTTGCGTTCGATGGCGGCGGCGCCGGTTTGCGCCGCACGCCGGCTATGCGGTGAGTTCGGATTCGCTGAGCTGGGAGCGTGCGATCTGCCGGTAGACCTCGCAGGTTTCGAGCAGTTCGCGGTGCGTGCCTTGGCCGGCTACCCTGCCTTCGTCGAGGACGACGATGTGGTCGGCGTTCATGATGGTGCCGATGCGTTGGGCGACGATGAGTTTGGTGGCGTCCGCCGCGTGTTCGGCGAGCGCGTCGCGTACGGCGCGGTCGGTGCGGAAGTCGAGCGCGCTGAAGGAGTCGTCGAAGATGAGGATTTCGGGGTCGCGATGGACGGCGCGTGCGATGGAGATGCGCTGCTTCTGTCCGCCGGAGACGTTGGCGCCGCCTTGGGCGACGGGCGCGTCGTAGCCGCCGTCCATACGGTCGATGAATTCCGCTGCCTGCGCGACGTCGGCCGCGGCGGCGATGCGTCGGGCGCGCGCCGTGGCGTCGGACGTTCCGACGGCCGCGCCATCGGACGCACGACCCGTCGCACCATCGGACGGACCGCCGTCGGATTCGCATTCCGTCGCGCCGTAGGCGATGTTGCCGGCGATGGTGCCTTTGAACAGGACGGAACGCTGGGGCACGTATCCGATGCGCGAGCGCAGGTCCTTGAGCGTGTAGTCGCGCACGTCACGGCCGTCGACGAGGACCTGGCCCTCGGTGGCGTCGTACAGTCGGGGCACGAGGTTGATGAGGGTGGTCTTGCCCGAGCCGGTCGAGCCGATGAACGCGACGGTCTGGCCGCGGCGCGCGGTGAAGCTCACATGCGAGAGCATCGGCTCGTGCGAGTCGGGGTAGGTGAAGCTCACGTCGCGGAATTCGACTTCGCCGGTGACGCTGTCGTGTCCGTGGGGTTGGGCGGCATCGGCGCCCGCGCCGTCGACGACGCTCGGCTCGGTGTCCAGGACTTCAAGGACGCGCTGGGCGGAGACGTCGGCGCGAGGCCAGAGCACGAACACCATGCTCATGAGCAGGAAGCTCATGATGACCTGCACGGAGTAGCTGGAGAAGACCACCATGTCGGAGAACACGGAAAGCTTGTCCGTGGCTTCGGCGGCGTCGATGAGGTAGGCGCCGATCCAGTAGACGGCGAGCATGAGGCCGTTCATGACGGTGTTCATGAGGGGCATCATGACGGCTGTGGCACGGCTGGTGAACAGCTGCGTGTCGGTCAGGTCGGTGTTGGCCTGGGTGAATTTGGCCTCCTGATAGTCCTCGGCGTTGTAGGCGCGCACCACGCGCAGGCCGGTGAGGTTCTCGCGCGCCACGAGGTTGATGTTGTCGGTGAGGCGCTGCATGGCCTTGAACCGCGGCATGACGAGGATCATGAGGATGACGATGGCGGCGAGCAGCACGGCCACCGCGATGCCGGTGGCAAGGGTCCATTCGAATCCTTCGCCGGCGATCTTGCCAATGGCCCAGACGGCCATGATGGGCGATTTGACGATGAGCTGGAGGCCCATGGTGATGAACATCTGGATTTGGGTGATGTCGTTGGTGGAGCGGGTGATGAGGCTTGCCGTGGAGAAGCGGTTCATCTCGGCCGGTCCGAACGATTCGACCTTGCCGAATTCCAGCGAGCGCAGTCGTTGGCCGAAGGATGCGGACACGCGTGCGGCGATGTATCCGGTGATGACGGCGCAGACGGCGGAGCCGAGGGAGACGAGCAGCATTTTGCCGCCGGCGATCCAGATGTCGTGCATCTCACTGCCGGGGGTTTCGACGAGCGTGGTGATGTCGGACATGTAGTCGGGCAGTTCGAGGTCGAACCAGACCTGTCCGACGATGGTCGCCAGCGCGATGAGCATCTGACCGATCTCCGCTTTGGAGAGGTATTTCATGATGCGAAGCATGGATGGTGTTCCTTCGTGTGGTGTGCGTCCCGTTCCCCCGGAGCGGCCGGCCCCGTCATGTCGGTCCTTCGTCTTTCCGCCGGCATGGCCGGCGTGGCGGGGGCGGCGTGGGCGGACCATGGGCCGTGGGTTGCGGCCGGGTCTTACGGCCGCGGCCGAATGGTTCGGAACATATCGGGATGCGTTGTCCCATCCCGACCGATTTACCTTACAGTGTTAAATTACTTACACCGTAAGATACTATCTCGCAACCTGAGCGTTCTCTGAAAGACCACCGACGATTCCCCACCTCCATCATCACGGCCCGTCCCAGACCGACGACGCAATCCCCCATAGGCGGACGTATGCCCCCCGCCGACACGCGCGCGACGAGGCGCGATAAGACACGGCGGCATGAGCGAACGCCGCGGCGGAGCCCATCCCATCCGGCAACGCCCCAATCCGCATCGGCGCACGAGGAGGCGCTCTAATCCCGCCTCGCCGCTTCACGCTCGGCGAACGCGGCTGCGACCTGCTCCGGGGCGGGACGCGGTTCGCCGGGCTTGCAGATGGACATGTAGGTCATGAATTCACCGACGAGTCCCACGAATTCGCGGGTGCGCCGCTCCCCCATCTGCGAGAAGATCCATTCGACGGCGGCACGCCCCTCCTCCATATCCTTACGCCCGCGTTCGCGCCCGGCTTCGGTCAGGCTCACACGCACCACGCGGCGGTCGTCCGGATCGGCGCGACGGGCGACGAGCCCCTTCTTCTCCATGGCGGACAGCAGGGTGGAGGCACGGCCGGAGGTGGCGTGCAGCGCGCCGGCCAGCTGGGACGGCGTCATGGTGTCGTGCAGCATCAGCTGGCAGATGACGAACATCTCGCCGTGCGCCCCACGGACGAACTCGCGCTGCATCAAGGACCTACGCCCCCACACCGTGCTCCACAGCTCCTCGACCGCTTCCTCTTCGAATCCCATCGCACCGTCCGTTCCGTCAGTTTCGCCCACATGCGGGCACCACGGTCCATCCTATCCCAAACATCACTCCAGCCCACGTCATTTTCCCCAAAAATCCCTCACACCGTAAAGTTTTTTGCTTCACTCGCCCCCGCTTCGGCGTTGGACATCGCCGACACCGGCTGCATCCATATGGCCGGCGGACCTCCGGCATGCCGAACGCGAAGACGTGCACAAGACACGCAAGGTCATACCGACGCATCCGGCCGGCTCCGCAGTAATGCGCCGGATCCCATACCGGCCATCCTGCTCGGCATGCTGGGAGTGGACATCCGCTATCAGACGCTGCACATCGGCGGACAGCTTCTGCGAGACGCCGTGCTGCGCGCGCAAAACGCGGCTGAGATTCTGGGCGTCCGCGCCATAGTGGTGGACCCCGCGGATGAGACCGCGGTCGGATTCTACGAACGCTACGGATTCCGCCACATCAAGGATGCCAAGAAGATGTTCCTCCCGCTATGAGGACATGGGCATCCATGCGTCCGCACCACGGCGATTCGCCCCTTACGGCTCAAACCTGAGCGGGCCGAATCGCCGAGGTGCGGACATGAATTCTCAGGTCCCGCGGACATCATGCGATTTCATGATGTCCGCGGGACCTTCTGGATGATGGTCGGATAAAGACGGATCTTCATCCGGCCGTCCGTCAGCGACGGCGGCGCAGACGGTCGATGGCGAGACCGGCGCCGGCCGCGACGGCGGCGAACGCGCCCAGTCCGATGACCGCGGCGCCGGTGGCGCTCAGCTTGCCCTTGCCGTTGCCCTTGCCCGGCTTGGCGGCGGGCTTGCTCTGGCCGTCGCCCTTGCCGTCGTCACCGGGCTTGGTCTCCTCCCCCCGGCTTGCCGTCCTCACCAGGCTCCGACGGATCGGGCGTCGGATCGGGATCCGGAGTCGGGTCCGGATCAGGATCGGGCGTCGGATCCGGGTCCGGGGTCGGATCGGGATCCGGATCCGTGGCTTCGGCGGCGGTGGCGCTGATCCAGCTGAGGACGGGGCCGGTGCCTTGGGTGGAGCTGAGGGTGATGGTCACGGTCTTGGCTTCGCCTTCGGGGATGGTGACGTCTCCGCTGACGATGGTGCGTCCGCTGTTGACGGAGGCTTGACCGAGTTCCTGTTCCTCGTCCAGGCCATCGTAGCGGTAGGTGACGGTGGTGGGGCGGGTTTGGCTCCACCAGTCGTGCATGCCCACGGAGACGGTGTGCATGCCGGGGGTGAGGGTGAGCTTGTAGCTCAGCGTGTCCTTGGTGCCGTTCGCGCCTGCGTAGAGGCCGGATTCGTACGGGTCGGCGTCGCCGGAGGACTTGTCGCCGTAGTTGTCGGAGGCGTTGCCCCAGCCGTCGGTTTCGTTGTAGGTCTGGTCGGCCTTCGCGTTCCTCAGTCCGCCTTCGGTGAGGGCCGCGGCCGCCTGGTAGGTGGCGGACGCGTCGCCGCCGTTCACGTCGATGAAATAGTCGAGGTGCTTTTCGACGCGTTGGACGGTGGCGGTGGCGGGCAGGGTGGTGCCGTCCACGACGCCCTGCACGGTGGCGGGCGCGTAGGCTTTGGCTTTGGCGAGGGTGGCGGCGTCGGTCTTCCAGGTCACCTTGCGCCGTTCGGTTGTGCCTGCGGCGGTGGTCACGTCGACCTGCTCGGGCAGGTCGGGCTCGGTGCCGTCAAGGTAGGCGACGGTGCCTTCGACGGGGGCGACGGAGGCGATGTCGCCGGGTTCGGCGCGCGAGACGCTGATCCAGCTGAGGACGGGGTCGAGCGAGGTGCCGGCGTTGGAGGCCACGAAGCTGATGGATGCGGCTTCTTCGAGGGTGAAGGTGATGGGGGACGTGGACTGCTGGCCGTTCTTGAGGTTCACCGTGGCGCTGCCGAGTTCGACGTCTCCGTTGTTGACGGCGAACCGGACGGTGCGGTCGGCCCACTGCGCCCACCAGTCCTTGCATCCGGCCTGCACGGTGTAGACGCCGGGTTCGAGGTCGGCCTGGTAGGTGATGGCCTTGCCGTTGTTGGCATACAGGCCGGTCTCGTACACGTCGTTGCTGTCGGTGCCGTAGATTTGGGCGTCGCCGTCGGCGCCGAGCGTGCTGACCAGTCCCCAGCCGCTTGCGGCGTCATAGGCTTGGTCGCTGTGCCGCTGGCGGGAGGCGATGCCTTCGGAGGCGGCGCGCAGCGCGGTGAAGTGGTCGGACTCGTGCTTGGGGTCGGAGCCGGCGTCGATGTACAGGTACGTGTTCTTCGGGTAGATGGTTGCGGTGGCGGCGACCTGCACGTTGTTGAGTTCGGTCAGGCGGCCGGTGATGGTGACGTCGCCGGAGGGCTGGTCGTCGCCGAAGTACGTGTCCCAGACGACGGGCGTGGTGAGCGTGCCGGTTTCGCCGCCGCGTTGGATCTCCAGCTTGTTCGGCAGCTTCTTGAGCAGTTCGCTCACGGAGCCGGCGGTGGAGGGCAGTTCGGTGACGATGTCGACGGCCTCGTACTGGTCGAGCTCGTCGAGGGTCCAGTCGGCGGCGGGCAGTACGCGCAGTTCGCCGTTGATGAGCTGCATGGGGGTCATCACGTAGCGCGACTGGCTGATGTCGTTGCCGGTGTCGGGGTTGAACCAACGGTCGCCCCAGTAGATGAACAGGCCTTTTTCGGCGTCCACGGGGATGATGGAGCTGGACTGCGTGTAGAACGAGTTGGTGTGGCTCTGCTCATAGCCGTCGCCGTCCACGAACGGGGTGCCGACCTCATGGTAGGGGCCCATGATGTTGTCGCCTTCGCTCTTGGTGTATTCGTTCTCGTTGGGCGCCCATCCGGTGGTGTGCGAGTAGATGAAGTAGTAGTGGCCGTCCCATTTGACCGGGGCGGGCGACTCCTTCGAGTTGGTGGCGATGATGTTGTACGTGTCGCCGTCCTTGACGCTCGTACCCTGCCGCTGTTCGGCGACGGGCACGACGAGCTTGGTGTAGGTCTGGTCGAGCAGGGAGATGGTCAGGTCGCGGTTCTCGTTGCTCGCGTAGATGAGGTACGCGTCGTCCGCGCCGTCGCCGTTCTCATCCTTGCCTTCGTCCACGTACAGGTTCATGTCGCGGGCCATGCCGGGGTTGGACGTGTTGGAGCCGGGGCTCATGCGGAACGAGCCGAGGTATTTGTACGGGCCGGCCGGGTCGCCGGTGACGCTCACGGCCACGCCCGCCTTGGCCTTGGAATAGGTGGCGGTGTCCTCGTTGCCGTATTGGGGTCCGTCGGCGTGGAACCAGATGACCCAGCGTCCGGTGTGCTCGTTGTACGCCATCTTGGGGCGTTCGAACACGCAGCTGGTCTTGGTGTCGTCGGAGCCGTCGCCGTAGAGCGCCTTCAGGTCCCACAGGAGCTTGTCGAGGGCCTCCTGCGGGCTGGAGATGTTGTAGTTGGAGGCGTCGTGCGCGAAGGTGGAGAAGTCCTCGCCGTAGATGTTGGTGTAGTCGGGGTCCTGGGCGATGTTGTCCACGTTGTAGTACTTCCGGTACACCTCGTCGCCGCCGGCGAGCTTGTCCTTGAGGTCGGCGTCGCCAAGATAGGTCTGGAAGCCGAGGCCCTTGTCCGTCCAGTTGAGCAGGTCGTCGGAGTAGTAGATGCGCACGCCGTGGGCCACGAGGCGGTCGGTTTTGTCCTCGCCGCACCAGATGTACACGTAGCCGTCGCCGTCGGCGTCGAGCGCGCGGTCCGCTTCGGCGAGCGTCGAGGTCTTGGCTTTGACGATGCCGGCGCCGTGCGCTTGGATGAGGTCGCCCTTGTCGTCGAAGATGCGGGCGCCGTTGGTGCCGCTGATGCCGGTGTAGTGGTAGATGAAGCGCACGCCGTCGAAGGCGGATCGCAACGCGTCCGCCGCGTCGCTCACCTGGTCGGCGTCGGCCTGATCGTCGGCGGCGACGGCTTGGGCGGCTTCGCGGGCCGCATGCAGCTTGTCCAAATCGTCCGCGTTGGCCTTCCACGAATCGTAGGGAGCGGTGCCGGAGTCGTCGGCGCGGTAGCCGGAGGCGAGCGGCTTGAGGTCGTCATCCCTGGTGGCGTCGATGAGCGCGTTCAGCGCGCTCTTGTCCGCGACGGCGGTCGGCGTGGTCTCGTCCGAAGAGGCCTGCAGCCGTTCGTCGGTGTCGGCGGAGTCGTTCAGCGCGTCTTCGACGGCGCTCGTGCCGTCCGATGCGTCGGCGTCCGTAGTATCGTTCGCCGCGTCGGCGGTCGTATCGCCGACGAGCTGGGCGATGGCGGCCTGGTCTTCGGCCGCGGGCGCGGTCTCGTCGGCCATGGCGACGCCCGGCGCGATGGCGGCGCACAACAGCATTGATGCCGTCAGCGCGCCTATCGTTCGTGTGGTGGGTTTCCTCAATTGAACCTCCATGACGTTCCCGAAGGGGGACGACGCCGCGCGACGTCGATGTGCGCCGCACCGTCCCCCGTCGGACCTTCTTCTTGTTTCTTTCGTCGCACGGCCTTGCGGGCCGCGACGTATCGGGGCGCGCCGCCTTCGATGGCGCGCCGGAGCGGCCGGACCGTCCGACGGGACCGGTCCGGACCGCGGGAATCAGCCGCGACGCTTGCGGGTGATGAGCATCACGCCGGCGGCGGCAATCAGCAGGGCCACGACGCCCGCCACTGCGGACACGTCGGCGCCGGTCGCGCCCAGCGTGCCCTTGCCGGGCTTGGCGGCGGGCTTGGACGGCTTGTCTCCGGACGAACCGTCGGACGATTCATCGCCTTCGCCGGGCTTCGGCTTGTCCTGCTCGTCCGGTCCGGGCTTGACCTCGTCGGCCTTGACCGTGACCTTGAACTCGGCGGACCTGCCGCGGTAGGAGACGCGGACGGTCTTCTCCCCCGCCACGGCGGAGTCGAAGCCCTCCACGGACAGCTGCGCGTCGTCGAGCGCGATCTCACGCTCCTGCATCGTGCCGTCGGCGCGCCGGTACGTGGCCGTGACCTTCATGCCGGTCGTGTCCAGCTTGTCGCCGATCCGGTATTCGGTCTTGGCCGGGGCCGTGACCTTGAGCGCCTCGTATGCGGCCGCGTCGAACGTGACCGTGTATTCGCGCGTCTCGGAACCGTCGGCGGAGGTCACGCGGATCGTGGCCTCGCCGCCCAACGCGCCGTCCTTGACGGCCGTGCCGGTCACCTTGACCGTGGCGTCCTCGTCGGAGGCGTACGCGTGGAGCGTCGGATTCGCTTCGGCGTCGAGCGGCAGCCCGACCGTGTAGTCGGTCTTGTCCGCGTCGAAGCCTTCGACGGTCACGCCGCCCACACGCAGGTCGCCGAGCGTCGCGTCCGAGGCGGCGGCAGCGGTCTGGTCCGCCTCGTAGATGCGCACTTCGGAGATCTTCGCGTAGTAGTTCGCGTCGTCACGGTAGGTGAGCTTGAGGCGCACGCCGCGCGTGGCCGGCAGCGCGGAGAGGTCCGCGCGGGTCACGTCGCCGCGGTTGATGTTCGCGCCGGTCTGGGCGGACACGCCGGAATCGACCCACGCGCCGGACGCATCGAGGTACTGCACGTCGAAACGCTTCGGCGTGGCCTCGCCGAACGACACGAAGTCGAGCGAGCTGAGGCGGCGGGCGGCGTCGAACGTGTAGCTCACCCACGGATCCTTGTCGTCCGCGGAGGGTTCGTCCTTCCAGTTGGACCACGCCTTGCCGTCGGTCTTGCCGTCGCACGTGTTCGCCACGACGTTCGAGCCTTCGGTGGAGGACGCCTGCGCGTTCGCGCAGAACGTCATGGCCAGGTTCTCGCCGTCCTTCACGGACGCCTCGGTCACGTACACGCTCAGACGGGCCTTGATCTCGCCGTCCGCGCCGTCGCCGGCCGCGCCGTCGACCACGACCTTGCCGGTCTTGGCGAAGTCCGCGTCGGACAGGCCGGACCAATCCCATGTCACGGCGGAGCCGAACGCGACGGAATCGCCCACATGCACGTCCACCGTCGTCGGGGCCAAGGCCTGCACGTCGGCCAGCGACGCGCCCTCGCCCACGGTCATGGACGCCGGGTCGGACACGGTGAACGCGCCCACGACCACCGTCGCGAACACTTCGACGGCGTTGCCGTACACGTCCTTCGCGGTGCCCTTGACCTCGTAGGTTCCCGCGGTCTTCACCTGCTCGGCGAGCGCGGCGTCATCCCACGTCACCGCGGCCTCGGAGCCTTCGCCCCACGCGTAGTAGGGGGTGACGGTCTCGGGCAGGGTCGGCATCTCCCCCACGGCGGTCTGCACGTTCACGTCCTTGACGCCGGTCGGCTTGGTGGAGCGCATCGTCCACGTCTGGTTCGCGCCCGCGTTGGAGTTCCACAGGCCCACCTTGGTGCCCACGGCGCTGGACTGGCCGTTCACGTCGAGCGACTGCTTCGCGGCGGCGTTGACGAGCTGCCACTGTTCGCCGTCCTCGGTGTTCACGATCCAGCGGGCGGACGCGTCGGCCTTCGCCTCGTCCAAGGACATGTCCTTGAGGACGTTCGTGCCGTTCTGCGCGACGAGGACCTTGCCGTTGCCGTTGCGCATCACGTACACGGGCAGGGTGGGACGTTCCGTGCCGGACATGTCCACCTTGGTGAAGGACCACGTCTGGGCGGCGACGGTCTCCTCGTCCGCGCCTGCGGAGGCCTGGGCGGCCAGGGACAGCGCCGAATCGTCCGAGGCGACGGCGGCGAGCGCCTTGCCGGACTGCTTGCCGATGAGCTGGTAGGAGGCGTCTTCGGTGACGGCGGCCGCGTCGTCGGCGGCGCCGGTCACGCCGGTCAGCTGGATGGAGGCGATGGAGCGGGCCGGGATGGTGACGGTCGCGGTCTTGGCTTCCTTGTCGATGACGACGGAGGCGGCGTCCTGTTCGACGTTGCTGTACCGGTTCATGTAGTCGAGCGTGGCGGCGTAGGTGTCGTCCTGCGCTTCGGGCGCGGTGGTCAGGTAGAGCGTGCCGGCCGCGTCGTCGGCGATGTCGCCGTACTTGGACAGGTCGATGACGAGCGTCTGGTCAGAGGAGCCGCTGTTGCGGTGGATGACGGTCTGGGTGAGGCCGTCGGCGCTGGTGGCGGTCATGTTGTCGGCGGTGGCGTTGTTGGCGATGATGGCGTCGCCTTCGTGGATGAATTTCGTGTAGGCGCGCACGGCGTTGTATTTGGAGTTCGCGACCACGGAGCAGGCTTTGATGCCTTCGGTGGAGCCGTTGTTGTTGTCCACGGCGCGTTCGGAGTAGAGCTTGCCGTCCTTGCCGGCGACGGTGCAGTCGAAGTCGATGAGCACGGTGCCCCAGTTGGTGTTCTCGCCGGCCGGGTTGGCGGTGTTGCCGTTGATGTCCTCGGTGCCGGTGGACATGTTGTACAGGTCTTCGACCACCTGCCAGAAGTTGAAGTCCTTGGACTGCAGCGCGTACACGTCGGAGTTGATCTTGCCGGCCATGCCGAGGCCGTTGTCGAAGCCGTAGGGGTTGAAGCCGTCATTCTCCGGCAGCCAGGAGCCGTCCACTTCGCTTTGGCTGATCTTCTTGGAGTCGCCTTGGGCGATGTCGCGGGCCACGCGCTGGTTGTTGGTGCCGTAGGAGTGGGTGTTGTACTGGCCGATGGCGTCGCGCACTTCCTGCGAGTACTTGTTGTACGACTCGACGAACTGGCCGGAGTCGGTCGCGTCCGTGGCGGTGATGTCCACGGTGTCGTCGAGGCCGAGGCTTTGGAGGGCCTGCTGGAGGGCGAGCACGGTCTTCTGCGCGGTGGCGGAGTCGACGTGCATGCCTTCCTGCGGTTTCTTCACCGCGGTGCTGTACGGGGTGACGGACTTGTCCTTGGCGTCGTTTTCGTAGTAGCGGGTCCAGTAGCGGTTGATGAGTTCCGTGTTGGACGCGTCGTAGGAGGCGTCCGCCTTGAAGGACGGGGTGCCCCAGTAGTTGGTTTCGGATTCGTTGAACGGTTCGACGGTGTCCACGCTCACCTTGTTGCCGTTCTCCGCCTGCAGGGTGTTGAGGTGGGCCACGACCTTGGCGAGGTATTGGGCGAATTTCTCGGAGTCCTTGAGGTTGTTGTTTCCGGACTCGTAGCCGCCGGTCGCGTAGCCGCTTTCGGTCATGAACCAGGGCGCGGAGTTGGCGAACGCCTCCACGTGCGTGATGTCGCCGTCCTTCGCGGCGCGGGTGAGCCACCATTCCTGGGCTTTGACGGCCTTCGCGTTGGCGTCGTCGCCGTTGCCTTCGCCCCACACGTAGGAGGAGTCGGAGGACGCGTCGAAGGCCTTGTTCAACGCCTCCTTGTCCTTTTGGGTGGTGGTCGCGCCGTCGTACAGGTTCTTGGAGCCGTCGGCGTCCTCCGCCCAATAGCCGGGCACGTTCGCGCCCTGGCGCATGAACGGGTAGCCGTACGCCACGTCGGAGGCGTTGCCGCCGCCCACGTTGTAGCGCGCCATGTTCAGGTCCAGGCCGTTTTCGCCGAAGATGGACTGGTAGAACTCCTCACGCAGCGCCTTGCCGTATTCCAGGGCCTTCGCGTCCGCTTCGGCGTCGCCGCTCGAACGGGTGATGGAGCCTTCCTCGCCGTAGTTTCCCGTGGCGTTCGCCAGCCAGGCGAGCGAGGTGCCCCAACCCTCGAACGGGCCGTTGGCGTACCACGGGTTGGGTGTGACCGTGGTGACGTTGCCGCCGGCGGCCCAGGCCGTGCCGGTCGAGACGAACGCGCCGCCCGTCACCAACATGGCGGCGGCGGCCGTCGCGGCGAGAGATCTCCTCAATGCTCTCATGCCATTCCTTTCATCCTGCGATGGATGGTTTCCTCAATGTGTGCACGCCCT
>Cebus_capucinus_imitator_PRJNA485217_SSR091__coassemble_2388_pt1 | contig 15311 bp, 15 predicted proteins | sample Cebus_capucinus_imitator_PRJNA485217_SSR091__metabat2_high_PE_002 | metagenome-assembled genome bin Cebus_capucinus_imitator_PRJNA485217_SSR091 | reverse complement strand
GATTCCACCGCCTTCGGAGCGTGCGAGGTCCGCTCCCGCGCCGAAACGGTCGGGGGAACGCCGTCCGTGGGAACGCCGTCCGTGGGAACGCCATGCCGTGCCGCTCATATCCACCTCCCCGCGAAGTCGGTCCAACGCGGCGAGACGGCGAGCGAACCGTCCGGACGCCACTCGGCCAACGTCCTGCCGTGCAGTGCACGCTCATCGCCCTCCAGCACGCCGATCTGCGCGACGCGTCTCCCGCTTCGTCCGCGCTCCACATGCAGCACCGCGTCGAACGCTCCGGCGGCGAGCATCGACATGGCTTGGGGCGAGAGTTCCGCGAGCAGCCCCAGCGTGATGAGTCTGGACGGCACACGCCCCACCCCGTCCGCATGCAGCGTGGTCATGCCTCCGCGGTGGCCTGAATTGTAGGCGCGCAGCAGGTCCGCGATTTCCTCGCCGCGGCATTCGCCCAACACCACGCGATCCGGTCTCATGCGCAGCGTGGCCTTGACCAGATCGGTCAGTTCCACGGCGCCCGCGCCCTCCACGTTGGATTCCCGGACCACCAGCGAGACATGGTTTGCGGTGGGGAGCGCGCCGAGCTCCCGCACCTCCTCCACGGTCACGATGCGGTCCAAGGGATCGCATTCGCCCAGCAGCGCCTTGAGCAGCGTGGTCTTGCCCGCGCCCGTGCCTCCGGTGATGAGCAGCGTGGCCCGCCGCTCCGCCAAGCCCTGCAGGACGGGCATCCAGGCCGCGGGGAACATGCCGCGTCGGTACAGATCGGTGAGCGTGACGCAACCGCGGTCCGGGAACCGGATGGACAACGAGGCACCCCGCGGCACCAGCGGCGCGATGACCGCATGGACGCGTATGCCGGTCTCGTCCGAAGCGTCCGCGATGGGTCGGGCGTCGTCGAGTCGGCGTCCCAGCTGCGCGCATAGCTGCACCGCGTATTCACGCACCACCTGCGGGGATCGGAACGGAATGTCCGGCGTTTCCTCGCGCATGCCGTGGCCGCGGTCCACCCATACGCGCCCCTCGCAGGTCACGGCCACGTCGGTCACCGTCGCATCCGCGGCTATGGATGCCAACGGCCCGAACTCCAAACGCGAATCGACTGTATCGTGCATGCCGCGCGTGTCTTGCACGGGTCGATCGAACGCCGGCGGACGGTTTCCTGGGGGAGGGGCGAAGCGACGCATCTCACGCCTCCCTCCAGTCGGACGGTCCGGGCCGTCCGCCATCGGACGGCAGCGCATGCGCCGAGCGTTCCACGCGTCCGGCGAGCGTGTCCACGACCTTCCGATTGCGTTTGGGCACCTCACGTACGCCCAGTCCGTCCAACATGTCCGCAGCCAGGAAGGGCGTCCAGCGCACCGGACCCAACACGTCGTCCCCGAGGTAGGCGATGGCTTCGGCCAGAGCCAGCGGCGAGGAGGAGCCGCGTCCGCCTTTGGCGCGAGGATCCACGCCCACCAGCAGCGGCGGGCAGGCGGAAAGAGAAGCGGACGGAGCGCGCTTTTCGGTGGATTCCTCCCGCAGCATCTCCAATCGCGCCAGATGCGCTTTGACACGGGCCATGCCCAGCACGGACAGTTCCACCGCCACCACCTGCGGTGCCCATGCCAGTTCCGGAAGTCGCTCCCACGCCTCGCCGCGTCCCGCATCCGCCAATACGACGGCGTTGGCGTCGCATAGGGCGTGCAGCGCGGCCCTCATCTCCCACCATTGCGGCGCATCCCCGTTCCAAGGCGTGTGGGCGAGCACGGGAATCCCGTCCCAGCAGGGCAGCTCACGGTTCAGTGCAGGCCCGTCGATGCGTCCCAGCGGAGCGTCGAGTCCCTGCATCGTCAAGCCGCTTTCGCCTTCGATGCCGAGCAGCACGTTGAGTCCGCCGCCGGTCAGGTCGGCGTCGAACAGGGCGCATTCCACGCTCCGGCCATGCAGGGAGAGCGCGGTGAGCGCCATGAGCGTGCTGGTGCCGATGCCTCCGATGGGAGAGGAGAAGACCGCCAGATTACCGCGGTCGATGGTGGCGGTACGGGAGCGTTCGGTCTCGTCGGGGAGGCGCCTCGGCTGGGGGAGGGCGTCCGCCATGGCGCGGTCGTGGGCTCGTGCGCCGCATGAGCCGTGGTCGGGGCGGCCCGGAAGTCGTGGCGTGGCCGGGTTTCGCGACGGCGGGGCGCTGGAGGGCGAATAGTAGCGTGCCGGCGTCTTGCGCGGCAATGGAACCGCGGGGATGACGGCGGCGCGGGAAGGTCCCGGTCCGATGGTGGGATCGATGATGGTGGTGAGAGGGTGCGTTGCGATGTCCATAAGCCGATTGAACCGGTGCGGGACATGCCTGCGCAATCCGAATCGGGGTATGTGTACGAATGCCCAAGTTATCCACAATGACGCGCGGTATATCCACAGTTCGACGTCTCACGAAGAAGGGCCCGACGGAGCGGGCCCTTTCGGCAAGTGCAATCGGAGAGCAGAATCTCAACACAACATCATCGTTGCAACGGTAAGTCTTTCCAATGCCCGTTCAACGTATCGGTCCGCATGACCATTACACTCTGTGGGGCTCTGCTCTGTTCGGTTGTCCTTGCACTTCACAATATAGACCGCATGGGTCGCCCCATGCAAGCCGCGGAGGCCTTCCGTTCGTTTCTTTGCCGATTTGGTCCTTCATGGACGATTCCAAGCGTCCGATGCCCGATTATGTGCGATTCAAACCGGTTCGATTCGTCATTTTGGCGTCGTCCGTCACCGAACGGCGTGTCATCCGACTGTCGCATTCCCCGATATTCCCCTTTACTTACGCTCGTTATAGGCAAGTAGGGTGGGTTCGTCCACAGGTGTCGAAAAAAACATGTGCGCGCCGAACGGTCTGCCACAGTAGAAGGCATCCCCGATCGGACGGTCGGGAGACCGGGAACGTCCCCAGCCGGTTCCGGTCTCCCGCTCCCGTCGGCCTTCAGTCAGGAAAGGTCGTCGCATCCACCACCCGCAACGTTGTCGCCCATCAGCAGCCGTCACGTTCCAGCCGGGGCGTCCACCGCACCCGCAACCTCTCGGCCCCTCAAGCCCCGCCAGTCATATCCGCACTCTCCCGCCACGGAACGTTCCGCCGTCACCGTCGCACCTCCACTCCCCGTTACGGTACCGCCCCGGCCGCTTCCCCTCACCCCTCGAATCACACCACAGAAAGGCACGCCAACCATGAACACCACCATCACCATGACCGGAAGCAATCCCCCGCTTCCCAGGAACGGGCCAATCGCCCGGATGCGCCGGACGGCCGAACGCGTCCAAGGCGCATGGTGCGTCCTGGACGCACGAATGCGCACGCTTTCCGAACAGCCTGAAGAAGGCGCCGCCACCGCCGAATACGCGGTCGTACTCGTCGCGGCCACAGGCTTCGCCGCCCTTCTGGTCACCATAATGAAATCCGAAACCGTCCGCAAACTCCTGCTGGACATCGTCAAACAGGCCCTGAGCGTAGGAGGCTGACATGAACGTGCGAGAACCGCAGACCCGAGCACGGCGTCCGCCCATCGCGGACGAAGGCGCCGCCACCGCGGAATTCGCCACCGTACTGCCGGCGGTGATGGCCATGGCATTGCTGCTGCTGTTCCTGGCACGGGCGGTGACGGTGTCCATCACCTGCCAGGATGCCGCCTCGGCCGCGGCGCGAGTGGCGGTGGCCGCTGGGAACGACGGCGATCCGCGAATCGCCGCAACGGCCGTGGCGGCCGGCGGCTCCAGCGTCTCCATCAACGCGGACGGCGAAACCATCACCGTGACGGTGGAATGCCCGGTGGTGCCCGACCCGATGGGCGTGCTGCCCACGAAAGTGCGGGCGCGGGCGGTGGGAGTGATTCCATGAATCGGCAGGGACCGCAGGCCACGGTCGGCGAGGGCGAAGAAGCGGTTCCGCTTCCCGCTTCCGGGAACGCCGGCGGCCATGGAATGCCGGAGCCTCTGCCGAAAGCCCGATACGCGCGGCGGACTTCGGACGAGGGCACGGGCACGATGGCGGGAGTGGCGCTCATCGTCTGCGCGGCGGTGCTGCTCTCCATCATCGCTACGGCGGGACGACTGCTGGTCTGCCGGGCCGAAGCGGGCGGCGCGGCGGACATGGCGGCGCTCTCCGCCGCCACCGCGCTGCTTGACGGCGCCGACCCCTGTCAGGCGGCGTCCCGAGTGGCTTCGGGATACGAGATGCGGCTGCTTTCCTGCGTCATCCTCGGTGAGAGCGGCGAGGACGTCGCCGTCCGGATCGCCGTGGACACGCAGGTTCCGCTCTGGCCTGAAATCGCCGCACAGGCCAGAGCGGGACCCGTTCCATGCGATTAGCCGCGAGATGAACGGCCGTTCCGTTTCACGGCGACACCGGTTATGGTGTGGGTATGAGCGAGAGCAGGAAACACACGGTCGCCATGATCGGCAACCCCGTATCCGGAAAAGGACGAGGCGCCAAGCATGGGATGCAGGTCCGCGAAGCGCTGAACCGCGGAGGCGAACGGTACGGCTTCGACGTCATCGACCTGACCGGTGACGGCTTCGAAGGCTCCCTGGCCAACGCGCGCGGACGCATGGACGACTACGACGAACTCGTGGTGGTGGGCGGCGACGGCATGATCGCACTCGGCGCGAACGCAGTCGGGGCCAGAGGCAAACCATTGGGCATCGTGCCGGTCGGCTCCGGCAACGACTTCGCCCGAGGGCTTGGTCTGCCGGTCAACCGCATCCCCACAGCCGTCGAGGGCATCGTGGGCGCCATCGTCCGAGGCAGCCATGCGGACGTGGACATGGGACGCGTGCGCTCGCTGCCGCCGGCCTCCTTGCAGGGCGTCGTCGAAGCGTCCACCGCGTACGGCACCGACGCCATCGACCGGTTCTATGGCGGCATGCTCAACTGTGGACTGGACGCCAGCATCAACGACCGCGCGAACCACTCCAGGCTCCCGGGAGGATCGCTGCGCTACTTCATGGCGGTCCTCGCGGAAGTGACGCATCTGAAACGCTACGGCTACCATGTCAAAGCCACCTTGACGGACGGCAGCGTGGAGGAACGCGACATCATCTCCCCGATGCTCACCGTGGCCAACTCCAGGCACATCGGCGGAGGCCTGGAAGTGTCCCCGTACTCACGGTTCGCGGACGGCCTGTTGGACATGGTGTGGATCGACCACATGCCCACGCCTATGGAGATCGCCGACGCCATCTCCAAGGGCTACAACGGGCGGCTGTTGGCCTCCCACGTCTTCGGATGGAAACGGGTGCGCGACGTCGAGATCACACGCGCCGTGGAAGGCGAGGACGCGCCCGTGCTCATGGCGGACGGCGAATACGTGGGCGCCATGCCGGTGCGCGTGACCTGCGCGGGCCGCGCGCTGCGCGTGCTGGTACCGCCCGCCGTGGCTCTGGAACTCGCCGCGGACAACGGAGGACGCTCGCTGGCCTTCATCGAACGGGACGGCAGGAACCCGGTCACCGGCGAGTTCCTGTGACACCAAACGGGGCGGCATGCGTACGGTCGGAACCGGCGGATGGGCCGAACCGTGGATATGATCCGGGCGGGGCGGCGCGTATGCGGCGTAACGTCTGGGCGGCGCTACCGGAGGTATGCGGTCAGATGCAGGGTCTGCGCCACCAGTGACTTGAGCGTCCCGTCCGAGGTGTCCGGATGGGAACGCAGCAGCGAGATCATCCCCACGATCAGCGTGAAGAAGGTCTCATGCACGTTGCCGATGGGCAGCTGGCCGTGCAATGCGCGGAAATCACGCACCGTGGTGCGCTCGAACTGTTCGGCGATGCGATCGCCGATGCGGTCGATGAAACGGATGTACAGTTCGGCGTTGCCCTCGTGGATCATGCGGGCGGAGAAAGGGCCCTCGCTCGCGATCATCACGCGCGTGAGCCTCACGATGTCGTCCAGCGCCTTGTCGATGTTGCCGGCCTCGCGTGCGGCGTCCCACTCCTCAAGCTGCGCGAGCAGATCGGAGACCACATCGTCGAGCACCGCGTCCGCGACGGCGTCCTTGTCCGGAAAATAGTGGTAGAACAACGATCTGGTCATATGAACACGGTTGGCGATATCGCTCACCGTGATTTTGGAGAAGCCCTTCTCCAAACAGATCTCCCGCGCCGCCGTCACGATGGCGGCGCGTCTGGCATCTCCCTTACCCGTCACTGTTGACGTTGCGTCAATGTTCATACGGAACAGTGTACGTAACGGCGCGGCTCCACGGCGGCGTGGCGTGGCACGGGGCGAGGCGTCGCGCGTCCGAGGGCGTGGGATAGGTTAGTGGATAGCAAGGGATGCGGCCCGCCCAGCGGGGCCGCGAGCGGAAAGAGGAACCAGCATGGCTTTGGCGTTGTATCGTCGGTACCGTCCCGACACCTTCGGCGGCGTGATCGGGCAGGATCAGGTCACGGTGCCGCTCATGCGCGCACTGGACGAAGGCAAGCTCACGCACGCGTACCTGTTCTCCGGACCGCGCGGATGCGGCAAGACCAGTTCGGCGCGCATCCTGGCACGCTGCATGAACTGCGCGCAGGGTCCCACCTCCACGCCTTGCGGCGAATGCGAATCATGCCGCGACCTCGCTACCGGAGGCCCGGGCTCCATCGACGTGGTGGAGATCGACGCGGCCTCGCACAACGGCGTCGACGACGCCCGCGAACTGCGCGAACGCGCCGGATTCGCCCCCGCGCGCGACCGCTACAAGATCTTCATCCTCGACGAGGCTCACATGGTCACGCCGCAGGGCTTCAACGCGCTGCTCAAAATCGTGGAGGAGCCGCCGGAACATGTGATGTTCATCTTCGCCACCACCGAGCCGGACAAGGTGATCGGCACCATCCGCTCCCGCACGCACCATTATCCGTTCCGTCTCGTACCCGCCGAGGTGATGGGCCCATACTTGGAGGATATCTGCGCCAAGGAGGACATCAGTCCCGAACCCGGCGTGCTCAAACTGGCGATGCGCGCCGGCGGCGGCTCGATGCGAGACACGCTGTCCGTGCTGGACCAGCTGATGGTCGGCGCCGTGGACGGCGTCGTCACGCTTGAATCGTCCGTGGCGCTGCTCGGCTTCACCCCGGAAACGATGATCGGTGAGGCGGTGGACGCCGTGGTGGACAACGACGGCGAACGCCTGTACGGCGTCGTGCAGAAAGTGGTGGTGGGAGGTTTCGACCCACGCCGTTTCGTGGAGGACCTGCTGGCCAGGGTGCGTGACCTGCTGGTGCTCACTTTGGCCGGCGAACGTGCCGAAACCGTACTTTCGGACACCGCCGAAGGCGAGGATGTGGAAGCGTTGCGCCGTCAGGCATCCGCGCTCGGCCTGGGGGCGCTCGCCGCGATGGCGGAGATCATCAACGACACGCTCGGTTCCATGAGCGGATCCGTTTCGCCGCGCATGCGGTTGGAACTGCTCGCCGCCAAACTGTTGGCCGGCCGTGAACGCGGCTTCGCGGCTCCCGCGGCCGCGGCAACCGATTCCCCTTCGGGGGCGCCGGCCTTCACGGGCACGGTGACGGACGGGGCCTCCTCCATGACGGTCGCCGCGCCTTCGGCCGCGCGCGGCGGTTTCGCCGGCGCTTCACGTAACAGGGCCGGCGCCGTGGCGTCCGCGTCCGCCGCGGGTCGAGGAGGATTCATCGGCTCCTCTCGGCCTACGGCCTCCGCCGTCTCCATGGATACCGGAACTTCGTCGGACTCCTCCTCCGGTGTTTCGTCTTTGTCGGCGGTGAACATCGCGGACTGGCCGTCCGCCGAACCCGCCCGGACCTCATCCGCGAAGACGCCTACGCCGGTTTCGGCCGGACGGCCGGCGGCCGTCTCGTCCACGAGCGCGCGGAATGAGGCGTCGGCGCCCGCCGACACGCGCACGCCTGACGAACGCTGGGACTCGCTCGTCGCCTCCCTGCCTGAAGACGTGCGCCGCTACGTGGGACGCGACCGCGTGCTGCGCATCAGCTTGCGCCCCTACAAGCAGACCGGCAGAATGCGTCTGTGGCTCAAATTCGACAAGCCGTTGAACAAGTATGCGTTCGCTTTGGCCGTGGCCTCCGAACCCGTCGACGGCGTCACCAAAGTGGTGGACATCCTACGGGCCGCGGTGCGCGGCGCGTTCGGGGAGCAGACCGACATGGCCCCCACCCCCACCACGGACGACGGCCATACCACGCCGCCGTTCAGCAAGCTGCCCCCGGACGAACAGCGGCGCATCAAATCGCAACTGCTCAAAGAGAATCTGCAGGCAGCATCCGCCGCGACGCAGACCGGACCGCAGACTTCGCGCGAACGCAGCGACGAAGGCCGCGCCTCCGCAGACGCCGCGGCGTCCGGTTCCTCGGACGACGACGCGCACCGAAAGAGTTCGGCGGACGCCGCCGCATCCGCGGAGGGAACGTTCGGATCCGTATCGGGCATGAGCGCCGTATGGGACGCCGAAGACCCGTGGGCCGTTCCCATGCCCAAGCCGTCGCATGCGGCCGCCGATTCCGCCGCGGCGTCGGACGGTGCGAAGGAGCCGCCGGAATCCATCGTACGCACGCATGCGGCCGTGCCGGATCTGAGCGACGATTCCGACCCGTGGGCGCAGCCCGCGCCCATCCCGACATCCGTCCGAACCTCCGCGGAGCCGTCCGCGCGCCATGCGCCGAACAACGGCGCGGGCGGTACCGCCTCCGCAGCGCCGACCCCGACCGGGCCGGTCGCATCGGACGCCATAAGCGAAGACGATCCGTGGAATCCCAAGCCGGCACGGAACGCCATGGCCTCCACCGGGCAACGGCCGGGCCTCGCGTCCGCGACGCAGGCCGTGCCATCGTCCATCCAAAACGACGACCCTTGGAAGGACGTGCCGCCGCCCGCCGAACCCGACGACCCGTGGAACACGCCCGCGCCGACCCGACTTGTGCCGGAAGCGACCGCCCACCACCAGTCCCCGCAGTCCGCGGCTCCCAACACGGACCCGTGGACCATGCCAGGACGGAATGCGGCCGCCGCCTATCCCGCCGTGGCCGGCACGCCGGTGGACGCCGACAAGGACGAATATTCGATGGACGACGCGTCGCTCGGCACCGTCATGGCCATCAGCCGCGACGAACTGCGCGCGATGTTCGACGTCAAACAAGTCGAAACGTTCGAACCGGACGATCCACGCAACCCGCGCAACATGCGCGCCGTCGCCAAACACGACGACTGACCTTCCGCGGCGGCCGGTCCGAACCGCCTGCCGCCGCATCGCACACCATCTGACCTACGAAAACGAGGAACCCCATGGCCATGGCCTACGACGGCGCCATCCAACACCTCATCGACGCCTTCAACCGACTGCCCGGCATCGGACCGAAAGGCGCGCAGCGCATCGCCTTCCACCTGCTCGGCGCCGACGAACAGGAGGCCGCCGACCTCGTCGACGCCATCGCCGAAGTCAAAGCCAAAGTGCGGTTCTGCGAAACCTGCGGCAACGTCTGCGAAAGCAGCCCCTGCCCCACCTGCATGGACCCGCGCCGCGACCATAGCATCATCTGCGTGGTGGAAGAGCCCAAGGACGTGATGAGCATCGAACGCACACGCGAATACCGAGGTCTCTACCATGTGCTCGGCGGCGCCATCAACCCCATGGCGAACGTGGGACCGAACGACCTCAACATCGCCAAACTCCTTGAACGCCTCCACGACGGCACCGTCAAGGAGATCATCCTCGCCTTGGATCCGAACATCGAAGGCGAAGCCACGACCACCTACCTCAGCCGCCTGCTCGGCCCCCTCGGCGTCACCGTGACGCGTCTGGCCAGCGGACTGCCCGTCGGCTCCGACCTCGAATACGCCGACGAAATCACCCTCGGACGTGCGCTCGCCGGGCGCCGTGAAGCCTGAGCGCGGCGCCCGGGGGGTGAACCCGGGACGGGCGGACGCATCCGCGGCCCCGGTGCGTTATTCGTTCCGCTCTTCGGGCTGTTCCCCGCGTCGTTCCTCGTACCGTTCCCCGGAAGGAGGTGCGTCGTCGGCCCCGCCTCGGGACGAACGCCTCTGATACGGCCAGAAGGCGGCATGGCGCATGATGCGCAGCATGTTCCTGCGACGGATGGGCATGGTGGCGAGCATGCCCGCGCCGAACACGCCCGCGGTGACCATGATGGCGATGTTGCGGCCGTCATGCACGTCTTCCGGTTCCGGAGCCGGAATGGGGATGGCCACACGGTGGCCGGACACGAGCAGACGGTGCGTGTTCACGCCGTACGGCGTGCAGGTCATCAACGTGACGCGGTCCTCTCCCGGCACGATCTTGAGCTGTTCCGTATCATCCGGCAGAATCACCGAGATGCGGTCCACCTTATAGCCGAGCGTCTCGCCCATCACCTCGATGTAGAAGAAATCGCCCTCGCGCATCTCGTCGATGCGTGTGAACATCAGCGCCTCGACCAGTCCACGATGACCGGTGATGACCGCATGCGTGGATTCGCCGCCCACGGGCAGCGACGTGCCGTACAGGTGGCCGGCCCCGGAAGCCAGCGCCTCCTCAGCGGTGCCGTGATAGATGGGAAGCGTGATGGACTGTTTGGGTACCTTGATCGTGCCCATGATGCCGTTGCCGGAATCCAACAGCGACTGGTATTCCCCGTCCTTGGAAGCGGCCGAATCCTCGCCGCTGGCATGCGATCCGCCCTGGACTGAGGCGAACGGGTCGGAGGCCTCGCCCAATACGGGCTGGCCGGTCGCGGCGAGGCGCTCGTTGTAGGCGCGTGCCGCCTTGAGCGCATTCTCCGCTTCCGGATACGGCCAGCCGGCCACCTCACGCGCGGTGGTGGCGGTGGTCGCAGCAAGCTCGCGGTCCGTTTTGAGCTGCAGCACCAGCGGGAAACCCGCCACGGCGATGGCCGCGACGAGCAGGATGGCGGTGATGGCGCGCATGGCGATGAAATTGCGTTGGAGTCTGCGGCGCTCCACGACGAGATCTGCGATGTCCGTGGCGTGCTCGAACGATGCCGGCGTGAAACGGCGGGACGGGGAGGTCTGTTCGTCTTCGTCCCGCGTGCGGGGAGCGTCCGTTCCCTTGACGGACGCGTCGCCGGCCTTCGATGCGCGTCGTCCCAATCTCATTCGTACCGTCCCGTTTGCTGCGTTCCCGCATGTATATGCCCGTCGAACCACCACGTTACTCCGAAGGCTTCCGTCCCGATGGGCCATGGTCATATCCGCGCCGCCGGATGGCGCGCGGCGGCGCGGACGCATGGAGGTCCGTACCTCGGTTCGGCCAAAAGTAAGCCCCGGCGTTGAGGACCGCCGGGGCTTGATAGAGGAGAGAGAGGAAGAAGAAGGGATTCAATTATGTGGTTCAGTTATGAGGTCGAAGGTCCTCACCGGTTCGTTTCGGGTCATCGCCTCCGCTTGCCGGCGATATCCATATAACCGCGTGTTCTTGCGAGGCAGGGTGGAGAGCCCTCAAAAGCGGCTGGGAAAACCAAGGTGATTCGCTAGGCGTGGGCGACCGCGGCGCTGTCCGCATGATGGTTCCGCGCTCGTGGCGCAAGGCTCGGAATTCTTATAATCGTGCCGCTTACGTACAATGAGCCGTGGCATAGGCAACGGCATCATCCCCTCAGAGAATGGACTGCAGTGGCTCTCATCGTGCAGAAGTTCGGCGGCTCGTCGGTCGCCGATACCGATTCGATCAAGCGCGTGGCCAAGCGCGTCGTCGAAACGAAGAAAAAGGGCAATAAGGTGGCCGTGGTGGTCTCCGCCATGGGTGATACCACCGACGACCTCATCGACCAGGCCCTCAGCATCGACTCCAACCCGCCGGAACGTGAGATGGACATGCTCATGACCGCCGGCGAACGCATCTCGATGAGCCTGCTCGCCATGGCGATTCACGCCGAAGGCAGCCGCGCGCACTCGTTCACCGGCCAACAGGCAGGCTTCTACACCGACGCCCGCTACGGGGCGGCGCATATCAAGGCGGTCAAGCCCGAGCGCGTGAAGAACGCGCTCTCCGCCGGCGACGTGGCCATCGTGGCGGGCTTCCAGGGCATCAATGCCAAGGGCGACGCCACCACGCTCGGACGAGGCGGCTCGGACACCTCAGCCGTGGCGTTGGCCGTGGCGCTCGGAGCCGACGTGTGCGAGATCTACACCGATGTGGACGGCATCTTCACCGCCGATCCCCGCATCGTGCCCACCGCTCGCCGCATCCCCTACGCCGGATACGACGCCATCCTCGAAATGGCCTCCTGCGGTTCCAAGGTGCTGGCCCTGCGCTGTGTGGAATACGCCCAGCGCTTCAACATGCCGCTGCATGTGCGCTCCTCTTTCTCGCACCGTCCCGGCACGCTGGTCGTGCCCGACGGCGTGGACCCGCGCAGCCTGCCGAACATCGACTGACCGCGGCGCGAGACCGACATCGACACGACCCATCAGGAATCGCACGGATTCCACCAGAGACGAAAGCGACGGACGAACACATGAACGACACCAACGAATCCATGGGAGACCTCTTCCCGGACCTCGGCCCCGAAGCCCCGGTCATTTCCGGCGTGGCCCACGACCGCACCGAGGCGCTGGCCACCGTGCGCGGGGTGCCGAACGAGCCCGGCATGGCCGCCAAGGTCTTCACCGAACTGGCCACCGCCGGCATCAACGTGGACATGATCGTGCAGGCCGGCTCCTCCGCCGGCACCGCCGACATCTCCTTCACCGTGCCGGAATCCTCCGTGCGTGCCGTGCAGGACGCTCTGCTGGCCAAGCATGAGGAGCTGGGATACCGTTCCTTCGACGTGGACACGCAGGTCGGCAAGGTCGCCGTGGTGGGCGTGGGCATGAAGACCCACTCCGGCCTGGCCGCGAAGTTCTTCAATGCGCTGAGCGAGCACGGCATCAACGTGCTCATGATCTCCACCTCCGAGATCCGCATCGCCGCGTTGGTGCCGTTGGAGCAGCTCAACGACGCCGTCAAGGCCCTGCACACCGCCTACGATCTGGACGCCGACCAGGTGGAGGCCGTGGTCTACGGCGGCACCGGCCGCTGATTCCGATGAGACGCGCTGTCGGTCAGTGAGCGCCTCTGACGGAAGCCGCCGCGAAGAGCCGTCGGGCGTCAGAGGATGATGTCCGCCCGCCGAACGTGACGAAGGCCAAGGCCCCGTCCGATTCCTTCCTCTTTGAGGAGGGATCGGACGGGGCCTTCGCCGTCGCTTCGTCACTTCGCGGCGATGTAGCCGAACGCCTTGAGCATCTCGGCGCATTCAAGCGCGCCGCCCGCAGCGCCGCGCAGCGTGTTGTGCGCCAGACCCACGAACTTCCAGTCGAAGATGGAATCCTCACGCAGACGGCCGATGGACACGCCCATGCCGCCCGCGTAGTCCACGTCGAGCGCGACCTGGGGGCGGGCGTCCTCTCTCAGGTACTGGATGAAATGCTCCGGAGCGTGCGGCAGGCCGAGCTCGGCGGCTTGCGAGGTGTAGTTGACCAGACGGTCGACCAGCTCCTGCTTGGTGGGGTTCTTGGCGAAGTTCACGAACACGGTGGCGGTGTGGCCGTTGAGCACGGGCACGCGGATGCACTGGGAGGTGATCTTCAGGCCGCCGTTGAAGGGGATGATCTCACCCTTGTCCGCGTCCACATGGCCGAACACCTTGAGCGGCTCCTTCTCGCTCTTCTCCTCCTCGCCCGAGATGAACGGGATGATGTTGCCGACCATTTCCGGCCAATCCTGGAAGTTCTTGCCGGCTCCGGAGATGGCCTGATAGGTGCTCACCACCACTTCACGCGGCTCGAACTCCTTCCACGCGGCCAAAGCGGGCGTATACGCCTGGATGGAGCAGTTCGGCTTGACGGCGATGAATCCGCGCGTGGTGCCGAGCCTCCTACGCTGATGCTCGATGACCTCGAAATGCTCCGGATTGATCTCCGGCACCACCATCGGCACGTCCGGGGTCCAACGATGGGCGCTGTTGTTGGAGACGACCGGGGTCTCGGTCTTCGCGTACTCCTCCTCGATGGCGCGGATCTCATCCTTGGACATGTTCACCGCGGAGAACACGAAATCGACGCCTGCGGCGACCTCCTCCACGTCGGCCACGTTGCGCACCGTCATGTTTCTGACGTATTCGGGCATGGGCATCTCCAGCTTCCAACGGGAACCGACGGCCTCCTCATACGTCCGGCCCGCGCTGTGCGCGGACGCGGCGAGCGTGACCACCTCGAACCACGGGTGGTTTTCCAACAGCGTCACGAAACGCTGACCGACCATGCCGGTGGCACCGAGGATGCCGACCTTCAACTTCTCAGACATAACGACCTCTGCGAACGGGGATGAAACGGAACATATGCCTGCGGTCGTCTCATGCGACGGCGCCAGCACCACGCTCCACTGTAACGCCCGTCCCGGCGCCGCCTCGCCGGGCTTCCCATATGATGGCGCACGCCTTCCGACGGAAGCGCGCTTTGCGCAGACGGTCCTTTCCCGGACGTCCTCGCATGCAGACAGGCCGGGCGGTAATCTGGTGGACATGTCTATCGCATCTCAGGAAGCACGCCGTCAGCTGGAACGCATCGTGGCCTTGGGATACCCGGACGTGGCGGATATCAGCGCCGACGCGTTCAGGGCCCTCGCCAATCCGCTCATCGAGGCGTTGGAGCACGTCGACCTCGGCAAGGATATCCTGCTGGTGCCCACACGGGAACTGGTCTCGCCCGAATCGCTGATCTCACGCACGTCCATCAACCGTATGGCCGGCTTCACCACGATGCCCCCGCGCGACATCGCCAGTTTCCTGCCCCATGACGGATTCGAGCCGCCGGAGGGGCCGTTCTATCTGGTTGTGGAGCCGCATACCGGCACCTGCTATGTGAACCGCGAGCCGGATGTGGCGCGCAAACTCATCGATTCGGACGAGCGTCTGCCGCTCACCTTGGAGGAGGGGCTCGCCATCGCCACGCAGCATCCCGAGTGGCTGTTGGACAAGAACGGCTTCAACCTGCTTGGTTCGCGTTCCGCGGACGGGCGCGTGCCGAGCATCTGGATGAGTCAGAACGCACCGCGGTTGGGCGCGGTGTGGCCGAACTCGCGTCACACCTGGCTGGGCAACGCGTACTGCATGGCCCGCCGCGGCGTGAGCCTGTTCAAGTAGCCCAAATAGCTCAGGCGGCTCAGGCGGCGTCCCCCCGGAAGCCGGGGAGGTCGCCTGAGCCGTACCTGCCTCTCCGCCGTGCCTGCCTCTCCGCCGTGCGCGTTCCCCGCCACCTCGGTGCCGCCGGCCCCGGCCCGTTGCCTCCGCCGCTACTTTCGTCGACGCGACCGGCCTTGCCGCCCCGT
>Cebus_capucinus_imitator_PRJNA485217_SSR091__coassemble_2354_pt1 | contig 16020 bp, 11 predicted proteins | sample Cebus_capucinus_imitator_PRJNA485217_SSR091__metabat2_high_PE_002 | metagenome-assembled genome bin Cebus_capucinus_imitator_PRJNA485217_SSR091 | reverse complement strand
CTCGTACTGGATGGCCGAGGTGTCGATGGAGATCTTGGCGCAGAAGCGCTTGTAGGCCTCCGGCAGCTTCGGATCCCAGAAGATGGTGATGTTCGGCTCCGGGCCGGGTCCGAGGTGCTCAAGGGTCAGGGTGTTGAGCAGACGGAAGGAGGTCTTGGTGACCATGGAGCGGCCGTCGTCGCCGAAGCCGGCGTCGGACCAGGTAGCCCAGTACGGGTCGCCGGAGAAGATCTGGTCGTAATCCAGGGTGCGCAGGAAGCGCACGATGCGCAGCTTCATGACGATGTTGTCGATGAGCTCCTGGGCGCCGGACTCGTCGAGGACGCCGGCCTTGAGGTCGCGCTCGATGTAGCAGTCGAAGAACGCGGAGTTGCGGCCGAAGGACATGGCGGCGCCGTCCTGGGACTTGATGGAGGCCAGGTAGCCCATGTAGGTCCACTGCACGGCTTCCTTGGCGTTCTGGGCCGGACGGGACAGGTCGAGGCCGTAGGCGTTGCCCAGGTTGATGAGCTTCTTCAGGGCCTTGATCTGCTCGTCGTGCTCCTCGCGGAAGCGGATCCAGTGCTCGATCTCCGGCTCGGTGAAGTCGTTGCGGTAGGGCACGGAGTCCTTGTCGCGCTTCTTGAACTCGATGAGCTTGTTCACGCCGTACAGGGCCACGCGGCGGTAGTCGCCGATGATGCGGCCGCGGCCGTAGGCGTCCGGCAGACCGGTGAGGATCTTGTTGTGGCGGGCGACCTTGATCTGCTTGGTGTACACGCCGAACACGCCGTCGTTATGCGTCTTACGGTACTTGGTGAAGATCTTCTTGATCTCCGGATCCGGCTCCTTGCCGGCTTCCTTGATGGCCTGCTCGACCATACGCCAGCCGCCGTTCGGCATCATGGCGCGCTTGCAGGGGACGTCGGTCTGCAGGCCGACGATCACGTCGTCGACTTCCGGGGAGTCGATGTAGCCGGCCGGGAAGGCGTCGACGTCGGCCGGGGTGTGGGTGTCCACGTCGTAGACGCGCTGCTTGCGCTCGACGGCCAGGTAGTTGTCGTCGAGGTACTTCCACAGGTGCTTGGTCTTCTCGGTGGCATCGGCGAGGAAGGTCTCGTCACCCTCGTAGGGGGTGTAGTTCTTCTGGATGAAGTCGCGAACGTCGATATCCTTCTGCCAGTTGCCGCCCTCGAAGCCGTCCCACGCCTTGGCGTCGAGCTCTTCCTGGGTCAGCGCAGTAGATTCAACAGCTGTCATATCCACTCCTTGGTTTTGGTTTGTCGGCGCACCTTCGTCGCCGCTCGCACACCAGTCTAACCGCTCGTGGCGCGCGAAACCACGAGAGCCGCGTGACTTATCTCACATTTAGTCACCACTCGGTCACCATCGCCTTCCGGCCTACGGCGGGAGCGGCGGAGACGGGTAGACGGGGCCCCGTGCGCATGGCGCGGGCGGGGCCGACGCCGGGCGAGTACTCGCTCCCCCGTTATTCGCGGAACGCGTCCGAGACGGGCAGACGCCGGTCCCTGCCGAAGGCCAACGCCGTGACCTTGGGGCCGAGCGGATACTGGCGGCGCTTCCATTCGGCGCGGTCCACCAGACGCATCACCGTGTCCACGGTGGTCTCGTCGAAGCCGTCCGCGAGCAGGTCCTCGCGGCCGTGCGCATGTTCGATGTACGCGGCGAGCACGCGATCCAGCAGATCGTATTCGGGCAGGGAGTCGGAGTCCTTCTGTCCGGGACGCAGTTCGGCGGAGGGTGCCTTCTCGATGGAGGCGACGGGAATCATCACGCCGTTCGGCAGCGGTGTGCCGGCCTCTCCGGACTCGTTGCCCACGATACGCAGACCGCCTACGCCCACGCCGGCGGCCGCGGCGCGGTTGCGCCAGCGCGACAGCTCCCATACGCGCGTCTTGAGCAGATCCTTGATGGGCGCGTAGCCGCCCACCGCATCGCCGTAGATGGTGGAGTAGCCGCACGCCAGCTCGGACTTGTTGCCCGTGGCCACGGCCAACAGGCCCTTGGAGTTGGAATAGGCCATGACGATGACGCCGCGGATGCGCGCCTGCAGGTTCTCGGCGGACACGCCTTCGAGGGAGAGCCTGTCCTGGAACGCGTCGAACAGCGGTTCAATGGGCTGCACGTCATAGTGGGCGCCGATGTTCGCGGCGAGCTCGGCCGCGTCGTCCTTGGAGCCGTCCGAGGAGTACATGGAGGGCATGGACACGCCCCACACGTTGGCACCGCCCACGGCGTCCGCGGCCATGGCGGCCACGAGCGCCGAGTCGATGCCGCCGGACAGTCCAAGCGTCACGCCCTTGAACCCGTTCTTGGCCATATAGTCCTTCAGCCCCAGCACGCAGGCGGTGTACACCTCCTCGTCCGGATCCGGCCTGGGCGCGATGCACGAGGCCGCCTGATGGCGGATGGACGTGTCCAGCGTCCAGAACGCCAGATCCTCCATGAACATGGGACCGCGCTGGAGCAGCTGGCCGTCCGCGTCGACCACGAAGCCGCCGCCGTCGAACACGAGATCGTCCTGGCCGCCCACCTGGTTGACGTAGACAAGCGGGGCGCCGACCTCCGCGGCGCGGCGCTTGGCCAGTTCGAGGCGGACATCGGTCTTGCCTTCCTCATACGGGGATCCGTTGATGGTGACCAGCGTGTCGATGCCTTGGCCGGCGAGCTCGGCCACCGGTCCGCCGTCCTGCCAGATGTCCTCGCAGATCGCCACGCCGAGGCGCACGCCGTACACGTCGAGCACGACGGAGCGCTCCCCCCGCCCGAAGATGCGGAACTCGTCGAACACGCCGTAATTCGGCAGGAAATGCTTGTCGTAGCCGCACCAGACCACGCCCTTGTGCAGCACGACCAGACGGTTGCGCGGCGCGCCGCCGTCCGGGCCGTCGCCCACGGTGCCGACCACCACGAACAGTTCGTCGAGTCCCTCCTCCTTGAGGCGCTTGGCCAGCTCGTCCGCCTTGCCGCGGGCGGCGCGGCGGAACGTGGCGCGCAGGGCGAGGTCCTCTATGGGATATCCGGTCAGCGTCATCTCGGGGAACACCACCACCTGCGCGTGTCCGGCGGCGGCCCTGCGTGCGTATGCGAGCACCTTGTCCGCGTTGGCGTCCAACGCGCCGACGCAGGTGTCGATCTGGGCGAGAGCGAAGCGAATCTGAGTCATACCCGCCATCCTACACGCGGCGCGCGCCGTGGGCGGAGGCGGACGCGACGGACCGCGGGAGACGCCCGCCTACACTGGGGGTCATGACGAACAGCAACATCAAGGCCGTGTTCTTCGACATCGACGGCACGCTCACCAGCTTCACCACCCACATCGTGCCGGAGTCCACCGTGGCGGCGCTGCACGCCCTGCAGGCCGAAGGCGTCAAGGCGTTCATCTGCACCGGCCGCGCGCCCAGCCACATGGGCGTGGTGCTGGACACCATCCCGGTGCGCTTCGACGGCATCGTGGGGCTCAACGGACAGTACTGCGTGGACGGCTCGGGCTTCCTCGACGCACGGGCACTCGACCCCGAGGACGTGGCCACCGTGGTGCGATGGCTGGACCGGCATCCCGATGTGGTGGCCAACTTCTGCGAATCCGACTTCGTCTACTTCAACCAGGTGACCGAATCGATGCGCGCCACCTGGCGCAAGCTCGGCAAGACCGCGCCGGAGGTGTTCACCGGCGACCCGCACGAGCGCACCCCGCTGCATGAGACGTTCCAGATCAGCCCGTACATCGACGTCGAACGCGAACGCGAGCTGGTGTCGCTGTGCCGCAACGTGCAGGGCGTGCGCTGGCATCCGGACTTCGTGGACCTCATCCCCGCCGACGGCGGCAAACCGCGCGGCATCCGGCGTTTCATGGAACGCCACGGCTGGACGCGCGAGCAGGTCATGGCGTTCGGCGACGGCGGCAACGACACCGAGATGCTGCGCTTCGCCGGCATCGGCGTGGCGATGGGCAACGCCACCGAGGAGCCGAAGGCCGCGGCGGACTGGGTCACCGACGACGTGGACCACGACGGCGTGCGCAACGCGCTCGTCCATTTCGGGGTGATTCCCGCCTGAGACCACCCCGTCTTCCCGGAAGGGCGGGATTGGGCAAGACGCACGCACGGAACCGAGGCGGTCCGTTCCGCATGGCGGACCGCCTCCGCCATGCGGACCTTTCTTGCTCCCCCACCGATAACGGCCTATAAGCAACGCCGATGACGGGCCCGCGCGGCGCGCGGCGCGCCCTCCCTATAGTGGTCAACCGTCGGGAGCGTGACGCGCTCCAAGGAAAACCGTCACCCACGCATGAGAGAGGAAGAGACATGCGCCTCACCAAGACCGCCGCGGCCATCATCGCCGCCGCCACCATCGCCACGTTCGCCCTGTCCGGATGCGGATCCTCGTCCGCCGCGTCCTCCGAGGACGACAAGACCATCACCGTGGCCGCCAGCCCCACCCCGCACGCGGAGATCCTCAACGAGGCCGTCAAGCCCCTCCTGGAGAAGGACGGCTACCAGCTTGAGGTCAAGGAGTTCACCGACTACGTGCAGCCGAACACCGCCACCGAGGACGGCGAGGTCGACGCCAACTACTTCCAGCACAAGCCCTACCTGGACGACTTCAACAAGGAGAAGGGCACGCATCTGGTCTCCGTGGCCGCAGTCCACTTCGAGCCCTTCGGCCTCTACCCGGGCAAGACCGCCTCCCTCGACGACCTGCCCGACGGCGCCGTGGTCGCCGTCCCCAACGACGCCACCAACGAGGCGCGCGCCCTGCTGCTCCTGCAGAGCGCCGGACTCATCGAGCTCAAGGACCCCGAGGACATCGCCTCCACCACCAAGGACATCACCTCCAACCCCAAGCACCTCCAGTTCAAGGAGCTTGAGGCCGCCGTGGTGCCCACCGTCATCAAGGACGTGGACATCGCCGCCCTCAACGGCAACTACGCCATCCAGGCCGGATTCGACCCCTCCGCGGACTCGCTCTACAGCGAGCAGGCCGGCGACCTCGCCGCCGACACCTACGCGAACATCCTGGTCGTCAAGGAAGGCAACGAGGACACCGCCAAGACCAAGGAGCTGAAGAAGGCGCTCCTGTCCAGCGACGTGCGCGACTACATCGAAAGCAACTACAAGGGCGCCGTGCTCCCGGTCTTCTGACCGGATGGCGCGCCCCTCCACCATCGAACGAAACACACCGCAAACCAACAGCACCGACAGGCGACGCCGCGCGGGACCGGACCACGGCCCCGTGCGGCGCTCGTCGTGCGGTCGGAGAGGCAACCATGATCCAATTCGAACGATTGAGGAAAAGCTACGGCACCGGCCGGGACAGCCACGAGGTGCTGCACGGCATCGACCTGACCGTCCACGACGGCGAGGTGTTCGGCATCCTCGGATCCTCCGGCGCGGGCAAATCCACGCTGGTGCGCATCATCAACCTGCTGGAGCGCCCCACCGAAGGACGCCTGCTCATCGACGGCGCCGACGTCACCGACGCCAAAGGACGCGAACTGACCGAACTGCGCTCGCGCATCGGCATGATCTTCCAGGACTTCAACCTCTTCCAGCAGCGCACCGTGCTGCGCAACGTGACCTTCCCGCTGGAACTCGCCCACCATCCCAAGCGCGAACGCGAGGAACGCGCCCGTCGGCTGCTCGACCTCGTCGGCCTCTCCGGATTCGAGGACCGCTACCCCAGCCAGCTCTCCGGCGGACAGCAGCAGCGCGTCGCCATCGCCCGCGCCCTCGCCAACGAGCCCAAGATCATGCTGTGCGACGAGGCCACCAGCGCCCTCGACACCACCACCACCGTGCAGATCCTCGACCTGCTGCGCCGCATCAACCGCGAACTCGGCGTCACGCTCGTCGTCATCACGCATTCGCTGTCCGTGGCGCGCAACATCTGCGACCGCGTCGCCATGATCGACGGCGGACGCATCGTCGAACAGGGCGAGACCGCCGCCCTGTTCGACGACCCGCACAGCGACGTGCTGCGCGCGCTCATCGCCAGCGCCGAAGAGCAGAACGGACGCCCGGAACCCGCCGACGACGAAACGGCCGAAACGGATGAAACGGAAAGGAACCGCTGACATGGACGCCATCCAGACCTTCCTCGCCGACTACGGCGAACTGCTCATCGAAGGCACGCGCGACACGCTCGTCATGACCGGCGTGTCCACGCTGCTCGCCTACGTGATCGGCGTGCCGCTGGGCGTGCTGCTCACCATCACCGCGTCCGGTTCCATCATGCCCAGCCGTCCGCTCAACACCGTGCTCGGATGGATCGTGAACATCGGACGCTCCATCCCGTTCATCATCCTGCTCGTCGCGCTCATCCCCTTCACCCGCCTCATCGTCGGCACGTCGCTCGGCGTGGAGGGCGCCATGGTGCCGTTGGTCGTCTCCGCCGCGCCGTTCGTGGCCCGCCTCGTGGAACAGTCCCTCGCCGAAGTGGACGCCGGCCTCGTGGAGGCGGCGCAGAGCTTCGGCGCGACCGGACCGCAGATCGTGCTCAAGGTGCTGCTCGTGGAAAGCCTGCCCTCCCTCGTGCGCGGCGCCGCCATCACCTTCATCAACCTCTTCGGCTACTCCGCCATGGCCGGCACCGTCGGCGCCGGCGGCCTGGGAGACATCGCCATCCGCTACGGCTACCAGCGCTACCAGTACGACGTGATGGTCGTGGCCGTGGTGGTCAGCGTCGTCCTCGTGCAGGTCATCCAGACGTTCGGCGACTGGGCGGCGCGCCGCATCGACCACCACGCAAGGTAGGCTGGTGCCCCATGAGCACTATCATCCTGAAGACGTCCGCAGGCGACGTCACCATCAACCTCTTCGACGACAAGGCCCCGCAGACCGTGGCCAACTTCCTCGGACTCGCCACCGGCGAGAAGGAGTGGGCGGACCCGTTCACCGGCCAGCCCTCCCACGAGAGGTTCTACAACGGCCTGACCTTCCACCGCATCATCAAGGACTTCATGATCCAGGGCGGCTGCCCGCTGGGCACCGGCACTGGCGGTCCCGGCTATGACTTCGACGACGAGATCGTCCCCGAGCTGCGCTTCGACCGTCCGTACCTGCTGGCCATGGCGAACGCCGGCCTGCGCCGCGGCATGGACGGCCGTATCCACGGCACCAACGGCTCGCAGTTCTTCATCACCACCGTGCCGACCCCGTGGCTCGACGGCCACCACACCATCTTCGGCGAGGTCGCGGACGACGAGTCCAAGGCCGTGGTCGACAAGCTCGAAGCCACCCCGACCGATCCGATGGACCGTCCCATCGAGCCGGCGGTCATCCTGTCCGTCGAAGTCGTCGAGTGACGCGCTCCGTCTGAGACGCTGACGCGCTCCGTCGCCCGTCACGAAAGACGCGGACAAGGCGACGCGAAAGCGAATCGAAGCGAACACAACGAAAGGGAGGGGTCGATTCCCACGCGGAATCGACCCCTCCCTTTCGTTTATCGACCGGTCCGGTCCTATCCGCCTGCCGGACAGGACCAGGACTTACGCCCAGACGCTACTGCATGCTGCGCAGACGCGGCTGGGCGGCGCCCCGCGCGCCGGTCAGACGGTACACGTCGAAGACGCCGTCGATCTTGCGCACGGCGGCGAGCAGCGAGTTGAGATGCTGCGGATCGGCCATCTCGAAGCTGAACTGGCTGGTGGCCACGCGGTCCGAGCCGGTGGAGATGGCGCCGGAGATGATGTTCACGCCGTGCTCGGACAGCACGCGCGTCACATCGGAGAGCAGGTTGCGGCGGTCCAACGCCTCCACCTGGATCTTCACCATGAACACGCCCTTGGTGTTGGTCCACTCCACGTCCACCACGCGTTCGCCCTGACGGCGCTGCAGGTCCAGCATGTTCTGACAGTCGGTGCGATGCACGGACACGCCCTGGTTGCGCGTGATGAAGCCGATGATCTTATCGCCCGGCACCGGCATGCAGCAGCGTGCGAGCTTGACCCACACGTCGCCCACGCCCTTGACGGACACGCCCGAGGAGCCGGTGAACTTGGTGCGGTTCTCCACCGGCTTGAGCGGCAGCGCCTCCTGCTCGATCTCCTCGTTGACCTCGTCGGCGCCCGCGTCCTTCACCAGATGCGAGATGACGTTCTGCGTGGACACCTGCCCCTCTCCGATGGCCGCGAACAGGCTTTCCGCATTGGGGAAGTTGAGCTCGTCCGCCACACCCACCAGCGCCTCGGGCGTCATGAGCGTCTTGACCGGCAGGCTGCGCTTGCGCATGGCGCGCGTCAGCTCGTCACGGCCCTCCTCGATGGCCTCGCTGCGGCGTTCCTTGGAGAACCACTGGCGGATCTTGTTGCGTGCCTTGGGGCTCTTCACGAAGCTCAGCCAATCGCGCGAGGGGCCGGCGTTGTCCGACTTGGAGGTGAGGATCTCCACCGTGTCGCCGCTCTCCAGCTTCGTGTCCAACGGGGAGAGCCGTCCGTTGATGCGCGCGCCCATGGTGCGGTGGCCCACCTCGGTGTGCACCGCGTACGCGAAGTCCACCGGCGTGGCGTCCGCCGCGAGCGACACGATCTTGCCCTTCGGGGTGAACACGTACACTTCGGCCGCGCCCAGATCCTCCTTGAGCGAGCCGAGGAACTCGTCCGAATCCGGAGTCTCGGACGTCCAATCGGCCAGCTGCTGAATCCACTTGAGGTTGTCCGACTCGCTGAGCTCCTGCAGTTCGGAATCCTCGCGCTTGCGGTCCTCCTTGTCCGGGGCGCTCAACGCGCGTCCCGCCTGGCCGTTCGCCTTGTACTTCCAATGCGCGGCGATGCCGAACTCGGCCCTGCGGTGCATGTCCCACGTGCGGATCTGAATCTCCACCGGCTTGCCGCCCGGACCCATCACCGTGGTGTGCAGCGACTGGTACATGTTGAGCTTCGGCATGGCGATGTAGTCCTTGAAGCGTCCGGGGACGGGACTCCAACGCGCGTGCACGGCGCCGAGCGCCGCATAGCAGTCGGTGATGGAATCGACGATGATGCGCACGCCGACCAGATCGTAGATGTTGGCGAAATCATGGCCGCGCACGATCATCTTCTGGTAGATGGAGAAGTAGTCCTTCGGACGTCCGGTCACATACGCCTTGATGTGCTGCGCGTCCAGATCCTCGTTGATTTCGGCGAGGATCTGCTTGAGATACACGTCCCTCTGGCCCGCGCGGCGCTCCACGAGCACCACGATCTCGTTGTAGATCTTCGGATAGATGACCTTGAAGCTCAGTTCCTCAAGCTCGGTCTTGATGGCGTTCATGCCCAGACGGTTCGCCAGCGGCGCGTACACGTCGAGCGTCTCATGCGCCTTCTTCACGGCGCTGTGCGTCTTCACGTAGCGCCAGGTGCGCGCGTTGTGCACGCGGTCCGCGAGTTTGACGACGAGCACGCGCACGTCGCGGCTCATGGCCACGACCATCTTGCGCAGCGTCTCCGCCTGCGCGGAGTCGCCGTAGTCCATTTTGGACAGCTTCGTGACGCCGTCCACCAGTCCGGTGACGGTGTCGCCGAATTCGGCGCGGCATTCGTCCAGCGTGTAGTCGGTGTCCTCCACCGTGTCATGGAGCAGTCCGGCCGCGACCACCAGCGGGCCCATGCCCAGATCGGCGAGGATTTGGGCCACGGCGAGCGGGTGGATGATGTACGGCTCGCCTGATTTGCGCTGCACGATGCCGTGCTGGATGACGGCGCGGCGGTAGGCGCGCTCCACGATGGTCATGTCCTCGCCGGGATGGTGCACCCGGCATGCCTGGATGATCGGCAGCAACGGGTTCAGGGGGTCGGTGCTGACCTCGCAACCCAGTTTGCGTGCGGAATCGAATTCCCTCTCATCGCCTGCCATGACGCACCTCCCTCGGACTCTCGTGCCTACTATCCTAACGCGTTTCCCCGAAACGTCCACGTGCCTTCCATGACCTCACGCCACGCCGTCACGCCACGCCGGTGGAGCCGAAGCCGCGCTCGGCCCTGTCCGAGCCGGGCAGCGTGAGCGCGGGCACGAAGCGCGCCTCCACGTAGCGTTGGATGACGAGCTGCGCGATGCGGTCTCCAACCTCGAAACGCGCGGTGCGTTCCGGGTCGAGGTTGATGAGCGGCACCTTGATCTCGCCACGGTATCCGGCGTCCACGGTGCCCGGCGCGTTGAGCACGGTCACGCCCTGCTTGGCGGCCAGTCCGCTGCGCGGGTGGACGAGCGCCACATATCCGGCGGGCAGCGCGATGGCCACTCCGGTGGGCACCAGCGCGCGCTCGAACGGCTTGAGTTCGAACGCTTCGGCCGCACGCAGGTCGGCTCCGGCGTCGCCGGCGTGCGCGTAGTGCAGTCGGGCGAGTTCGGACGCCTGGTCGCCGCGCACGGCCTTGACGAGGACCTCGGTGTGTTCGGGCTCGTTGTAGGTGGGGTCGAACGTCATCAGGCGGCGCACTCCTGGCACACCGGCTGTCCGTCGTTCATTTCGGCGAGCTGGCTGCGGTGCTTGACCAGGAAGCATTCGGAGCAGATGAACTCGTCGCCCTGCATCGGGATGACCGTCACCGAGGAGTCCTCGTTGCTCAGATCGGCGCCCGGCAGTTCGTAGTCCTCGGCGATGGCGTTCTCGTCGTCGTCGATGTCGCTTGAGGAGTTCTGGGAACCCTTTCCGAGAGCCTGCAGCGACTCCTCGTCCTCGTCCTTGTTGCGCGGGGAATCATAGTCCTGAGCCATCGTGATCCTTTCGTCCCACGGCCGCGTAACGCATGCGGCCTACGACTGTGTGTTCTCGGCATAGGATACACGATTTCAAATACCCGTAAAGTTCGACACGTGGGGCATACTGGAATAAGCAGACAAGTTTTAGGGAAAGTGGTGTGCGTATGCCGGACAATTCGCCACGCGGAGCGCGACTCGACCATGTCTCCGAAGCGGGGGACCTCGTCTTCGAGGCGGGGGGCGAGCGTTTCGTCGTCACAGTGGACGAGGCTTTGGAACGGGCCGTGCTCGAAGCCAAGCAGCTGCGGTTGGAGTCCTTGAAGCTGCGGCAGCCGAAGACGAGCGGCACGTTGCCGATCTCCAAGATCCAGCAGCTCATCCGCGCCGGCGAGGATCCGGCGAAGGTGGCCGAACGCTACGGTCTGGCCGAGGCGCTGGTGCGCCGTTTCTCCTCCTCGGTGCAGCTGGAGAAGCAGTATGCGATAGAGCAGTTCAAGCGCGTGCCCGCCCCCAAGGAGAGCCGCGCGCATACGGTGGAGGAGCTCATCGACCAGACGCTGCGCGCGGCGCGCATCGACCGGGCTACCCTGTCGTGGTCGGCGACCCGCCAAGGCCATGATCCGTGGCGTGTGGCCGCGCAGTTCCTGTCCGCGGGACGCCGGGTGCGTGCGGAGTGGACGTGGAACATGCACGACAACACCGTGGTGTGCCTCAATGCGGCGGCGCGCAAGCTGCTCGGCGAGCAGAACCTCAACCTGCCCGGTTCGGACCGTCGTTCCTCGCTGACGGCCACCGAGGAGGCGATGGCGCCCGTCGCGACCGGTCTGACCGGCCCGATTCCGCTGCGTGCGGAACATCCGTCGGCGCATGCCTCCGACGCGCCGCTGCCGGACCGCGCCGGCGACGTTCCCTCCGACGTCCCGTCCCCGGCGGCCGAAACGTCGCGGCCCGCGTCCCCCGTGCCCGTGGACGCGGCCGCCGCGTCCGTCGTGGACGACATCCCCGTCTACCGTCCCGATTCCGGCATCACCGACGAGGACGTCCGGTCCGACGTCGTCGGAGACGCTTCGCCCGATGGCGCGGACGGCGCCTCCGTCGAAGGCGGGTCCGACGGCGCGGACCGCGCGTCCGAGGCGGCCTCCATCGGACGGCCCGACTCCCCCGTTCCGGCCAGAACGGAACGCGAGCAGCCCAAACGCCGTTCGGGACGTTCCGCCGTGCCCAGCTGGGATGAGATCCTGTTCGGCGAATGACGCACGCGTCGGCTCCCGTCGGATCGTGGACGATCGACGGGAGCCGACGCGTTTCGTATGAGACGACGGCGCAGGTCAGGCCACGTCTATGAGGCAGGGGATGTCCGTCTCCAGCATCGTGCGCGAACCGTGGACGCTGGGCAGACGCGTCGCCTTGTCCGACTGCGTGCGCGAATCCACCAGAGTGGTCAGGCCCGACGCCTGCACGACAACGTCGCCGATCATCGACGCGACGCGCTCCGAGACGGGGCCGAACAGTCCGAGGGCGAACGCCTCGTCGCGGGTGAGGACCTGCGCGCGTTCCCCCAACCGTCCGCGCCAGCGCGCGGCGATGTCGTCGGCGGATTCGCCGGGCTGCGCGTACAGCATGAGCGAACGCGGTTCGCCGCCCACCAGACGCACGCCGCGCGTAAGCGTCCCGTCCGCGGCGATGTCCACGCGTTCGTCCGGATCGGCCGTGACCATGCCGTGGTCGGCCACGATGACGATGAGCGTACCGGCCGGCGCCTCGCGCCGCAGCGCGTCCAACTGCATGTCGACGTGTTCGAACGCGCCGATCCATTGGTCGGAACGCCATCCGTGCGTGTGCCCCACCTTGTCCGCGTCGCGGATGTACAGGTACGTCAGTCCGGGCGTGCGCGCGGCTTTGGCCGCGGCGCGCACGCGGTCGAGCGGCGTGACGCCGGACACGTATTCGCCGCCGCGCAGCGCCGACTCGGTCAACGGCGAACCCTTGAACTTCGCCATGCCGCTGCTGGTGACGCGAACGCCCCGCGCAGCGAGACGTTCGAACACGGTGGGTTCGCGCTGCAGGGCGCGCGGGTCCACGATGGGCGCGGCCGGAGCGACGCGCGCCGCAGGTGCGATGCCGGAAAGCCCGTGGCCGCCGACCAGGGGATCCTTGAACTGGATGAGCTGGATGAGACGTTCGCCATCCGGCGCGAGCTGCGTGTATCCGACCATGCCGGTCAGCCCCGGGCAGGCGCCGGTGCCGAACGCGGCCATCGCCGCGACGGTCGTGCTCGGCGCGCACGTGGAGATGGGCCGCTGGTTGGCGCCGTCCCTCATGAGCGCGCGCAGGTAGGGCGCATGGCCGAGCCGCATGTTGAGGTTCCAATATCCGAGGCCGTCCACCAGCACCACGATGGCGGAAGCGGCGTCCGGCAGTCCGAGGGCACGCTGCAGGGCGCGCGGGTCATCATGCACGGACGTGGATACGGGATGTCCGATGGCGGCGGACAGGGCCGGCAGCACCGACGACAGGTGCAGCGCCCCTCCCCCGGCTCCTTCCGGCGGGACCGCGTCGCCGTAGCGTACGACGGGCGCCAATCGCAGCAGTTCATCCGTTTGCGGCACTTCGACACTCATACCGTCCCATACTAGCCGTTCGACGGCCGCCGGTCGGGTTTCGTCCTCCGGACACGGGAAACGGACGGTCTTCCAGCGCCCGCCGGCAGTTTCCCGGCTCTTTCCGCCGCCCCGTCGCACCGCGCCCGCGTTCGCCCCGCGCGTTCCCGAGGCAGCGCCCCTGCTAATATGGGGCGAGTTTCGCACCGGAAATGGGAGTTTTCGTCACATGGCACCACATCGAACGCACGCCGCCGCGGCATACGATCCGCGCACGGTCAAGGAGCATATCGTCGAAACGCCGCTCAACGAGGAGATGAGCAAATCGTTCCTCGAATACGCGTATTCGGTGATCTACGCCAGAGCCCTGCCGGACGCGCGCGACGGCCTCAAACCCGTGCAGCGACGCATCGTCTACCAGATGGGACGCATGAACCTCACCCCCGACCGTCCGCACATGAAATCGGCGCGCGTCGTGGGCGAAGTGATGGGCAAACTCCACCCGCACGGCGATTCGGCCATCTACGAGGCGATGGTGCGTTTGGCGCAGCCCTTCGCCATGCGCCTGCCGCTCGTGGACGGCCACGGCAACTTCGGCTCGCTCGACGACGGCCCCGCCGCCTCCCGATACACCGAAGCGCGACTGGCCGCGGCCGCCTCCGCCATGAACGACGGACTCGACGAGGACACCGTCGACTTCACGCCCAACTACGACAACAAACTCAAGGAACCCTCGATCCTGCCGGCCGCCATCCCGAACCTGCTCGTCAACGGCGGCTCCGGCATCGCCGTGGGCATGGCCACCAACATGGCCACGCACAATCTCGGCGAAGTCGTCGCCGCGGCCAAACACCTCATGAAATACCCCGACGCCTCCGTCGAGGAACTCATGCGCTACGTGCCCGGCCCCGACTGGCCGGGCGGCGGCATCGTCGTCGGACGCAAAGGCATCCGCGAAGCGTACGAAAGCGGACGCGGCGCGCTCACCACACGCTCCAAAACGCACATCGAAAACGTGACCGCGCGCAAGAAGGCCATCGTCGTGACCGAACTGCCGTTCATGGTCGGTCCCGAACGCGTGCTCGAACGCATCTCCGAAGGCGTCAAAAGCCGCAAACTGGAAGGCATCAGCGGTGCCATCGACCTCACCGACCGCCACAACGGCACCCGCATCGTCATCGAAGTGAAGACCGGCTACGACCCGAACGCCGTCCTCGCCCAACTGTTCCGCCACACACCGCTGCAGGACAACTTCACCATCAACAACGTGGCGCTCGTGGACGGACGTCCCAAGACCATGGGATTGAAGGAACTGCTCGAAGTGTGGGTCGCGCACCGCCGCACCGTGGTGCGCCGCCGCAGCGCGTTCCGCCGCCGCAAGGCGCTGGAACGCCTCCACCTCGTGGAAGGCCTCCTGCTGGCCATGGTGGACATCGACGAGGTCATCCAGGTGATCCGCTCGTCCGAAGACGCCGACGCCGCCAAAACGCGCCTCATGGCCGTGTTCGACCTCGACGACGTGCAGGCGCAGTACATCCTCGACCTGCGCCTGCGCCGACTGACGCGCATGAGCCGCATCGAACTCGAAGCCGAACGCGACGACCTGCGCGAACGCATCGAGGAACTCGACCGCATTCTCGCCTCCGACGAGGCGCTCGACCGCGTCGTCGTCGAGGAGATGGATGAGACCGTCGCCCGCTACGGCACGCCGCGCCGCACCGTCCTGCTGGACGAGACCGAAGACGGCGGACTCACCCCCGTGCACGCGCTCGGCGTGGACGGACGCTCCTCCGCCTCCCGCCACGCCATGCAGGTGGCGCGCGACGCCGCCACGCTCTCCTCCGCCGCCGCGGACGTGGCCGCCGCCACCGCCGCCGCCAAACGCAACGGAGGCCAGGACGCCCTCTCCGCGCTGCAGATCGAAGACGCGCCATGCGTGGTCGTACTCACCGCATCCGGACTCATCGCACGCACCTCCCCCGCCGCCATGGACCTGTGGAAGGCGCGCTCCATCAACGACCGGCGCGCCAAGGACGACCAGATCACCTCCATCTTCGCCACCACCACCCGCTCCACCTACGGACTCGTCACCTCCGCGGGACGACTCGTGCTCGCGCACGTCGTGGAACTGCCCCAGCTGCCACTCAAGGACACGGTCAGCGCCACCGGAGGCATCCGCGCCAACGAACTGCTCGGACTGACCGAAAGCACCGAACCCGTGCACGGCGAACGGGTCGTCGCCGCCGTGCCCATGACCGGCACGCTCAACGGCGAGGAACCCGCGGGCGCCGGCTCCGACCCCGAACGCGTCGCCCTCGCGCCCCTGGCCATCGGCACGCGCGCCGGCGTCGTGAAACGGTGGAACCGCGAATCGCCCACCACCATGGACTCGTGGAACGTCATCGAACTCAAGGAAGGCGACGAAGTGCTCCACGCGGCGGACGCGGCCGACAAGGACCGCATCGTGTTCGTCTCCTCCGATTCCTCGCTGCTCACCTTCGAGGCCGGCAACGTGCGCCCGCAGGGACGAACCGCCGGAGGCATGGCCGGCATCCGTCTGGCCGAAGGGCAGAAGGTCCTCGCATTCGCCGTGGTGTCCGAAGGCAACGTGGCATGGAGGAACGCCGGCGAGGGTTCCGGGGATGCCAGGGCTGACGGCGGCATGACGGCGGTGGACGCGACCGGCGCCGTCGTACTCACCGTGGCCGGCGACGCCGACGCACTGCCCGGCACCGAAAACG
>Cebus_capucinus_imitator_PRJNA485217_SSR091__coassemble_2291_pt1 | contig 17881 bp, 9 predicted proteins | sample Cebus_capucinus_imitator_PRJNA485217_SSR091__metabat2_high_PE_002 | metagenome-assembled genome bin Cebus_capucinus_imitator_PRJNA485217_SSR091 | reverse complement strand
GACGGAGACGGCCAAGCCGACGGAACCGGAAGCGCCGACGGCATCGGCACAGACGGAGCACGGCGGACTGCCGGGCGATGTGAACGGGGACGGCGTCGTCGACATCGACGATCAGCGGCTGCCGTGGGTGACGCGCGCATACGGCGCCGTCCTGCTCGTCCAAGGACTGCTCACCGTGCCGATGATCGTCATCGCCTTCATGCACGCGGTCGGCACCGCGCTCGGCGGAGCGTCCTTCGAACCGGGCGACCTGACCTCCATCCTCAGCTGGATCTCGGCCGTGCTCAGCTCCGTGACCACCGTCGTGCTTATGGTCTTCGGCGCACTGCTCGCCCTGAACAGACGCAAGCACGCCGCCCGCTGGACGTACGTGCTCATTCCCATGACCTTCGCCGAAGGGGTGTTCGCGGTCATGGTGGACGGGTTCGGCCCACACCTGCTGCCCACCGCGGCCCAGATCCTCATCCTCGTGGCCCTGTCGGTCACGGTGGACCCGGCGCTGTTGGAGGAACGACGGCTGCAGCGGGCCCTGAAACGCATGAACGACAAGGAGGCCTACGACGAGGCGGTCAAGGCCGGCATGCTGGGCCGCGACCCGTCCGGCAAGGGATACATCGAGCTGAACTTCTTCAACATCTTCTGGCTGTTCACCGTGGCGTGCGTGTTCGGCCTGATCATCGAGACCGTCTACCATTTCGCGATCTACCATGGCGAACTGCAGGATCGCGCGGGATTGCTGTGGGGACCGTTCTCCCCGATCTACGGCTGCGGCGCCGTGCTGGTCACGGCGGCGTTGAACCGATTGTGGAAGTCGAACCCGTTCCTCGTCTTCTGCGCGTCCGCGGTGATCGGCGGCGCGTTCGAATACGCCACGAGCTGGTTCATGGAGGTCGCGTTCGGCATCACCGCATGGGACTACACCGGCCAGTGGCTGTCCATCGACGGGCGCACGTCCGGCAAGTACATGTTCTTCTGGGGCGTAATCGGCGTGGTGTGGGTGCGCTGGATCCTGCCGCACATGCTGCGGCTCATCAACCGCATCCCGTGGAAGGTGCGCTATTCGCTGACCGTGGCGTGCGCCGCGCTCATGCTCGTGGACATCGTGTTCACCCTCATGGCGCTCGACTGCTGGTACGGACGTCTCGCCGGCCTGCCTCAGGATTCGCCCGTCGTGCAGTGGTTCGCCGCACACTACGACGACGCGTTCATGGCCGGCCGCTTCCAGACCATGAGCATCGACCCCGCCAAAGCCGGCCGCCTCTGACCCCGCTCTTCCCTGCGGACTTCAAGCCGAATTCAACCGCTTTCAAGGCTTGAAGCCCGCAGAACGGCTCCTTATCTGCGGGCTTCAAACCGCTTTCGCGGGGGTTTGCGGCTGTATGCCCGTCTGCTCCCGCATCTCAGCCGGTGCTCCTGGAATCACGCCCCGTCGAGGCGTTCCAAGGTGATGCGCACCCACCCTCAGGGCATTGCGCGGACGCGGGCAACGGAGCGCGCGTCGGAAACGAGAAATTAGACACATTGACCAACGACACGGCAATTGCTTTCCTTCCTCCATCCCCTGCGACTAAAGTGACGGCGGACAATCGTATTGACGGGCCGTCAACGCACGGGCCGCGCGACGGCACACCCGACGCGCCCCGCCACGCCCGCACGCGCCGCAAGCCGCGCCATCGGACACGCAGGCCACGGCGCACGACACGAACGCAACGCACGGAAACGAAGGAACACACAGGCATGGGCAACGTTCTCGCGATCCTCAAACGCGACATCCTCCGCATGCTGAAGGTGCCGGCCGCATGGGTCATCACCCTCGGACTCATCTTCATCCCGCCGATGTACGCATGGTTCAACATCGCCGGATTCTGGAACCCGTACGGCAACACGCAAGGCATCCAGGTCGTCGTCGCCAACAACGACCGCGGCACCGACAGCGACCTGCTCGGCCAAGCCAACCTCGGCGACCAGATCGTCGACCAACTCAAAGCCAACGACCAACTCGGCTGGACCTTCACCGACCAGGCCGAGGCCATGCGCCGCGTCGAATCCGGCGACGCCTACGCCGCCATCATCATCCCCAAAAACTTCAGCGAACGCATCGCCGGAGTCGTCACCGGCGGCGAACGACCCGAACTCAACTACTACGTCAACGAAAAAGCCAGCGCCATCGCGCCCAAGATCACCGACATCGGCGCCGGCACCGTCGACAACCAAGTCAACTCCACCTTCGTCTCCACCGTCAGCGAAGTCCTCACCGAAGCCGTCAACAGCGCCACCGACCATGTCGACGCCACCGCCGGCAGCATCCAAACCACCACCGTCGACGCGCTCGACGGCGCCGCCCAGGACGTCGCCTCCACACGCGCCACCATCGCAGACCTCACCGCCAAACTCAACGACGTACCCAACCAGACCCAGACCGCACGCCAAACCGTCGCCGACCTGCAACGCCTCGCCACCGACGCCGGCAACGGACTCGGCAACGTCTCCACCATCCTCACCAACACCCAAAACGGCCTCAACACGTTCGTCTCGGGCACCTCCGGCGCCCTCGACACCGGTTCCAGCCTCCTGAGCCAAACCGCGCAACAGACCACCGACGGCGTCCACCAGATCGCAGGCGGACTCACCGTCGCCAACGGCGCAGTCGGCGACGCCGTCACCACCCTGCAGAACGTCAACGCGGCCAACGCCACCATCATCGAACGACTCAACGCCATCGCCGGCCAACTGCCCGACAACGCCCTCACCCAAGCCGTCCAAAACGCCGTCGCCAAACTCCAACACCAAAACGACAACACCGCGCAAACCCTCAACGACGCCAAAACCCTCAACACCGACACCGCCAACACCATCGAATCCGTAAGCGCACTGGCCACCAACCTCAACGGCGCAGTCCAAACCACCATCGACAACACCGGCGCCGCACGCAAAACCATCACCGAAGGCGCCCTCCCCCAACTCGGCAACGGACTCAACACCCTCGCCCAAACCACCGGCACCCTCTCCGGCACGCTCACCACCCAAACCACACTCGTCGCGCAGACCAACACCCTGCTCGACCAACTCGACCAAGCCGCCGAAGACGGCATCACCGCGCTCGACGACACCGACCGCGCGCTCGCCGGGCTCCAAACCAAACTCGACACCATCGCCACCGACATCCGCGCCCTCGACACCTCCAACGTGCTGCGCGACCTCCTCGGCGACGACATGCTCGACGCGAACGGCAAACTCGACACCACACGCATCGCCGAATTCATGCTCTCCCCCACCGTGTTGGAAACCAAAACCCTCTACCCCGTCGACTCCTACGGGTCCGGCATGGCGCCCCTCTTCACCAACATGGCCCTCTGGGTCGGGGCCTTCGCGCTCGCCGTGATCGTCAAACTCGAAACCGACGACGAAGGCATCGAAGGCATGACCATCACCCAAGGCTATCTGGGGCGCTTCCTCCTCATCGCCATCCTCGCCGTCGCGCAGGGCCTCGCCACCACCATCGGCAACCTCATCATCGGCGTGCAGACCGTCAACGCCGCCGCCTACATCCTCACCGGCGTCATCACCTCGCTCGTCTACGCATCCCTCATCTACGCGCTCTCCAGCACGCTCCTGCACGTCGGCAAAGGCATCTGCGTCGCGCTCATCATCCTCCAGATACCCGGCGCGTCGGGCCTCTACCCCATCGAGATGATGCCCGACTTCTTCCGCGACCTCTACCCGTACTTCCCCTTCACCTACTCCATCGACGCGTTCCGCGAAACCATCGGCGGCTTCTACGGCAACCAATGGTTCGACAACATAGGACGGCTCCTCGTCTTCGCCGTCGTCGCCTTCGCGTTCGGCATCCTCGTCCGACCGCTCCTAGCCAACGTCAACCGTCTCTTCGCACGCGAAATCGAGGAAAGCGACATGATCATCGGCGAACCCGTGCGCATGCCCGGCACCGAATACCGGCTCTCCGCCGCCGTGCGCGTCCTCGCCGACCACGACGACTACCGCGCCTCCATCGAACGCCGCGCCGCACGGTTCGCCGAACTCTATCCCAAGCTCAAACTCGGCGCCCTCATCGCAGGCATCGTCGTGCCGGTCGTCCTCGCCGTCACGTTCTCGCTCACGCCGAACACCAAACTCGAAGCGCTCCTCGCATGGCTCATCTGGATCCTGCTCATCATCGCGTTCCTCATCGCCATCGAATACACGCAGGACAGCCTGCGACGCCAGACCGAACTCGGCAACCTCGACGACGACGCCATCCGACGCGAACTGCACGCGCGCGAACAGGCCAAGAAACGCGCCCGCGACGCACGCCGACGCAAAGCCAAGGACGGCGTGCGCGCCGTGGCCGCGCCCGCCGTGGCCGCAGGCACCGCATTGGCCGACGCGATGGGAGCGCTGCCGGCGTTCGCGGGAGCGGGAGCAACGGACGCAGGCGCGAACACGACCACGGGCACGGGCGCTGTCGGCGAGCACGGCGCTTCCGGCATGCACCGTGCCGACGGCACGACCGGCGTGAATCGCGTCCATGGCGCGGCCGACATCGCCGACACCCAGACCATCCCTCCCATCACCGACATGAACGCCATGCCCGACTACCCCGCATGGACCTCCCTCGGCCGCAACGCCGAAACCGGCATCCAGGCCGACCGCACCGCCGACCGCACCGCCGACCGCACCGCCAACGACACCGCCAACGACACCGCCACCAACGGCACGCACGAGAAGGGAACCGCACGATGAAAGCCATTTGGCGCCTCTTCACCGGCGACGTACGCCGACTCACCAGCAACATCGTCTCCATCATCATCGTCATCGGACTGACCGTCATCCCCGGCCTGTTCTCCTGGTTCAACATCTGCGCCAGCTGGGACCCGTTCAGCAACCTCAAAAACCTCAAATTCGCCGTCGCAAGCGTCGACGAAGGCTACCAGTCCGACCTCATCCCCGTGAGAATCACCATCGGGGACACCGTCCTCAACTCACTGCGCGCCAACTCCGAACTCGACTGGACCTTCACCGACAAAGCCGACGCCATCGACGGCACCAAATCCGGCGAATACTACGCCGCCATCGTCATCCCCAAAGACTTCAGCCGACGCATGATGACGTTCTTCTCCGCCGACGCCGACCACGTCAGCATCGAATACTACGACAACGAGAAAAAGAACGCCCTCGCCCCCAACCTCACCACCGAAGGCGCCAGCGAAGTCAGCACCCAAGTCAACCAGATGTTCGCCCAAACCCTCATCGGCACCGCGCTCACCATCGCGGGACAACTCGCCGACGACCTCAACAGCCCGCAGGCGCAGACCGCGCTCGCCCGCTTCAACGCCAACATCAACGACTTCGCCGCAACCCTCACCGACACCTCCGCCACACTCACCGACTTCGCCACCCTCACCGACAGCGCCGGCAGCCTCCTCACCAATGCCGGAAGCCTCCTCAAGGACATCGGCGACGCCACGGACGGCACCGGCAGCCAACTCACCGAAGCCAAAAACGGCGTCAACGACGTCACCGGCGCCATCGACACCAGCATCGACGCACTCAGCCAAGCGCTCGAAACCAGCGCCGAAAGCTACACCGCCGTCGCCGACTCCATCGACGACCTCTACGGCAAAGCCGGCACCCAAGCCGAAGACACCGCCAAAGCCATCGACACCCAATCCAGCCACATCGGCGAACAGATCACCCAATACCAAACCATCCGAGACACCATCGCCTCACTCCAAGGCAAACTCCCCGAAGCGCTCCAAAGCGCCCTCGACCCCATCCTCACCCAACTCGACACCGTCATCGGACTGCAGCGCAACATCCAGACGCGACTCGACGAAGCCGCCGCCTCCATCCGCGGCAAAAACGACGACGCGCAGAACAAGCACCAGCAGATCAAGGACCTCGCCGCGCAGGCCACCGCCAGCATCAGCGGCATCAAAACCGACTTCAACGCCAACATCAAACCCCAACTCAGCCAGCTCAACGGCAGCATCCAAGACGCCGCCGGCATTCTCGACGACGGCGCCGCCACCCTGCGCAACACCCTCACCCAGCTCGACGGCACCACCTCGGAAGCCACCGGAGACCTCGCCAAAGTGAAGGGCACCCTGCAATCCGTCAGCGGCAAACTCGCCGACGCGGGTCGGGAGCTCGCCTCCTTCAACGGCAAACTCGCCGACGCGCTCGCCACGGGCGACACCGACACCATCAAACAAGTGCTCGGCAACGACCCGCAGACCCTCGGCGCCACCCTCGCCGCGCCCGTCAAACTCACCCGCAAGGCCGTGTTCCCCGTCAGCAACTTCGGCTCCTCGCTCGCGCCGCTGTACGTCATCATCCCCCTGTGGGTGGGCGCTCTGCTCATGGCCGTCACGTTGAAGACCACCGTGTCCAGGCGCACGCGCAAGGCGCTCGGCGATCCGAGGCCCCACCAGCTGTTCCTCGGCCACTACGGGGTGTTCGCACTCCTCGGACTGCTGCAAAGCACGTTCTCCGCGGGCGGCGCGCTCCTCTTCCTCCACGTGCAGGCCGTGCACCCCATGCTGTTCATGCTCACCGCATGGCTCAGCTCGCTCGTCTTCACCTTCTTCGCCTACACCATGGTCGCGAGCTTCGGCAACGTGGGCAAGGCCATCGGCGTGCTCATGCTCATCATGCAGATCTCCGGCTCCAACGCCGCCTACCCCCTGCAGGTGCTGCCCGACTGGTTGGGCGCCATCAGCCCGTTCCTGCCCATCACGCACTCGGTCACAGCATTGCGCGCCGCCATCGCCGGCGTCTATGACATGGACTACTGGAAGGCCATCGGGGCGCTGCTGCTGTTCCTGCCGCCGCTGCTGCTCATCGGCCTGCTCCTGCGCAAGCCGCTCGTGCGCTTCAACCAGTGGTATGTGGAAAAGGTGGAAAGCACCAAGGTGCTCGCATAGGCGGATCTCCGCATTCACCCTCGCATTCGACCCACATAAAACCCACATAAGACCGTGCGGTAGCATCCGCACACTCCGCCCGTCGCGGGACCGGCTTGTTCGGCTCCATGGCGGGCGGTTTTGCATGTGCGGAGCAAGCGGGCTGTCTCTCAACACAGAATAACGCGCGAAGGGGCAATCAAAGAAATAAGCCAGCAAATTAGATTCTGATCGTAGCAGATATAAGCAATTGTTATAATAGGGGATATGGAAAAGCGGTAAATTAGAATTCACTAGGAGCGAGAAGAAAAGATGTGTGAAGAATGCTACTCTGACAAAAATAGAATAACCCCATTACTGAACCCCTTGGACTGCTTAGCGAACCACAGGCAATACATTTGTGGAACTTGTGGGCGCTGCATCTGTATTGAGCATGACCCAAACAGAGGATCGCAAAGATGGAACTTTCCTTTTAAGTCATTGGAAATTGCAAAACTTTATTTAAGAACGGCCAACCACACAACGGGAAAATCATGCGGCGTTTACTAGATAGAGAACGGCAAAGGCAGAGTATCTTATAAAATATTCGCAGGAAATGAGGAGCTGCATCTTTTCTTGAAGAAGAATAAAGATAAGAGATACAGACAGATGACACCTGCGTTTGCCATTGGAGAGTACAGAGAATATCCACATACAGAAGTACGAAAATTGACTTCTGGCGAAATAAGACAATATATGAGCGAACGCTAAATTCCAGTTTAGCGATTTCATATCCATACACGCAAAGCGGTTGGCGATCACTATAGCATTGATCGCAATCAGTTTCGGAAGGCGACCGGAAGGTGAGAAGAATTTGAAAAAAGCAATATTATACATTCACGGTAAAGGGGGAAGCAGTGCGGAAGCCGAGCTATATCAAAAAAGCTGTGAAGGATTTGACATTGTGGGAGTTGATTATGACGACTACTTGCCGTGGATTGTGAACACGCAGATAGAGGCAACTTATAGTAAAATAAGCGAACAATACGATAAGATATATGTTCTCGCAAATAGCATAGGGGCATACTTTGCAATGAATACACTGCAGGGCCATTGCATAGAAGAAGCCCTGTTCATTTCTCCAATATTGAACATGGAAAAACTTATCCTTACTATGATGAGTTGGGCAGATGTATCTGAAATAGACTTACAGAAGCAAAAGGAAATTCCTACAGAATTTGGAGAAACTCTTTCTTGGGAGTATCTGTGCTATGTTAGAAATAATCCAATCAATTGGAACGCTCCCACCAAAATACTTTATGCTGAAAATGACAATCTTACAGATATTCAGACCATGAGCAACTTTGTGGACACCCATAACGCTTCGCTTACCGTTATGGAAAATGGCGAACATTGGTTCCACACTCGTGAACAACTCTTATTCTTAAATGAATGGCTAAGAAAGCAATGTCAAAGCATATAGGGAATTTATAATGTTGGCTAATTAAAACGGTCAAAGTATACTTAGAATGGCGCAGGCTATTTGATGAGATACCATTCCACTGAATATTGTTTGAAATAATCCAGCAGAAGCACCAACTCCAATGCAAAATATGACGTAAGGCGATTCTGGACGTTATTCTGCACTGTCGCGGCATCACCTGCGTTGTTTCAGGTATCACCTGTGCCGTTCTTCCTAACAAGTGCGCGATTTAGGAGTCTTGTGCGCACCTGCCTTCCGAAGAACCAGAGGGTTGGGGTTCTCCGATTCGGCACCGACTGCGCCCAGCCTTGGAAAATGGCGGTTTTGCGAAGCCGAAATCGACTACGGCCCCGCAATCGCCTGGTCCCTTCAAGGGGAGGGTGCGCACGAGAGCACCGAATCGCGCACTTGTTCGCGCGAACGGCGCACGAATCCCCCAAACCGCGCACGAATCCCCTTCATCTGCGTGGGACACGCCCGTTTGCTCTTGAATGGGGTCCGACGGGACCGAACGGGAGCTGGACGGGAGTCGAACGGGGCCAAACGGGGAGGAACGAACGGGAACCGGCCCACCCAGCGCCCCACACACCAGCCCCGGCCCGCACCCCAAGCCCTACTTCTGGATGGAGGCCTGCTCCCGGCAGACCTTGAGGGCTTCGTTGAAGGCTTCGGAGGTCCAGCTGGCGCCGGCGACCTTGTCCACGGAGAGGTCCTTCAACGGTTTGCCGTCGACTTCGCCGTTGATGGCCTGGGCGAACGCGTCCTGATGCGATTTGGAGATGGATGTGAACGGATGTCCCACGATCTCCACGCTTTCCACGTTCTGGTCTTTGACGGTGACGTGCACGTCGATGGTGTCCTCGCCCACAGGCCCGTATTGGCCGTTGATGGAGTAGGTGCCGTCCGCGTAGTTGCCGGTGTCCTGCTGCTCCCCGTCCGAATCGTCCGAATCGTCCGAACCGTCAGCCCCGTCGGCCGAACCGTCGGCAGATCCATCGGCACCCCCATCAGCCCTGTCCGATTGCTTCGACGCCTCCTCCTGCGACTGCTGCGTTTCACCGGAGTTACCGGCGTATTCGTCGTCCATCGGCGTGGCGGCGGGTTCCCCGCATCCGGCGAGCGCCGCGCCGGCCATGACGAGTCCGACCGCGGCGAGCGCCGCGCTCCTTCGCAGTCCACGTCCGCCGTGCGCCGCCGTCATGCCGCCGAGGTCGTCTTGTTCGCTCTGGTCCGTGGTCTTGACCGTTTCCGTCATTCCGTCCGTTCCTTCCTTGTCATGTGCTTCGTTCACGAGGTGAGGCCGTGCCGGCCTCGTGCGATCTTCCAGGCCCGCAGACTCCGCCTTTCGCCCCGCTCTACGAGTTCCCGTTCTACGCTTCCAAGCCCGACGCCTCCCTGCCCGCTGTCCCGTCCGTTTCCCCAACCGTTTCCCCGCCGGTTTTGGCGGCTTTGGTGGGGTCGGTGAATCCGATGGGCAGGTCGCCTTCGCGTTGCGCGCCTTCGGCCTGCGAGCCGGTGAAGGCGGCGCGTCCGCCGGCGGCTTCGTAGCGTGCGCGCGCGTCTTCGTCGTTCCATCGTTCGCCGACGAGCACGCCGTGGTTGAGCATGATCTCACGTTCGGCGCATCCGGCGACGAGCGCGTCGTGGGTGACGACGATGATGGTGGTGCCTTGTTCGTGGAGGCGTCGGAACAGGTCGAGTACGATCTTCTCGTTCTTTTCGTCGAGGTTGCCGGTGGGTTCGTCGGCGAGGATGATCTTGGGTCGGTTGATGAGGGCTCGGGCGATGCATACGCGTTGTTGTTCGCCGCCGGAGAGCTGTCCGGGCAGGTGGTGGGCGCGTTCCTTGAGTCCCACGCGTTCGAGCGCTTCGAGCGCTTCGCGTTCGTCGACGACGGAGTGGTAGTACTGTGCGACCATGACGTTTTCGACGGCGGTCAGGTGGGGTACGAGGTAGAACTTCTGGAACACCAGTCCGATGGTGTTTTTGCGCACGTCGGCGAGTTGGGCGGCGTTGAGGTCTTCGAGTCGGCGTCCTTCGAGAGTGACGGAGCCTTGGGAGGGGGTGTCCATGCAGCCGATCATGTTCATGAGGGTGGTTTTGCCGGAGCCGGACGAGCCGACGATGGCGAGCCATTGGCCTTCGGACACGGTGAGGTTGAGGTCGTCGACGGCGTGGAGGTCGCCGTAGATTTTGGAGATGTGGTCGAGTTCCAGCAGCATGGTCTATTCCTCTCGTAGGACGATTGCGGGGTCGATGCGTGTGGCGCGGCGGACGGGTGGTATGGATGCGATGACGGCGACGAGGATGCTCAGGACGACGGATGTGCAGGCGAGGGGCGCGCTGAATGCGAGCGTGCGGTCGAAGACGGCGGTGCACAGGATGCGTGCGAGCGCGTAGCCGAGCAGCGTGCCGACGAGTCCTCCGACAAGTCCGTAGAGTGCGGATTCGACGAAGAATTCCACGGCGACGGAGGCGGAGGACGCGCCGAGTGCCTTGCGCAGTCCGATTTCGTTGCGTCGTTGGGAGACGATGGAGGCCATGGTGGTGGATACGCCGACGAGGGTGAGGGTGAGGACCACGATGGACACGATCCAGAAGAGGGTGCGCAGCATGGTGATGATGCGCTGGTTGGAGGCGGTCATTTTGGTGACCTGGCGCGCCTGGTAGGCGCCGTTTCCGGCTTGGTCGATGGCGTCGACGAGGGTGGCGAGGCGTTCGGGCGCGGCTTGGGAGGAGCATTCGATGACGTCGATGCCGCGCGTGCCGGCGAGCGCGTCGACGTCGGCGGCGAGCGCGTAGACGATGTCGTCTTCGGAGCCGCCGGTTTCGACGACGCCGGAGATTTGGAATCGGGTGCCGCTGGTGTCGAGGATGTCGGTGCTGACGCGTCCGTCGCGCATGCCGTTCGTTCCCGCGGATGCCGTGCCCTCGGACGCATCGGATGCGGAACCGGACGCCGTGTCGTCCCCGCCGTATCCGATGGTGATGGTCGAGCCGACTTCCACGCCGAGCGCGTCGGCGACGTCGCGTCCGACGAGCACGCGTCCCGTACTGGGCCAGTCGCCTTCGATGTTCCAATGCCGGTTGAGGTCGCGTACTTGGGTGGGGTCGATGCCGCCGAGCACGTAGGGTGCGGCGTTGATGCGCACGGATTCGTACCGGTAGGTGGCGGTGGCGGCTTCGCCTTCGGCGGAGATGAGGCGTTCCACGTCTGCGACGGTGCCGGCGTCCATGCCGTTGGTGGAGGTGACGATGAGGTTGGCGCCGTAGGCGCGCATTTCGTCGTTCATCTGTTGGGGTACGGCGATGCAGATGGCGGCGAGGCAGAAGAGGGTGGCCGCGCCGACGAGGGATGCGATGACGGCCATCATGGCGCGTGAGCGTCGGCGTAGGACCGCGCCGAGGATCATGGTGCGGAACATGCGCCGGTTGGTCATGGCGCGTCCGGCCGGCGTTGCCGGCGATGCCGGCGCGGCGGGGTTGGTTCGGTTGCGTTCAGCGGCCATGCAGCACCTCCGCGGGGTGGAGTCCGAGTATGGATCGTATGGTGGAGAGCGATGCGACGAGTACGGTGAGTGCGAGCAGTACGGCGACGAGCACGTACACCATGGGTCGCATGGTGATGGATGAGGCGAAGGTGACCTGTCCTATGAGTTGGGCGACGGCGGATCCGAGGCCTGCGCCGACGATGGCGCCGATGAGGGCGATGGCGGCGGTTTCGGCGAGCATGAGGCGACCTACGGCGCCGTCGGTCGCGCCGAGCGCTTTGAGCAGGGCGAGCTCGGCGCCGCGTTCGTTGATGGACGCGGCCATGAGGTTGGCGACGGCGATGGCGGCGGCGACGAGCGAGAGCGCGGTCATGACGATCATGACGGCGCGTGTTTTGTTCATCACGTCGCCTTGCAGCGCGGAGACCTGGCGGACCTGTTTGGCGACGGCGCCGGGGATGACCTCTTCGATCTGGTAGGCGATGGAGGAGGCGTATGCGGTGCAGTACCAGGTTTCCCAGTCGTCGCGGGAGAGGGCGGCGGGGTTTTTGGCGGCGCGTTCGGCGAGGTCGTTTTCGGGTGTGGTGAGCGCTTTGACTTCGATGCGGTCGATGGCGTCGGGCAGTCCGGCGAGGGTTTGGGCGACGGAGCTGGGCAGGTACATGCTGCCGTTGTCGTCGTCGCCGGAATCGTAGACGCCGGTGATGGTGAGGTCCTGTCGGTGGACGGCGCCGTCGCCGCCGGGGCGTGCGATGGTGACGACGTCGCCGACGCCCGCGTGCAGGCTGTCGGCGAGGTCCCGTCCGATGATGGCCTGGGCGGTGTCGTCTTCGGGCCAGTCGCCTTCGACGGTCCACCAGGAGCGCATGCCTTCCATGCCGGCGACGGCGGATTCCCCGGTTTCGAGGTGGAGGGTTTTGGAGAACCAGGTGCCCACGATGGGGAAGGTCACGGTTGCGCCGTCGGCGCCGTTTTCGGCCTGCGCGTGCAGGTCGAGGCGGGGTGCGAAGTCGGTGATGTTGAACGCCCAGAAGATGGTTTTGATGTTGGCCGCGTCGGATTCCTTGAGGAACGACGTGGGTTCGGCGTCCGATGCGTCCGTGCCGGTCGCGTCGGTGGCGTACAGGTCATCCACCACGGCATCCGATTTGGGTTGGACGGTGATGTTCGAGCCGTAGGCGGACAGTTCGGCGTTGAGTTTGTCGCCCACGTCGAAGACCACGCCGAGCATCGCCACGGACACCGTGGCGGACAGGCATACGGTCAGGGCGATGAGCAGCCGTCGCCGCAGCTGGCGGCTGAACGATCTGACGATCATGCGCAGGAAGAACATGCGCGCTCCTTTCCTCCTCCGGTCACTTGAAGTTGGCGCTCAACGCGTCCAGGTCGGCGGTCTGGATGGTGATGGCGCCGCCGCCGGCCTTGTAGGGGAACGGGATGGGGTTGCATCCGCCTTTGAAGCCGATGGTGGCGAGATTGATGGCCACGTCGCAGCGTTTGCAGATAATCTTGCCGTCCTTTTCGTAGTAGCCGGCGTCGCCGCACGTCTCGCACGCGTCAAGGCCGATGCCGTATGCGCCGCCGTTCTTCTTGATGATGATGAAACGCATGACGGTGCCGTCCTCGGCCGTGTATTCGAAACGGTGCAGGTGGCCGTCCGACACCTGCGCGAAGGTGATGGTGGCCACGCCGTCCTTAAGCGCATACGCCTCCGGTTCGGACAATACCGGCGCCTTGTTGAGTTCGGCCGTGCCCCAGACGAGCGAGACGCCCACGACGCACACGCATACGAGGCTCCAGAACGCGGAGGCGAGGCGACGGCGGCGGAACGCGATATGCGCGCGCGCCCTGGCGGGATTCTCATCCGCCATGCTCATGCGCATGCCCGCGACGACGGAGGCGACGGCGGGGATGAGGAACACGCACGCCTGCGCCACGACCAGGGCGAGCGTGTTGTTGTGGAACAGGATGAGCGTGCGGAACGCGGCGCCCTCCAATTCCAGGATGAGCATGTTCATGAGCAGCGAGAACAGCTCCGTCAGATGCCGCACGAACGTGAGCAGCACGAGCAGCAGCACGGCCAGGGTGAAGGAATGGCGCACGGCCGGCGTGCGCATGGTGCGGAACACGGCCGCCACGGCCACGGCCGTGCCCACGCCCAGCAGGAAGCCCAACGCGCGCAGCAGCATGTCCGAGGTGAACGGGGAGTCGCCCGGCTCCACGAAGTCCGCAAGCTGCAGGATCACATCGGGCGCCGCATAGAACACGGACAGCGCCACGGCCACGGCGGATACGCCGTCGGCCACGGCCAACGCCGTGCGACGCGCATGCCAGTCGCGCGTCAACCGGCCCGCGCACAGCACCACGGCCACGAGGGCCGCGTCGAAGACGACGCATGCGACCAACGTCGGCAGGTTCACCGTCGAACGCCGGTCAATGAGCGCCGTGAAGCGCAGCGCGGCGAACGCGCATGCGGCCGCCAGACCGACCGTGAAACCCCACGTGCGCCATCGGGCGCCGATCGGACGGTCGCGCCCCTCGCCCACGGTGAGCAGCACGCCTAACCCCATCGCCAGCAGACACGGTCCGAGCATGCCGGACAGCGCCTGCACGTATTGCCCCAACATATTCCGTTTCCTTCCACACACCCCGCATCGGACGGTCCGCGCGTTCCGCACCCGGGCTCGAAACGCGCCGAGGGCATCCCGCGCGACGCACGCCGTACGGGATGCCCCCACGCCGCATGCACGTCCCATCGGACGCATGCGGCGCATCGGTCAAGGTCTACCGGCTCACCACTGGTGGACGGTGTAGTTCCAATCGAACGTCGCCTCCAACGGCTCGGTCCAGAAGTGGCCGCTCACGCCGGTCTCCTTGTCCACGTGCAGCATCCAGCCGTTCTCCGCCGGGGAGTGGATCTTGAAGGTCAGCGTGTACTCGCCGTCCTTGTCGAGCTTGAGGTTCGCGCCGTAATGCGGGCCGTCGGACGCGTTCATCTCCATGAACGTGCCCTCCTGCTTGTTGCTCGCGTCGTTCTTGTCCTGGATGACGTAGTCCACGGTCAGCTTCGGAATGAAGTCGCCTTCGGCGTAGCCGAGGTTGTTGTCCGCGAGCGCGTGGATGTCCGCCTCAAGATGGAGGTTCGACTCCGCGGCGGACAGGCCCATGCCGGCCGGTTCCATGTCCACGGGCTGGAAGTAGACGGCGGCCACGTTGAGCGGGCCGACGTGCTGGTCCTCCTTGCCGTCCTCTCCCTTGATCGGGATCTCCTCGAAGCCGGCGGAATCGTCGGCGGAGGAATCCTGGGCGTCCGCGGATTGGGAGGTGGAGGAGTCCTGGGCGTTCGCGGAGTCGGAGGAGTCGTTCGCGTTGCCGCACGCGGACAGTGTGAACGCCATCGCGCCGGACACGAGGAGCGCCAGCAGGGCCGCGAGTTTGTTGTTCTTCTTCATGTGCTTTCCTTCTTGTCTGATAGGTGTTCCGTCCCGGCCTGCGCCGCGGCGGAACGAAATCTTTTACCGGAGTCTTTACCGGTTCGAGGCCTTCCCCTCGGACGTCGATCCGTCATCGGACGTCTGCTCCAGACGCTGCGCGGGCATGCGGGCCCGGCGCTGTTTGGCGAAACCCACCGCGAACAGGGCGAGCACCGCCACGGCGGCCACCGCCTGCGCGACCAGCGTCTCCACGTACGGATACAGGCCCAGCCAATCGTTCGTGGGCAGACCGTCCACATACATGCCGGGCAGGGCGTCGCCTTCGATGAGCGAGTGCACGCCGCCGCCGGCGAAGATCACCACCAGCACCGACATGAGCACCGACGTGACCAGGAAGAACGGGCCGATCGGAATGCGCACGGACGTGAATCGGATCGTGAGGAACACCGCCACGAGCGCCACCGCCGCGGCGGCGCCGCCCAGCCACATGCCTTGGGCGTCACGCGTCATCGCATAGATGGACTCATAGAAGATGACCGTCTCCGCGCCTTCGCGGAACACCGCGAGGAAGCTCAGCAGCGCGAGCGAGACCATCGTGCCCGCGGTGCCCTGATGCGCGTTCGCGCGCTGCGCCGCGGACTCCACCGCCGCTTCGGTCTTCGTGCGGATGTAGCGGTTCCACGCCTCCACGGAACTCTTGTTGAGCATCCAGTTGCTGGTCCACAGCAGCATCGCCGTGGCAATCAGCGCGCACACGCCCTCCATGATCTCCTGCTGCGGGCCGGAGCCGCCGAACAGGGCCATGAACACCGCGGCCACCACGCCGGAACCGGCCAGACCGGCCAGCACGCCCGCGTAGATCCACTTCACGAAGCGACGGTTGCCGGACTTCATGAGGTAGGCGATGATCGCGGCCACCACGAGCAGCGCCTCCAATCCTTCGCGGATGAGCACGAGGAACGCCTGTCCCACGGAGCTGGTGACGAATTTGGTGAAGCCGTTCACTTCGTCGGCCGCGCCGCCGTCCAGCGTGGCCGCGTCCTGCGTGAGCATGTCCTCAAGGTCCGCGATGAGCGTCGCGGCCTCGTCCGCGCGTCCGTCGGACATGGCATTGCGGGCCTTCTTGAACGTGGATTCCACTTTGGAGACGCGGTCTCCGCCGATGGCGTTCATCACGTTCTTCTCGAAGCCGAGCTTCTCGTAATACTGGTAGTAGGCGTCGTTCACGCCGTCGGAGCCTTGGGAGCCTTTGCCGGCCTTCGCGTCCGCGAGGGCCTGGTCGAGCACGTCGTTCATTTCGGAAGCCACATCGCTCCACGTGCGGTCGCCCTTGCCGGTGTTCTTATGCACCTTGTTCGCGTCCAGCACCTCGCGTTCCGACTGGATGCGCTCGTAACGCTCCCTGCCGTACGTGCGCGGGTCCGCGAGGTCCGCGGTCGCGTCAAGGGAGGAAGCCGCATCCTCGACGTCCGCGGCGAGCGACGCCACCGCCGCGTCCACGTCCGCGCCCTTGTCCTGCTGGTAGGCCAGCCGGGACAGGGACTGGAAGGCCTGCGACTGCGTGTTGTAGCGGTCCTGGCCGAGCGTGTCCGAAACGGCTTTGGCGAAGTTCGAGGCGTTCCACGCCATGTGCTGCGCCTGGCTGAATGCGGACGCCGCTTGGGCGCGGTCGTCGGACGCGTAGGCCGTACGGCCCTGTTCCAGATAGTCAGCCACGTTCGCCGCGATGGCCGACCAGGAGTCGAAGTCGTACTGCGCCGCGTTCGCATCCTCCGTGGAGGTTGCGGAAGTCACGGAAGTAGCGGAAGTAGCGGAGGCTGAGGTAGCGGAGGCTGAGGTAGCGGCGGTTGCGGAGGCGTACGCGGGCATGGCGCCCCAGGGAGTGCATGCCGTCGCGGCGATCGTCAGCAGCAGCGCGGCGAACGCCACAAGGGAGGCGATGCGGGGCCTGACGGTTTTGCCTTCGGCGTCGTTCCGATCACCTGTACACGTTCGGACCATGCCGCGAGAGGCGTGCGGGAACGCGCGTGGAAACATAACGGGACTCCTTCTTCCTTCCAACCATGCACGAGCATAGGAAGAAAATCCCACGAACAACAGTCTTGATTTTCGGACCATCCTGCGCTATGGGCGCATTATGGATGATGCCGCGCGGGCGATGCCGGAAGCTCCGGTTTCCTTCCCTCCACGTTTCCCCCATGCATGCCAAGATCCGCACGATATGCCGAAATCCGCATCATGCCAACGATCCACGAACTTGCGTATGCCATGACGGCAATCCACGTTCCTTGGTCTGCGAGCGGCAGCACCCTCCGGGCCCGTCCTCCCCTTCACCATCTCACATTCCGGTCATACTGGGCTTCATGCCCCTTCGTTCCACAATGCGAACCTCTCCGTTTCCCGACAAGTCCCTTTAATCCCCCACAACGCACACCTTCTCAGCGTCTTTGCATGCCACACTACCCTTCCGATTTTCTCCCGCTGCTCCATCCCACACCATGGCGTCCCGCTGCGGGCATCCAGTCGCCCCCGCCGCGCGCCCGTCCCCATGCCCGCACGCCCTTGCCGACCGGCCGTGCGGGCATCCAGTCG
>Cebus_capucinus_imitator_PRJNA485217_SSR091__coassemble_2153_pt1 | contig 22936 bp, 19 predicted proteins | sample Cebus_capucinus_imitator_PRJNA485217_SSR091__metabat2_high_PE_002 | metagenome-assembled genome bin Cebus_capucinus_imitator_PRJNA485217_SSR091 | reverse complement strand
TGCGGATTGCCCACACCCCGCCGTCTCCCCGTCTCCACCCCCGACATCACCCGTGCGAACGAGCGCTTCTCGCCCAATGCAGATGGCGTAGGCGTCCGCGGCAGACCATCCCCCTCAGGATGAGAACGGCTTCTCCGACTCCTCAGCCGTGTTCCATCGCCTGCCGTACAGTGAGCGCCGCCCCGCATTCAATGCCACAACGGTATGCTCATCGACGATCCGCTGCGTCTTTGCGGAATACGAACCGCGTTTGTCGAATGCGATAAACACCTGCTTATCCAAGACGTCCGTATTCGCGTACAAATCCATGATGGCCTCGACCGGTTCGTCGCCTATGTTTTTCAACAAGGTGGAATCATGGATAAGCAACGGCAATCCGGTATGTTCCAAAACCGCGAGATCAAGAATGATCACGTCTTTGGCTCGGGTGCCGGCACCAGTATCACGTTCGGTTCCAAACGTATATGACTGCCTTCCTTTTCTTCCTTCCTTGATGCGCAATTTCGGAGGATTGCATTCGGCATCGACCGCATCATTCAATTGCCGCAACGCATCAATGACCGTAGCGGTCATCTGACCGATAAGTGCCGGCCGTTGCACCTGCAACCTCTCGAAGGCTTCCTTCGCCGCCGTCTGCAAAGTTTCAGTCTTGTCCCAAGCATCGATCTGCGCCTGCAATCGTTGAATATCACCAGTCAGCGCCCCGGCCTTATCCCATTCCTCGGTACTGAGCGTAGCGGTCTGTCCCATACCGGCAAGTTCCGTCCTCAGTTGGTTGATCCGCCCATCTAGGGAGTCGGCCAGCAAACGATACTGGTTCCTCTGCGCTTCCAGTTCATCGTTGAGGATCTCGGACAGCCTGCGGTGGAAATGCTCAATCTCCTCCAGACTGTCAACGTTCACGTTCGGGAAGAACTGACGCAACGCCTCGAACTGCCGTAGTTCAACGGCATGACGTCCTTCCTTGCTCCGGTCGATGAGGCCGATTTTGGCGGTAATCATGTCCTTCCTCTGCCGCAATTCGTTGATTTCGGCTTTGAGCGCAATGGCATGCTCCGAGGACGCGACAGCATCGTCGAACAATCTCTGGTCAACCGTCAACTTGAGATTGTCGAGCTCGCGCTTGGATGTCTCCAGCATCGTCTGGGCCTTCATGCGTTCCCGTTTGTTCTTGAGCGATATGTATGTGGAAAGCCCCAGCCTCGCCGCATCACGGATTGCATCAAATTGCTTCCGAGTATCCTCGGCGCTCTTTTCCAACTGTCTGACAGGCTGGAACACGCCGAACATCTTCTCCAGCGTTCTCACACCCTGCATATCCGCGACACGGGATGAAACATTCAACGGCTTTTCATAATTGATGCCATGCGAAGCGTTCACACGGGAGAAAATCCCCACACATTCCCTCCACGAGAGGTCAGGATCGTCCAGTCCGGACTCTTCCTTGAGTAGTCTGCGAAAATCATCAATATCCATTGATCCGGAAAGCACCGCATACGAATCGTCTCGATACTCTCTGACTTGAGTTGAATATGCGGTGTTCCGCGAGAAATATCGATTGCCGGACGGGAACTCATGGGTGAAGAAGATTTCATGATTCCCAACGGCGTAATCCTGCACGGCATCCGATTTGATGAAGGCGTCGCCGCCAAATGCGTAATCGATGATCGACAACACCGTTGATTTTCCGATGGAGTTCTCGGCTTGTTCGCCACCGCGTATCACATTCATCCCTCGACGGAACCGGATATGCCGATTATCGCCGATATGAGCGGCGAATTGCGGCGAATAAATCTCAGTCAGCACGGTATATTATCTCCTCGCTTTCATCGAAACGCACCGCACCAGCGGCAAATGCAATAGTCAATGCGTCAATGAACGATTCACTATCCTTAATCTTGCCATCACATCGCAGATATAAATCCACGACTTGAATCCCCTCTTCCGGAATACAGGCAAGTATCGGCGTGAGATCCGACAAGGTCGATTCTCCGAAAGAGACAAGCTTACTGGGAAGGAGCACGGAACACCTCACATATCTGAACGAAATACGAAACCAGAATTGAAGCCGTTCTCGGACGCGAGCTTGTGCGCTCGGCAATCCATTCAGCAAGATGATCAAAAACCTCGGCTTGGTCGAGTCCTCTTCCTTCATACTCCAGATATTGGGAGTGCATCTGAGCAAGCAATGTATTGAACGAAAGTCTCTGCGTCTCTTCAAGCATTCTCATTCGTTCGGCGATGAACGAGTAGTACGAGCCCACCGAATCGGTTATCTCACGGCACAGCACATTATCATCCGGGACCTTCTCACGTACCGGCACAGGATTACTCATATTGCCTGTTTCATGCGATGTGTGCTCCATTCCCAATCCCTTAATGTCATCCAGCAATTGAGTAAGCTCCTTCTCCAAATTCAAAGGAACCATGAGACCGTCAAAATCCCGTTGACCGGCGATGGCCTTCTTTTCGGCTTGTATCCGCTCGACATCGCTTTTACTTGATTTATGTTTGTATTTCGCCGCACAAGACGGACACATCACCGCAAAGTCGTCAAAACCGTATGAAGCGACATCTGGATCAATGGGAAGAATTTCGTATATGGGTATGCCATCTCCACGTTTATCCACCATCAAAGAGGTTCTGCATTCCACACAAAGCCCAGCACATTGCATGAGCAGGGCGTCCTTATTGTTAGCGACACCAGCTGCACAGGCGATCTTGGCGGCAGTGGATTCAGCAGCTAGTTTCTGCCCTGCTTTTCGGGAGATAACGGTCAAAGCGATTTTTGCGCATCGCTTCCCCAACTCGTTCAGATTAATCATCATCCCGTATTCGGCAAGATTATCAACAACCCTTTGTTTGACCTGAGGAGTCGCCTCCTCGATTCGGATTATGAACTGGCCGAGATCCATGCATTCGTATATGGAATTGGCCAGTTTCTTTGTGAACGCCTCATCATTGGAAGACATCTTACGCAACGTTTCCCGAGATGCCCGAGATGGATCCGTAGCCGTACCCATACGATCTTCCGGGACCCTAGTAAGCATCGCGATGACTTCAGCCACTTGTTCGCCAGCGGATAACCCTTTACCGACAACGGGTCGAAGCGATTTCACCAAATCACAGAATCTGACGTCCGTTTCGTCGGCCATTGTCGCTCCTCATGCAGTACAGCACTGTCTGCATGACGCATGACTCTGTTCGGCAACGGCACACAAACAGCAATCCAACATCCTCAGACTACTAGACGTCACCACTCTTCCCGACGATTTCTCCCAGTTTCTCCCCTCTGGGTCTCCCTTTTTCTCCCCTGAACCCCGGTCCTCCATTCATACCGTGGCTCATATCGGCACGACGTTCAGACCAACAGGCGGAAAGGAGACCAACCAATGGGCAGCGGCCATAAGGGCGCGTACAGCAGCGGGGGATCGCAGCCGTACCAGCCGAACTACCACGTCGTCGCGTCGATGCTGGAGCTTGACAAGAAGACCGGCATCTACAAACCGGGACGGGGATACTTCAAGAACCCTTCCCGAATTGACCTTGAAAAAGCCGTCAAAGGAGACTCCATCATGTTCAAAGGAAAAGAGGCATCCGGTACCTTCATGTATGTGTTGACCAGAGATGGACGTATCATCTTCGGCGAACGACGCAATCCGTACAATTCAAAAGGGCGTTCTCCTCATCCCACGCTGATTGGTGGCAAAGACCCCGTAGTACAAGCCGCCGGTCTCATGACCATCACAGCCGGACAGATAGTATCTTTCAATGACCAGAGCGGCCACTTCAGACCAAGTTCCAAATCCATGGACAAAGTAGAAGACGCACTACGCAAACTCTACAATAAGAACCACAATCTCTTCAGCGACGAATTCACATGGAGGAAATAATGAACCATGATTCTGAACTCAACAACCGCCTCAAGCTCTTCTTCGGGGTTGATCGGGATTCCATATCTCGTCAAAAATGGCTGACACTCAAAAAACAGACCGCACTCCTGATAGATGAATATGGTTGGGACGCCGTTCAACAGGCCTTTTTCCATTATGTACAGGCCGAGTGCAATGACTCGGAAGACGTCGCTCGCGCAGCCTTCTACTACGAGGGACTTGGCTGGAACAAGAGACCGGTTCCCGACCCATACGACTTTCTCGGCTATCTCTACTACAAGGCCGGATTCAGAGAAGCCTCCCACGAAGCCGCGCACGCGCTCGATGATCTGTGCATCACCATTCTGCCCGCATCGGGACATTCGGAGGCGAACATCTATTATCACCCCTACTACGCCGCGGAGGCCGACCCGAAGATGATCGCCGCCGTCGAACGCTGGCGCCAACGCGAAGCCGACGGAAACGACAACACCGGTAAAACCAACGGCACCGAAACGGACATCTCACAGGAAGCGCAGCAGCACACCGATTCCGGCAACGGCAAAGAAGAACACCTATGAACCACGGATTCCAACAGCAGACGTTCTATCTTCCCGGACTGGATGACGCACCAGCGGAAATCCATGGACAGCTGGCAACGGTACAACGTTCACAGCGCCGCAAGGCAGCCATCGACGACGGCATGAACCCGGAACTCGTCATTGGAGCCGACTTCGACGGTTTTCTCGGCATACCCATCATCAAACGGCCGGACGAATTCATCATTCCCTCCGGCATCATTCCGTTCAGCAAACGAAACTGCAATACCGACATGAACCTTGCCGTGGGATTCTACGAGATGGACACCGAATTCTCGGATGTGCCCACCCACCCGCAACGCTTCGTCGAAGAATTTCGCAAACGTCCGCTCATCAGCCCGGACTGTTCACTCTACCGAGATGCACCACTCGCCGTGCAGACAGCGAACACCTACAGGAATCGCGCCATCGGATATTACTACCAATCCCACGGCGCATATGTGATTCCACATATCCGATGGGGCAACAGTCTGACCTACACCACCGAGGTGCTGCCGGAAAGACTCGCGTTCCTCGGCGTGGAAAAACACAGTATCGTCGCCATCGGCACCTACGGGTGCATCAGGACCAGGGACGATAAGTGTGAGTTCAGGGCAGGACTCGAAGCCATGATGGAAACCTTGGAACCTGAAATCGTGCTCGTCTACGGTCCCATGCCCGACCAGATCTTCAAGCCGTACCTGCACACCGCCGCATTCAGGCAGTACAACGACTGGATCAGCCGCGTGCATGGCAGGGCGTAGCCATCAACTCCCTCAAGCGGCGCCCGCTGCGGGCATACAGCCGCAAAATACCGGTTTGCGGCTGTATGCCCGCAGGGATGTGCGACAACGGGCGGCGCGGCGGTATGGGAGAACCGTCCGAAGCCGTCAGATGTTGCCGCGGACGTGCTGGTCGGCCCAGGACTGCGAGTGCATGTTGACGGCCGGGTCCGCGCTCACGTTGGCGCGCGGGTCGTCGAGGGCGTCGATGGCGGCGAGCTCGGCGGCGGTCAGGTCGAATCCGGCGCTGGCGAGGTTCTCCCGCATGCGTTCGGCCCGCTTGGATTTGGGGATGACGATGCGGCCGGACTGCGTGTGCCAGCGCAGCACCACCTGGCCCGGGGTGACGCCGTGCGCCTCGGCGGCGGCGGCCACCGGCTCGGAGGCGATGTCCCTGCCGTGGCCGAGCGGACTGTACGCCTCCACGGCGATGCCGTGTTCGCGGCAGAAGGCGCGGTTGCCGGGCTGGTTGAAGCGCGGATGCACCTCGATCTGGTTCACCGCGGGCGCCTCGCCGGAGTCCTCGATGACGGCACGCAGGTGTTCGGGCAGGAAGTTGCTGACCGCGGGCACGCGGACGAGGCCTTCGTCGCGCAGGCGCAGCAGCGAGCGCCAGGTTTCGCGGTAGAAGTCGGCGGCGGGGAACGGCCAGTGGATCATGTACATGCCCACATGGTCGAGGCCGAGCGCTTCGAGGGATCGCATGAAGGCGACGCGAGCGGCTTCGTAGCCTTGGTCGCAGTTGCGCAGTTTGGTGGTGACCCAGACCCGGCCGGCCATGCCGGTGGCTTTGAGGGCGTCGCCGACCTCTTTTTCGTTGTAGTAGGCGGCGGCGGTGTCGATGTGGCGGTAGCCGATGGCGAGCGCCTCCTCGACGGCGCGCTGCGTGTCGGCGGGCGGGATCTGGAAGGTGCCGAATCCGATTTGGGGGATGACGGTGCCTGCGTCGTCGTTCAGGGTGAGGTGCGGTTGTGCCGCGGCGGTCTCGTCCATGGGTGTGCTCCCTTCTGGTGCGGGCGCGCCCCGTGCGCGTCCGGTTCCAGCCTAGTCCCTTGCGTTCCCGCGCCGTGTTCCGGTATGGCGTCCGATGGTGCGCGGGGCGGTGAGCATGCGGGAGGGCGGTTCCCGCTCGTATGGCGGGACCGCCCTCCGTTATGGTCGTCGGCGTCCGATGGCGGTCCGAGGGATCCGCGGATGCGTCAGGCTTCGGCGCGTTCGCTCACCGCGTCGGCGGCGACGGCGCGCACGGAGCCCTTCTCACCGTTGTCGGAGTCCGGGTGGATGCCGTGGCGGTCGTCGTGGTTGCGCCACCAGCTGGACAGGATGGAGCCGGAGATGTTGTGCCAGACGCTGAAGAAGGTGGACGGGATGGCGGCCAGCGGGTTGGATGCGAAGGAGGTGAGGGCGAGGGTGGCGCCGAGGGCGGAGTCCTGCATGCCGACCTCGAAGGTGATGGCCTTCTGCTGGGCGTAGCGGAAGCCCTTCGGATACACCTTGTACATGAGCTTGGAGAAGCCGAAGCCGAGGGCGTAGCCGAAGAGGTTGTGCAGCATGACCACGGGGATGGCGAGCAGGGAGGCGGTCTCGAAGAGCTTGTCCTTGTTGACGGCCACGACCACGCCGATGATGAGCAGGATGGCGACCTGGGAGACGATGGGCAGCGCCACGGTGATCTTCTCGATCTTCTTGCCGAAGATCATGTGGCAGATCACGCCGAGGGCGACGGGGAACAGCACGACCTTGACGGCGTTGAGGAACAGGGATTCGACGGGGATGGTGACGTACTGGGAGGCGAGCCACTGCATGAGCAGCGGGATCATGAACGGCGCGCACAGGGTGGACAGGATGCCGATGGACACGTCGAGGGCCACGTCGCCGCGCGACAGGTAGCTCATGACGTTGGAGGAGGTGCCGGACGGGCAGCAGCCCACGAGGATGACGCCCACGGCGAGCGGGCCGTCGAGCTGGAAGATCCAGCACAGCAGCACGGCCACGAGCGGCATGATGACGAAGTGCGCGACGGTGCCGATGACGACCATGAGCGGCTGCTTGAGGATGCGTGCGAAGTCCTCCAGGGACAGGGTCAGGCCCATGCCGAACAGCACGATGCCCAGCAGGTATCCGGTGTAGCTCTTGCCCCACACGGACGCGGACGGCACAAAATAGTTGAACACGGCCCACACGATGACGATGGCGGTGAACCATTTGGTCAGCCAGTCGGCGACCTTCTTGACGTTGCCCATCGAAGATTTCCTCTCTCTGCTCGGATTTCGACGATCGTTCGCGAAATACTCCACGGAACCGTAGCGGCGACGCCTCCATCCATCGTCCGGATACTCACATTGTGGAACGGAAGCCGTTCCCTCTCTCCCCGCCGCACTCCCCCGCGCCCATGCGGTTCACGGCTGGCGCTACCCTTGGGAACCATGAATCTTACCGATATCTCCCCCGCAATCGCACTCACCCCTCTCGACGGCCGCTACCGCAACGCCACCGCCCCGCTGGTCGAATACCTGAGCGAGCCGGCCCTGAACCGCGAACGCATGCACGTCGAGGTCGAATGGATGATTCTGCTGGCCAACGGCTTCGAGGGCAACGGCCACCGCCCGCTCATCGAGGGCGTCGAGCCGTTCACCGACGAGGAGCAGGCGTTCCTGCGCGCCATTCCGGAGAACTTCGGAGCCGAGGGCATCGCCGCGCACGCCGCGCACGAGGCCGTCACCCACCATGACGTCAAGGCCGTGGAATACTACATCGACGACCGCTTCGCCGAGGCGACCGCCTCCATGCCGCACATCAACGACCGTCTCAAGACCCTCGTGCACTTCGCCTGCACGTCCGAGGACATCAACAACCTGTCGACCGCGCTGTGCGTCAAGCAGGCGATGGAGCGGGTGTGGACGCCCGCGTTCAGGGAGATCATCGACCATCTGGCCGCCAAGGCCGACGAGTACCGCGACATGCCGCTGCTGTCGCTCACGCACGGCCAGCCGGCCACGCCGACCACGCTCGGCAAGGAGCTCGCCGTCTACGCGTACCGCCTCAAGCGCCAGCTCAAGCGCATCGAGACCCAGGAGTACCTGGGCAAGATCAACGGCGCCACCGGCACCTTCGGCGCGCATCTGGCCGCCTGCCCTAACGTCGACTGGACCGCCGTCTCCCGCGAGTTCGTCGAGGACCGCATGGGCCTGACCTGGAATCCGCTGACCACGCAGATCGAAAGCCACGACTGGCAGGCCGAACTGTACGGCACCGTCGCCCACGCCAACCGCATCATGCACAACCTGTGCGTGGACGTGTGGATGTACATCTCCCGCGGCGTGTTCGCCCAAGTGCCGGTCAAGGGCGCCACCGGATCGTCCACCATGCCCCACAAGGTCAACCCCATCCGCTTCGAGAACGCCGAAGCCAACTTCGAGCTGTCCTGCTCCCTGCTGGACACGCTGTCCGCCACGCTGGTCGAATCCCGCTGGCAGCGCGACCTCACCGACTCCACCACGCAGCGCAACATCGGCTCCGCGCTCGGCTACTCGCAGCTCGCCCTCTACAACCTCATGGGCGGCCTGAAATCCATCCACCCCAACGACATCGTCATCGAACGCGAACTGGACGGGAACTGGGAGGTGCTCGGCGAGCCCATCCAGACCGCCATGCGCGCCTGCGAGCTCAAGGGCCTGCCCGGCATGGACAAGCCCTACGAGAAGGTCAAGGAGCTCATGCGCGGCCATGAGATCAGCCAGCGGCAGGTCGAGGCGTTCATCGACCAGCAGTCCTTCGACGAAACCACCGCCGCCCGCCTCAAGGCGCTCACCCCCGCCTCCTACACCGGCGTCGCGGACCGTCTGGTGGACTTCGCCCTCTGATCGAGACACCGACATGGCCGAACCGAACGGCACCCCACGCGGCGGCGCGCCCCTCATCGAGGACGTGCCGCCGCGTCGCACCCACGACTTCGGGGACCTCGCGAGGGCCGGACTGTCGCTCGCGCTCGCCGCGACGGTCATGGTGTTCGCCGTCTACCTGGGCGGACTGACGCGCGGCGTCGAATCCGACGCGCACACCGCCGCGGGCGCCATCGACTGGCTCGCCGACATCCCCTCCACCGTCCTGCAGCAGCTCGCCACCATCGTCATCGTCGTCATGACGTTGGGGCATCTGCTCGTGGCTCGCGAATGGGCGCACGCGGCGCTCTCCGCCATCGCCATGTTCGCCGGATACGGCGTCGCTTGGGCGGCCGGAGCGCTCCTGTGCGGCATGCCGGACAGGACGCTCGCGTTCTCGCTGGCCTCCGCCGCCACCGACTTCGGCCCGGGTCTGCTGCCCAACCTGTATGCGGGCATGGCCTCCTTCCTCACGGTGGCCGGCCCCCGTCGCACCCGCTCCACGGTCAAATGGTGCTGGAACGTGCTGTACGCCACGGGCACGGTCATGGTGGTGCTCTCCTGGCATTCCGTGACGGGCACGCTCGTCTCCCTCGCCGCCGGGCGCACCGCGGGCATGCTCATCCGCTTCGCCGCGGGCACGCAGAACAAGGGCGTGTGGGGACGCGACCTGGCCGCCGCGCTGCACGGCATCGGATTGGACGTGGCCGCGCTCTCCCGCCATCAGGAACCGGTGCCGGGCGTGCGCTCGCTGAGCGCCGTATTGGACGACGACCTGTCCGAAGGCTCGCGCATCTACGACGCGACCGCCCGGGACGGCTCTCGGTATGTGGTGAGCGTGCTGGACGCGCAGTCGCATACGGCGGGTTATCTCAAACAGTTGTGGAACTGGCTGCGCTTCTCCGGCGTGGCCATGCGCCGCGACCGTTCCGTGCGCGACGCGGTCCAGCATCATCTGGCGATGCTGCTCGGCCTGCGCAACGCGGGACTGGCCACGCCCGCCCCCTACGCGGTAGCGGACACCGAGGAGTCGTCGATTCTGGTGTTGGACGCGCGCACGATGGAACTGCCGGCGAACCTCAACACGCTCACGCGCGCCGACGCCGTCGACTTCATGCGTTATCTGACCGTGGCGAACGGCCGCGGCTACACGCACCACCGCATCACGCCGGACACGCTGGCCCGGCTGGAGGACGGCACGCCGCTCATCGCAGGATGGCACAACGGCGATTCCGGATCGTCCGCGGCGAACGTCGCCTTGGACAAGGTGCAGCTGCTCGCCCTGTTCGCCGCGCTCATCGGCGTGGACGATGCGCTCGCCGCGGCCCGTGAGGCCTGGGGCGAGGACACGCTCCATGCGATACGCCCGTTCGTGCAGAAGGTCGCCGTCCCCTCCCCCACGCGCGCGCTCGACTCGTGGGACAAGCGTCTGCTCGCCGACCTGCGCGCCGCCATGGCGCCCCGAGGCGAGGACGAAGAGGCGGAGAGCGCCGAACCGGCGGCGCTGGCGCGTTTCTCGGTGCGTTCCATGCTGGCCATGCTGCTGCTCATCGTGGCCGTGGTGGTGGTGTTCACGCAGATGCGTCCCGACGAGATCATCGCCGCGGTGCGCGGCGCGAATCCGACGATGGCACTGGCATGTCTCGCCTTCGGCCTGTGCGGCTGGCTGGGATCGTCCGTCTCGCTCGGCGCCCTCATGGACAAGGACAGGCGCGACGACCTGGGCGTGTTCATGAGCCAGGTGGCGGGCGGCTTCGCCACCGTGTCCATGCCCGCGGGCGTGGGCCCCTCGTTCGTGAACCTGCAGTTCCTGCGCCGCAGCGGCTACCGCAACACGGCGGCCACGGCCATCATGAGCGCCGCGCTCGTGGTGTTCTACGCCACGTATTTCGCCATACTCATCGTCATCGGCCTGTTCACCGGACGCAACATGCTCTCCGGCATGATTCCCACGAACACGCTGGCCATGGCGTTCGGCGCGGCCGCGGCGCTCGTGTCCGCGGCCATGACCATCCCTCCCGTGCGCCGTCTGGTCATGCGCCGTCTCGTGCCTTTGGCCAAACGGTACGTGAACCAGCTGCTCGACGTGCTCAGCAATCCGCGCAGGCTGGCGGTGAGCGTGGCCGGCGCCCTCTTCCAGAACGTCACCACCGGATTGGCGTTCTGGGCGGCGCTGCTCGCGTTCGGCATGCGCAGCAACCCCATCGAGACGATGTTCGTGTTCATGCTCGCCTATGCGCTCGGCTCGGCCGTGCCCACCCCGGGCGGTCTGGGCGGCGTGGAGGCGGCCGTGACCGTCGCGTTCGTGGCCGTGGGCGTGCCCCAGGGCGTGGCGCTGTCCGCAACGCTCCTGTACCGCGTGGTGTTCTACTGGCTGCGCGTGCCCTTGGGCGCGCTGGCCATGCGCTGGCTCGACCGGCGCAATCTCGTGTGAGGACCTTCGCCCGCATGCGCGCAAAGGTCCCGACCAAGGCGCCGATCGGGCATGATGAAACCGTAAAATCGTTGAAAAATGCGGCCTTTGCCCCGATCATGCGCTATTATCGATAGTTGACCAACAACGGAGCGGCGGCCATCCGCCGGTCCCCGGACAAAGAAGGATGCTTTATGGCATACAACAAGTCTGATCTCGTCTCGAAGATCGCCCAGAAGTCCAACCTGACCAAGGCCCAGGCTGAGGCTGCCGTCAACGCCTTCCAGGACGTGTTCGTCGAGGCCATGCAGTCCGGCGAAGGCCTGAAGCTCACCGGTCTGTTCTCCGCCGAGCGCGTCAAGCGTGCCGCCCGCACGGGCCGCAACCCGCGCACCGGCGAGACCATCGAGATCCCCGCCACCTACGGCGTGCGCATCTCCGCCGGCTCCCTGCTGAAGAAGGCCGTCACCACCAAGTGATCCTTCGCGCCCAGCGTTTACCCGGAAGGCCCCCGACCACGCAGGTCGGGGGCCTTCCCGTTGCATGCGGCGCATCGCCCGCCATCGCCGGCCATCGCGCAGGGAACCATCCGCCATCATCCGCGAATCCGCCCTCCGGCAGCGCCCGCGGGCCTACAGCACGGCCATCAACGCCTCATAATCGGAGCCCGATTCCGCGGCGAACGGGTCCAACAGCGTGGCCTCCCGCCTGACCGGCGCGGGCACGGTCAGCGTGGTCCAATCGCAGGAGAACTGCGCGCCGCACGCCAACGCCCTCGCCACGAACGCGCCACGCAGGGCCGCGCGCGTATCCGAAGGCGGCGTGCGCATCGCACGCTCCGCTTCGCCGTCGTCCATCAGACGCTCCATACGCCCGTGGGCGACCAATGCGGCGTAGGCACCGCCGTTGGCCACGTCGTGATAATCCAACTCCACCTGTTCCAGACGCGCGACCGGCGTATCGGGACGACGGCGCAGCAAGGCGTCGAACAGCACGCGTTTGGCCGCCCAATCCACGCGCGGGGCGAGCGCGGCCACGTCGCGTCCGGCCAACGCGTCCAACGCCCATCGCCAATCGTCCAGCACGCGCCTTACGGACGTGCGCGGCAGCGAAGCCTCCACCTGCGGACGTTCGCGCACGAACGCCTCCACCACGTCCAGATAGCGGCGCTGCATCGTCAGCGGATCCATGCCGGACCACGCCGCGGCGCGCATACCGTCGGACGCGCCATCGAAGGCCGCACTGCCGGACGGCGCACCATCGGACGCGCCATCGGGCGAAAGGAAGTCCCACCATCGGCTCACGGCGCGGTTCGCCGCCGCCGGATCGCCGAGGGCGCACGACTCGAACCCGCTCGGCACGCCGCGGCGCACCGCGTCCTCGATCACGCACAACACCAGATGCGTCGTCGCGAGCTTCATCCACGTGGCCCACTGGGAACGGTTGGAATCGCCGATGATGACGTGCAGACGGCGGAACGACTCCGGATCCGCATGCGGCTCGTCGCGCGTGTTCACCATCGGACGCGAACGCGTCGTCGCCGAGGACACGGCCTCGTCGAGGAAATCGGCCCGCTGCGTGATCTGGAAACCCTCAGCGCCCACGCGCCCCGCCCCCGTATACAGCTGGCGGGTGATGAGGAACGGCAGCAGCTGACGCTCCACCGTCTCCAACGGCACGAACCGGCGCACCAGATAGTTCTCATGGCAGCCGAACGCATGCCCGGCCGAATCCACATTGTTCTTGTACACGTGGATGGACGCAGCCGGGCCGTGGCTTTCCCGCAGCGACTCCTGGGCGCGCAGGGCGAGCGACGCCATGACGCGCTCGCCCGCCAGATCCTGGGCGAGCGCGTCCAACGGGTCGCGCGCCTCCGCCGTCGCATACTCCGGGTGGGAGCCTACGTCCAGATACAGGCGCGAACCGTTCTCCAGATACGTGTTCGTGGAACGCGCGCGCGACACCACCGGACGGAACATCGCCATCGCCACGTGGCCCGCGTCCACCGCACGCTCAGCGCCCGTCAGAGACACGCCGTATTCGGTCTCCACGCCGAAGATGCGGTCGAAGGACGCCAGTTCGGCGCGCGTCGCCGCACGGGCCCGAGCCGAAGCCCCGGCCGCCCCGGCCGCGCCGGCCGCGCCGGAACCCGCATGCAGCGGACTGTTGCCGCTGTCACGCAGCTGCGGCATCACTCGCCGCCCTTCTGCACGAAGCTCGCCACATACTCCTCCGCGTTGGACTCCAACACGGATTCGATGTCGTCGAGCACCGCGTCGAGCGCGTCGAAGGACCCCTCGTCCATCGCGGCCGCGACCGGCCTGTCCTGTTCCATGTCCTGTCCGGAGGTCCGCTCCTGCGCGGAGAGGTCCGCCTGTTCGAATTGCTGCGGCATGAGCCGTCCTTTCCGATGTGACCGAAGGTCACGTCCCTATGTCCGATTTGCCTCACGCCCGCCTGCGCCGGGAGCGACGCCGAAATCGCGGCCGCGGCCGCAACCGAGGCCGCAGCAGCGTCGCGGCCGAACGCCGGCATGCGGGCGTCCGTTCAGCGCTGCGCCAGATACGGGCGCAAATCGCGGTCGATCATGCCGTTCGTGCAGATCACGTCGTTGTCGCGGCGCCAGTGGATGCCGGTGCCGTCCCAACGGCGCAGCGTGCCCTGCGCCTCCCACACCACCACGGCGGCGGCGGAGATCGCCGGAATGTCCCAATCATGCAGCATCGGCTCGAAATACGCGTCATACGTGCCGTCCGCCACCTTGCACAAATCCAGCGAGGACGGTCCCACGCGCTTGATGTCCGCCGGATGCGCCTGCGCGATGGACGTCACGGTCTGCATCGCGCGATCCGCCTCGCCCGGCAGGTAGGACATGCCGAAGCACACCACCGCGCCGTCCAGCGAGGACGTCATCGAAGGCACGACCTTCTCGCGCTTCTCCCCCACCGCGGTGTTGCGGATGCGCACCGCGCCCTGGCCCTTCGCGGCCAGATACGTCTCGCCCAACGCCGGCGCGTGCACCACGCCGAGAATCGGCTGGGCGGATCCCTCCTCGTTGAACTCGAACAGGGAGACGGTCACCGACCATTCGCTCATGTTGCGGATGTAGTTGATGGCACCGTCCAGCTTGCCCACGCACCAGTAGCGCTGGCCGGGACGCGACTGGGCCGGACGCGTCTGCCAGAAGCCGTCGAAATGCTCCATGTCCGCCAGTCGGCCGGAGATGTAGCGCAGGAGGCGTCCGTCCACCTCCACGTTGAACTGTTCGCCGGGCCGTTCGCGCGAGATGAGCATGTCGTGCGGGGCCATCTGGTCCTGCAACGCGTGCTTGCCGGCGGCGTGTACGATGTCCGCGACCTTCATGGCGAGGTCGCGCAGATTCTCCTGTTGTGCCATGGTTCCCCATCCTAACCAGCGGTCTAACTATCGGGCACGCGGCGGAATGTCCGATGGCGGAATGTCCGACAGTGCGGTGTTCGATGGCGGACGGTCCGATGGCGGGGCGCCCCGCCGCGATCCCCTCAGGCGAGCGCGGCGATCGCGCGCAGCGCCGACGCCGCGTCCGGGGCGTCGTCCAGGACGGCGGCGCACCGTTCGCGACCGAACGCGAGCGGATCGGACATGTCCAGATCGGCCACGTCGCGCAGTCCGCGTCCGCCGACACGTCCGAACGGATCCGAGGAGGCGGACGCGGCCGACGCGTTGCCGTACGTCTCCGGTTCGGGCACGTCGCCCGCACCATCCGACGCATACGGGTCGCGCACCGTCAGATGCGACCAGCTGGCCGCCACGACCTGCGCGGGGAACCGGCGTACGACGGCGGCGCGCAGCCAGGCGCGCGTCTCCTCCGGCGCCTCCCGTTCGGCGCGCGCGACCTGCGCCTCCGACACGACGCGTTCGACGCGTCCGGCGCGCTCCAGCTTCGCGTACGGGGAGCGTTCCGTGTCCAGCAGACACCATTGCAGGTCGAACGCGGCCAGACGCGCGTCGTCCCAACCGCAGGCGAAGCGGCGGCGCAGACGTTCCAGCAGCTGCCATTTGAGCAGCCATTCCAATCGGGAGGCCTCCCCCGCCAAGGCGAGCCGTTCGTCCTCGCAGGCGTGGCGGACCACCGCCACGTCCGTCAGCGCCTGCGTCCACATGGCCATCACGTTGCGCGTCTCACGGTCCTCCCACAGCGGTTCGCCCTTCGCATCCACGCCCAACAGGGCCGCGGCCACCTCGTACACCATGCCGCGCAGCAGCACCTGCATCTGCCATGCGGTGAGCGCGCCGCCCCCCTCGCATGCCAAAGCCTTGGACAGGCTCAGGTCGTGCGACACCTCGTGCATCGCCTCCACCGGATCCTCCAGACGCAGCGCGTCCAACAGCGCGTCCAGATCGTAGCCGGCCTCATGGGCGTGCTCCAACGCCCACAGCAGCATCGACGTGGCGCCCAGTTTCAGCGCGCGCGGCGTGTCCATGAGGTTCGCGTCTCCCACGATGACGTGCAGACGGCGGCGCCCGGCGCGGTCGTGCGATTCGTCGCGCGTGTTGATGATGGGCCGGTCGAACGTGGTCTGCAATCCCACCTTCATATGGAAATGGTCCGCGCGCTGGCTGAGCTGGAAACCGGCCCGCTCGCTGCGTTCCCCGATGCCCACGTGCCCGGAGCCGGCCCAGATCTGGCGCGAGACGAAATGCGCGGTCATGAGCGCGGCTACCCTCTCGAAGGGCACGGCGCGGTCCATGGCGTAGTTCTCGTGCGACCCCCAGCTGGCGCCCTTGCCGTCCACGTTGTTGCGGTGCAGCACCACGGGCGCGCCGCCTTCGGCCTCGGCTTTGGCCGAGGCGCGGGCGGCGGCCCGGCGCATGAGCCGGTCGCCGGCCTTGTCCCACGCGAGCGCCGCGAACGGGTCGAGCGTCTCGGGCGAGGAATATTCGGGATGGGCGTGGTCCACGTAGATGCGTCCGCCGTTGGGGGCGATGACGTTGGTCACCTCAAGCTGCGGCGCGTCGGTGAGCATGTCGGGACGGGCCGAGGCGCGGTCCAGACGGGTGCCGCGCGCGTCGTTGACCGGATCCTCCTGCCGGTAGTCCCACCGGATGTGGCGTTCGTCCGCCTTGGCCGCGGCCCCCACCACCTCGAAGGACAGCCGCACCGGCTGCCCGTACGCCGTCCCCGGCCGGGACACCGCATACTCGGTTTCCGTTCCCATGATTCGTTTCACGCTCATGGGAAACCATGATACTTCCCATCCCACATATGCCATATTTTTGTTTTCGTGCAAATCATCCACTTTTATACTTTTGTTTTCGTGTAAAATCATGCATGTCTATACTATTGATTTCGTGCAATAGAGGTGGAACGATGCTGAGACGCAAGATGATGGACAAACTCATCGCATGGAAGACCAAGGCTCAAGGACGCGAGGCTCTGCTCATCGAGGGCGCCCGCCGCATCGGGAAAAGCACCATCGTCGATGAGTTCGGACGCACTCAATACCGCTCCCATATCATCGTCGATTTCGCCAGACTACCGCGTGACGTACGTGACCTGTTCGAGCAGCAGAACGACGACTTCGACACCTTCTTCATGATGCTGTCCACGTATTACCGCACTCGACTGGAGCCTCGGAAATCGCTCATCGTGTTCGACGAAGTGCAGCGCTACCCGCCGGCACGCGAGCTCATCAAATACCTTGTGGCGGACGGCAGATACGACTACGTGGAAACCGGCTCCCTCATCTCCATCAAAAAAAACGTCTCCGACATCGTCATCCCCTCCGAAGAACGCAAGATGGACATGGGCCCCATGGATTTCGAGGAATTCTGCTGGGCCATGGGCGAAACAATGCTCACGGACGCCATTCGCACCGCATTCGAGAGCCTGAAACCGCTGCCGGAAGCGCTGCATAGACGCGCGGCACGGCTTTGGCGCGAGTACCTGCTGGTCGGAGGCATGCCGCAAGCGGTCGATGCCTACGTCACCCGCCGTGATTTCAGTGAGGTGGACGACATCAAACGCGGCATCCTCCAGCTATACAGCGACGACATCGGCAAATTCGCGGAAGGTGACGCAGGCAAGGTTCGCGGCATCTTCTCACAGATTCCCGGACAGCTCTCCAAGCATGAGAAACGTTTCACCTTGTCCTCCGTCGACAAGGAAGCACGCTCCCGAAACTACGACTCCGCGTTCTTCTGGCTGGAGAACGCTCGCTTGGTGAACATCTGCCGCAACGCGACCGATCCCACCATCGGCCTCGCCCTCCATGAAGATGGCTCCTCCTTCAAATGTTATATGGCGGATACCGGATTGCTGGTTTCCCATGCCTTCGCAGACAGGGAGACCACCCCGGACGAACTGTACCGGGACGTCCTCTTCGACCGGATAGCCCTCAACGAAGGCATGCTGGTGGAGAACGCGGTATCCCAACAGTTCCGAGCAAACGGCAGAAAGCTCTATTTCTTCTCACGACATGACAGGGAAGACTCCAACAAAACCATGGAAATCGACTTCCTCATCGTACGTGAGTACGACAACGCCGCCATGAAACCGCGCATCAGCCCCGTCGAAGTGAAATCCACCAAACGCTATCAGACCTCGTCCCTTGACAAGTTCAGGAAACGTTACGGACAGAGGCTCGGCAAATCGTATATTCTCCATCCTCGCCAATTGGAAAGCGAAGGAGAGCTCGTTCGCCTGCCGCTCTACATGGCGCACTGCCTATAGACGCGACGGACACCCCCCCTATCTCACCTCTCCGCATGCTCGCGGATGGCGGTCACGGAACCGGCGTCGAATCCGTTGACGAGGCTCCACTGCACGGGGTCGGCGTCGAGCAGGGAGTCGCGGGTCTCGGCGAACTCGTCCTCCACGGCGCGCGCCGCCAGCGCCGCGTCCAACGCCACGGGAACGCCGCCGGCGGCGACGGACGCTTTGACGGCGAGGGTCTTGGCCCGGTCCACGACGTTCTTCAATGCGGCGCCGGAGATCACGTCAGCCAGATACAACGGACGCCATCGGCCCAGCTCGTCGCGCACGTCGGCCAGACGACGGGCGGGCACGAGCGAGAGCGCGTCGTCCACGATCAGGGCGGCGGTCCGGTCGGCGTCCAATCCCGGCGCGAACGGCAGGGCGTCGCTCAGATGCCTGCGCACGATGGCCTTGGCGGCGGCCGCGTCCGGCCGGTCGATGCGGATCTTCACGTCGAGGCGTCCCGGACGCAGCACGGCCGGGTCGATCATGTCCACGCGGTTGGAGGCGCCGATGACCATGACGTTGCCGATGGATTCCACACCGTCGAGTTCGGTGAGGAACTGGGGCACGATGGTGGTCTCCACGTCGGAGGAGACGCCGGATCCGCGCGTGCGCAGCAGCGAGTCCATTTCGTCGATGAACACGATGACGGGGCTGCCGTCCGCGGCGCGCTCGCGCGCGCGTTGGAAGATCTGACGGATGAGGCGTTCCGATTCGCCCACGTATTTGTTGAGCAGCTCCGGTCCCTTCACGGACAGGAACACGCCGCGCGCGCCCGCGCCGCGTCCGGTTCCGCCCATGCCCGCGTCTTCGGCGAGCGCGTGCGCGACGGCTTTGGCGATGAGCGTTTTGCCGTTGCCGGGAGGCCCGTAGAGGAGCACGCCTTTGGGGGCGCGCAGTTCGTAGCGTTCGTAGAGGTCGCGGTGTTGGAAGGGCAGTTGGACGGCGTCGCGGATGCGGTCGATCTGTCCGTCGAGTCCGCCGATGTCGTCGAAGGTGACGTCCGGGGTTTCCTCAAGGACGAGGTCGGCGTCGTCCTCGCGGGGCAGCGCGTCGAGGGCGATGCGGTTGGAGGGGTCCATGACGACGCGGTCGCCTGGACGCAGCGCGTTGTGGGCGATCGCGCCGGCGCGGCGTACGGCGGCGGCGTTGCCTCCATGGTCCGCGACGATGAGGCGTCCGTCTTCGAGGACGTCGGCGATGGTGCGGACCGTGCCGAGCGTGTCGGTGTCGCGTTGGTCGACGAGCGTCATGGACTCGTTGAGCAGGACGGTGCGTCCCGCGGCGAGGCGTGCGGCGTCGACGTTGGCGGCGACGGGCACGATGAGGCGGCGTGCGCCGGCGATGACTTCGGCGGTGGCGTGGCGTACGCCGAGGTCGTCGGTGCGGCTGGAGTCGACGCGCACCATGACGGCGAACGTCATGGGCGGTTGGGCGAGTTGCATGAGTTGGGATTTCGCTTTGGTGAGTTCCTTGCCGGCGCGGTTGAGCGCTTCGGCGAGCGCGTGGTTCTTCGCCATGAGGCGGTCGTTGAGCGCCGCGAGGTCTTCGGTGCGGCGTGTGGTGTCTTCCCCATTGCTTGTTGCCCCGTTCATGTGTGCTGGTGTGCTCCTCGCGCGATGTGCCGGCGTGGTGCGTGCCGGCTTTCCGGTTCCGTGTTCACTCTACGGCATGCGCGCGGCGTGGGGCGGGTCCGTTTCACGGCGGCGGACGCGTTGTCCGAAAGCGGGGCGGTGTTCGACGGTGGGCGGCGGGTCCGTCCTACAATCGGACGCATGTGTGAAGCCAGTACCGTTTGTTCCGGCGCCGCCATGTCCGCCGCCGCGCCCACCGCTACGTCCGCCGCCGTCGCGTCCGCCGCCGATGCCTATGCCGCTGCGCGTCCGTCGTTGGACCGTCCGGGCCTGCTGGTGATGGATGTGGATTCGACGCTCATCGACGAGGAGGTCATCGACGAGTTGGGCGAGGCGGCCGGTTGCGGTGCGCGCATCGCCCAGGTGACCGCGCGTGCGATGCGCGGCGAGTTGGATTTCCGTGAGGCGTTGGCCGAACGCGTGGCTCTGTTGGAGGGGCTGCCGGTCACGGTGTTCGACGAGGTGTATCGGCGGGTGCATTTCACGCGCGGCGCGTTGGAGCTGGTGTCCGTGCTGCACGGGCATGGTTGGAAGGTGGGCGTGGTGTCCGGCGGATTCCATGAGGTGGTGGACCGTCTGGCCCGGGATGCGGGCATCGATCATGTGTTGGCGAACCGTTTGGAGGCGTCCGACGGCGTGTTGTCCGGTCGGACGGTCGGCCCGGTGGTCACCAGGGAGGTGAAACTGGAGGCGCTCAGGCGTTGGGCCGAGGAGGACGGCGTGCCGATGGCGGACACGGTGGCGGTGGGCGACGGCGCGAACGACATTCCGATGATCCGGGCGGCCGGGTTGGGTGTGGCGTTCTGCGCGAAGCCGCGCACGCGCGAGGCGGCGCCGGCCGCGGTGGACGAACGTGACCTGTCCAAGGTCCTCGATTTCCTGCGTTGACGCCCGATATGCGAGGGGCGGCGTTTGTATGGCGCCGCCCCTCGCGGCGTCTCGGGCCCGGCCCGAACGTCTTGGCCCGGTCCTCTTGGACCAATCCTCTTGGCTCAGGCGCAGCGCGCGTCTTCGGCGAGGCGGGCGCCGCGCGCCCAGTCGGCGGCGCGCATGGCCTTCTTGCCCTGCGCTTTGACTTCCACCAGTTCGAGCGGCGTGCTGCCGGTGCCGACCCACACGTTCTTCTTGCCGGCTTTGAGTTCGCCGGGGGCGAGCGTGGGCGGCGTGTTCGGGTTGGACCGATCGGCGGGGCGCGCGGTCAGGACGTGCAGGGTGATCGGTCCGCCGTCCGCTCCGTTGTGGAGCGTGCACCATGCGCCGGGGTTCGGCGTGCAGGCGCGGATCTGACGGTCGAGCGCTTCGAGGGGTGCGGCGAAGTCGAGCTTCGCGTCCTCCACGCGGATCTTGCGCGCGTAGGTGGAGCCCGCTTCGGGCTGGGGGGTGAACGTGGCCGTGCCCTCACCCACGCCGGCCAACGCGTCCACGTACATGGGAGCGCCTTCCGCGGCGAGACGGTCGAGCAGTTCGCCGGACGTTTCGCGTCCGGTGAGCTCCACGGTCATCGTGGCCACGATGGGGCCGTCGTCCAATCCTTCGCCGACCTTGAACACGTCGGCGCCGCAGGTGGCGTCGCCGGCCCAGATGGCGCGCTGCACGGGGGCGGCGCCGCGCCATGCGGGCAGATTGGAGAAGTGCAGGTTGTACCAGCCGAGCGGCACGGCTTCGAGCACGTCCACGGGCAGGATGTTGCCGTAGGCGATGACGGCGGCGATGTCCGCGCGCAGGTCGCGCAGCGTGTCGAGGAAGCCTTCGTCACGCGGTTTGGCGTCGATGACGGGGATGCCGAGTTCCAGTGCGGCGGCCTTGACGGGGCTGGGCTTGAGTTTGCGGCCGCGGCCGGTGGGCGCGTCGGGGCGGGTGAGGGCCGCGACGACCTCGAAGCGCGGGTCGGCGGCGAATGCCTTGAGCGAGGGCACGGCCGCTTCGGGCGTGCCGGCGAACAGCAGTCTGAGCATATGCGGTGTCTCCTTGGGAAAGGGGCTGGTATGCCTTCGGATCGGGAGGGCTAGCGGACGGCGGGGATATCCACGCCGGCTTCGATGAGCAGTTCGCGCAGCCTCACCGGATCGCGGAAGCGCACGCCGCGGATGCCGGCCGCGTTCGCCCCGGCCACGTTCATGGCCTTGTCGTCGATGAACACGGCGCCGTCCGCCTTGATGCCGAACTCCTTGAGGGCGCGCTCGTAGATGTCCTTGTGGGGTTTGCGCAGCTTCACGAAGCCGGACACGATCTTGCCGTCGAGCCTGCCGAGGATGGGCGTGGTCCTTTCGGCGATGGGATACAGTTCCTTCTCCCAGTTGGACAGGCCCCACACACCCACGCCGGCGGCCTTGAGGTCGTCGATGAGCACGCGCGCGCCGGGCACCACGCCGGTCAGGGAGTCCTCGAAGTTGTCGAGGTAGTAGCGCAGGATGTCGGCCCATTCGTCGCCCTTGCGCTCGCGCACCCACGCGACGCCCTCCTCCTGCGTGGCGCCGCCGTCCATCATGTCGTTCGCGTCGTAGAAGCCGGACACGTCGTTGTCGAAGAAGCGTTCGATGGTCTCGCGTCCGTAGCGCGGGATGAGCACCGCCTCCGGGGTCCAGTAGATGAGCACGTTGCCGAAGTCGAAGATCACGTCCGTGATGGGCTTGCCCGCGTTCGCGGCGGCCTCGCCGTCCGCCACGAGCACGTCGTATTCCATATCCGGCTCTCCCGGCCATCCCTTCATCGCGGCACCTCCTGTGCGTTTCGTCGTCTCGCGTTGCAGCACCCATGTTCCCACGCGCGCGGGACCCGCTTCCCTGCGGGCATACAGCCGCAAACCACCCGTTTTCCGACTGCAAGCCCGCAGGGGGCAGCGTCTTATGCGGGCATACAGCCGCAAAACGCCCCTTTTGCGGCTGTATGCCCGCAAGGTGGCGGGGACTGGCCGCGGCGAGGATGGGACCAGCGGGGAGAAGCCCGGTGGGGACGGGTGCGGCGGGGATGGGGATGCAGGCTACGGCTAGATGAGGTCCTTGCGGTCGAGTTGGAAGCGCAGTTCGCCGGGGTCGCG
>Cebus_capucinus_imitator_PRJNA485217_SSR091__coassemble_2150_pt1 | contig 23054 bp, 12 predicted proteins | sample Cebus_capucinus_imitator_PRJNA485217_SSR091__metabat2_high_PE_002 | metagenome-assembled genome bin Cebus_capucinus_imitator_PRJNA485217_SSR091 | reverse complement strand
CTGGAGCGGTGAAGGGCTGACGGCCTTCAGGGGAGCCCGGTGGCTCCCCGACCGCTCCAGACCGAGGCATGACGACGCCGAGGCCGGCATTGAGCCTCGCCGTAGCGAGTCCATAATCGCAGGGCCGGAGGCGGAGCGGTGAAGGGCTGATTCATAACCTTGCCGGACGCGTGGCGGAAAGGACCGTCACGCGCCGGCGCCACGATGAAAGGCAAACCATGAAGGTAACCATCACCTCCCCGTTCTGGAAGCAGCGCCGCGACCAGATCGTCGAGTCGGTCATCCCCTACCAGTGGGGCGTGATGAACGATGAGATCGAAACCGTCGTGCCGGACGATCCGGCCGGCAACCAGCTTTCGGACAACAAGAGCCACGCAGTGGAGAACCTCAAGGTAGCCGCGGGCGACGCCGCGGGCGAATTCCACGGCATGGTGTTCCAGGATTCCGACGTGTACAAGTGGCTGGAGGAAGCGGCGTACGCGCTGGCCTACCATCCGGACGAGGAGCTGCGCGCCCTGTGCGACCGCACGGTGGACCTCATCGCCCGCGCCCAGGCGGACGACGGCTATCTCGACACCCCGTACCAGATCAAGTCGGGCGAGTACGCGACGCGCCCGCGGTTCAGCCTCATCCAGCAGAGCCACGAGATGTACGTGATGGGCCACTACATCGAGGCCGCGGTCGCCTACCATGAGATCACCGGCAACGAGCGTGCGCTGGACGTGGCCTGCCGCATGGCGGACTGCCTGGACGCGAACTTCGGCCCGGAGGACGGCAAGATCCACGGTTCGGACGGCCATCCCGAAATCGAACTGGCGTTGGCGAAGCTGTACGACGCCACGGGCGAGGAGCGCTATCTGACGCTCGCCCGCTATCTCATCGACGTGCGCGGCCGGGATCCGAAGTTCTACGACAAGCAGCTCGAAGCCATGCACGGCGACTACATCTTCCGCGACCTCGGCTTCTACAAGCCCACCTATTTCCAGGCCGCGCAGCCCGTGCGCGAGCAGGAGAGCGCGGACGGCCACGCGGTGCGTGTCGGCTACCTGTGCACCGGCATCGCGCACGTGGCGCGTCTGACCGGGGATGCGGAGCTCATGGAGACCGCGAAGCGTTTCTGGCGCAGCATCGTCTCCAGGCGCATGTACGTGACGGGCGCGGTCGGCTCCACGCATGTGGGCGAATCGTTCACCTACGACTACGACCTGCCGAACGACACCATGTACGGCGAGACGTGCGCCTCGGTCTCCATGAGCATGTTCGCCCGGCAGATGCTCATGGCCGAGGCGGACGGCGAATACGCGGACGTGCTGGAACGCGAGCTGTTCAACGGCGCCATCGCCGGCATCAGCCTGGACGGCCGGCAGTACTACTACGTGAACGCGTTGGAGACCACGCCGGACGGCCTGCCCAACCCGGACCGCCATCATGTGCTGTCGCACCGCGTGGACTGGTTCGGCTGCGCCTGCTGCCCGTCGAACATCGCCCGTCTCATCGCGTCCGTGGACCGGTACGTGTATACGGAGCGCGACGGCGGCGACACGGTGCTCGCGCACCAGTTCATCGCCAACGAGGCTTCGTTCGAGAGCGGCCTGCATGTGGAGCAGCGTTCGAACATGCCGTGGGACGGCCGTGTGGAGTTCACGCTCGCGCTTGCGGCCAAGGCCGCCGGACCGGTGCGTTTCGGCGTGCGCGTGCCCGTGTGGTCGGCGGATTCGTACACGCTGCTGGCGGACGGCGAGCCGGTGACGGCTGCGCCGGAGCGCGGCTTCGTGTATGTGGACGTGGAGCCGGGCCGGGCCGTGGAGCTCGTGATGGAGCTGGACATGGCGGTGAAGTTCGTGCGCGCCCATTCGCATGTGCGTTCGGATGCGGGCGCGGTGGCCGTGATGCGCGGCCCGCTGGTGTACTGCTCCGAGCAGGCGGACAACGCGGGCGACCTGTGGTCGTACCGTCTGGCCGAGGGCGTGACCGGCTCGGATGCGCGCGTCGCGTTCGATGCGGACCTGTTGGGCGGCGTGGACGTGGTGTCCCTGCCGGCGGTGCGCGAGTCGGCCGACGGTGAGGAGGCGCCGCTCTACCTGTATGAGGACGGTCCGCGCGAGTGCGAGCCGGCGACGTTGACGCTGGTGCCGTACTATGCGTGGGCGAACCGTGAGCCCGGGCAGATGCGCGTGTTCCAGCGCAGGTAACCCGGCTTCCGGCGCGGCCTTTGCGGCCGGGCCGGATTGTGGACTTGTGCCGTTCCGCCGTCAGCGGCGACGGAGGGCACGGGCCGGAGGCGGGGCCGATTGGAGCCGGTTCCGTCTTCGGGGAATGAGGGTCTCCCGTACGGTGTGTGCCGTGCGGGGGCGACTCATTCCGGTACTGACAGAGGAGTTATGCGGCAGGCGGCGAGGCACGCCGTGGCCGCACAGGAGTTCCGAGCGCAGCGCAGCGCGCCCCGCGGAAGCCGCGACGACGGCCCCGCATCCCGTGATGCGCCGGCGAGGAACGGAGAGGTCCGCAGCATATGCGTACATCAACGAAGAAACGGTGGCTGGCGTCCATAGGCGCCGTGGCCGCCGCGGCGACGTTGGCCACGGGCGGTGCCGTCACCGCATCCGCGGCCGACACCATCGCCAACCCGAACTCGGCGATGGGATACCCGTCGTTCCAAGGCGACGCCGACCCGATGAAGACCGCGGCCAACACCGTCGCCTACAATCCGGCCACCAGTTATCTGGCCGAAACCTTCGCCAAGGACCTGGAGAACGGCGCCGGCACCGACACCGCGCACGACTTCTGGATTGACGGCATCCTGGCCCGTACCGGCGCCCAGCCGACCGGCACCGGCAAGAACGACGCCGGCAGCTACTCGTACGAGGGCTCCGACGGCAACAACTACCTGTTCACCCGAGGACGCGCGGCGTACATGTACACGCACTCCCCGGACCGTCTGGGCTTCGTGGGCGACGCCGCCTACTGGGACCAGACCGGCAAGAGCGGCTTCACCGTCACCGTGAACGCCGACGGACAGGAACAGTCCATGCGCGAGGACGGCACCCAGCGCAAGCAGACGCCCAGCTACTTCACGTCCGTGTTCAATAACCCCGGCAAGGACCTCAAGGTCACCGAGGTCAAGTACATCACGAACAACAACGTGATGGTAGCCAACCTCACCCTCGAAAGCGCCACCGACCGCGACGTGACCGTCAACGCGGCCTCCCCGTTCGCCCAGTCCGGCGCGGACGGCGCCACGGAGCTCACCGGTCGCTACAACGTGAAGAACAACCTCACCACCATCCACCCGCGCTTCTCCGGCACCAACGCCGACGGCGGCGCGTTCACCGTGGCCGGCGGCGAGCTCACCGGCACCGTCAGCCTCAAGGCCGGAGAAGCCAAGACCGTGAAGATTCAGCTCGGCCTCATCGCCGACGAGCTGCCCGACTCCGCCACCGAATACGAGGCCCGCGTGGACGGCGACCTCAAGGATCCGGCCGCCTCCTACAAGGACTCCGTCACCGCCTACAACCAGTGGTGGGTGGACAACGCGCCCTACGTGGACACCCCCGAGGACAACATCGACAAGACCGTCATGTACCGCTGGTGGCTGAGCCGCTTCAACATGCTCGACGCCAACATGCCCGGCAACACGTTCCAGTACCCGACCTCCATCGAAGGCGTGCTCGGCTACAACAACCAGATCGTGCTCACCTCCGGCATGTTCATCAACGACACCAAGTGGTTCCGCAACCCCGAATACTCGTACGGCACGTGGATCTCCGCCGGCCAGACCGCCAAGCAGGGCAAGAGCGGATACTACTACTACCACGACAATCCGGGCGATCCGGCCAACTGGAATCACAGCTACACGCAGTACATCACCCGCGCCGGCTGGGACTCCTACAAGGTGCACGGCGGCCCGTCCACCGTGGCCGAAACCCTCGCCGCCTACGGCGAGGAGGACGTCAAGGGCCTGCTCCACTCGCAGACCGAGCCGGACGCCAACGACAACCAGAACCAGAACGACAACTCCCTCATCGACTGGTCCTGGTGGTCCATGACCGGCAACGACGCCGACGCCGTGTCCTTCTCCGAGCCGGGCCGCTCCGGCCAGCGCATGGACCGCGCCGACGGATCCGCCAACATGTGGGCCAACGCCAACGCCGCCGCCCAGGCCTACAAGGCCGCCGGCGACGAGGAGAAGGCCGCCGAGATGCAGGGCATCGCCGACGACATCAAGCAGGGCGTCCTCGACGAACTGTGGAACGACGACACCAAGCTCATCCAGCACAAGTGGCTCAAGGACGGCGCGTTCGCCAAGTACAAGGAGATCAACAACTACTACCCGTACTCGGAAGGCCTCATGCCCACCGGCGACGACGACTACAACGAGGCCCTGCGCCTGTTCGCCGACGCCGACGAGTTCCCGATCTTCCCGTTCTTCACCGCCAACCAGGCGGACAAGAAGGCGCTGAACTTCCCCGGCTCCAACAACTTCGCCATCATCAACGCCACGCCGCTGCTGCAGGTCTACTCCGCCGGCATCCGCGACTACGAGGCCGACGAGAACGGCTACATCACCAACGAGCAGTTCAAGAAGCTGCTGTACTGGGTGGCGTTCGCGCACTACCAGGGCGGCGACAACCGTTATCCCGACCAGAACGAGTTCTGGAACGAGGACAACAACAACGTCGGCGACCTGAACGGCGACGGCAAGGTCAACAACCAGGATAAGAACCTCGACGCCGCGCAGAACGGCGGCAAGATCACCTACCGCTCCTGGATCCACCACACCCAACTGGGCACCACCAACTGGACGATGGTCGAGGACGTGGCCGGCATGGTGCCGCGCGACGACGACAAGATCGAGCTCGACCCGATCGAGATCCCCGGCTGGGACTACTTCACGGTGAACAACCTGAGCTACCACGGCCAGGACCTGACCATCGTGTGGGACAAGGACGGCAGCCACTACGGCGGCCCCGCCGGCTACACCGCCTACCTTGACGGCCAGGCCGTGTTCACCTCCGACAAGCTCGCCCACCTCATCTACGACCCGGCCACCGGCAAGGTGAGCGTGGAGGACGAGTCCGGCGCGAAGGTCAGCGGCGTGAAGACCGCCTCGCTGAAGAAGGCCAACGAGGTCTCCTTCACCTCCGCCGACCGTGTCACCGACCTGTTCGCCAAGTCCGGCACCAACGTGGACTCCGAGTCCGCCAGCCGCGACGACGCGGCCGTCGGCGCCAAAGTCGAAGCCACCTACGAGACGTCCGGCTACCCGGCGTCCAACGCGGTGGACGGCAAGAACGTCATGGAATCGTTCTGGGGCACCAAGGGCTCCACAAACGCCAAGGACTCCATCACCGTCACCTTCAAGGGCGGCGAGCAGGAGATCGACGACGTGCGCCTGTACTACTACCAGACGTCCTCCAGCCAGACCATCTCCGGCTACAAGGAACCCTCCGTGTACAAGCTGGAATACCTCGACGCCGACGGCGCGTGGAAGGCGATGGAGAACCAGGTGCGCACCCCCGCCTATGCGGGCGCCAACTACAACCGCATCCAGTTCACCAAGGTGAGGACCACAGCCATCCGCGCCACGTTCACCCCACAGGCGGGCCAGGCGGTCGGTCTCAAGGAGATCGAGGCGTACGACACCGGCCTCAAGCCCGACACGCAGTCCGCCAACCAGGCCCCGCAGGTCGACGCGTACGTCGACTCCAGCACCTCCTCCGGCGCCGAACTCGTCGGCACCGTGAAGGACGACGGCCTGCCCTCCGGCGACCTGTCCACGCAGTGGACGATGGTGTCCGGACCGGAAGGCGGCGAGGCGCGCTTCATGGACGACACCGCGGCCAGCACCGTCGCCACGTTCAACATGGAAGGCGACTACGTGCTCAAGCTCACAGCCACCGACGGCGAGCTGAACGCCGAAACCACGCTCTCCGTGCACGGCGTGCCCTCCGACGGAACCGTGAACATCGCCTCGCAGGCGAAGATCGAAGTCAACTCCATCAACACCTACCTGCCCTCCGGCAACCAGAAGGTGCTCAACGACGGCGTGTACGACTTCGAAGGCTCCAACCCGAACGCCAGCTGGAACAACTGGGGCACCGACAAGAAGGGCGAGGTCACCTACACGTGGGCCGGCGAGGTGCCGGTCTCCAAGGTGCAGCCCACGTTCTGGTCCGACGGCGGCGGCGTGCCCATGCCCTCCGCCACCAAGGGCTGGAAGGTGCAGTACCTGACCGCCGACGGCGACTGGAAGGACGTCGCCCTCAAGGCCGGACAGGAATACACCGCCACCAAGGGCAAGACCGACAGCGTCACCTTCGAACGCGTGTGGACCAAGTCCATCCGCGTGGTGTTCTCCTCCACCCCGACCGGCCTGAGCGAGCTCGAAGTCTACGCGTCCGACCCGCTCGGCGTGGACGACGTCAACCGCATGGTCCAGACCGGCACCAAGGCCACCGACCTGAACCTGCCCAAGACCGTCAGCGCCTACTACGGCGACGGCACCCGCGCCGACCTGGCCGTGACCTGGCCGTCCGTGACCGACGAGCAGCTCGCCTCCGACGGCGAATTCACGCTCAACGGCACCGTGGCCGGCGTCATGACCGGCGTCAAGGCCGTCATCGGCGTGCGCTCCGACGCGGCCGCGCAGACCACCGGCAGCGCCCAGCCCATCGAACAGACCGTCTACCGGAACGCCAAGAGCGTGGACCTGCCGACCGTCGCGCCGGTGCGCTTCCCCAACGGCATGGTGGACGACCGCGCCGTGACCTGGGACCAGACCGCCGTGGACGCCATCGACCTGACCGCGACGGGCGACTACGAGGTCCTCGGCACCGCCGAAGGCTCCTCCGCCCAGGCCAAGCTCACCGTGCACGTCGTCGCCGATCCGAACGGCTCCGCCGAACCCGACCCGGACCCGGATCCGGACCCGGATCCCGATCCGGAACCGCAGCCGTTGGAAGGCTGGATCGAAGGCCGCGCCTCCAACGTGGAAGCCAGCCATGAGGCCAGCTGGTCGCCCGCCGGCGACAAGCTCAACGACGGCGTCGTGGTCGACAAGACCTGGCCGGACGGCGACGACCAGGACGTCAACGCCAAGGTCTGGGGCTCCTGGGGACAGGCCGTGGACGGCATGTACGCCCAGTACACCTGGGACGAGGCCGCCGTCGTCGACTCCAGCCGCGTCCAGTTCTGGGCCAACTTCGCCGAAGCCGACGACGCCAAGGGCGGACTGGAAATCCCGGACGCGTGGAAGATCCAGTACCTCGCCGAAGACGGCAGCTGGCAGGACGTCGTCCCCACCGAGGACGGCGCCTACACCACCGTGCGCAACTCCCCGGCGGCCCGTCCCGGCGACAACGACGGCTGGAGCACCGTCTCCTTCGCGCCGGTGACCACCACCGCGCTGCGTCTCGTGCTCACACCGCACACCGGCGCCGGCACCTTCGGCGCCGCCGTCGCCGAATGGGGCGTGCACGCCGCCAAGGGCGAAGATCCCGAACCGCCGGTCCCGAGCGTGGACAAGACCAAGCTGGAAGCCGCCATCAAGGCCGCCTCCTCGCTTGACGAGTCCAAGTTCACCGCCAAGACGTGGGCCAAGCTCCAGCAGGCCATCGCCGACGCCCAGGCCGTGTACGACGACGCCGGCGCCGACGAACAGGCCGTCGCCGCCGCCGTGCTCGACCTCGAAACCGCGCAGAAGGCCCTCGTCGCCAAGGCCGACAAGACCGCCCTGACCGAAGCCGTCGCCGCCGCCGAAGGCATCGACCGCGCCAAGTACACCGACGACACCCTCGCCGCGCTGGACAAGGCCGTCGAAGCCGCCCGCAAGGTCCTCGCCGACGACGACGCCGTCCAGACGGACGTCGCCGAAGCGGCCTCCGCCGTCAGGGACGCCATCGACGCCCTCGTGGAGAAGACCGAGCCCGTCGACCCCGACGCCGTCAAGAAGGAGTCCCTCAAGGCCTCCATCGACCGCGCCGAAGGCATCGACCGCGCCAAGTACACCAAGGACTCGCTCGCCGCGCTGGACAAGGCCCTCGCCGCAGCCCAGCAGACCTACGAGAACGCCGACGCCGCCCAGCAGGACGTCGACGCCGCCCAGGACTCTCTGGACGCCGCCTACTACGCCCTGCAGCCGCTCAAGCCGGAAACCAAGCCCGGCTCCGAACAGCCCGGCGTCACCGACGGCACCAAGAAGCCCGGCCTGACCGCCACCGGCGCCGCCATCGGCACCGTGGCAGCCCTGGGCATGATGCTCGCCGCCGCCGGCGCGCTCCTGCTCAACCGCCGCCGCACCGGCCGCCACACGGCACGCTGACGCACGGCCCACCCCGTCCGGCCCCTCCATCGGAGGCCGGACGGGACCCCACGGGAAAAGGCCCGGAACGCACACGCCTCCGGGCCTTTCCCCATCGGTCATCCACCATCGGTCATCAGGAAGTTGAGGAGTCCATGACCACAGCCAACCACCCGTTCCGGGCGCTCGCCGGCGGCATCGTCGCCGTCGCCACGCTGCTCGGCGGCATGGCGCTCGCGCCCGCCGCCGTCGCCGCCGACTCGCCCGACGCCGACACCGCGCCCAGCGTCGCCGGCCACCCGTACAACGACCTGCCCTACAACAACCCCACCATCAGCGTCACGCAGATCGACAACAGCGACCTGCCCTCCTACATGCGCAACCCCATCGGACAGAACGAAGGCGTCGGCTCCGACGATCTGGACGAAAACTACTACTCCGCCGACGCCGCAGCCCTCGCCTACGACGGCAAACTCTTCGTGCTCACCGGCCACGACGAGGCCTCGCCCAGCTACGGCTCGTTCAACATGCGCAACTGGGGCGCCTACGTGACCGACGACCCCGAATCCGGCAAGTGGACCCACTACAAGAACATCATGCAGGCGGACCTCTTCACCTGGTCCACCGGCGACGGCGCCTACGCCGGCCACCTCGCCCTCGACGACGGCGGCACCCCGAACGACACCAGCGACGACTGGTTCTACTACTACGTGCCCGTCAAGGACGCGAACGCGCCCGACGGCGCCGACCCGTTCTCCATCGGCGTGGCCAAATCGCGCAGCCCGCTCGGACCGTGGAAGGACGCCATCGGCGAGCCGCTGCTCACCACCACGCAGACCGGCATCGAAACCATCGACCCGATGTTCTTCACCGACGACGACGGCGCCAACTACCTCTACTTCGGCACGTTCAACACGCAGCTCGCCGTCAAAATGGACGTCGACGCCTCGACCGGACGATCCTCCTTCACCGAAGTCGAAACCGGCGCGGACGGCGAGCCCGTCATCCACACCATGAAGGACGCCGACGGCGGCAACGGGCCCAAGGGCTTTTTCGAGGCCGCATGGGTGTTCCGCAAAGGCGACACCTACTACAACGTCTACGACGGCGGCAAACCCGGCTCCGGCGCCGCCACCTGCGTGGAATCCAACTACCAGGCGTGCGTGCAGTACTCCACCTCCGACGACCCGCTCGGACCGTGGACCTACCAGGGCGTCATCGTACCGTCCGGCTCCTCCACCACCATGCACCCCTCCGTGCTGCGCTTCGGTGACAGATGGTACGTCACCTACCACACCGGAGACAAGGAAGGCGGCACCGACTTCCGTCGTGCCGTGAGCATTGGCGAAGTCACCTGGAAGGACGGCGTCATGAGCGCCGTGGCGCACCCCACCAAGGCCGAGAAGACGCAGCCCTCGCGCAACGTCGCCCCCTACGCCAAAGTCAGTGCCACCTTCACCGAAACTCCCGCATGGAAAGGCTCCGTGAACGACGGACGCGTGCTCGTCACCGCCGTGGTCCCGCCGAACCACTGGACCAACTACCGCTCCATGCCGCAGACCCAATCCGGCGACTCCCTCATCTACCAGTGGGACGGCGAAGTGCGCGTCGACTCCGCCAAAGTGTGGTTCGACATGGACTCCAACGCGCTGCGCGCCCCCGGTTCCTGGAAACTCCAATATCTCACCGCGGACGGCGAGTGGAAGGACGTGGACGGCCCCAGCGGCTACACCACCTCCACCGGCAAGAACGCGCCCAACGCCGTCAGCTTCGACGCGGTGACCACCACCGCACTCAAACTCGACATGACCGGACAGCAGGTCGACGGCGGTTACGCCTCCGTGGCCGTCGCCGAATGGGAGGTGTACTCCGCGCTTGACGAGGCCGCCATCGCCGAACCCAAGGGCGTGACCACCGCCACCGGCGCCGCTCCCGAACTGCCCGTCACCGTGGACGTCACCGCAGGCGACGAAACCATCTCCACGCCCGTCATCTGGCGCCCCATCGACGCGTCCTCCTACACCGACGTCAAGTCCGGCACCACCTTCACCGCCTACGGCGTCGTCGCCGGCGTCGAAGGCCCCGCCGGAGAACACGGCAACGTGAAGGCCACCGTCACCGTCAAGGACGGACACACCTCCGCCGACACCACCAAGCCGACCGTCAAGGTCGCTCTCGCCGCCAACGCCGGCAACGGCACCTGGCTCACCAACGCGCCCATCGCCACCGTGCAGGCCGCCGACGACTCCGCCGCGCCCGTCGCACGCCTGGAGATCTCCACCGACCAAGGCGGGAACTGGACCGTCGTCGCCACCAACGCGAACGCGGGCGTCGCCGCCATCTCTGTCCAAGGCGACGTGGAGGTCTGGGCGCGCGCCGTCGACCGCGCCGGCAACGTCTCCGATATAGCCAAGGCCAACGCCAAGGTCGATTCCGCCGCACCGAAGATCATCGCCACCGTCGACAAGGAGACCCGCACCCTCGCCCTCGCTGCCGACGACGGCTCCGGCTCCGGCGTGGCCGGCATCGAATACCGCATCGGCGGTGAAGACGCATGGACCGCCTACACGCAGCCCGTCGCCGCCCCTACCGCCTCCCGCACCACCGTGCGCTACCGCGCCACCGACAAGGCCGGCAACACCTCCGTGGAAGGCAAGACCGACATCCCCTCCGACACCTCCGTGCCTCTGGTCGGATGGATCGAACAGGAAGCGACCGCCACCGACGTGGACAAGGCCGCCTCCGGCTGGACCAAGGGCGTCGCCGCGCTCAACGACGGCACCACCTTCCAAACCGGATGCAGCGTGGGGAACGAATGCATCTGGGGCACCTGGCCCAACACCAACCAGATGCGGCTCGACTACGAATGGGACCGCGAAGTCACCATCGACTCCAGCCGCGTGCAGTTCACCTCCGACGGCGGCGGCCTTGCCGCTCCCGCCTCCTGGAGCCTGCAATACTGGGACGGCGAAGTCGGAGACTACGTGGACGTGCCTGATGCGACCTACACCGTCACCGACAACAACCCGACCGCCGGCTTCGGCGAGACCAACGACGGCTGGAGCGACGCCACTTGGACCACGCCGGTCAAGACCACCAAGCTGCGCATGGTCATCAACCCGTCCAACGCCTCCCCGGCCATCGTCGAATGGCAGGTCCACGCGCCCGAAACCGTCACCCCGGACCCCGATCCGGAACCTGATCCCGATCCAGATCCGGATCCCGATCCCAATCCGACTCCGGATCCTGACCCGGATCCCGATCCCAATCCGACTCCGGATCCTGACCCGGATCCCGATCCCAATCCGACTCCGGAACCGGGGGAGCAGGCAGATATGGCCGCGCTCAACGCGGCGATCGCCAAGGCCGAGAAGCTGGACCTGGATCGCTACACCAAGCAGAGCGCCGCGCAGCTGCGCACCGCCCTCGCCTCGGCGCGCAAGGTAGCCGCGGATGGGAACGCCACCCAGCAGCAGGTCGACGCCGCCGTCCAGGCGCTGGACGAGGCCGTCAAGGGCCTCAAGGCCGCCGGTGCCTCCGGTGCCGGTGCCGGTGCGGGCGCTTCCGGAGCGACGCTGTCCAAGACGGGTGTCGCCGTCGGCGCGGTCCTCGCGGCCGGACTGCTGTCCGCGTGCGCCGGATGCGGCGTCGCGCTGCTGCGCGGGCGTGCCCGCCGCCGCTGACGCGGGTCGTGTGCGTCGTTCGCTGGCGATTGTGCGTCGTTCTGCGCAACAAGTGCGCGATGCGGGCGTCATGTGCGCACCCCGCCTCTGAAGAACCGGAGGATTGAGCCTGAAACAGCAACGCCGGCTTTGCCCAAAATCCAATGTTTCCAAGGATTTTGGGCAAAGCCGGCTTTTGTTGAAAGCCGTGCTTTGGAGGGGAGGGCGCGCACGTGATGACTGCATCGCGCACTTGTTGCCCCGAACCGTGCAGGAATGTCGTAAAAGCGTGCGGATCTTGCCTCAGAGCAGGCGGGAACGGCGTACGTGGGTGGGAAAGCCGGCGAGGGGAGCCGTGATTTTCCCAAAGCGTGCGGAAACGGCATGCTCTCGCGCCGTCGGGGCCTGGGTGCGGCTCGCTCCGAACTCAGCGCAGGGGCAGGGTCGATTCCCTTTGGACGAGGCGGCAGGGCACGTATTCGACGCCGTGGTGCGGGTGTCCGTTGATGGCGTCGAGGAGCCTGCGTGCGGCGATGTGTCCGATCTCCTCCACGGGGTTCACGATGGACGTGAGCGGCGGGATGGAATCGAGGGTGAGGACCTGCCAGTCGTCATGTCCGATGACGGCCACGTCGCGCGGCGTCTCCAATCCTTCCTGACGCAGTACGGTGAGGCATCCGCGCGCGATCTGGTCGTTCTGGCAGACGACGCCGTCGAAGTCGACGCGCTGGTCGATGAGCAGTCGGGTGGCGGCGCGTCCCCATGATTCGGACCATTCGTTGAAGCGTACGGGGCCGACGGGTTCGAGCCCGACCTCGTGCAGGGCCTGCAGGGTGCCTTTGAGCCGGTCGGTGGCCGCGTCGAAGGTATCGTTGCCCCCGATGACGGCGATCTTGCGTTTGCCGCAGGACAGGAGGTGCTCGACGGCGAGGCGTCCGGCCTGGACGTTGTCGCAGGTGATGGAGCATTCGTCCGGGTCCTCGCTGGGGGCGAGCGCGTAGACGAGCGGCGCTTTGACCATGCTCTTGAGCGAGGGGCGCGGGTTGGTCTCCTGTCCGGCGATGAGGAATCCGTCGACGTTTTTGGCTGCGAGCGATTCGATGCCGCGGCGTTCGAGTTGCGAGTCGCCGCGCGCGTTGTTGAGCAGGACGGTGTTGGAGGTGCCGCCGAGTTCGTCTTCGGCTCCGATGAGGATGGGGATGCTCCAGCGTCCGACGAGGTCGGAGGTGATGACGCCGATGGAGTCGCTGCGGCGGGTGACGGGCAGGTCCGCGGTCTGCGCGGCGGTGGTGTAGCCGATGTGGCGTGCGGCGGCCATGACTTTGGCCCGGGTGCTTTCGCTGACGCGCGGCTGGTTGTTGAGCGCTTTGGAGGCGGTGGCGAGGGAGACCCCGGCCGCGGCCGCGACGTCCGCGAGCGTGCTTTTGCGTGCGGTGTTCGGGTATGCCGTGTCGGAGCTCATGTTCGGTGTCCTTTGTTTCGCGTGTGGTTTCTGCCTTGTTTCATTGTAGCGGCGGGACCGGTTTTGCGAAAGTTGTGTAGGGGTGTATCGCTCGAGTTTCTTTCGCACTGTTTCAATCTTGTGAAATGTTCGATGTGAGTAATGAAAGAATGCGAAATTCGATGGTGCGTCAATCGTTTTGCATCGGCGTCCGATATGTGTGGTGAGATGAGTGTGTTTCGCAGCGGGGCGGTGGTCTTTCCTCTGCGGGCGCGATGCTGGCGGACGGTTGCGGTCCGTGATGTTCGCACGATGCGCGGACGACGCGCGTGCGATGCGACGGCGTCGCGCTATGGTGGTGGGGACATGGGCGGCGTCCGCGGCGGCGGGGCCGCGGAACGAGGAACAGCAGGGGAGGGCGGCGGCATGACGGCGTATATGGAGCATAAGGATCTGGCGAACGAGACCATCGGCGAAGTCCGCGCGCGTCAGATCGCGGACGGCGTGCGGCGCGTCTTGGACGCCGTGGCGAGCGCGGAGGCCGACGCCGGCCGCGCGCACGGTGCGGTGCGGCTGCTCGCCGCGACCAAGACGCGCGACGTGGGCGAGATCCTCGCCGCCGTCGACGCCGGCGTGCGCATGATCGGCGAGAACCGTCCCCAGGAGGTGCAGGCCAAGGCGGAGCGTCTGGGGCTGCGTCTGGCGGAGCGAGGCCTGACATTGGGGGCGTCCGTGGACGGTGATTCCTCGGACGGGCACGTTCCGTTCCATCTCATCGGACAGCTGCAGTCGAACAAGATCGGCAAGGTGCTGCCGTATGTGGACGCCATCGAATCCGTGGATTCCATCGAACTGGCGGAGAAGATCGCGCGCCGCGCCGTCATGCGCGGCGTGAGCGTCGGCGTGCTGTTGGAGGTCAACGAATCCGGCGAGACGTCCAAGTCGGGATGCGAGCCGAGCCATGCCATCGACCTGGCGAAGCGCATCGGCGCGATGGGCGGGCTGGAACTGCGCGGACTGATGACCGTGGGCGCGCATGTGGACGACGAGCGCGTCGTGCGCGGCGGCTTCGCGCATCTGCGGCGCACGCGCGACCAGATCCTCGCCTCCGGCGCGCCCGGCACGGAACGCTGTGAGGAGCTGTCCATGGGCATGACGGGGGACATGGCCGCCGCCATCGCGGAGGGGTCCACCATCGTGCGCGTGGGCACCGCCATCTTCGGACCGCGCGACTTCGTCTGACGGTCGTGACGTATGGCGCGTCGACCGCGTCTTCCCAGCTTTTCTTATGCCTGTTCCCGTATTCTGAGGATGGTGTGCGCCGTTCGGCGTGCGGAATCGACGACAAGGAGGACGCGATGGTCGACGGCAATATCGGTGGCGACGCCGGTCGGGAACGTTGGTCGGATGCGCCGGAGGGCGTTCCGGCCGTGGCCGGGTCTGCGGGAGGCATGGGGGCCGCCCCGATGGAAGGCGGTTATGCCCCCGCTTCCGGCCGGCCCGCAACGCCGGGGTACGCCCCGGCCCCCGGATATCCGCCGATGGGGTATGGGCCGATGGGGTATGGGCCGGTTCCGGCCGCGAGATGGAACGGTATGGCGATCGCCGGGTTCGTATGCTCGTTCTTCGCGTGCGTCGTGGGACTGGTGCTCAGCATCATCGGACTGAAGCAGGTCAACGAGACCGGCGAGCGTGGGCGGGGACTCGCCATCGCGGGCATCGTCATCGGCGCGGTCAACACCGTGCTGAGCGTGTTGGTCGTCGTGTTCGTCGTGCATGTGATCGGCGTCGCCATCGATGAGGTCTCCTACCGCTACGCCGTGTATGACGACGATTACGGATACTACATGGAGCAGGGAAGCCCGGCCTCCGCGACGGGGGAGACCGGTCGGATCGACGGGTTGGTCGCGCAGGCCTACGCTCGCCTGTGAGACGTTCCGTCCGCCCGGGGCGACGGTGTCTTCGGGCGGACGTGGCGGCGTTCGCCGACGGCGGACGGGATAGACTGGTGCGCATGAGAATCGCACGTTTTTCTTTGAATGATTCGCCGCGCTACGCGTTCGTGCAGACGGACGAGCACGACGGCAAGGACTACCTCGTCGAACTCGACGGCCATCCGCTGCTGGGCGGCCGCGTCACCCCCACCGGCAACCGCTACGCGCTGGACGCGGACGGCGTGCGCCTGCTCGCGCCAGTCATCCCCTCGAAGGTCTTCGGCCTGGCCAAGAACTACGAGGCGCACGCGCGGTTCATGCACGAGGCCGGCCATTCCGAAATCAAGCACGCTCCGGAGGACATGGTCATCTTCACCAAGCCGTCCACGTCCGTCATCGGCCCGGACGATCCCATCGTCTACCCTTCCGGCTCCGAGGACATGAACTTCGAGCCCGAAGTGGCCGTGGTCATGGGACGCGTGGCCAAGAACGTGAGTGTGGAGCAGGCGATGGACTACGTGCTCGGCTTCACCTGCGTCAATGACGTGACGCTGCGCGACCTGCAGGGCGTGGACCCCACGTGGACGCGCGCCAAGGGCTTCGACACCTCCTGCCCGCTGGGGCCGTGGATCGTGATGCGCGACGACCTCAACTGGCGCGACGCGAAGATCTCGTTCACGCTCAACGGCGAGGACGTGGAGATGGCGTCCGGCACCACCGCGAACCTCATCCACGGCATCCCGGAGCAGATCGCCGCGATCTCCTCCTTCGCCACGCTGCTGCCCGGCGACGTGATCCTCACCGGCACGCCGAACGCCTCCGGCCACCTCGACCCGGGCGACGAGGCCGTGGTGCATGTGGAGGGCATCGGATCGCTGCGCAACGTGGTGGTGCGCGGCTGAACGTCGACTGCTGAACGCACGTCGAACGAACGGCGAAAACAAAAGTTGAGTCGAAGGCACTCAACTTTTGGGAATAAACTTCCGCATGGTCCGGTTGAGCATGTCAGGACATGACACGGGCGTCCGGGGAACCACCCCGGACGCCGGAAACCGGAGGACACCATGGAACAGAAGTTCACCACCATGGCCCAGGAGGCCATATCGGACGCCGTGCAGAGCGCCGCCGCCGCAGGCAACGCGCAGATCGAGACCCTGCACGTCATGGACGCGCTGCTGCGTCAGGAACAGGGCGTCGTACGCGCACTCGTCGAAGCCGTCGGCGCCGACCCGCGCACCGTCGGCGCTGCCGTCAGGAACGCGCTGGTCGCCCTGCCGAGCGCATCCGGTTCCAGCACCGCGCAGCCGCAGGCCAGCCGCCAACTCAGCGCCGCGCTCGTGCGCGCCGAACAGGAAATGCGCGACATGGGCGACGACTACGTCTCCACCGAACACCTGCTCATCGGCATCGCCGCCGCGACGCCGAACCAGACCGCCGACATCCTCAACCAGCACGGCGTCACCCCCGAAGCGCTGCGCAAGGCCGTACCAGGCGTGCGCGGCGGCGCCAAAGTCACCAGCCCGGACGCCGAAGGCAGCTACAAGGCGTTGGAGAAATACTCCACCGACCTCACCGCCGCCGCCCGCGAAGGCAAACTCGACCCCGTCATCGGACGCGACCAGGAGATCCGCCGCGTGGTGCAGATCCTCTCGCGCCGCACCAAGAACAACCCCGTCCTCATCGGCGAGCCCGGCGTGGGCAAGACCGCCGTCGTGGAAGGCCTCGCCCAGCGCATCGTCGCCGGCGACGTGCCCACCACCCTGCAAGGCAAACGCCTCATCTCCCTCGACCTCGGCTCCATGGTCGCCGGATCCAAATACCGCGGCGAATTCGAGGAACGCCTCAAGGCCGTCCTCAACGAAATCAAAAACGCCGACGGCCAGATCATCACCTTCATCGACGAAATCCACACCGTCGTAGGCGCCGGCGCCGCCGAAGGCTCCATGGACGCCGGCAACATGCTCAAGCCCATGCTCGCCCGCGGCGAACTGCGCCTCGTCGGCGCCACCACCCTCGACGAATACCGCGAGAACATCGAAAAGGACCCCGCGCTCGAACGCCGCTTCCAGCAGGTCTTCGTCGGCGAACCGTCCGTGGAGGACACCATCGCCATCCTACGCGGTCTCAAACAGCGCTACGAAGCCCACCACAAGGTCACCATCGGCGACGACGCGCTCGTCGCGGCCGCCACGCTCTCCAACCGCTACATCTCCGGCCGCCAACTGCCCGACAAGGCCATCGACCTCGTGGACGAAGCCGCCGCGCACCTGCGCATGGAACTCGACTCCTCCCCGGAGGAGATCGACGAACTGCAACGCCGCGTCACCCGCCTCGAAATGGAGGAGATGCAGCTCAAGAAAGCCGAAGACCCCGCCTCCAAGGAACGCCTCGAAAAACTGCGCTCGGAACTCGCCGACGCCCGCGAACGCCTCGGCGGCCTCAAAGCCCGCTGGGACGCCGAACAGGCCGGACACAACAAAGTCGGCGACCTGCGCGCCCAACTGGACGATCTGCGCGTGAAGGCCGACCGCTACACGCTCGAAGGCAACCTCGCCGAAGCGTCCCGCATCCTCTACGGCGAAATCCCCGCCATCCAAAAGGAACTCGACCAAGCCGAACAGGCCGCCGAAGCGTCCAAACGCGGTGCAGAAGGCGCCGGCACGGACGGAACGTCCGGCGACGCCTACGGCCCGGCGGGCGAACCGATGGTGCCGGAACGCGTCGACGCCGACTCCGTCGCGGAAATCGTGTCCGACTGGACCGGCATCCCCGTCGGACGCCTCATGCAGGGCGAAAACGAAAAACTGCTCCACATGGAAGACCACCTCGGCAAACGCGTCATCGGACAACGGGAAGCCATCGCCGCCGTATCCGACGCGGTGCGCCGCTCCCGCGCCGGCATCGCCGACCCGAACCGCCCCACCGGCTCCTTCCTGTTCCTCGGCCCCACCGGCGTGGGCAAAACCGAACTCGCCAAGGCGCTCGCCGACTTCCTCTTCGACGATGAACGCGCCATGGTGCGCATCGACATGTCCGAATACATGGAGAAGTCGAGCGTATCCCGCCTCATCGGCGCCGCCCCCGGCTACGTGGGCTACGAGCAGGGCGGCCAGCTCACCGAGGCCGTCCGCCGCCGTCCGTACTCCGTGGTCCTGTTCGACGAAGTGGAGAAGGCCAACCCCGAGATCTTCGACGTGCTGCTGCAGGTCCTCGACGACGGACGCCTCACCGACGGCCAAGGCCGCACCGTGGACTTCAAGAACACCATCCTCATCATGACCTCGAACCTCGGCTCCCAGTACCTCGTCAACGAGGACATGGACGAGGATGCGCGCTCCAAGGCCGTCATGGATGCGGTGCACCGCAACTTCAAGCCGGAGTTCCTCAACCGTCTCGACGACACCGTCATGTTCCACCCGCTCACCCGCGACGAACTCGCCGGCATCGTGGACATCCAGGTCGCCTCCGTGTCCGAGCGACTGGCCGAACGCCGCATCACGCTCGACGTGACCGATGCCGCCCGCGCATGGCTCGCGGACATGGGCTACGACCCGGCCTACGGCGCGCGTCCGCTGCGCCGCCTCGTGCAGACCGAAGTGGGCGACCGCCTCGCCCGCATGCTGCTCGCCGGCCAGGTCCATGACGGCGACGCCGTGCTCGTGGACCACGAAGGCGGCGACCGGCTCGTGCTGTCGGTCATGCCGGACGATCCGTCGCCGGCCGAATAAGGCGGGTGAGGCCGAGCAGGCCAGGTAATCCCGCGTAAGCCGGGGCAGACAGGGTGGGGCTGTGTCGGGTCGTGTCGGACCGGGGCGGACCGCACCCCCACCGGAACGTCCCGCGCCCCGCCCTTTTCGAGCGGAAGGGTCGCGGGACGTTCGCGTATGCGTTGCACACCGCGGATGCCCTACCGGGATGTTCATGAGGACATCGCATCGGACGGGTCGGGTACGCTCGGAAGGCATGACAGGACGATTCGCCCCCACGCCCTCCGGGCGCATGCACATCGGCAACACGACCGCGATGCTGGCCGCATGGCTGGACTCCAAAGCGCACGGCCGGCGCATGACGCTGCGCATCGAAGACATCGACACGCCCCGCGTGCTGCCCGACGCCGACCGTTGGATCATGGACGACCTGCACTGGCTCGGCATGGACTGGGACGGCGAACCGGTCTACCAGTCGCGGCGGCTCGACCTCTACGAGCGGGCCCTGCGCGCCCTGACGGACCTCACCCTCGCGGACGGCACGCCCCTCATCTACCCCTGCTTCTGCTCGCGCGCCGACATCCGCGCCGCCTCCGCTCCGCAGGAAGGCGACGGATTCCAAATCTATCCCGGCACCTGCCGTCGGCTCGCCGCGGAACGTCCCGACCTCGTACGCGAACGGCTCGCACGGGGAGAGCGGCATTCCCTACGCATCGCCCTGCCCGAAACCACGCGCGTGACCTTCTCGGACCGGGTCTTCGGCGCATGCTCCTACGACGCCTCACGAGAGATCGGCGACTGCGTCATCCGCCGATCGGACGGCCTGTTCGGCTACCAGTTCGTCGTCACCGTGGACGATCTGACCGGCGGCATCGACTCCATCGTGCGCGGCCGCGACCTGCTGCGCTCCACCGCATTGCAGGCCTGGATCCGCGACCGGCTCATCCATGCGGGACTCGCCCGAACGGATGACGGCGGCCAAGCGGAGGACCGCTCCCGTACGGGCGATGGAGCAGCGGCGGGAAGCGCGGCGGAACCGTCCGCCATCGAACCTTCCCCCGCACACCCCGCCTACGCGCACATTCCCCTCGTGGACAACGCGGCCGGACGCCGGCTCGCCAAACGCGAGCGCTCCCTCGACATGGGCGCGCTGCGCTTGCGCGGCGTCGCCGCCGAACAGGTCGTCGGCTACTGCGCCTGGCTGCTGCGGCTCACCCCCACCCCCGAACCATGCCGCGCCCAAGACCTGCTCACGGACTTCGACTGGGAGCCGCTGCACGCCTCGCATGAGGACAGGGCCATCGACCCCGACGATGCGCGCACCCCGCGATGGCTCGCCGAAGCGGTAGGCTGATACCAACCCAACGGAAGGATCATCATGTCCAAAACCCTGAGGAACGCGCTGCTCGGCGCCGTCGCCATCGCGGGCGTCGCGGCGTGGGCGCTCGCCCCGCGCTCGTTCAACGACCAGCGCCGCAACTACGTGCCGTCCATCCCCGACGCGTGGTACGCGCACCGCGGCCTGCACGACGCCGGCTCCGGCCTCGTCGACGCGGACGACCTCGCCGACTACCACGGCGACAACCCCGCCAGCGCGCGCATGGACGCCACGTCCGCCTCCATCGCGGAGAACGGAGCCTACGTGGCGCTCGCCCGACGCATGGCCATGAAGGCCGGATACGGACATCCCGGGGTGGAGGGACCCATCGCCCCGGAGAACTCGCTCGCCGCGTTCGCAGCCGCATGCGAAGCCGGATACGGCATCGAACTGGACGTGCAGCTCACCGCCGACGGGCAGGTCGTGGTGGTGCACGACTCGGACCTCATGCGCGTGGCCGGCGACCCGAGACGCATCGAAGACCTCACCTACGACGAACTCACCCGCATCCCCCTGTTCCCCGGACCTTCGAGCCGACCGGGCGACCTCAAGGCGGCTCCGCTGCCCGGCTCGCAGGAACGGCCGCCGCTGGTCGTCACCCCGTCCGTCGCACCCTCCGGCTACCACCAGCACGTGCCGCTGTTCGCCGACGTGCTCAAAACCGTCGCGGGACGCGTGCCGATCATCGTGGAATACAAATTCGACGACAACCGTACGTGGGACGAACGCGACGAGGAACTCATGGAGAAGGGGCACGCGCTCCTCGCCGCCTATCAGGGCGCATACGTGGTGGAATCGTTCCACCCCGGCGCCATGAACTGGTACCGCGACCACCATCCCGAAACCTGCCGAGGACAGCTCAGCTGGCCCGCCCCCATGCAGGTCCGTCCCAATGGATCCGGCGGCGGCGAAGGCGGACCGCTGCCCTGGCTCGCCGGACTCCTCGCCTTCGACTGGCTCTCCCGCCCCGACTTCGTGGCCTACGACTGGACCGGAGGCCCCTTGCCGCAGGTGCGGCTGGCCCGGGCCATGGGCGCCGCCACCGTCTCATGGACCGTGCGCAGCAGCGACGAGCTTGCGGAAAGCGAACGCTACTTCGACCACCACATCTTCGAGGCGTTCGTGCCGGACGCGAGGTAGGGACGCGCGGCCTCCAAGCCCTATAAGCGGAGGGTCGGCACCGAGGGGTTCCGACCCTCCCGCATGTTGCCGCATAGTCCGTATGGTGCGCGATCGCCGTGCCGTCGCCGCGCAGGAAGACGGCGCGGCGGTACATGGCGACGCTACTTGTGGTACGGCTCGTGCGCGTTGATCTTGTACGCGCGGTACACCTGCTCCAACAGGATGACGCGCATCAGCTGATGCGGGAACGTCATCCTGGAGAAGCTGAGCTTGAAGTCCGCGCGGCGCAGAATCGCGTCATCCAATCCGATGGAGCCGCCGATGACGAACTGGATATGGCTGACGCCGCGTATGCCCAGATCGTCGATCTTCGCGGCAAGCTCCTCGCTGGACAGCTGCCTGCCGTCGATGGCGAGGGCGATGACGAACGCGCCATCGCGCAGATGCTTCGCTATGCGTTCGCCCTCCTTCGCCTTGATGAGACGCTCCATGCCTTCGGAGGCATGGTCGGGCGTCTTCTCGTCCGCGACCTCGATGACGTTCAGCCGGCAGTAGCGCGACAGACGCTTCGAGTATTCGTCGATGGCGTCGCGCAGGTAGCGTTCCTTCACGCGGCCCGGCGCGATGACGTCGATCTGCATCAGTCGATCACGCCATACAGACGGTCGCCGGCGTCGCCCAGGCCCGGCACGATGTACGCCTGCTCGTTGAGGCGCTCGTCGACCGCGCACAGCACGACCTTGAAGTCGATGGACGGGTCCACGTGCTTTTCGACGAACTCCACACCCTCCGGCGCGGCGAGGATGCACACGGCGGTGATGTCCTTCGCGCCGCGTTCGGCCAGATAGTGCGCGGCCGCGACCAGCGTGCCGCCGGTGGCGAGCATCGGGTCGATGAGGAAGCACTGACGGCCGGACAGGTCGTCGGGCAGACGGTTCGCATAGGTGATCTGCTGGGTGGGATTCTCCTCGTCGCGCTTCATGCCGAGGAAACCGACTTCGGCGGACGGGATCATCTTGGTCATGCCGTCGAGCATGCCCAGGCCGGCGCGCAGCACGGGCACGATGATCGGACGGGGCTCGGCGATATGCTTGCCGACCATCGGGGCGACCGGGGTCTCGATGGGCTTGTCGACGACGTCGAGATTGCGGGTGGCCTCGTAGGCTTCGAGCATGACCAGCTCGGTGACGAGTTCACGGAACGTGGAGGAGGCGGTGTTCTTGTCGCGCAGCACGGTCAGCTTGTGCTCCACGAGCGGATGATTCAAAACATGCAATTCCATGGTTCCTACCCTACCCGTTATCCGGCGCGGAGGCGAGCCTTCTCGCCCGTCGCGCGGGACGCGTCTCACCCGCGGCGGGAAAGCGGCGAGGATGGAGGCAGAAGCAAGGATGGGGCGTCGGAGCGGGAAAGCGGCGAGGAGAGGCGAGGAGAGGCGAGGAAGGGGACGGTCAAAGAGAAGTGAGGGCGTCGGACCGCGAAAGCGCCTGTCGGCGCAAGGGCCGCTCGCG
>Cebus_capucinus_imitator_PRJNA485217_SSR091__coassemble_2148_pt1 | contig 23098 bp, 17 predicted proteins | sample Cebus_capucinus_imitator_PRJNA485217_SSR091__metabat2_high_PE_002 | metagenome-assembled genome bin Cebus_capucinus_imitator_PRJNA485217_SSR091 | reverse complement strand
ACGAGTTCGGCGCGATCATCGCGTGGAACGTCACGCTGTACTCGCCCGACGGCGGCGAGATCTCGTTCGTGGAGCGCACGGGGCGGGACGCGGTTTCGGCGCGGCTGTAACCTCCGTGATTTCTATGGGATTGCGGGGTGGAGGCCGATGGCGCCGTCTCGCCGGGCGTCCGACGGTGGCCGGCTGCGTCCGACGGAGTCCGGCTGTATCCAATGGCGGGGGTGGCGGGCAACGGTATCCGATGGTGCGGCCGGGGCTGCCTCCGCGCGGCCGACCCCGTTTCGGCCCATGCTGCCGCGGCGTTGGACGTCAATCGTTCTACGCTGGGCCGCAGGTGGGGAAACGCCCGTGGGCAAGCGTTTTCCTTGCTTTGGTCGAGGATATGAGTATAGTGAATCGAAGGTTCGGAGACCCCGGGCCGCACAAGTAAACGCTGAGGTTTGCATGCGTCGGGAACGGCAGTGATGCCGGAACGGGCGCAAACGGATCCGAAGCATGGTAAACAACAAGTAATCCCTTTACAACGGATCGTGAGGCACGTACCTGCCTCTGAAAGGATGAACCAACCATGGCAGAAGTCATCTTCGACCACGTCACCCGCATCTACCCTGGCAACGACAAGCCCTCCGTGGATGATCTGAACCTCGACATCAAGGACGGCGAGTTCCTCGTCCTCGTCGGCCCGTCCGGCTGCGGCAAGTCCACCACGCTGCGCATGCTGGCCGGTCTGGAGGAGGTCAACAAGGGCCGCATCCTCATCGGTGACAAGGACGTCACCACCATGCAGCCGAAGGACCGCGACATCGCCATGGTGTTCCAGAACTACGCGCTGTACCCGCACATGACCGTCGCCGACAACATGGGCTTCGCCCTGAAGATCGCCGGCACCCCCAAGGAGGAGATCCGCAAGCGCGTCGAAGAGGCCGCCAAGATCCTCGACCTGACCGAGTACCTCGACCGCAAGCCGAAGGCCCTCTCCGGCGGCCAGCGCCAGCGCGTCGCCATGGGCCGCGCCATCGTGCGTAAGCCGAAGGTCTTCCTCATGGACGAGCCGCTGTCCAACCTGGACGCGAAGCTGCGCGTGCAGACCCGTACGCAGATCGCCGCCCTGCAGCGTCAGCTCGGCGTCACCACCCTGTACGTGACCCACGACCAGACCGAGGCCCTGACGATGGGCGACCGCATCGCCGTCATCAAGCTCGGCATCCTGCAGCAGGTCGGCGCCCCGACCGAGCTGTACGATCGCCCGGCCAACGTCTTCGTCGCCGGCTTCATCGGCTCCCCGTCCATGAACATCAACGTGCACCCGGTGGTGAACGGCAAGGCCCAGATCGGCGAGGACACCGTCGCGCTGCCGGCCGAGGCCGTCAACAAGCTCACCGCGGAGGACGGCGGCAAGATCGTCGTCGGCTTCCGTCCCGAGGACGCCTCCCTGGCCCCGGCCGACGACCCGAACGCCTTCTCCCTGAAGGTCGTGAACGTCGAGGACCTCGGCTCCGACGGCTACATCTACGGCAACATCGTCACCGACGGTTCCGCCGCCGAGGAGGCCCAGGTCATGTCCGACCAGAACAAGCTCACCACGGTTCGCGTGAACCCGCGTGCGCTGCCGAAGGTCGGCTCCACCGTCAAGATCAAGATCGACCCGGCCAAGATGCACCTGTTCGCCCCGTCCACCGAGCTGCGCCTCAACTGAGACGCCGTCCGGCAGGACCGGAGGTCGCAGGCGATCGAAAGGACTTGGCCGGACCATAGCCGGTCCGGCCAACCATTAGACGAGACGTCTTCTCTTCCTCTCTAACCGTCTCGTCGAAGAAGCCCCGCTCAGTCGCGGGGCTTCTTTATGCACCTATGCCTATGCGCGCGTGCAGCGCTCCGAGTGCGCGCTCAGTGCGCCCAGACCGCCGCGTCCGGATCGAAGTCCGGATTGTAGTCGTCGTCCGGATCGTTGTAGGTGTATTCGTCGTCGATGACGCCAGAATCCGCCTCCTCCAGCAACGCGTCGATGTCGCGCTTGTCCAGCATCGTATCCGGCAGCACGGTCTTGATGTAGTTCGGCACCGCCTCGGTCATCGGCACGTCGTGGCCGGCCTGCTCGGCCAGATACCAACGATGCGTGAGCACCTCGTGGAAGAACTGCGCCGGCTCGATCTGCGAACGGTACTCGCGCGGGATGGAACGCACCGTCGGCTCGAACACCTCGCGCATCCAATCGGTCGCCACGATCTCCAGATCCTCGCCCTCACGCCAGGTGGACGCGCGGTACGCGTCGAGGTCGTTGAGCAGACGGCGCGCCTGGTTCTCCTGCACGTCCAGACCGGTCAGACGCAGCAGCTTGCGGTTCGCGTAGCCGGCGTCCACCACGCGCGGACGCACCAGCACGCGCTTGCCGTCCTCCGCGGTCTTCATCTCCAGCTCGTCCACGTCGAAGCCGAGCTCGTTGAGCTTGTTGACGCGCTTCTCGATCTTCCACATCTCGTCCGGGCTGAACCGGTCCGTGTCCGTGAGGGTGCTCCACAGCGAGTGGTAGCGCTCCACCAGACGGTTGCCCACCTCGATCTCGTCCACGTCGCCCGGCAGCAGCTTGCCGGAGCTCAGATCCATGAGCTCGCCGATGATGTTCGTGCGCGCCAGGTCGATGTCGTACTCGCGCTGGCCTTCGGTGAGGTTGACCTGCAGGTCGCCGGTCTCGGCGTCCACGAGGAACGCGGAGAACGCGTCGGCGTCGCGCAGGAACAGCACGTTGGACAGGGACACGTCGCCCCAGTAGAAGCCGGCGAGATGCAGACGCACGAGCAGCACGGCGAGCGCGTCGATGAGGCGTTCGGCGGTGTCCGGGCGCAGGTTGCGCGCGAAGAGCGCGCGGTAGGGCAGGGAGAACTTGAGGTGCTTGGTCACCAGGATCGCCTCCAACGGCTCGCCTTCGGCGTTGTGGCGTCCGGTGACGACGGCGATGGGCTTGACCGACGGCAGTTCGAGCTTCTGCAGACGACGCAGGATCTCATACTCGCGTTCGGCCATCTGCCGGGTGATCTCCTTCATGGCGTAGACCTCGTCGCCCACGTGCACGAAGCGCACGACGTGGCGGGAGATGCCGCGCGGCAGGTTGGCGAGCAGGTCGGCCGGCCAGGTGGCGAGCGGCTGATGCCAGGGCAGGGTGAACATCTTCGGGTTCGAGCTGGCGGCGGTGATGGTGAGCGCCTGCGGTTCGGCGCCGCGTCCGGTCTCGTCCTCGGAGACGACGCTGGTGGCCTTCGCGGCGCGGGGGTCCAGTTGCGACAGATTCATTGCGGATTGCATGAGGTTGGTCACCTTATCTGCTTATCGGATTATCTGATGCGATGCTATCTGATGCGATGGCTGATGCGGGCGTAACGCGGACGGGCCGGACGCGATGGCAGTCCACGCGTCCGGCCCGTCCGTCCTCCCGTCGATGCTCGTTCCCACGCATGTTGACGGGCGGGTTCCGTTTCCTATTCGAGGCCGGCGACCCTGCGTGCGTTGGACACGGCGTACAGGCTGATGCCGGCGGCCACGGACGCGTTGAGCGATTCGACCTGACGGGAGATCGGAATGCCGGCGACCGCGTCGCACGCCTCGCGCACGAGTCGGCTCACGCCCTTGCCTTCCGATCCGAGCACGACGATCAGCGGATCGGTCTCGAAGCCGGTCTCGCCGACGAGCTTGTCGCCGCCGCCGTCGAGCGCGACCGCATAGTAGCCGCGCTCGCGCAGGCTCTCGATGGCCTTGGTGAGGTTCACGACGCGGCACACGGGCATGTGCGCAGCGGCGCCCGCGGACACCTTCCACGCCGCGGCGTTGACCGAGGCGGAGCGGCGTTCCGGCAGGATGACGCCGTTGGCGCCGAACGCGGCGGCGGAACGGATGACCGCGCCGAGGTTCTGCGGGTCGGTCACGCCGTCGAGCGCGATGAACAGCGGACGCGCGGCCAGGCGCGCGGCCTTGGAGTTCGCGGCCTCCATGGCGCGGGACTTCTTGTCCGCGCGGTCGGCCAGCTCGGCGAGCGAGGAGTACTGGTACGGGTCCACCTTGAGGATCACGCCCTGATGGTTGCCGGAGCGGGCGATGCGGTCCATCTCCAGGCGGTCCGCCTCCATCATGTGCAGCCCCTGCACGCCGGCGAGCTTGATGATCTCGCGGGTGCGGTCGTCGTGCTCGATGCGCGAGAGGATGTACAGCGTGGAGCTCGGCACGCCCACACGCAGCGCTTCGAGCACGGAGTTGCGTCCGAACACCAGATCGGTGGTGTCCGAGGTGGAGAACTTGTCCACGCGTCGGCGTGCGGCCAGACGCGGATCGGCCATCTTACGACGGTCGGCGGCCTTCTTGGCCGCGTACGCCTTGTGGTACACGCGGTCCTCGGCCTTGGGCGTGGGGCCGTGCCCACGCAGTTTGTTGCGATGCTTGCCTCCCGACCCCTTGGTCGGTCCTTTCTTCATAACCATACGCGCCATTGTCCCAGCACCCCGCCCCAATCCGCCTGCTCTGCGTCGTTCCTTCCCCGTTTGCCGTTCTCGCCGCGGCGACGACGTGCCACGGTGGGATGAAGTGAGGCGTTCGACGGGAGTGTGGCCAGTGGTTCCGCCACGGTGAGTTCGTCAATCGATGGACGATGGGAACGTGGCGGGAATTTCTGCCACGGTCAGCGGAAAAGGACGATTTTCCGGGACCGTGGCAGCTCAATCAGCCACGGTGGTCATGGCAATCGATGTACGCGGCGACCGTGGAAACCGCCCCATCGAAGGAACGTTGCAATTCCGGGCTGTTGCCATCGGGCGGCATCGTCTTTCCATACGCGCATCCGCCACGGTCTCCCGAAACAGGCCTTTCGTTCCCACCGTGGCTGAAATTCCCGCCACGGTCCCGTCGTACATCGATTGACGGATCCACCGTGGCGCGTCCGTCGGCCACGGTCCCGTCTTCGGCGCAGGCGTCCGATGGCGGAGGCGAAGCCCGCGGGCGCGTTTCGATGTTGGCGAACTACCGTCGCGCGTTGACCGATTGGCCGCTCATGTCGATGGTGCTGCTCATGTTCGGATACACCATCGCCTACTTTCAGTCGACGAGCGGCCTGCCGATGGCGATGACGCGGTTGGGCATGGGCACGGACGAGTATTCGGTGCTGTTGACCATCAACGGCGGCATCATGTGTCTGCTGCAGATTCCCGCCATCGCGGTGTTCAACCGGATGAGCAACACGAAAGTGCTGGTGTTGGGAATGTTGGTCACGGCGGTGGGATACGGCTGTCAGATCCATTCGACGGTGTGGCTTGCGTTCGCGTTCTCCACGGTCATGTGGTCGTTGGGCGAGTTGGGCACGTTCCCCATCGCGGCCACGACGGTGGCGAACCTCGCTCCGGCCGACTGCCGAGGCACGTATCAGGGCGTGTACAACCTGGTGTGGTCGCTGTCGCAGGGCGTGGCGCCTCTGGTGGGCGGCTGGATGATCGCCGCGCACGGCGCGCAGACCCTGTGGACCGCGTGCACGGCGATGTTCCTGCTGGTGGCGTTCGGCCTGTATGCGACGCGCGGCGCGAGGGAGCGCGCCGTGGCGCGCAACCTACGGCTCGACGCGGCGCTCTGAACCGGGCCGCCGCGTGTGCGGCGATGCGCCGCCGAACGCCGATCCGAGGCCGGTTGCGCGAGCGTGCGCGCCGGCCTTTTTTCATATTTGGGCAACATCCGCACGATTGTCATCCCTACGGCGAAATCGTGTATGGAATAATGGTGGGCACATGCGCCGGCGGCGTTCGCCCCGGCGTCCATAACCGCGCAGCGTGCGGAACCCGGGGAGAAAACCGGTGGACGGCGCTGACTACTCCGCGGCGATACCAAGGAGAACACCATGGTTGACCGTCGTACGGATCAATCCGCCACCATCGCGAAGCCCGCAACGGATGAGGGATTCGCGCCATCGCCATCGAACGCCATGCCCCCATCGGACGGCATGGACGCGGACCCCAGCCTGACCGAAGCGGAGCGCGTGGCCGCGTCGCTCGGGGTGGACCCCGCCGTCGGACTGGACGAGGCCGAAGCCAAACGCAGGCTGGAACGGTTCGGCCCCAACGAACTGGCGTCCGCGCCTCCCGTGCCCAAATGGAGGAAGTTCCTCCAACAGTTCCAGGACCCGCTCGTCTACCTGCTGCTCGCCGCGACCGTCATCTCCGTCGTCGCGTGGGGCATCGAACGCGCCAACGCCGTGCCAGGAGGCGAAGGGGGCGAACCGCTGCCGTTCGACGCCATCGTCATCGTCCTCATCCTCATCGTCAACGCCGTCCTCGGCTACATTCAGGAGGCGCGCGCCGAAGCGGCCGTCGAAGCGCTCGCGCAGATGACCGCGCCCACCACGTCCGTGCTGCGCGAAGGTCGCGTCATCCGCATCAACACCGCCGAAGTCGTCCCCGGCGACGTGCTCGTGCTCGCCGAAGGCGACTCCGTGTCCGCGGACGGACGCCTCGTGTCCGCCGCGAGCCTGCGCATCGCCGAAGCGAGCCTCACCGGCGAATCCGTGCCCGTCGGCAAGAAGCCGGACACGCTGCGCGAGGCCAAGGCGCTCGGCGACCGCACCAACATGATCTTCAACGGCACGTCCGTCACCCAAGGCACCGGCCGCGCCGTCGTCACCGGCACCGGCATGGACACGCAGGTCGGCAAGATCGCCGGCATGCTCTCCGCCGCCGAGGACGAGCAGACGCCGCTGCAGAAGGAGATGGACTACGTGTCCAAGATCCTCGGCGTCGCCGTATGCGTCATCGCGGTGGTGGTGCTCGCCGCGCTCGCCCTGCTCGAAGGCTTCAACGACGTGCACGACGTCATCGACTCGCTGTTGCTCGCCGTCTCGCTCGCCGTGGCCGCCGTGCCCGAAGGCCTGGCCGCCATCCTGACCGTGGTGCTCGCGCTCGGCGTGCAGCGCATGGCCGCGCATCACGCCATCGTGAAGAAACTGCATTCGGTGGAGACGCTCGGCTCCGCGTCCGTGATCTGCTCGGACAAGACCGGCACGCTCACCCGCAACGAGATGACCGTGGAACGCGTGGTCACGCCCAGCGGCGAAGTGCGGCTGACCGGCACCGGCTATGCGCCCCAGGGGCGCATGACCACGGCGGACGGCGCCGACCTGGCCGACCGTCCCGACCTGCGCGCGGAGGTCGCGGGCACGATCGCCGCGGGCACCATCGCGAACGACGGCGACCTGCGCGAACAGGACGGCCGATGGGAGACGGTCGGCGATCCGACGGAGGTGTCGCTCATCGTGGCGGCGCGCAAGACCGACGCGATGCGCGGCTACGAACGGTTCACGCGCGTGGCCGAAGTGCCGTTCACGTCCGAACGCAAACGTATGTCCGTCATCGCGGCCGACGCGACCGAAGGGGGAGCGCTCACCGTGTTCGCCAAGGGCGCGCCGGACGTGCTGCTCGGCTACTGCACGCGCATCCAGGTCGGCGAGGCGGTGCGTCCGCTCACCGAAGGAGACCGGCAGACGATCCTCGCCGCCGTCGAACGCCTGTCCGGCGAAGCGTACCGCACACTGGGCCAGGCGTACCGTCCGCTCGGCACCGCGACCCTGTCCGCCGTGCCCGGCGTCACGTCGAACGCGGCCGGTCAGGTCACGGACATCGCCGACCAGTCCGACGCCATCGAAACGGACCTCATCTGGAACGGCATGGTCGGCATCATCGACCCGCCGCGCACCGAAGTGCGCGACTCCGTGGCCGAAGCGCGCCGCGCCGGCATCCGCGCCGTCATGATCACCGGCGACCATCCGCTCACCGCGGCCCGCATCGCCTCCGATTTGGGCATCATCGAACGCGGCGGCACGGCCCTTACCGGCGACCAGCTGGACGCCTTCGGCGACGACCGGGTGGCGTTCGACAAGGCCGTGGCCTCCACGTCCGTGTACGCGCGCGTCGCGCCGGAACACAAGCTCAGGATCGTGGAATCGCTGCAGCGCCAAGGCAACATCGTGGCCATGACCGGCGACGGCGTCAACGACGCCCCCGCGGTCAAAACCGCGGACATCGGCGTGGCCATGGGCATCACCGGCACCGAAGTGACCAAGCAGAGCGCGAAGATGATCCTCGCGGACGACAACTTCTCCACCATCGTGGCCGCGGTGCGCGAGGGACGCGTCATCTTCGACAACATCCGCAAGTTCCTGCGCTACCTGCTCAGCTCCAACGTGGGCGAGGTGTTCACCGTGTTCCTCGGCGTGGTGTTCGCCGGATTCCTCGGCATCCGCCAGCCTGAGACCGTGGGCGTGACCGTGCCGCTGCTCGCCACGCAGCTGCTGTGGATCAACCTGCTCACCGACGCGGCGCCCGCGCTCGCCATGGGCGTGGACCCGCAGACCGAGGACGTGATGGACCGCGGACCCCGCAGGATGGGCGACCGCGTCATCGACGCCTCCATGTGGGGCGATATCGTGTACATCGGCGTCGTCATGGCCGTGGTCACGCTCGTCGGCATGGACATGCATCTGGCGGGCGGCCTGTTCACCGACCGTTCCGTGGACGCGCTCGGCCATGAGGCGCAGATGGTGGAGGCGCGCACGATGGGCTTCACCATCCTTGTGTTCGCGCAGCTGTTCAACGCGCTCGCCTCGCGTTCGCACCTGCGGAGCGCGTTCGTGGGATTGTTCTCGAACAAGTGGCTGTGGGGTGCGATCGGCCTGTCCGTGGCGTTGCAGCTTGTGGTGATCTACGTGCCGTTCCTCAACGACGCGTTCGGCACCACGCCGCTTGCGCCGATGGCGTGGGTGGAATGCGTGGGCCTGGCCGCGTTCGTGCTGGTCGCGTCCGAAGCGCGCAAGATGGTCCTGCGTGCGATGGCGAAGCGCCGGTAGACGACGCCTGATGTCGGGCGTCCGACGGATGCCGGTCCCTTGATGTTGGATGCGGCGGTCCGTCTCATGTGCCGCACCTACGATTTCGGCCTCCTCATGCAGAGGGGCCGAAATCGTTTCATGCGCGATGGGCGCTTGACCGTGACGTGCCGCCTGTCAGCTGTCGTGCGTCACGCGCTCACGAGCGGTCGGATGTCACCCAGGGTGGATGGGTCGAATGTGAGCAGGTCGTGGTCGGTTTGGAGGTTCGCCCAGAAGTCGGGGGTGGTGCCGAGCGCGCGGGCGAGACGGTAGGCCATAACGGTGCTGATGCGGCGTTTGCCCGCGATGATCTCGCCGATGGCGGTCTCGCCCACGCCGATGGCCTTCGCCAAACGGTAACGGCTGATGCCGAGCGGCTGTAGGAACTCCTCTTCGAGAATCTCCCCGGGCGTGCTGTAGTAGTGTTCAGCGGTGGTAGTCACAGAATCGGACATCGACGGCCTCCTTCGCTTCGTCATCCCATCGGAACACGAGTCGCCATTGCTGGTTGACCCGGATGCTCCAATGGCCTTGCAGGTCTCCTTTGAGCGCTTCCAGACGGTTTCCGGGCGGGATGCGCAGGTCCCGCAGTTCATGCGCGGCCTTGAGCATCTGAAGTTTACGCATGAGCATGCGTTCGCATCCGCTCGGATATCCTCTGGGGTACCGGCCCATATAGAGGAAGTCGGCAAGTTCCTTGTCTTTGGTCTTCACCGCAAAAATGCTATCTTGTCACGATACTATTGTCAAGCGATAGTATCGTTCGCGTCCGAAGCGCGCAAGATGGTCCTGCGTGCGATGGCGAAACGCCGGTAGACGCTGAGGGTGCGGCCCTTCTGTATGAAGGCGCCGCACCCGTGCGGACGTCATCGAGGAGGCCGTCGATGCCGATTGAGGCCCCTTCACCTCGAATCCCCTCCGGAACGGTTCGCCTCGGCGGATCAGTCGCGGATTTCGGCGCGGTAGAAACGCTCGTAGGAGCGGCTCGGGGTGGGGCCGCGCTGGCCCTGATAGTGCGAGCCGGCGCCGGAGGAACCGTACGGATGCTCCGCGGGGGAGCTGAGCTGGAAGAAGCACATCTGGCCGATCTTCATGCCCGGCCACAGCTTCACCGGCAACGTGGACACGTTGCTCAACTCCAACGTGATGTGACCCTCGAAGCCCGGATCGATGAAGCCCGCCGTGGAATGCGTGAGAATACCCAAACGGCCCAGCGAGCTCTTGCCCTCCAACCGTGCGGCGACCGTCGCGTCGAGCTTGACGTACTCCCACGTGGAGCCGAGCGCGAACTCTCCCGGATGCAGGATCCACGGCTCGTCCGGGGCGACCTCGAACTGTTCGGTCAGCGCGCCCTGGTTCTCCGCCGGATCCACATAGGTGTACGCATGATTGTTGAACAGGCGGAAGAACCGGTCGAGCCTCACATCGATGGATGCGGGCTGGACCATCTCCGGGGTCCACGGGTCGAGCGAGATATGCCCTTCGGCCTGGGCGGCCAGAATGTCGCGGTCGGACAGCAGCATGGAAGCTCCTCACGGACGAAAAACGAACAATGTCAATCCGCCGTCCCAGTCTAATGCCACCCAATAACCAGTATCCGGCGCGGCATTCCACCCGCTTCCCGGACAAGCGCATCGACCGCCCCGCACGACCGCTCTGCGAACCATCGGCGTATTCACAGCCGACTTTCAGACAAACCCATCGGGAAACACAGAAACGCATGGTTATCTAAGAACCGTCAGCAGCAGCCGACCCGGAGCCAACCTCCGAATAATTGAACCTTTCTTCTTCTCTCCTTTCTCTGGCCCCGGTGGTGCGAACCACCGGGGTTTCTCTTTGCGCATGCGTCGTTGCTCACCGCCGTGACCCTGGACGTTGTAGTCCTCAGGACTACAAAAGATCGGCTGTTGTAGTCCTCAGGACTACAAACGGATGCGGCCATGTCAACCTCAGGACTACAAAACGCCCGCATCGCATGTCGCGGGCCGGACGCGGACGCCCCACGGACGGCGGAAACTCATCCCACGGGCGGATGGGCCGTGTGCGCATGCCGGGACTAGACTGGACGGCAACGCGACGCGCCGGCATACGCCGATGGCGAGACGCGACGGACAGGCAGCGGAAATGGGGAGCACCATGGACGATTACGACCTTTTCGACGGCGACAGGTCAGGCCGGCCGACGGCATGGCCGGACAGGCCGGAAGATACGACACCCGCGCGCCGGACCGGCCGGCCGGTCCGAACGTCATCGAACACCGACGGCAAACCCCACCGGGACACCATCTACCATGCCGGCATCGGCAGCCACGTACCCGGCCGCGCCGCCGCACGCGGCGCGCTCGCCACCGGCCTGCTCGCCATCGTCTGCGCGGCAGCCTCCGCCGTCCACGAAGCCGCGCCCGCCTTCGTCGACCCCGACGGGCGCGTCCCCGGACGCTACATCGCACTCGTCTGCGCCATCCTCATCGCATGCACGCTCGTCCTCATCATCGCCGCGCGCGTGGCCGCGCGACGCGGCCCACGCCACCACGGCGTCGCGGGAGGAGGCATCGTGGCCATGTGTCTGGCGATGATGCTCCTCGCCTTCGCCGTCGTCGCCGGCGTCCTGTTCCCCGCGGGCATCGTCCGTCCGAACATGCGCGACGAAGCGCCCGTCAACAGCGTCGAGGGCATGCGCTTCGACCTTGAACGCGTCACCGGCGCATGCCCCTCCGGCTGGGCCGACGTGCCCCTCGACCTGCCCGGCGTGAGCGCCGCCGCCTGCACGGATACGCGCGTCGCCTACGTCACCTTCGACACCGACGCGGCCGCGGGCATGTACCGCGGCAACATACGCGATCAGGTCGCGGCCGCGCTCCGCGCCTACCTGGGCGACGCCGCCGCGCAGGAACAGTGGCGGCTCCTCAACGGCACGCGATGGATCGCGTTCGGCGACGAAAACCAGATGACCGCGATGCAGCAGGAATGGGGCGGCAGCCTCGAAGCCGTGGAAGCGGGCGGCGAAGCCGACTGACGATGGGCCGCGGGCGTCGCGCCCGCCCTTCGCCGCGACGCTCCCGTCATACGGACGGCGCGGCGCGGCGGCGCGGCGGCATGTCTAGGCTGAAGGCCGTGAAGGAAAACAACGCGAAGCGGCGGACGAGACCGGCAGCATCGGATGCCGGCGCCTCGAAGGACGCCGGAGAGAACCGAGAGAACCAAGAGAACCGATTGGACGAAAGCGCACGCGGACTGTGCGTCATGGCGGGCGTCGGAGTCGTCGTCGGCATCCTCGCCGGCATGTTCGGCATCGGCGGAGGCACCATCATCGTCCCGGCGCTCGTCTGGCTCGGACTCACCCAACGCCACGCCGCCGCCACCTCCCTGATGGCCATCGTCCCCACCTCCATCTCCGGCGTCGTCTCCTACGCCGCGGGCGGCAACGTCTCCTGGCTCGCCGCGGTCCTCGTCTTCTGCGGACTGTTCTGCGGCGGCCAAGTCGGCTCGTGGCTGCTGTCCAAACTTCCCGAACGCGTCCTGCGTTGGATCTTCGTCTTCTTCCTCGCGTTCGTCATCATCAACGAACTCGCCTCCAACCCATCCCGCGACTCGCAGATCACGTTCGACGTTCCCGGCATGGTGGGTCTCGTCGCGTTCGGCGTCGGGGCCGGCGTCCTCGCCGGACTGCTCGGCATAGGCGGCGGCGCCATATGCGTGCCCGCGCTGTCCATCCTCTTCGGCGCCAGCGACCTCATCGCGCGCGGCACCTCGCTCCTCGCCATGTTCCCCAACGCCATCACCACCTCCGTGGCCAACGCCAGGCGCGGCATGGTCCATGCCAAAGCCGCCCTCGTCATCGGCGTCACCGCCGCCGTCACCACCCCGGCCGGCACGTGGATCGCCGGCGCCATCACCCCGCGCGCCGGCGCCGTCCTCTTCTCCGCCTACCTCACCATCCTCCTCGTCCGCTCCCTCTGGGTCGCGCTCAAGGCGTAGCACGGCGGACGCCGCGCCGTCCGGCGTCCGCTGAAGCGTCAGATGCGTCAGATGCGTCAGACGCCGGAGTCGGCGTCCACCTGCATGACGTAGATGTTGCGGCGCAGCTCCTTCGCCTGGGCTCGGGTGATGTCGCCGGCCTCGAACATGTCCTGCACGATGCCCAATTCGATGCCGTAGCTCTCCTTCTTGACCTCCTCTGCCATGCCGACCGCGGCGGCGCCGCTCTCCACGTTGGGCCGCGCGCGCAGCGACGATTCGGCGCGACGGTAGTCGATGATCAGCGCGGAACAGAACTCCGTGTTGTAGCGGTCGCGCGTCATCTCCTCCTCAAGCTTCGCGATGACGTGGTGGATGGCTTCGACCTGCAGGGCGCGTTGACGCGTGAAGATCTGATCCTCGCTCACCAGCGGCGTGGTGCGGCGCACCTTGTTCGCGGAACGCTTCGCCAGATTCATGGTCCGATGCCTCCACCCGCGCAGGCGTCCTTTGACCTGCCACGTCACGCCGCGACCGGTCTCGGGGCCGACGGCCGTATGTCGCAGCGAGTTCATGATCTGGTCGAGCATGCGTTCGCACGCCTCCACGTTGAGCTCCTGCACGGCCTTGTCCGGATCGGGGTGCGCCTTCGTCTCGGCCAGACGGTCGCGCACGAAGCGCTTCTCCCATTCCAACGCCTGAATCTGCAGTTTGCCGTAGCCCACGGGGTCCAAGGCGCCGATGCGGTGCTTGAGCCGGCTGATGCGTTTGGTGTACGAGTCGATGACCATGAGGACCGCGCGGCGGTTCTCAGGCGTGATGCGCGCGGTGAGCTCCTCCACGGTGCGGCGCAGCACCTCGATGGTGATCTCGTTGAATTCGCGGCCCGTGTCCTGCTGGTCCTGCTGACGGTTGGGGGCGAGCAGCGGCAGGAGGAAGTTCGCCAGCAGCAGGGTGAGGATGATGACGCCCGCGGCGACGAAGATGAGCTCGTCGCGCAGGGGGAACGGGTAGCCGCCCGCGATGACGTACGGGACGGTGAACATGAGGGACAGGGTGATGGTGCCCTTCGGACCGCCGAACGTCATGACCGCGGCGGAACGCCAACGTTCCGCGCTCATGCGGCGGCGCTTGCCGGTGTGCACGTCGCGCGCCAGGCGCAGCATGGCCGCCACCCAGATGAAACGCAGGACGATGACCACGGCCGTGACGAGCGCGATGACCTCCAGCAGGAGCGTGTTGCTCACGCCCGGATCGTCCCAGCTGGCCGTCATCGCGCCCGGCAGGAGCATGCCGAGCAGGATGAACACGGCGCCGTTGAGCGTGAACGACAGCACGCCCCACACGCTCGACGAGACGATGTTCGTACGCGCCACGTTCGGGCCGATGCCGGTGCGGTCGAAGCGCACGAACAGGCCCGCCGCCACCACGGACAGGATGCCGGAGACGCCCAGCTCCTCGGCGCCCAAGTACAGCAGGAACGGCAGGAACAGTTCCATGAGGATGCGCGTGGTGGTGGTCTCCCAACCCAGTGAGCGCACCGTTTCAAACAGATGGTTGATGAGCAGGCCCACCACCAGGCCGAACACGCTGCCGCCGATGAACGAGACCACGAACTCGCCCGCCGCCTCGCCCACGGCGAATTCACCGGTCACGGCCGCGGCGATGGCGAACTGGAAGCCCACGATGCCGGACGCGTCGTTGAACAACGATTCGCCTTTGAGCACGCTGCGCTGGCGTGCGGTGAGCGACGCCTCCTTGCCGAGCGAGGAGACCGCGACCGCGTCGGTGGGGCCGAGCGCCGCGCCCAGGGCGAGCGCCGCCGCCAACGGCATCGCCGGCCAGAACGCGTGCAGGGTGAAGCCGACCGCCGCCATCGTGGCTATGGCCAGTCCGATGGCCAGGGACAGGCTCAGCTTCAGGGTCTTCAGGAGCGCCGACTTGTCTATCTCATGCGCTTCGAGGTACAGCAGTGGCGCGATGAACAGCACCATGAAGAGTTCCGGGTTGAGTTCCACGTTCGGGATGACGGGGGTGAGCGCCATGACGGCGCCGAGCGCGATCTGCACCAGCGGCGTCGACACCTTCGGTATGAACCTGCTCAGGAACGACGACAGCACGACGGCCGCGATGATGCATAGGATCAGCTCGACGACATCCAATGGGCTTCCTCTCTCGGTGCGGTGATGGCGGGTCTTCGACGGCGTGCGTGGCATGGCCTATCGATGACGGGTGGGGGAGCTTCGATTATAGAAAACCGTCCCATTGTCCACGTTACGCCGCATGGGCCGCGCATGCGGCCGGCTCAGTCATGGGCGAACGCGTGCGATGGGATGCGGCGGGTCCGGCCTCCGATGGGGGCGCGTTTGATGGAGGCGGGCCGGCGTCCGATGGAGAAGGAAGCGTCCGATGGCGCGGCGGCGGGCCGTAGACTGTTGGACATGACGAACGTGACGTATGAGACGATGATGCGCGAAGCCCTCCGACTGGCGCGGGAGGCGGGCGCGGCCGGCGACGTGCCGGTCGGCGCGGTCGTGGCGGACGCGGACGGCGCGATCGTGGGACGCGGATACAACACGCGTGAGGCGCACGGCGATCCGCTCGCGCATGCGGAGACGCTCGCCATGCGCGAGGCGGCCCGCGTCCGCGGCGACTGGAACCTCGCCGACTGTACGCTCGTGGTCACCTTGGAGCCTTGTCCGATGTGCGCCGGCGCCTGCCTGCAGACGCATGTGGGCACCATCGTGTTCGGCGCATGGGACGCCAAACTCGGCGCCTGCGGCTCCATCTGGGACATCCCGCGCGACCCGCATGTGGGCCACACGCCCGAGATATACGGCGGCGTCATGGAATCGGCATGCGCCGGCCTGCTCACCGACTTCTTCGCCGCACGCCGAGGCTGAACGGTGGAACGCGGCCGAAACGGGCCGCCCCCGTCGAACCCCGCCATAGCCCATCCCATAGCCCATCCCATCGCCCCCATCCGTCGAACCGTGCCGTTGCTCAATCCATCGGACCTCTTTTTCTTTCCAGCCGCGGCGAACACACCGCATGGTGAAAAGGAAAACCGCGCGGTCTACCATCGAGGGAGCGCACGGCCGCACGCGGCCGCGAACCGCAAGGCCGCGCCGCAGCCGCGCACGGCCACGAACCGCACGAACCGACCCAGGGGGTACGCAATGTCGCGCATCGAACAATTCCACGGCGTCTCCGCCGACGGCACCAGCCTCACCGCCGTCTACGCCGAACAGCCCACCGCGAACGTCGCGTTCGCGCTCGTCTTCGCCGGGGACGCGCTGCCGCGCTTCGTGCACTGGGGACGCCCCGTCGCCACCCCCGAACACCTCACGGGCCTCTACGACGCCCAACGCCCCCAACGCGTCTCCGGCGCGCTCGACGACACCGCATGGCCGAGCGTGCTGCCCACCCAATCCGAATCCTGGCTCGGCGCGACCCGACTGGACGTGCGCCGTGACGGCGTGACCCTGTTCTGCCGCTTCCACGTGACCGGCATCGAAACGTTCGAGGAGACGCGCACGCACGTGGACGCCGCCGCAGGCCCGGACGCCGCCGCACGCACGGTCCGTGCCGGCGTGCCCGTGGTCGTCTGCCACGCCGAAGACGCCGAACAGGGCGTCGGACTGGAATGGCGCATCGAACTGCTGCCCGGAGGACTCCTCCGCCAGCGCGCCGTGGTGCGCGACCTCGGAGCCGCCTCCGCCACCGGCAACCCCGCGTCCGGCGCGCTGGAAGTCGCCGCCGTGGAACTCGGCTACCCGCTGCCGGCCAACGCCGTCGAACTGCTCACCACCACCGGCCACCACCTGCGCGAACGCAGCCCCCAACGCCAGCCGCTCACCAACGGACGCTACGAACGCGTCGCCATGGCCGGCCGCCCCGACTTCGACGCCAGTCTCCTGCTCACCGCCGGCACGCCCGGCTTCGGCTTCGAACACGGCGAAGCGTACGCCGTCCACGTCGGATGGAGCGGCAACAGCGTCCTCAGCGCCGAACGCCAGCCCTACACGTGTGGCATCATCGGCGGAGGCGAAGCGCTGTTCGGCGGCGAAATCACCCTGCACGCCGCATCGGACGCCGCCGCATCGGACGCCATCCGCCAAGCCTCCGGCATCCCCGCAGCCGGCGCCGGCGCAACAGGCACGGACGCCTACGCAACCCCCTGGGTCTACGGCGCCTACGGCGACGGCCTCAACGAAATCAGCGCGCGCTTCCACTCCCATCTGCGCGACCTCCACCCCGAACTCGCCGCCAAACCACGCCCCGTCATCCTCAACACCTGGGAAGCCGTCTACTTCAACCACGACTACGACACCCTCGCCGCCCTCGCCGACAAAGCCGCCGAATCCGGCGTGGAACGCTTCGTCGTCGACGACGGCTGGTTCGGCTCCCGCCGCGACGACACCTCCGGCCTCGGCGACTGGCAGATCTCCCCGGCCGTCTGGCCCGAAGGCGACAAAAGCCTCAAAGCGCTCGCCGACTACGTGCATGCCAAAGGCATGGAGTTCGGCCTGTGGTTCGAGCCGGAAATGGTGAACCCCGATTCGGACGTGTTCCGCACCCACCCCGACTGGGTGCTGCGCCCCACGCCGGGCCGACTGCCCATGCAGGGACGCACGCAGCAGGTCCTCGACCTCACCAACCCCGAAGCGTACGACTACCTGTACGGCTGCATGGACCGACTGGTCGGCGAACTCGGCATCGACTACATCAAATGGGACCACAACAAACTGGTCACCGAAGCGGTCTCGCCGCGCACGGGACGACCGGCCGTGCATGCGCAGACCCTCGCCGTCTACCGCGTCTTCCGCGACCTCAAGGCCGCGCACCCCGGTCTGGAGATCGAAAGCTGCTCGTCCGGCGGCGGACGCGTGGACCTCGGCATCCTCGAACACGCGGACCGCATCTGGGTGTCCGACTGCGTCGATCCGGTGGAGCGCGCGGACATCCAACGCTACACGTCGCTGCTCGTGCCGCCGTGCATGATGGGCGAGCATGTGGGCGCCAGCCCCGCGCATTCCACACACCGCGCCACCAGCCAGGAGCTGCGCATGGCGATGGCGTTCTTCGGCCACATGGGCATCGAATGGAACCTGCTCAAGGAGCCGCAGGAGGCCGTGGAGCTGTTGGGCGAGTGGACCGCGGAGTTCAAGAGGCACCGCGCATGGTTCGCGTTGGACCGTTGCGTGCATGCCGACACGTCCGATCCGGCCGTGCGTCTGGACGGCATGGTCAAACCGGACGGTTCCGCCGCGATCTACCGTTTCACGCAGCTTGCCACGTCGCAGACGTATCCGGCGGCCCCCGTGCGCCTGCCCGGCCTCGACCCGGACGCCGCGTACCTGGTGCGTCCGCTGCCGGTCTGCGTCGACCTGGAGCGTATGGACGCCGGCGCGGGCGTGGGCAACGGACAGTCGCCGCTCGGCTGGTGGAACGAGGAGGGCGTGGTCCTGCCCGGCGCCGCGCTCACCGCCTATGGCGTGCGTCCCCCGTCCATCCACCCGGCCCAGGCCGTCCTCTTCTGCGCCGAACGCGTCTGAAGCCCGGCCCGTCACGGCCGGAAACCGTCGCCTTTATCGATGCGTCCTATCCGTGGCCATCCTATCCGATGTAGCGGGCGATGACTCGGGAGGCGGCGGCTTTGGCCCACAGCTGCCAGTCGTGGTCCACGATGGTGAAGTTGACGGGCGCGGCCTGGCTGTGCCGGTAGCGGTTGATGCCGTCGCGGATGGAGTCGATGCCCCTGCGTGCGAGGAACGCGGACTCGCCGGCGATCATGACGCGCGAGGGCATGGCGATGTTGGCGACGGTGGCGATGAACGTGCCGAGCCGGAAGCAGGTGCGGTCCACGAGGCGTGTGGCTTGGGTGACTTCGGCGCGCACGTCCGCGACGAAGTCCTCGAAGGAGCAGGCGTGCCCCACGAGGCGTGAGTATTCGTCTGCGATGGAATCATCGGTGAGGCATTGCGAGCATCCGATGTGGCCGCTGGTGCAGCGCGGCCCTTCGGGGTCGAGGAGGATGTGTCCGACGAGCCCGTAGCTTTTGTCGGTGTCGGCGACGGGCCGTCCGTGCACGGCGAGCGAATAGCCGACGCCCACGCCGATGGTGACGACGGCGAACGCTTCGAGGCCCACGCCCGGACCGAACCAGCTGGCGTCGACGAGCAGGGAGTCGATGTCGTTGTAGACGCCGCACGGCAGGCCGGTGACGTGTTCGACGGCGGCGGCGAGGGGGACGGGCCGGTCCCAGTGCAGGAACGGCGCGAAGGTGACGACGGCGTCGTCCTCGACGTGCCCTCCGACGGCGATGCCCACGGCGGTGGGGTCGGGCAGGCCGCGCGCGGTCACGTCGGCGCGGCATTCGGCGACGAGCGCGGCGAGGGTTTCTGCGACGTGTTCGGGCGTGCGGTCGGCGAAGCGCAGTTCGTGCCGGTCGGAGACGACGCGGCCGAGCGCGTCGACGGCGGCGCCGACGGCGAACGTGCCGTGCGATTTGATGCCGACGAAGGTGCGCGCGTCGGCGTTGAGGACGAGCGCGGTCTGCGGGCGTCCGCGACGGTCGCCGCTTTCCTTGGGCGTGAAGCCTTGGGGGAGCGGGCCGCGAGCGACGGAGTCGCCGGGCAGTTCCTCGATGACGCCGGCGTGGATGAGGTCGCTGGTGATGCGTGAGAGCGCGCCTTGGGACAGGCCGAGCATCTGCGCGAGCGTGGTGCGTGCGATGGGCCCGTATTTGGCGATGGACCGTGCGACGCGGTGCATGTATTCGGAGCCGTCGAACCATTGCGGGAAGGGCATGGTGGCGGGTTCGTCGCCTTCGTCGTCCGGCCATCCGCCGTGGTTGCTGGTCGCGTGCGTCATGCTTCCTCCATTCGATGGTGGGCGCGTCCGTTGGCGGTCCGATGATTTCCATTCCTAGGATACATAAATTCGTCCGCTTTTCTTGCGCGGCCCGACGGGCGCGCGCGCACTTGGAATGAAAACCGTCCGCCCCTATGGTGAATACCGATGTTCCGCGGCATGGACGCCGGGGACGGAAAGCAAAGGAGTCAGACGAATGAAGTACGATTCCCGTCATCCGAAACCGGGGAGCGCGTTGGCGCGCGTCGCGGCGGCGGCATGCGCCGTGGCCCTCGGTCTGGGATTGGCCGGCTGCGGTTCGGACACCGCCGGCACGGTCACGCTGGACTTCTTCCAGTACAAGTCGGAGGCCGCCGCATGGTTCACCGAACAGGCGCGCGCGTTCGAGAAAACGCATCCGAACATCAAGGTCAACGTGAACAACTCCTCCGACGGAGACACCGACCTGCGCACGCGACTGGTGAAGAACCGCGAACCCGACGTCATCACCATCAACGGCGCCATCACCTACGGTCTGCTCGCCGAAGCGGGCGTCTTCCACGACTTCACCGACGATCCCATCGTGGACGAGCTCAACCCGGGCATGGTGAACATCGCCAAGAGCCTGGTGCAGACCACCGATCCGGCGAAACAGCGCCTGTACGCCATTCCGTACGCGGGCAACGCGTCCGGCTACATCATCAACGTGGACGTGTGGGAGGCGGCCGGCGAGGACCCGTACAACCCGCCGACCACGTGGAGTGAATTCACGGCGCTGCTGCAGCGCTTCAAGGACAAGGGCATCGTGCCCGTCGAAGCGTCCACCGCCGATCCGTGGACCCTGCAGGCGCCGCTCTCCTCGCTCAACTCCACGCTCGTGCCGGAAAGCGAATACGCGCACCTCAAGGACGGCTCCAAGACGTTCGCGGACCTGTGGGGCACCGTCAGCGACCAGCTGGTGGAGATCTACCAGAACTACGTGCAGGCCAATCCGGCCGTCACCTACCAGCAGGCCACGCAGGACTTCGCAGCCGGCAAGGCCGCCATCCTGCCGCTCGGCACCTACGCCATCCCGCAGGTGCGTCTCATCGACGAGGACATCGAGCTGCGCTTCGCGCAGATGCCCGCCACGGACGACGCGGACGAACAACTGCTCACCGCCGGCGACGACGTGATGCTCACCATCGGAGCGCATACCAAGCACTACGCGCAGGCGCGCGAATTCGTCGACTTCCTCATGGGCGACGACGTCGTGAAGGACTACTCCCGGCAGCAGTCCGCGTTCTCCCCGTACAAGGACACCTACGTGGGCGACCCCGCGCTGGAAGGCGTGCTCGACTTCTACCAGTCCGGTCGCCTCACCGACTTCTGCGACCACTACGTGCCGTCCAGCATCAACATCGCGGGCTTCCTGCAGACGCTGATCACCGGCGGCGACACCGCCAAATTCATGAACAGCATGCAGACCGAATACGACAAAATCCAAGCCAGGAACTTCAGGGACTGAGGTAAGGAGCAACCATGGCAAACGCAACCAAGGCCGCGCGTAGAAGGAAGTCCTCCTTCTCCTCGCGCAAGGTCGACCCGGCCTTCTACTGGATGACCGTCCCCGCGGCGATCCTCGTATGCATCTTCCTCTACTGGCCGTTCCTGCAGGGCGCGTTCTACTCGCTCACCAACTCGCAGGGCTACGGCTCGTGGGACTTCATCGGATTGAAGAACTACGCGGCGATGTTCCAGGATTCGCGCGTGGGCCACGCCTACCTGTTCACGATCTTCATCGCGGTGCTCATCACCATCGGCACGAACATGCTCGGCATGGTGCTGGCGGTGCTGCTCAACTCGCGCATCGCGTTCAAGAACGCGTTCCGCGCCGTCTTCTTCATCCCGTACACCCTCTCCGTGCTGGTCATCGGCTACGTATTCAAATACATCTTCATGACGCCGCTGCCCGCGCTGGGACAGGCGCTGGGCATCGACTGGCTGTCCACGTCGCTCATCTCCAACCCGGACCTCGCATGGATTCCCATCGTGTTCCTGTCCGTATGGCAGGGCACCGCGTATTCGACGCTGCTGTACCTGGCCGGCCTGCAGACCATAGACACGGAAGTGTACGAGGCGGCCTCCATCGACGGCGTGAACGCATGGCAGAACTTCTGGCACATCACATTCCCGCTCATCGGACCGTTCTTCACCATCAACATGGTGCTCAGCCTGAAGAACTCGCTCGGCGCGTTCGACCAGATCGTCGCCCTGACCGGCGGCGGACCGGACTCCAGGACGGAGAGCGTCTCCTACCTCATCTTCAAGAACGGCCTCGGCAACGGCGAATACTCCTACCAGATGGCCAACGCCGTCACGTTCTTCATCGTGCTCGCGGTTCTCGCATTCGTTCAGCTCAAGTTCTTCGGCGACAAGGAAAAGGTCTGACCGGCTCCGCCGCCAGACCCGTTCCGACACATAAGGAGTGTCCGCAATGACCAACGCAATCACCGCACCGTCCACGGCCGCACCGTCCCATGCGCAAGGCAAGGCCGAGAAGATCCGCAAGGACCGTACCGTCAACTGGTGGCTCACCGCCGTGGTGGCGGTCCTGTCCCTCACCGTCCTCATCCCGCTGTACTTCACCATCGTGACCGCGTTGAAGACGCCCGCCGAAGCGGGCGGATTCGGACTGCCGTCCTCCTGGCAGTGGGGCAACTTCGTGGACGCGTGGAACAAGGTCAACTATCCGAAGGCCGCGCTCAACTCGGCGATCATCACCGTCGCCGCCATCGTCCTGACGCTGCTCACCAACACGTTCGTCGCATACGCGGTGGCCCGTAATATGGACAAGCGCTTCTTCCGCTTCCTGTACTACTTCTTCCTCGCCATGATGTTCGTGCCGTTCACCGTCATCATGCTGCCGGTCGCCAAGGAAATGGGCTCGCTGCACCTGGACAACCAGGTCGGCCTCATCGCGCTGTACACCATCCTCGGACTGGGCACGAACCTGTTCATCGCCATCGGCTTCATCCGCTCCATCCCGGTGTCCCTGGAGGAGGCGGCGCGCATCGACGGCGCCGGCACGTGGCGCATCTTCTGGACCATCATCTTCCCGTTGATGGGACCCATCAACGCGACCATCGCCATCCTCACCGCCCTGTGGGCGTGGAACGACTTCCTCCTGCCGCTCATCACGCTCACAGACCAGTCCAACCAGACCATCCCGCTCGCCCAGTACGTCTTCCAAAGCCAGTTCACGTCGAACTATCCGATGGCGTTCTCCAGCTACCTGATGGCCATGGCCCCCGTCCTCATCGTCTACGTCTTCGCCCAAAAATGGGTCATCGGCGGCGTGATGAGGGGCGCGGTCAAGTAAAGGAAAACCCGGTGGGTTTTCCGTTGACCGCGCCTCGCGGGC
>Cebus_capucinus_imitator_PRJNA485217_SSR091__coassemble_2137_pt1 | contig 23490 bp, 22 predicted proteins | sample Cebus_capucinus_imitator_PRJNA485217_SSR091__metabat2_high_PE_002 | metagenome-assembled genome bin Cebus_capucinus_imitator_PRJNA485217_SSR091 | reverse complement strand
TCAAGCCGGACATCGTGCACGTGTTCGCCGACGGCCACTTCGTGAAGACCGGCGGCCCCGAGCTGGCGGACGAGCTGGAGGAGCGCGGCTACGACCAGTACCTGCCGGAAGGCTCCGATTCCGAGTCCGCGCTCGCCTGAGCGGTCGGTCGGGTTCCGGTCTGTGCGGAAGGCGAGGACGATGGACTTCGAGAGCATCAGGGAACAGTTCCCGATTCTGCGGCGGCAGGTGCACGGGCGTCCGCTCGTGTACCTCGATTCGGCGGCGACCGCGCAGAAGCCGCTGCGCGTGATCGAGGCGGAGGGCGACTTCTACCGCACCGTCAACGCGGGCGTGCACCGCGGCGCCCATGAGCTGGCGGCGCTCAGCACGGACGCGTTCGAACGCGCCCGCGCGAGCATGGCGCGTCTGGTGGGCGCGAACGCCTCCGAAGGCGAGGAGGAGATCGTCGTCACCGCGGGCGCGACCGCCGGCCTGAACCTGCTGGCCACCGCGTTCGGCAACGCGTCCCAGGGCTGCGGGGGAGCGGAGGCGAGGCGTTTCGCCCTGGGCCCCGGCGACGAGCTGGTGGTCTCCAAGGCGGAGCATCATTCGGTGCTGCTGCCGTTCCAGGAACTGGCCCGTCGCACCGGCGCCACGCTGCGCTGGCTGGACCTGACCGAGGACGGGCGCGTGCGCGTCGACGCCTTGGACGAGGTCATCACCGACCGTGCGAAGGTCGTGGCGGTCACGCATGTGGGCAATGTGACGGGCGCGGTCACGGACGTGGCGCCCATCGTGCGCCGGGCGCATGAGGTGGGCGCCCTGTTCGTGCTGGACGCCTGCCAGTCGGTGCCGCATCTGGCGGTCGACTTCCACGCGTTGGACGTGGACTTCGCCGCATGGAGCGCGCATAAGATGTACGGTCCCACCGGCGTGGGCTTCCTGTACGGCCGGCGCGAACTGTTGGAGACGCTGCCTCCGGCGAGTTTCGGCGGTTCGATGGTGGAGCTCGCCTGGATGGGCAAGCCGGCGCGCTACATGGCGCCGCCGGCGCGTTTCGAGGCCGGCACGCAGCCGGTCGCGCAGGTCGTGGCGGCGGGCGTGGCCGCCGAATGGATGATGGAGGTCGGCATGGACCGCATCGCCGACCATGAGCGTGCCGTGACGCGCGAACTGCTCGCCTTGGGCGACGTGGACGGCGTGCGCATCCTCGGACCGGCGGATGCGGAGGACCGCATCGGCACGGTCGCGTTCGATGTGGACGGCGTGCATCCGCACGACGTGGGCCAGCTGCTCGACTCGGCCGGCATCGCCATTCGCGTGGGCCACCATTGCGCGCAGCCGGTGCATCGCCACTTCGGCGTATACTCGTCCAACCGTGCGTCCTGCGGCGTGTACAACACCGTGGACGAGGCGCGCGAGCTGGTGGAGGCGGTGCGCGGAGTCCGTGGATTCTTCGGCCTGACGAGCTGAGACGAGCTGAAAGGGGAACGATGGTCGATTTCGGCATGGCCGGCATGTTCGGCGACGGTTTGGAGCAGATGTACCAGGAGGTCATCCTTGAGGCGGTGAAGAACCCGCACGGCAGGGAGCGGTTCGCCGCGGACCTGGTCGACGAGGACGCCTCGGCGGGAGAGAGCGTGGTGCGCGCCTCGCACGAGTACTGCACGCCGGGCGAATCCCACCAGTTCAACCCCACCTGCGGCGACGAGGCGACCGTGCACGTGGAGGTCTCGCAGCATGAGCCGCACGTCATCGAACGCGTGGTGTGGGACGGTCACGGCTGCGCCATCTCGCAGGCCAGCCTGTCCATCATGGTGGATCTGGTCGACGGCGCGGACGTGGACGAGGCGATGCGTCTGGCCGGCGTCTTCCGCTCGCTCATGGAATCGCGCGGCAAGGGATTGGACGACGAGGAGCTGGAGGAGTCGTTGGGCGACGCCATCGTGTTCCAGGGCGTGTCCAAGTATCCGATGCGCATCAAATGCGCGCTGCTCGCCTGGGAGGGATTGAAGGACTCCCTCGCCAAGGCTCTGGCCGCACAGCAGTGACGGCCCCACCGGCGGCGTGCGCGCGGCCGGACGAACATCAACGTCGCTTCGCGCCCTCGGCGCGGGCGCGATCTTCGAGTTGGAGTGAAACAATGAGCAATCTGGTGCCGGAACCCACGTCCACCGTGTTCGACGCGGTCAACGACGTGCTGCAGGATGAGCATGCCGCCCGCAGGGTCATGGCGAACCCCGCATTGGCGAAGGGATTCCCGAACGGCCGTCCGATGGAGGCCGCTTCCGTCTCCGAATCGGTCGCCGGTCCGTGCGCGTGCGGCGGCGACGGCTGCTGCGAGGAATCGGCGATTCCGTTGAAGTTCGTGGACGAGATCGGCCGCGCCACCGCGCAGGACGTGCGTGAGGCGCTGCATCAGGTCATCGATCCGGAGCTGGGCATCGACGTGGTGGACCTGGGTCTGGTGTACGGCATCGAGATCGACAATCAGGGCCGCGCCATCCTCACGATGACGCTGACCACGCCGGCCTGTCCGCTCACCGACCTCATCGAGGACGAGTGCGCGAGCACCTTGGCCGGTCTGGTGGAGGAGTTCCGCATCGACTGGACGTGGCAGCCGCGTTGGACGATGGAGAAGATCACCCCGGAGGGCCGCGAGCAGTTGGCCGCGTTGGGCTTCAACTTCGACAATCTGCCCAAGTACTGACCCGTCGCCGTCCGGTCACGTCGGGCGTTCTCCCGTCGGGCCGGCCGCATGCAGGTCGTGCGGACTTCGACGTTGTCTTCACGCGAAGAGGAGGGGCGCATCCCGTGGGATACGCCCCTCCTCTCCATCCGTACGATGCCGTGGGGCCGGTCAGTCGTCGACGACGGTGCCCTTCGGGACCACGGTGATGCCTTCCGGCGTGACCGTGAAGCCGCGTTCGAGATCGTGTTCCGTGTCGATGCCGACGGTGGAGTTCTCGGTGAGGACCACGTTCTTGTCGAGGATGGCCTTGTAGACGCGGGCGCGACGGTTGATGGTGACGCCGTCGAACAGGATGGAGTCGACGACCTGCGCCCACGAGTGGATGCGCACGTTCGGCGACAGCACGGAGTGGTGGACCTCGCCGCCGGAGACGATGACGCCGGGGGAGACGATGGAGTCCGTGGCGTGGCCGAGGCGGTCGCGGCCGGCGTGCACGAACTTGGCCGGCGGCAGGGTGCCGGAGTTCGTGTAGATCGGCCAGGCCTGGTTGTACAGGTTGAACTCGGGCACGTAGGAGATGAGGTCCATGTGCGCGTCGTAGAACTGCTTGAGCGTACCCACGTCGCGCCAGTAGGCGTGGTCGGTCGGCGTGGCGCCCGGGATCTCGTTGGTGGTGAAGTCGTACACGCCGGCCTCGCCGCGGGAGGCGAAGTACGGGGCGATGTCGCCGCCCATGTCGTGCTTCGTGTTCTCGTTCTTCTCGTCCTTGGCGAGGGCGTCGAAGAGGGCGTCCGTGTTGGCCACGTAGTTGCCCATGGAGGCGAGGAAGGAGTTCGGGTCGTCCGGCAGGCCCGCGCAGGTGGACGGCTTCTCCAGGAAGTTCTTGATCTGGCTCGGGTGGTTCGGATCCACGTCGATGACGCCGAACTGGTTGGACTGCTCGATGGGCTGGCGGATGCCGGCGACGGTGAACTCAGCGCCGGATTCGATGTGCTGCTGCACCATCTGGCCGAAGTCCATGCGGTAGACGTGGTCGGCGCCGACGATGACGACGATGTCCGGCTGGACGTCCTCGATGATGTTGATGGTCTGGTAGATGGCGTCCGCGGAGCCGAGGTACCAGTGCTTGCCGAGGCGCTGCTGCGCCGGCACCGGGGAGACGTAGTTGCCCAGCAGCGAGGAGAAGCGCCACATCTGGGAGATGTGACGGTCCAGGGAGTGGGACTTGTACTGGGTGAGCACGATGATGTGGCGGTAATCGGAGTTCACCAGGTTGGACAGCGGGAAGTCGATGAGACGGAACATGCCGCCGAACGGCACCGCCGGCTTGGCGCGGTCGCGGGTCAGGGGCATCAGGCGGGTTCCCTCGCCGCCCGCCAACACGATCGATAGGATCTTCTGTTTGTTCTTTGCCATACGCGTTGCTCCTCTCAAAACAACATCCAGCGCCTTGCGGTGCCCTCGGGTCTGAACCGGGCGTCCTTGCTTCACCGGCTCACAGACACCATGATTGCACAAAAACCGCGACACGCAAGCATCTTCGCTCGCGAGCCGCGGCAAAGCCCTCCGATGGGACGGATGCCGGTACGCGGCACGGGCCGACCGTTGCGACACGCCGAGGCCTCTTCGGCGTGTCGCGCCGTGCGTCAGTCCATGCGCGTGGCGTAGAAGGCCACGGCGCTGGATGCGGCGACGTTGAGGGAGTCCACGCCGTGCGCCATGGGGATCCTCACGGTCAGGTCGGCGCGGGCGATGGTGTGACGGGACAGGCCGTCGCCTTCGGTGCCGAAGATGAGCGCGAGGCGTTCGATGCGGTCCGGGTCGCCTTCGGGGGCGTGCAGGCGCCGGGTGAGTTCGTCGAGGTCGATGGAGTCGTCCTCCAGCGCCATGGCGACGGTGGTGAAGCCCATGGCCTTGAGCTCGTCGATGCCCCGCCACGGCCAATAGCGCACGTCGTCGCCTCCGATGCGCGTCCACGGGATCTGGAACACGGTGCCCATGGACACGCGTGCGGCGCGCCGGTAGAGCGGGTCGCCGCAGGAGGGCGTGACGAGCACGGCGTCCATGTCCAGGGCGGCGGCGGAGCGCATGAGCGCGCCCACGTTGGTGTGGTCCACGATGTTCTCCATGACGGCGACGCGCCTGGCTCCGGCGCACGTCTCGGCCACGCCGGGCAGCGGCCAGCGGCGCATGGCGGCCAGGGCGCCGCGGTGCAGACGGTAGCCGGTCAGTCCCTTGAGCTGTTCGGGGGAAGCCACGTAGACGGGCACGTCGGCGCCCCAACGTTCGTCGACGGCGTCGAACACGTCCTGCATGCCTTCGATCCACGCCTCCTCCACAAGCAGGGAGATGGGTTCGACGCCGGCGGCGACGGCGCGGCGGATGACCTTGGACGATTCGGCGATGAACAGTCCCTTGGCGGGTTCGAGACGGTTGCGCAGCTGGAGTTCGGTGAGGTTGACGTAGGCGGCCACGCGCTCGTCTTCGATGGATTCCAAGGTCACGAAACGCATGGGCGCTCCTTTTCGATTGTCCGATTGCGGAGAGGGGATTCGCCGCGGTACGCGGCGACAGCGGTCTGAATACAACAAAACCCCTTGTCTCCAAGGGGTTTTCGTCGGTGCCCGAGACGGGACTTGAACCCGTACGCCCGTTAAAATAGGCACTAGCACCTCAAGCTAGCGCGTCTACCATTCCGCCACCCGGGCAGGTCGCTGTTTGGCAACGGGTGATACTTTAGCATTGCGCCGCCATGACGCAAACCTCGGCGTGTCGCATCCGTGTTGCTAGGCTGGGGCGCATGACCGATGCTATGTTTCTGCTCGACCCCGAGCATGACGACGTTCCCGTGAACTCCGACGAATTCAACGCCGGCTGGAAGCTCACGCTGCCCTCCGGCGTGCGCAGGCACGCAGTGCAGGCGATGCGCCTGACGGCCGGCGACGAACTGCAGCTGACCGACGGGCGCGGACTGCGCCTCAGGGCCGTGCTCGACGATCCGGACCGGGGTCTCGCCGAGGTCGTCTCCTTCCACAGGCAGCCGCGTCCCGTCACGCGCATCGCGCTCGTGCAGGCCCTGGCCAAGAACGGCCACGACGAGCAGGCGGTGGACGTGTGCACGCAGATCGGCGTGGACGAGGTCGTGCCCTGGCAGGCGGACCGCTCCATCGCCAAGTGGAAGGCCGGACGCACCGACCGCAAGTGGGGCGCGGTGCTGGACGCCGCCGTCGAACAGTCGCGCAGGGCGTGGCGCCCCGAACTGGGCGACTGCCTCTCCTCCAAGCAGCTGGTGTCGCTGTGCCTGCGAGCCAGCGTGCACGGAGACCTCGTCGTCGTGCTCCACCAGGACGCCACGGACACGTGGGAGCGCGTCGAATCCCTCGTGGGGGACATGGCGGACCGGTGCCTCGAGGACGCGCGCGAACGCACCGTGTACGTGGTCGTGGGACCGGAGGGCGGCATCAGCGAGGAGGAGGTCGCCGCGTTCGTCAAGGCCGGCGCCCACAGCGTGGTGCTCGGCACGAACATCCTGCGCGCCTCCACGGCCGGACCCGTGGCCGCCTCGCTGCTCTCGCGCGCGCTCGGACGCTACCGGTGAAACCGGAGGCGACGGCGTAAGGCGCACGCGCTAAGCTGGCTACGACAACCACGCCACACGGAGGAACCCATGAGCGAACCCAACGACTGCCTGTTCTGCAAAATCGTCGCAGGCGACATCCCCAGCACCAAGGCCTACGAGGACGACCTCGTCTACGCCTTCCACGACATCAACCCCCAGGCCAAGGTACACGTGCTCGTCGTGCCCAAGACCCACTACGCCGACGCCGTCGAACTCGCCTCCGCCGACCCGGCCCTGCTGGCGCACGTCGTCGAAACCGCACAGCGCATCGCCGACGACGCCTACCACGGCGCCTACCGTCTGGTGTTCAACACCGGCGAGGACGCGGGCCAGACCGTCTTCCATGTGCACGCGCACGTCATGACCGGCGAAAAGCTCGACGAATAGGCCGAACCACGGGGGCGGCCCTCCGAAGAAGACGAACGCGCCGCCCCACCGCATCCCCAGACCCATAGGCAAGGACCCGAAGGACCCCGTGGCCACCACTACACGAACCATCACCATCCCCACGCAGCTCGACCCCGTCGCCGTGTTCGGCCCCGTCGACGAGACCATCCGCGAACTCGAACGCGCCTTTCCCGAACTCACCCTGCTGGTGCGGGGCAACCGCGTGGCCATCGTATCGAGAAGCAAACAAGGCGAAACGGAGGCCTCCAAAGCCGAGGCGCTCCTCAACGCCATCATCGAAGCCGCGCACACCGCCCCGATGGACGCGCGCGCCGTACGCCGCATGATCGACCAGGACGTGCTCGACAACCGCACCCGCCACACCCGCCCCGGCCACGGCCCCGCCATCGAAACCCTGCAACGCGTCGAGGCGGCCGCCGCCGAAAACCGCCGCGGCAACGACGAACGCCGCCGCCCCACCGTCCCCGGCGTCATCACCTACGCCGCAGGCAACCCCGTACGCGCCAAAACCGCCGGACAAGCCGCCTACGTCGCCGCCATCGAATCCCACGCCATCACCTTCGGCATCGGACCGGCCGGCACCGGCAAGACCTACCTCGCCGTCGCCAAAGCCGTCCGCGCCTTCCACGAACGCCAGGTGCGCCGCATCATCCTCACACGCCCCGCCGTCGAAGCCGGAGAAAGCCTCGGCTTCCTCCCCGGCACCCTCAACGACAAAGTCGACCCCTACCTGCGCCCCCTCTACGACGCCCTCGGCGACATGCTCGGCGTCGAACAGATGCGCCGACTCATGGACGAAGGCGTCATCGAGGTCGCACCCCTCGCCTACATGCGCGGACGCACCCTCAACGACGCGTTCGTCATCCTCGACGAAGCCCAGAACGCCACCGAACAGCAGATGAAGATGTTCCTCACCAGACTCGGCTTCAACACACGCATGGTCATCACCGGCGACATCACCCAAGTCGACCTCACCGTCCCCAGATCAGGACTCGCCACCATCGAACGCATCCTCGAAGACATCGAGGACATCGCCTTCATCCACCTCGAACCCGAAGACGTCGTCCGCCACCGCCTCGTCGGACGCATCGTCGCCGCCTACGAAGCCCACGACGCGCTCGCCGGCGACCACCGCGCCGCCCGACGCCGACGCCCCGACGCCGAACGCGGCCGAAACGCGGCCCCGACCGACCACGAAACCGAAACCAACCGAAAGGAAACGGAACCCCATGAGCGTTGACGTGTCCAACGAAACCGTATGGACCATCGACCCGAAGGTCTTCTCCGACCTCGGCGTATGGGTGCTCGACCAAATGCGCGTCAGCACCCAGTCCGACCTGACCATCCTCTTCGTCGACCCCGAACCCATCGCCGAAATGCACATGCACTGGATGAACCTCGAAGGCCCCACCGACGTCATGAGCTTCCCCATGGACGAACTGCGTCCCGGCGACGGCAAAACCGTCATGGAAGGCGTCCTCGGAGACATCGTCATCTGCCCCTGGGTCGCCGCCCAGCAAGCCGCCGCCGCAGGACACGGCGTCCTCCAGGAAATGATGCTCCTGACCATCCACGGCATCCTCCACCTGCTCGGCTACGACCACGTCGACCCCGACCAGGAACGCCAGATGTTCGGCCTGCAACGCCAACTCCTCCTCACCTTCATCGCCGTACGCCAGGACCTCGGCGCGCCCGTCGCCCCGCCCGCCGGCGCCCCGGACGCCCTCGCCGAATACGACGCCCGCCACGGCGGCGGCCGCCAGATCACCCACTGACCACACCGACGCCATCACGAACCACACCCCGAAAGAACCCCGCCGATGGAGTATTCCCAACAGACCCTCGTCATCCTGACCGTCGCGCTCGCGCTCGCCGCAGCGCTGATGGTATGGCTCTCCCTATCCCTCGCCGTCGCCGAAGGCGCCGTGGGCCGCGTCACCAGGGCCAGCCTCAACAACCTCATCCTCCAGGCGCGCACCGACGCCGAACTCACGCAGTTCGCGCGCATGAAGCGCATCGGACGCATCCAACGCGTCCAGCGGCTCATCGCAGACCGGCACGCCACCGTCGGCGCATGCGCGTTCTTCCGCATCGCCTGCGACGTGATGGTCGGCGCGCTCGTGGCAGCCGTGTGCGCGATGTGGGGCGCGCCCCTGTGGGCGCAGATCCTCGCCGGCGCGCTCGTGGCGCTCGTCACCGCCGTGGTAGGCATGCGAGTGCGCCCCGGGGCGGCGGGAACGGTCAACCCCGCCGAGGCCATGATCGAACGCGCCTCCATGCTCACCGCCGTGGCGCGTCTGACGCCGTTCGCGCGCCGCGGCGGGGAACGCCGGCGCGTGCAGGAGCTTTCCGACGACGAGGAGCTGGAGAAGCTCCAGCTGGAACAGGGGCGCGCCGCCATCGACCGGCTCGTGGAGACCGGCGACTTCGACCCCGAGGTCTCCGAGATGCTGCGCAGCGTGCTCACCCTGCCGGACACGCTCACGCGCGAGATCATGGTGCCGCGCACCGACATGATCTGCGTGGAGCGCGGCGAGAGCCTCGCCGACATGCTCCGCCTGTGCTCGCGTTCCGGATTCTCCCGCGTGCCCGTCATCGGCGAGGACGTGGACGACCTCATCGGCGTGGCCTACCTCAAGGACGCGGTGCGCGCCACCGCGTTCAACCCGGCCGCGCTCACCCGCGAGGTAGCCTCCATCGTGCGCGAACCCATGCTCGTGCCCGAATCGAAGCCCGTGGACGACCTGTTCCACCAGATGCAGCGCACCCGCCAGCACGTCGCCGTCGTCGTGGACGAATACGGCGGCATCGCCGGCCTCGTCACCATAGAGGACGCCATCGAGCAGATCGTGGGCGAGCTTGAGGACGAGCACGACCGCACCCAGCATCAGGAGCCGGAACGGGTGGGGGAGCGTCGCTGGCGCCTGCCCGCGCGCACGCCCATCGCCGAACTGGAGGAGCTGTTCGAGATCGACATCGACGAGGACGACGTGGACACCGTCTACGGCCTGCTCACCAAGCAGCTCGGCCGTGTGCCCATCGTCGGTTCGAGCGCGGTGACGCGCGGCGTGCGCCTGACCGCCGTGGACTCCGCCGGCCGGCGCAAGAAGGTCTCCACCATCGTGGCCGAACCGGCGCACGTCGAGGGGCACGGGGAAGATGGCAAAACCGAACCAGACGAACCAGGCGCCGCATCCGGGCGTCAGAAGAGCGAGGAATAGACCAGCATGACCGATACCACCATCAGGGCCGAAGAAGCACCGTACCGTTCCGGATTCGTGGCCGTCGTGGGCCGGCCGAACGTCGGCAAATCCACCCTGATCAACGCGTTGATCGGCACTCAGATCGCCATCGCCTCCTCCCGTCCGGAGACCACGCGCAAGGCGATCCGCGGCATCCTCACCACGGAACGCGCGCAGCTGGTGCTGGTGGACACGCCCGGCATCCATCGTCCGCGCACCCTGCTCGGCCAGCGTCTCAACGACATCGTGGACGAGTCCCTGTCCGACGTGGACGCGGTGGCGTTCCTGCTGCCCGGCGACCAGCAGATCGGTCCCGGCGACCGCCGCATCCTGTCCCGTCTGCGTTCCGACTTCGCCGCCAAGCAGGAGGACGGCACGTTCCGCTGGCGCATCCCGCTCATCGCCATCGTCACGAAGATCGACGAACTGTCGCGCGACGAGCTGGTCTCCAAACTCATCGAGATCAACGAGTTCGCCGACTTCTCCGACATCGTTCCCGTCAGCGCCCTCAAGCGCGACAACCTCGAAGAGGTACGCAAGGTGCTCGTCGAGCACATGCCGGAGGGGCCGCAGATGTATCCGGACGAGCAGATCAGCGAGGAGCGTCCCGAGGAGACCATCGCCGAGCTCATCCGAGGCGCGTTCCTCGAACAGCTGGACGACGAGCTGCCGCACTCCCTGGCCGTGGTGGTGGACTCCATCGACTATCCGGAGGACAACGAGACCGGCTTCGCCTACGACGGCAAGGCCCAGGTGAACGTGTCCATCTATGTGGAGCGCGATTCGCAGAAGCCCATCATCATCGGCAAGGGCGCGTCCAACCTCACCGCGGTCAAGAAGCGTCTGCGCACGCCGGTCAACCGCATCGTGGGCCGGAAGGCGCGTCTGGACCTGCACGTCAAGGTCGCCAAGGGCTGGCAGTCCGACCCGAAGCAGCTGGAGAAGCTGGGCTTCTGATCGCCGCCGGCGTCCCGATCGAGAGGGGGCGTCCGCCGTGTCGTCGGCGGACGCCCCCTCTCGCGTAAATCCGTGCGCGCGTCTCGCATCGCCGCGCCCATCCGCCGTGTCTTAGGCTCCGCGGACCGGCCGTCACAGTCCCGCTTCGGCCATGGTGATGTAGCCCGGGTCGATGAGCGCGGTCTTGAGGTTCGAGGCGCTCACCGCGAGCGGTTCCTCGCCCACCACGTTCACCTTGCCTTTGACGCCGTCCACGGTCTGCTTGGACACGTAGGAGAGGTCCTTGAGGTCCTTGCCTTGGTTGAGGCGCACAGCCACCTGCGCGGTGTCCGCGGCGAGGGCGACGCGGTTCTCCAGTCCGGTCATCCACTGCTTGCCGTTGACGATCTGCGGCATGGTGTCCACGTAGCCGCCGAATCCGGTGATGACGGGCCAGGCGGTGTCGTCGGCCGTCTCGTCGGTGGTTCCGCTCTGCGCGCCGCCCGAGGCCGCGGAAGCGTCGTCGCCGTCGTCGCCGGCGGAGACGTCCGCCTTCGCCGACGGTTCGGGCACGGCCTTGCGTTCGAGGTCCTTGCGTCCGGCGATGCCGCCGACGATGTCGGAGATGGAGATGGACGGGTTCACATCCGCTGACGAGCCGACGTAGCCGAGCGAGGTGAGTTCCTCGATGACCGCGGAGGCGACGTAGTCGTTCATGGCGATGACGCCGTCGATGCGCGCCGGTTTGGAGGTCTCGGAATCCTTGGCGTCTTTGGCGTCGGATGCGGAGGAGGCCTCGTCCGCGGACATGAGGCGCTCGTCCAGCGCCTTGGCGATGGAGGCGGCGTCCGTGGCGTCGACGGTCACGTCGCGCCAGTCGTCGTCGGTGGTGTCCTTGGTGAGCAGTCCGGAGGGGCTGTACGCCTTGCCTTGGGTGAAGTAGGGCTGGAGCACCTGCCATGCGCCGGCGAACGCCTCGCGCGCGAACGCGTCGGCCGCGTTCGTGGCCTCATCCGCCGCGCCGGCCTTTTCGGCGGTCTCGTCCGAGGTTTCGGCGCCGGTTTCGACGTCGGCGCCGGTTTCGGCCGCGTCGTCGGGGGAGTGGGGGATGAGCAGTTCGATGGCCTGCGGCTCCTGTTCGTCCGTCTTGGCCAGGTCGAGTTTGGCGACGAGTTTGGCGGCCTGCGTGCGTCCGATCTGTTCGGCCGTGGACATGCTCACGAAGACGTCCGGCTTGAATCCTTCGACGCCGTTGGCGAGCAGTATGACGTGCATGCCGGAGGATCGCGCCAGCCGCAGCGCGGAGGCGAGACGTTCGACGGCGTCCTCCTCGTCTTCGGCGGAGGTTCCGTCCGTCGTGTCCGACTGGGACGCGTCGGCTTCGTCCGCGTCCTGTTCGGCTTCGTCCGCGTCGGCGTCCTTCACGCCGGGACGGGTCGCGTAGTCGCCGTATTGGCGGGTGGCTTCGTCGGATTCGACCGCGGGCGCCACGATGACGGTGGTGTCCTCGGGGGCGGTTCCATCGTCGTCGTCGGCTTCGTCGTCGGTCATGTGGGAGACCACCCAGTCCTGCACCTGTCGGCTCTGCCGGTCGAGGCTTTCCGCGGTGGACGTTTCGATGTCCGCCTTGTCCATGCCGAGTGAGGTGAGCTGTTCGGTGAGTTCGGGCACGAACTTCGCCCATTTGCTCAAGGGCGTGCGCTGGGAGATGGTGATGCCGTCCGACGGCGTGAAGACGGCCACGGCGCCGGACGAGGCGGTCTCCTGCGGTTCGGCCGGCGAGGCGGCGGGTTCGGCGCCGCACGCCGCGCAGGACGCCAGCAGGCACAGGCCCGTCCCCATGGCCGTCAGTCGGGCTGCGGTGATGCTGCTGCGTGTGGCCATGGGGCGGGTTCCTTTCCTTGGGGAGGTTCGTCTGCGCCCGATTGTAGTAGCCTTCCGTGAAGAAGGCTTCAGGCCGATGCCTCCTGCGTGGAAGAGACGTCGGCTCAGCCGGCGAGCGCGCGGGCGAGGTTGTCGTCCAGCACGTCCATGAAGCCTTCGGTGTCGAGCCAAGACTGGTCGGGGCCGACGAGCATGGCGAGGTCCTTGGTCATCCGGCCGCCTTCGACGGTGTCCACGATGGTGCGCTCCAGCGTTTCGGCGAAGCGGCGTACTTCGGGCGTGCCGTCCAGGTCGGCGCGGTGCTTGAGGCCTCCGGTCCACGCGAAGACGGAGGCGATGGGATTGGTGGACGTCTTCTCGCCCCGCTGCCAGCGGCGGTAGTGGCGGGTGACGGTGCCGTGGGCGGCCTCCGCCTCGACGGTCAGGCCGTCCGGGGTCATGAGCACGGAGGTCATGAGGCCTAGCGAGCCGAATCCCTGGGCGACCGAATCGGACTGCACGTCGCCGTCGTAGTTCTTGCACGCCCAGATGTAGCCGCCGTGCCATTTGAGCGAGCTGGCGACCATGTCGTCGATGAGGCGGTGCTCGTAGGTCAGGCCCTCCTGCGCGAAGCGTTCCTTGTATTCGGTTTCGAACACTTCGGCGAAGATGTCCTTGAAGCGGCCGTCGTAGGCCTTGAGGATGGTGTTCTTCGTGGACAGGTACACCGGGTATCCGCGCATGAGGCCGTAGTTGAAGCAGGCGCGCGCGAATCCGCGGATCGAATCGTCGGCGTTGTACTGCACCTGCGCGACGCCGCCGTCCGGGCCGTAGTCGTACACGACGTGCTCGATGGGCGCGGAGCCGTCCTCGGGGGTGAAGGTGACGGTCAGCCGTCCGGCGCCGGGCACCTTGAAGTCGGTGGCCTTGTACTGGTCGCCGAAGGCGTGGCGGGCCACGACGATCGGTTTGGTCCAGCCGGGCACCAGTCGCGGCACGTTGGACATGACTATCGGCTCGCGGAAGATGGTGCCGCCCAGGATGTTGCGGATGGTGCCGTTGGGTGACTTCCACATGCGTTTGAGGCCGAACTCCTCCACGCGCGCCTCGTCCGGGGTGATGGTGGCGCATTTGACGCCCACGTGCTCGCGCTGGATGGCGCGGGCGGCGTCCACGGTAACCTGGTCGTCCGTGGCGTCGCGGTTCTCGATGCCCAGATCGTAGTAGTCGAGGTCCACGTCGAGGTACGGCAGGATCAGACGGTCTTTGATGTCCTTCCAGATGACGCGGGTCATCTCGTCGCCGTCGAGTTCGACGACCTTGCCTTCGACCTTGATTTTGGCCATGCTTGCCTCCTGACGGATGGATGGGTCGGACCATTCATACATATCGCACGGATGTTGCGCCGGGGCCGCATGGTCGAGTATGTGAGACGGGCGTGCGCGGTGCGGGGCCCTCATCGGAACTTGGGTGTAGTCTCGTAGGCATGTCTCAGGAAATTGAAATCGGTTTGGGTAAGAAGGGCCGCATGGCCTACTCGCTGGACGACGTGGCCATCGTCCCCTCCCGCAGGACCCGCGACCCCCAGGACGTCTCCACCGCGTGGCGCGTGGACGCCTACGAGTTCGACGTGCCGGTCATCGGCGCCCCGATGGACTCGGTGACCAGCCCGGCCACCGCCATCGCCATGGGCCGTCTCGGCGCGCTCGGCGTGCTCGACCTGGAGGGTCTGTGGACCCGTTACGAGGACCCGACGCCGCTGTTGGAGGAGATCGCCTCGCTGCCGGGCGGGACCGCCACGCGCCGCATCCAGGAGATCTATGCGGAGCCCATCAAGGCGGAGCTCATCACCCGCCGTCTGCACGAGATCCGCGACGCCGGCGTCACCGTCGCCGGCGCGCTGTCCCCGCAGCGCACCCAGGAGTTCTACTCCACCGTGGTGGACGCGGGCGTGGACCTGTTCGTCATCCGCGGCACCGTGGTGTCCGCCGAGCATGTCAGCCGCGACCATGAGCCGCTCAACCTCAAGAAGTTCATCTACGACCTCGACGTGCCGGTCATCGTCGGAGGCGCGGCCAACTACACGGCCGCGCTGCACCTGATGCGCACCGGCGCGGCCGGCGTGCTCGTCGGCTTCGGCGGCGGCGCAGTGTCCGCCACGCGCAACACCATCGGCGTGGAGGCTCCGATGGCCACCGCCATCGCCGATGTGGCCGAGGCCCGCCGCGACTACATGAACGAGTCCGACGGCCGCTATGTGCAGGTCATCGCCGACGGCGGCATGGGCGATTCCGGCAGCTTCGTCAAGGCCCTCGCCCTGGGTGCGGACGCCGTCATGCTCGGCGCCCCGCTGGCCCGCGCCTGCGAGGCCCCGGGGCGCGGCATGCACTGGGGTTCCGAGGCCCGTCACCAGACTCTGCCGCGCGGCTTCCGTACGGACGTGGGCACCGTGGCGCCGCTGGAGCAGATTCTGTTCGGCCCCAGCCACACCGCCGACGGCACCACGAACTTCGTCGGCGCGCTGCGTCGCGCCATGGCCTCCACCGGATACGTGGACGTGAAGAACTTCCAGCGCTGCGGCGTGGTCGTCAACCCCTTCGGCGGACGCAACTGAGGTTCATCCACCGTTTCGCCCACCGGCATCCACCAAGGGTCCCGCGCATTGGACGCGGGGCCCTTTCGTATGGTGTGCTGGAGGCGTGCCGCGCGCCGAGACGCGGCACGGGAAGGAGCGGGACATGGCAGGGGATGCAGGGGAGAGGGATCGGGCCGAAGGAGACCTGCGGGAGGACGGCTGGCGCGCGCGCATCGTCCATCCCATCGCGTCCGCGGAGGCGTGCCATCCGGTGCCGGCGCACGACGGCGCCATCGCCATGGAACTGGGCGCCTCACCGGTGCCCTACCACATCAACGCCACCGCCGAAGGGCTGCTCGACGAACGCGAATACCACGCGCTGGCGGTCTCCTCATGCCGTCTGGCATGTCTGGCCGCCGACGTGGCGCGCGGACGGGTCGTGCCCGCCGCGCTCCGCCGCGCCGTGGCCGCGCCCTGCCTGAGGAAGCTCGAACGCCTCGCCTTCCTGCTTAAGGCGCGCCCCATGGGCGACGAGGCCGCGGACGCGGCGTTCCGCCGCATGCCCGTCGTGCCGGACGCCGTGCACGGCATGGTCGTCTCCGAACGTGCCTTCGAATCGTGCGTGGGACTGGCCATAGGAGCCGAACGCTATCTGGTCAATCTGCGTCTGGAGGTCGTCGGATCGAGATGGGTGTGCGTCGTGGCCGACATCGGATGAGGCGGCGCGTTCGGCGAGGTGAGACAGGGATGCGGGTATAGTCAGGGAACTATGTTGCGTGAATACATTTCCGACCCCCGGTACGTGACCGGCGACGACGACACGATCTATGCGCTGCTGGCCTCCCGTGCCGCCGACTCCCCGGACGACGTCATCGCCGAATACCAGGACGAGAAGCGCGCGTGGCATCAGGTGACCGCCGCGCAGATGCTCGCCCGCGTGCGCGAGGTGGCCAAGGGACTGCTCGGACTGGGCGTGCGCCCCGGCATCATGGTCGTCATCTATTCCGCCACCTGCTACGAGTGGGGAGTGGCCGACTTCGCCTGCGCCGCCGTCGGCGCGGTGAGCGTGCCCATCTACGAGACCGACTCGGCCCGTCAGGCGGCCTCGATCATCAAGGACACCGAGCCGATGATCGCCTTCGCCGGCGACTTCGCCCACGCCCAGACCCTGGAGGAGGTGCGCGGCGAGGCCAAGGGGCTCGAATACGTGTTCAACTTCGAGGCGGCCGGCCTCGACGCCGTCGCCGACTTCGGCGCCAACGTGTCCGACGAGGAGCTGGACCGCGCCGTCGCGCGCGTGCACGCGGACGACATGTCCACCATCGTGTACACGTCCGGCTCCACCGGACGTCCCAAGGGCGCGATGCTGTCCAACCGCAACTTCACGCACATCGTGAAGAACGGCTACCTCATCCTGGACGACATGCTCTACCAGCCGAACCGTCTGCTGCTGTTCCTGCCGCTGGCGCACTGCTTCGCCCGCTACATCCAGTACGTGGCCATCGGCGGCCACGGCGTGGTCGGCTACATCCCGGGCGCCCGCCACCTGCTCGCCGACATCCGCTCGTTCAAGCCCACCTACCTGCTCGGCGTGCCCCGCGTGTTCGAGAAGGTGTACAACGCCGCCTCGCAGAAGGCCGGCAACGGCATCGCCGGACGCGTGTTCGCCGCCGCCTACGGGCACTTCACGCAATGGTCGCGCGACGAACAGGACGGCCGAGGCCATTCGCCGCTGGCGCGCGTGCGCCACGCGTTCTACATGGCCACCGTGGGCAAGTCCATCCGCTCCGCCCTCGGCCCCAACCTCTCCTGGCTCGCCTGCGGAGGCGCGCCGCTCAACCCGGATCTGGCGCACTTCTTCAACGGCATGGACGGCATCACCTTCATCCAAGGCTACGGCATGACCGAAACCGCGGCCCCCATGCTCGTCAACTGGCAGGAGGCCAACCGCGTGGGCACCGTGGGCAAGCCCGGCCCCGGCATGGGCGTGCGCCAGGAGGAGGGCGACGAGCTGCTGCTCACCGGCCCCAACGTGTTCCTCGGCTACTACCGTCAGCCGGAGCTGACCGCGCAGACCAAGACCGCCGACGGCTGGATCCGCACCGGAGATCTGGGCACCATCGACGACGACGGCTTCGTCACCATCACCGGACGCAAGAAGGACATCATCATCACCGCCGGAGGCAAGAACGTCAGCCCCGCGCCACTGGAGGAGGCCATCGCCACCTGCCCCATCGTGGCGCACGCGGTGGTCGTCGGCGACGGCAAGCCGTTCATCGGCGCGCTCATCGAACTCGACCCGGAGATGACGCGCTCCTGGCTCGTCTCCCAAGGCCTCGACGAACGCGCCCCGATGGAGGAGATAGCCGGCCTCGACGCGGTGCGCGCCTTCGTCCAGCAGTACGTGGACAAGGCCAACACGGGCGTCTCTCGCGCCGAATCCGTGCGCAAGTTCGTCATCGTGGACGAGGAGTTCAGCCAGGAGCACGGCACGCTCACGCCGAGCATGAAGGTCGTGCGTCCCAAGGTCCTCGCCCGCTATGCGGACGTCATCGAGCACGACCTGTACGCGCCCAAGACGCAGCCCAAGCCGCTGCCGGCCACCGTGCGCATCATCGACCGCACCACCGAATCGGTCAAGCAGGCCTCCGGCTCCGCCGCGCCCAAGATGCGTCACGCCTACGAGCAGGCGCGCGCCAACGTGTCGGATTCGCTTGCTAGCGTGTCCGAGAAGATCAAGCGCCAGCAGGGCGAGGAAACGGACGGAGCCTTCGCTTCGGGCGCCGAGAACACCGTAGAAAACAAGGAGGAGTAAGCCACATGGCCATCCGTGAGATCCGCGTCGTGCCCGATCCGGTGCTGCGCACCCCCTGTGACGAGATCCGCGAGATCACGCCCGCCATCCACCGTCTGGTGGACGACCTGCTGCAGACCGTGGACGATCCGGGACGGGCCGGCCTGTCCGCCAACCAGATCGGCGTGAACCTGCGCGCCTTCTCCTACCACATCGACGGCAAGATCGGCTACGTGCTCAACCCGGTGCTGGAGGAGACCCGCGGCGAGCAGTACGGCGACGAGGGCTGCCTGTCCGTGCCCGGCCTGTGGTACAAGACGCGCCGCGCGGACTACGCGCGCGTACGCGGCATCGACCTCGACGGCAACGAGGTGGTGCTCGAAGGCACCGGCCTCATGGGCCGTATGCTCCAGCATGAGACCGACCACCTCGACGGCCACGTCTACCTCGATCGTCTGGAGAAGGAGGAACGCCGCGAGGCCCTGCGTCACATGCGCAACCACGCGAAGTGACCTCGCGCGGGGATCATTCCCGTCCCGAATCGGGACTCGGCGGGGCGGCGTCACAGCCGGCCCGCCTTTTTCCGCATCTTCCGCTGCCCCTCATGCCTCGGCGCGTGCGGGGCGGCGGTTGTGATATCCTTGAGATTTGTGTGCCATCCGGCGAAGGACGCGGTCGCAGGCGTCCCGAGCCACCCAACATCGTCTACCGGCACGCAACGAATTCGCGTCATGTCCGCGACGGCCTGTGTCGGTCGGTTCCGCCCCGGCGGGACTGCACGCAGGCGCGCATGACCAGGCAATAACCGACAGAAAGGTAGCATTACCATGGCTCAGATCACGATGAGCGAAATGCTGAAGGCCGGCCTGCACTTCGGCCATCAGACCCGCCGCTGGAACCCGAAGATGAAGCAGTTCATCCTGACCCAGCGCAACGGCATCCACATCATCAACCTGTTCAAGTCGCTCGAAATGATCGACAAGGCGTACGACTTCATCAAGACCACCGTGGCCCACAACGGCACCGTGCTCTTCGTCGGCACCAAGAAGCAGGCCCAGGAGGCCGTCTCCAACCAGGCCGTCCGCGTGAACATGCCGTACGTCTCCGAGCGTTGGCTCGGCGGCATGCTGACCAACTTCCAGACCGTCTCCAAGCGCGTCTCCCGTCTGAAGGAACTTGAGGAGATGGACTTCTCCGACGTGCGCGGCTCCGGCCTGACCAAGAAGGAGCTGCTCCTGCTCGAGCGCGAGAAGGACAAGCTCGCCAAGCAGCTGGGCGGCATCCGCAACATGAACCGCACCCCCTCCGCGATGTTCGTCGTCGACGTCAACAAGGAGGCCCTGGCCGTGGAGGAGGCCCACAAGCTGGGCATCCCGGTCATCGCCATCGTCGACACCAACACCGACCCGGAGTCCGTCGAGTACCCGATCGCGGCCAACGATGACGCCATCCGCGGCATCGAGCTGCTGACCAGCCTCATGGCCGACGCCGTCGCCGAGGGCCTGCTGGAGCGTTCCGGCAAGGCCGTCAAGGCCGAGGGCGAGACCGAGCAGCCGATGGCCGCTTGGGAGAAGGAGCTCCTGGAGAACCAGGACGCCCCGGCCGCCGAAGGCGAAGCCAAGGCCGAGTGAATCGCCGTTAGGGATTCCGCAGGAGGGTCCGTCCGCTGAGCGCGTCGGGCCCTCCGTCGCCGGGAAGGCCGGGACGCTGCGTCCCGGCCGACTGGGAAACGTAATCGAGTTTTACTCTCAAGGAGAAGTTTCACATGGCAGCTATCACCGCCGCTCTGATCAAGCAGGTCCGTGAGGACACCGGCGCCGGCATGCTCGACGTCAAGAAGGCCCTGACCGAGGCCGAAGGCGACGTCGCCCGCGCCAAGGAGATCATCCGCGCCAAGGGCATCCAGGCCGCCGGCAAGCGTGAAGGCCGCAAGGCCCAGGAAGGCACCATCGCCTCCAAGGTCGTGGAGACCGCCGAGGGCGAGACCGCCTACGCCGTCGAGCTGAACTCCGAGACCGACTTCGTGGCCAAGACCCCGAAGTTCGTCGAGTTCGCCGACACCGTGCTGGGCCACGCCGTCGAGGTCGAGGCCTCCTCCGTGGACGAGCTGCTCGCCGCCAAGTCCGGCGAGGCCACCGTCAAGGAGGAGATCGAGGAGGCCGCCGCGCTGTTCGGCGAGCACGTCAAGGTCGGCCAGTTCGCCAAGATCGCCGGCGAGCACGTCGAGATCTACGCCCATAAGAAGTCCGCCGAGATGCCGCCGAGCATCGTCGCGATGATCGCCACCGACGAAGCCGGTGCCGCCGTCGCGCACGAGGCCGCCCTGCAGATCTCCGCCATGGGCGCCAAGTGGCTGACCCGCGAGGACGTCCCGGCCGAGGTCGTGGAGTCCGAGCGCCGCGTGGCCACCGAGAAGTCCCTGGCCGAGGGCAAGCCGGAGAAGATCGTCCCGAAGATCGTCGAGGGCCGTCTGAACGCCTTCTACAAGGAGGTCGTCCTCCTGGAGCAGCCGTTCGTCAAGGATCCGTCCAAGACCGTGGGCCAGCTGTTCGCCGAGGTGAACGGCAAGGCCACCGCCTTCGCCCGCGTCGAGGTCGGCAAGGGCGAGCAGGAGTGAACCTCCGCACCCTGACCGACGGATGCCGCTGAGGCGTCCCGACCATTGCGAGGCCCCGCGCGCAGGCGCGGGGCCTCGCCGTATTTACGGGGGAGCGCCGGATGCCCGTCCCGGCCTGTCGGGAATAACGGATACCCTGATATACGGAATTTTTCGCGCATCCCGCGCACGCGGGATCGAGGACGAAAGGCATGGAATGACCAACGAGGCAAACGACCGCCCGCGTAGGGTGTTGCTCAAGCTGTCCGGCGAGGCGTTCGGCGGCGGCGCCGTGGGCATCGACACCAAGGTGATCCGACGTATCGCCGAGGAGATCGTCCCGGCCGTGCGCCAGGGCGTGCAGGTCGCCATCGTCACCGGCGGCGGCAACTTCTTCCGCGGCGCCGAACTGCAGCAGGCCGGCATCGACCGCTCCCGCGGCGACTACATGGGCATGCTCGGCACCGTGATGAACTGCCTCGCGCTGCAGGACTTCCTGGAGCAGGAAGGCCAGGCCACCCGCGTGCAGACCGCCATCACCATGGGCCAGGTCGCCGAGCCGTACATCCCGCTCAAGGCCATCCGCCATCTGGAGAAGGGCCGCGTGGTCATCTTCGGCGCCGGCGCCGGCATGCCGTACTTCTCCACCGACACCGTCTCCATCCAGCGTTCGCTGGAGATCCACTGCGACGAGGTCCTCATGGGCAAGAACGGCGTGGACGGCGTGTACACCGCCGATCCGCGCAAGGACGAGAACGCCAGGCGTTTCGAGACCCTGAGCTACAACCGCGCCCTGGTGGACAACCTCGCCGTCATGGACGCCGCCGCGCTGTCCATGGCCCGCGACAACAGGCAGCGCATCCGCGTGTTCGGCCTTGAGGAGCCGGGCAACGTGACCCGCGCCCTGCTGGGTGAGGAGATCGGCACCATCGTCTCCACCGCCGAATCGCGCGTGGCGGACTGAACCCCGGCTCCCGAACCCCGTACAATCGTAATCGCAAGCGTTCGTGGACGAACGACGGACGACCAGACGAAACAAGGAGAACAATGGCAAACGTCATCGATCAGGCCAAGGAACAGATGGCCAAGACCGTGGAGAACACCAAGGACAACTTCGCGGGCATCCGCACCGGCCGCGCCAACCCGGCCCTGCTCAACGGCATCACCGTCGACTACTACGGCGCCCCCACGCCCATCAAGGCCGTGGCCTCCATCGGCGTGCCGGAACCGCGCACCCTGTCCGTGACCCCCTTCGACGCCTCCCAGGCCGCGGCCGTGGAGAAGGCGCTGCGCAACTCCGATCTGGGCGTCAGCCCGAACCGCGACGGCAACGTCATCCGTCTGACCATGCCGGAGCTGACCGAGGAGCGCCGCAAGGAGTACGTCAAACTCGCCAAGACCAAGGCCGAGGACGGCAAGGTCGCGGTGCGCAACATCCGCCGCAAGACCAAGGAGTCCATCGACAAGGCCGTCAAGGACGGCGAGATGGGCGAGGACGAGGGCGATCGTCTGCTCAAGGACCTCGACAAGGTCACCAAGCAGGTCACCGACGAGCTGGACTCCCTGCTGGAGGCCAAGCAGAAGGAGATCATGGAGGTCTGATTCCTCCGCAACCGGCCAAGGCTCCCGCATGCGGGGGCCTTGGCATCTTTTTTGAGGGAAGGAGCGCGCGATGACGAGCCGCACCCAGCGTGAACGTGAGGCCGAGGAGGCCCTCGACGCGATCAACAAGAAGACGGGCCGCAACATGCCGCAGGCCATCGCCACCGCGGCGGTGCTGGTCGCGGTCATCCTCGCATGCCTGCTGATCAGCCGCGACCTGTTCGTCCTGCTGATCGTCGTGTTCATGATTCTGGCCCTGTGGGAGCTGCGGGTCGACTTCGCCGCCGCAGGCCTGCACATCCCCGTGGTGCCGCTGTGGGTGTGCTCGGCCGTCACGCTTCTCGCCACCTACTATGCGCCGCACCACATCGTGGCCATGGCCGCGTGCACGATGGCGTCGGCCGTCGTGGTCGCATTGGCCGCGGGCGTGCGCGCCAGGCTCGGTGACCGTCTGTCCGAGGCGGTGTCCGCCAAGCTGGAGCACACCGGTGCGAGCGCCGAGGTGCGCTCCCTGTTCGTCGACGAGGACGGCGTACGCCGACACAGTCCGGCGAGCCATGTCGCCGTCTCGCTGTTCACGCTGCTGTACCTGCCGCTGCTGGCGTCCTGCCTGATCATCGCGCTGACGTTCAACGACCATCCGGTCGCGCACGGCATCATGCTCGTGTTCCTGCCGGCGCTGAGCGACACCGGCGGCCTGTTCGCCGGCGCATGGTTCGGCAGGCACAAGCTGTCGCCGCGCATCTCGCCGAAGAAGTCCGTCGAGGGTCTGATCGGGTCGATGCTGTTCGCGATGGCCGGCGCGTTCGCCGTGTTCGCCTGCACCTACGACGCATCCCTGTGGGCGACGCGCTGGTGGGTGCCGATCATCGCCGGCGTCATGATCGGCGCGGTCGGCACGTTCGGCGACCTGTGCGCCTCGATGCTCAAACGCGACATCGGCATCAAGGACATGGGCCACCTGCTCAAGGGCCATGGCGGCGTGATGGACCGTGTCGATTCGATTCTGATGGCGGCCCCGTTCACCTGCCTCCTGCTGTGGGCCACCGGTTTGTGACCGGCCGCCGATTCCCCGCCCGCCGGCCCCGTCGCATGGCGACCGGACCGGCGGGCGGTTCCATGCTTCCCGTTTCCCGTCTTTCCCATCCACGAACCCGACCAGACAGGTGAGGACCAGATGA
>Cebus_capucinus_imitator_PRJNA485217_SSR091__coassemble_2121_pt1 | contig 24399 bp, 17 predicted proteins | sample Cebus_capucinus_imitator_PRJNA485217_SSR091__metabat2_high_PE_002 | metagenome-assembled genome bin Cebus_capucinus_imitator_PRJNA485217_SSR091 | reverse complement strand
TTCAACCTGGGCGTCAACACCGAATCCAGCTACCAGCGCATGAAGGACCAGGTGAGCTCGGAACTCAAGCAGCAGTTCCGCCCCGAGTTCCTCAACCGTCTGGACGACATCATCGTGTTCAAGCAGCTCACCGAGCCTGAGGTCCGCCAGATCGTGGACCTCGACGTGCGTGCGCTCAACGACCGCCTCTTCGACCGCCACATGGCGCTCGAACTGACGGACGGCGCCAAGGACCTGCTCGCGCAGAAGGGCTTCGACCCGCTGCTCGGCGCGCGTCCGCTGCGCCGCGTCATCCAGCGCGACATCGAGGACGCCATCTCGGAGAAGATCCTCATGGGCGAACTGACCGACGGCCAGCGCGTGGTGGTGGACGCCGAAGGCGAGGGCCTGTTCGGCGAGTTCACCTTCGCCGGAGAGGACTTCGCCGAAGCCGGGGAATCCTCCGCCGAATCCGCCGAGGCTCCCGAAGCCTCCGCGGAGGATGCCGCCGACTCCGCCGTCTCCGCCGACGCCTTGCCGGAGGTTCCGGCCGAAGCCTAACCGCGACGATGCGTCAGGGACCCGCCGCCATCGGACATTCGTTCATCGAGGACGTCCGATGGCAGCGGGTCCCTCGCATATGCGGGTAAGCTGAAGGGAGCGCCGGCGACGGCGCGGGCGTCCCGCGCAACAGCGGCCGGACGGACCCGCGAGGCGACCGGCCCGGGACGGAGCATGTCATGCAGCAGGACGAACGAATCCACTACCGCACACGCTTCTCGGCCTATGCGGTCGAGGCGGCGGCGAAACGAGACAAGGCAGGCGCACGGGGAGGCGACGGCGCGGGCCGGACGAAACGACGGGACAAGCGCGACGCCATGACGGACGAGGCCGCGTTCGCCCACGTCATCGAAGCGACGACGCGCGCCGTGCGCTACTGTCTGGAACGCCGCTATCTGCAGCAGGACGACGCGGACCGCTGCGGACGGGACCTGCGGCGCGAGTGCAGCCAAAGCCGGCCGCCGAAAACGGAATCGCCGTGGCGCAAACGGCAATGGAGCGCATGGGAACAGGGGAGCGGCACGCTGCCGGAAGCAGAATTCGTCTCCGAAACCACCCATACGCGCACCACGGTGTCCGGCGAGGCAAGCTGCGCGAAAAACGAGGAAGACGCCATCGAACGCTGGTCCTGCCGGATAGAGGAACGCGTCGTCGTCACCGACCCCGACCCGGACAGCGGACTGCGGTTCTTCCCGCGCGTACACCGCATCGACATCGGCCTCGACCGGCGCGGCAGCGGCGCCTTCCGCCACGGGCGCGCCGCCACCGTCACCATCACCGCCTCCTTCTTCGACGAAACCGACCTGTTCGGCGTGCCGCAGCCGGACCCCATGCCGCAGGTGCCGGACGTGGTGGCCGCGCTCGCCGCCGACCCCACGCTGCGCTGCGAACGCTCCAGCGTGCCGTTGGGCCTCATGCATCTGACCGTGAACGAGGGACGTCCCGCCGTCACCGGGCGCAGACAGCACGACGCGGCCAGCGAAGTGGACGCCGAAGCGCTGTGGGCCATCGTCTCCGACGCCAGACGCGACTTCCCCGTCGTGTGCGTCGGCCTCGACAAACGCACCGGCATGCCCGTCGTCAACCCGGACGCCGTCCACGCCGCGCTGTTCCCCGAAATCATGGTGTGCGTGCCCGCCGACGCGCGCGCCGAACGACGCATCGCCTCCGCCTTCGACCTGCACCTGCCCGGCGCCTCGCCGCGATCCAACGCCATCCGCGTCTACGCGCCGCATCCGAACCTCCACTCCTACGCGGACGCCGATCCCGAAGCCGAGGACGACGCGCGCTGGGTGCGTGGCTCGTCCGCCGAACTGCGTCGCCACCCCTCATTGGAACGAGGGCGCATCGAAGCGTACCGCGACTTCATCGCATCCGACGGTATGGAATACGACGGAACGGATGCCAGAACGTCCGACGCCTCATCGGATGCCGCATCCGAGACCGGAACAGGCATGATGCGATCCTCCATGCGCAACGTGCCGCAGGATCCAGTCGTACTGGTCCTGCGCGACCTGCTGCGCTCCTACGGCGTCCGAGCCGAGCGGACCACCACCGTCGACTCCATCGCGGCGGAGCGTGCGCGTCTGGACGCCACACGCGAAGCGGACGGCCTGCGCCGCAGACTCGTCAAAAGCGAGGAATATGCGAACCGGTTGGAGGAACGCCTGCGCCGGCGCGACGAGGAGCGCGATGACGTCCTGGAAGACCTGCGCGAGGACCGCGCGCGCCTCGCCGACGAGCACGAAGCGTTGACGGCGCGGCTGCGCGAATCCGAAACGGCGCGCGAACGCCTCACCAAGGAACGCGCCGACCTCAAACGTCGCGTCAGACAATTCGAAACGCAACAGCGGAACGCGCGGGCCGCCGCGGCGAACAAGCCCCGGACCGCCGCCGGAACGACGCGCGGCCCCGCGTCCGACCCCACAGGCGATGCCGCGGACGCGGACGGACTGCTGGAACAGCTCCTCGCCCTCGAAGAGGAACGGGACGCATGGCATACGGCGCGCGAGGAACTGCGCCGACGCAACGACGAACTCACCCGGCGCATCGAAGGCCTCGAACGGCGCGGCGGCGGACTGGACGCGCTGCGCGGCGTCCGCGACCTGCTCGAAGGGGACACGCCCGCATGGCTCGACTCCAACAGCCGCGCCACCAACACGGCATACGACGAACGCATCGTACGCCTGTTCGCCGCACTCTACCCGGACCGCATGCGCGTGCACGAAAACGCGTGGAAAAGCCTCAAAGAATGCGTCACCAGACCCTCGCTCGTCTGGCGGGGCATGTACCTCGCCTGCACCGCAGCCTATGAAATCTACTCCGGACGGGACGGCCACGGCCAAGGCAACCCCGGCGACCGCTTCCGCGAATACCCGTACGTGGGCGGCTTCGAACTCGTCGAAAACGAAGGCATGCAGACCCACCGCGACCAGTCCTACATGCGCCGGCGCACGATCGAGGACCACGGACGCACCCTGGTCGTCGAGCCCCACCTGCGCGTCGGCACCAAGGAGGACGAATCCTCCCTGCGCCTCTACTTCGCTTGGAATCCGGACGACGGCGGACGCATCGTGGTGGGAGCCATCGGCAAACACCTGGAAAACTACATCACCCGGACGAGGAAGCGGTGAGGGGGCGCGGGGGAGGCGATCTCAATCCGATTCGGAGGTGGGAATTCCTGTAGGTCGGCGGCATGCCATCCATGAACACGGAAGGCATCCCTTGACTTTGCATGTTGCGATGGGGGTTCGTCTATCATCGTTGCATATGACATCAGACTTGGATTCAGCCCCGAAGCTCGCCCCATTGACCATAGAAGCGATGAAGAGCGAGGCCACGGTCTTCGTCCGTGAACTGAGCGTGCAACCCATAGCCGAACTCTATAACGTTTCCGACGGCAAAGCCGTGGGAACCTACGTGGAGCATGCGTTCAAGAACTGGCTTGCCCTGCGGTATTCCTATGAGCATGGAAATTCGGCCAACGGCCTTGACCTTCCTTCCATCAACACGGACATCAAAGTGACGAGCATCGCACGCCCCCAATCATCCAGCCCGTTCAAGAGCGCTTGGCAGGAGATCGGCGGCATGGGGTACAACCTCATGGTGTTCGTCTACGAAAAGAAAAATAATCCTCGGAATCATACATCCATTCTTGACTTCAGGAACGCGATTTTCATCGACCGGTCAAGGACCGCGGATTACCGGTTGACGAAGAACATACGCGAAGTGGCCTTGGACGAGGAGATGAGCGATGAGGTGAAGGCCGACGAGATCGAGGCCATCCTCATGAACAAGCAGCTTCCCGTGGATGACGCCACAAGACGCAATTGGGCTGAGCAACTCGTCCATGAGCCTCCGGAACAGGGTGCCATCACCGTCTCGAACGCGCTGCAGTGGCGTCTCGCCTACAATTGGGCCATTGAGCTGGCCGCGAAAAGAACCTATCGCGACACGGTGGTGGATCTTGCCTAACAATGAATTCGGGGATTTTCAGACACCGGACGAGCTGTCCGAACGATGCCTTGCCCTGCTGGACATCCCGGACGATGCACGGGTGCTGGAACCGACCTGCGGTATGGGGTCGTTCCTGCGCGCCGCCGCGAAGGCGGCCCCGAACAGCGAGCGCAGGGGATTGGAGATCAACCGCGAGTATGCTTCCGTCGCTTGTGCGTATGGCGAGGTCGTCCAAGGGGATTTCTTTCAATTCGACGTCCATACGCTCGATTGGCGTACCGACGGGCCGCTGTTCGTGATCGGCAATCCGCCGTGGGTGACTTCTTCGGATTTGCGACGTATGGGTTCGGGCAATATACCGCCGAAAGAGAACTTCAAACATGCCCGGGGATATGACGCGTTGCTGGGCTCCAGCAATTTCGACGTGTGCGAATACGTCATATTGAAGCTCTTGTCGGAGTTGAGGACAAAACCGTTCGTCCTCGGCATGTTATGCAAAACGCAGGTCGCCCGCAATGTCATAGAGTTCGCTTCCAAGGAGAAACTTCCCATCTTTGAGTCGACGGTATATCGTATCGATGCAAAGGAATGGTTCAACGCCTCCGTGGACGCATGCTGGTTCGTGGTGCGTAGCGATAGCGGACGTCAATCATCCTACATGACCACCGTCTATGCTGATGTGGCATCGGGAATCGATCCGGAGAAACGTTTCGGCATCGTCCATGCGCAGCTTGTCTCAGACGTGGATAAGTACGAGAAAAACTCGTCGGGCGATGGACGATGCCCGTATGAGTGGCGGTCGGGGTTGAAACACGATGCGGCGAAAGTGTTCGAACTGGCTGACGACAACGGTCTTGCCGTCTCCTCCTTCGGGGATTCCTTCGTGCCTGACGGTAGGTTCGTTCTTCCTCTGATGAAAAGCACGGATGTGTTCCGTGGCAAGCCCTCCAGCAAGTGGGTGATAGTCCCGCAGCTTACGTTCGGAGGTGAAACCGAGACGCTGCATAGGGAGAATCCACTCATATGGAATTACCTTGATGACCATGCGGACGTCATCGAAGGCCGCAGATCCTCCATTTACCGGGGGAAGGCGAGGTTCACGGTCTTTGGCCATGGAGACTATACCTATGCGCCGTACAAGGTCGCGATTTCGGGACTTCATAAAAGCCTGCGCTTCCGGTTGATCACGCCGCTGGCGGGAATGCCCGTGGTGCTTGACGATACCTGTTATTTCCTGCCGTTCCAAGAAGCCACGGAAGCGTGCCTCGCCATGGCCCTGCTCTCCGACCGCCCATGCCAGGAGCTTATGGAATCCCTTGTCTTTTGGGATTCGAAGCGGCCGGTGAACAAGAAGACGCTCGCACGCATCAACATGTTCACGGCGCCGTTCGACCATGGAGCGATACTTGGTCAGGCCGAGCGGATCGCGCGAAGGCATGGGGTGGCATATGATGCGGAAACAGGCGAGAAAATACTTGCACGGCGGTCAGCGCCTGTCATGTCACTATTCTGAGCTGCCCAATATCGGAAGGCGCGTTACCCTAAGGAAACTGTTCAACGAATTCCGGCTGGCGGACGACGTGAGATACGATTATGCGTCCGGCTACAAGGAACTCTTCGACCGCATCGACGCACTGCGATAGGAGCGTGTGCGACGAGCGCAACGTCACGCACGATATGCGAAGAGGGCGGCGCCCGAGCCTTACGGTCGGCGGGCGCCGCCCTCTTCTTGCATGGTATGCGGCCTCAGACCATCACGGTCACTTCACCGCGTTGAGCCACTGCTCCTTGGTGGCCTTCTCGGCCTCCAGCTTGGCTCTCTTCTTCGGGTCGGACTCGGCGGCGATCTTCTCGTCCAGCTCGGCGAGCTGCGCGTTGAGCTGCTCCTCGAAGGAGGAACGGCGGGCGTCGGCCTCCGGATCGGTCTGCTTCCAGGCGGCGTCCTCCACGGCCTTGATCTGCTTGTCCACGGCGTCCAGACGGCCCTCGATGCGGCGCATCTCGTCACGCGGCACGTAGCCGATCTGATCCCACTCCTCCTGGATGGCGGCGAGGGCCTGACGGGCCTGCTTGGCGGCCTTCTCGTCCGTGACCGGCACCAGAGCCTCGGCGCGCGCGAGCAGCGCCTCCTTGGCGGCCAGGTTCTCCTGTTCGGAGGAGGAGATCTGGTCGCGGTCCGCCTGACGGGCGTTGAAGAACGTGTCCGCGGCCTCACGGAACTTCGCCCACAGGGCGTCGTCCTCGTTGCGGCCGGCGCGGCCGGCCTTCTTCCAACGGTCCATCAGCTCGTTGAAGCGGCGGGAGGTCTCGCCCCAGGCGGTGGAGTCCTTCAACTCGTTCGCCTCGGCGATGATCTGCTCCTTGGCGGCGCGGGCGGAGTTGCGCTCCGTGTCACGCGCCTGCGCCCACTTGCGGCGGGACTGGTTGAAGGTGGTGCGGGCCGCGGAGAAACGCTTCCACAGCTCGTCCGCCTCCTTCTTGTCGATGCGCACGTTGTTGCGCTGGTGCGCCTGCCACTCGTCGAACAGGGAACGGAACTTGTCCGCGGTGGAACGCCAGTTCGTGTTGTCGCCCAGCGAGGCGGCCAGCGCCTCGGCCTTCTCCACGATGGCGGTGCGTCCCGCGATGGCCTTCGCCATCGCGGCCTTGCGCGCCTCGGCGATCTCCGCCTTCTTCTTCTCGCCGGCCTCGCGCAGCTGCTCGAACTGCGCCTTGAGCGCGGCCAGATCTCCCACGACGGCCGGGTTCTCGGTCTCCTCGGCCAGGGACTTCAGCGCCTCGTCGATCTCACGCGGCTTGACGTTCTTGGACTTCAGACGTGCGGCCAGCGTGTCGAGCTTGCCCTTGAGGTCCAGATAACGGCGGGCGTACAGCGCCAGCGCCTCCTCCTTGGAGACGTCCGGGAACTGTCCGACCTCGCGCTCGGACTCGCCCTCGCGCACGAAGACGGTGCCGTCGTCGTCCACGCGGCCGAAGGCCTCGGCCTGCTTGACGGCGTCCGCGGCGTGTCCGCCGACGGCCGGCGCGGCGACGTGCGCGGTCGGGGTCTTCTTCGCGGCGAACGCGGCGGGGGAGGGCGCATGCGGCTTGGGCATGGCGGTCGGCTTGGGAGCCTGGGGCGCGGCTTGGGTCCCCTCCGCTGCGGGCGTCGCTGCCTGCTCGGCGGTCTCGGTGATGTTCTCGGGTTCGGTGACGTTCTCGTCGGCCATGGCCAGCTCCTTACGGCTTGGAAGTATGTGCGGGACGCGCCGCGCGCGACGGAGGACCCGCCGCGGTTGACGCAACCATCACCTATTATATTGATACCGTGGCTAAAGGCGCATCAATATCAGGATTTCCAGAGTGGCTCCCCTCTGAACGCGTTGTGGAGCAGCGTGTCATCGACACGCTTCGTGAAGTTTTCGAGCTCAACGGCTTCCTCGGCATCGAAACGCGTGCCGTGGAGACCGGAGCCTCGCTGCTGAAGAAAGGCGAGACCAGCAAGGAGATCTACCTGCTGTCCCGTCTGCAGGAGGTCGGACACGAATCCGACACCCCGCTTGAGGAGCGGCTCGGCCTGCACTTCGACCTCACCGTGCCGCTGAGCCGGTATGTGGTGGAGAACTCGGGCAAGCTGGCCTTCCCCTTCAAGCGTTGGCAGATTCAGAAGGTCTGGCGCGGCGAGCGTCCCCAGGAAGGACGCTTCCGCGAATTCGTCCAGGCGGACATCGACGTGATCGGCCAGGGCGACCTGCCCGACCACTACGAGGTGGAATTGCCCCTCGTCATGGTCTCCGCCCTCGAACGGCTGCGCGCGTTCGGCCTGCCCAAGGCCACCGTGCACGCCAACAACCGCAAGCTCTCCGAAGGCTTCTACCGCGGCCTCGGCCTCGAAGACGTCGAAGGCGTGCTGCGCGAGATCGACAAGCTCGACAAGATCGGCGCGGACGAAGTCGCCAAACTGCTCGTCGAAGGCTGCGGCGCCGACGAGACGCAGGCGCGCGCCTGCCTCGAGCTGGCCGGACTGACCGCCGCCGACGGCGCCGAACTGTCCGAACGCTTCGACGCGCTGTGCGAAGCCCACGGCATCGACCGCGAAGGAGAGGCGTACCGGCTGGCCCGCGAAGGCCTCGACACGCTCGCCATGATCGTGGACCAGGCCGCCGCCATCCGCCCCGGCTCCGTGATCGCCGACCTCAAGATCGCCCGCGGACTCGACTACTACACCGGCTCCGTCTACGAGACCTTCCTCGACGGCGCCGCGTCCCTCGGCTCGGTCTGCTCCGGCGGCCGCTACGACAACCTCGCCTCCCAAGGCAGCCGCACATACCCTGGCGTGGGCCTGTCCATCGGTTTGAGCCGCCTCGTCAGCTACATGCTGCACACCGCGGGCGCGCATGCCAACCGCGTGTCCCCGGCCGCCGTGCTCGTCGCCGTGTGGAACGAGGAGGAGCGCGCCGAGTCCAACGCCATCGCCAACACGCTGCGTTCGCGCGGCATCGCGGCGGACGTGGCGCCCACCGCGGCCAAGATCGGCAAGCAGATCAAATACGCCGACAAACTCGGCATCCCCTACGTGTGGTTCCCCGGCCAGGAAGACGGCGAGGACGAGGTGAAGAACATCGTCTCCGGCGACCAGACCCAGGCCGACGCCACGTCTTGGGAGCCGGATACTGTGTACGCCCAGCAGACGGTGGAGACCGCCTCCCGCTAAGGGGAAGGACGGCTCCGTCGCCGGGCGATACGCCGACCGATCATAGACCGGCCCCGCCCGTCGCTTACGCGGCGGGGCCCTCGGATCAAAGGAATAGAGGAAGCATGAGCCAGACGGCTTACAGAACACATCACGCCACCGAAGTCACCGAGGCGCTCGCCGGCGAGAAGGTCACCCTGTCCGGTTGGGTGGACCGCCGCCGCGACCACGGCGGAGTCGCGTTCGTGGACCTTCGCGACGCCACCGGCCTGGTGCAGGTCGTCATCTACGACGAGGAGATGGCCCGCCCGCTGCGTTCCGAGTTCGTGGTGCGCGTGACCGGCGAGGTCCGCCTGCGTCCGGAGGGCAACGAGAACGAGCATCTGGCCACCGGTCGCATCGAGGTCGTGGCCGAGGAGATCGAGATCCTCGCCAAGTCCGACGCGCTGCCGTTCCAGGTGTCCACCGCGCTGGAGAACGAGTCCGAGAACAAGCTGCCGGGCGAGGACGTGCGCCTCAAGTACCGTTACCTCGACCTGCGCCGTCCGTCGATGCAGCGCAACATCAAGCTGCGCTCCGACATGGCGCGCGCCGCCCGCAAGGCCCTCGACGAGATGGGCTTCACCGAGGTCGAGACGCCGACGATGATCAAGTCCACCCCGGAGGGTGCGCGCGACTTCCTGGTGCCGGCCCGTCTGGTGCCGGGCTCCTGGTATGCACTGCCGCAGTCCCCGCAGCTGCTCAAGCAGCTGCTCATGGTCTCCGGCGTGGAACGCTACTACCAGATCGCCCGCTGCTACCGTGACGAGGACTTCCGCGCCGACCGTCAGCCCGAATTCACCCAGCTGGACATGGAGATGGCGTTCGTCGACCAGGAGGACGTCATGGCCATGGCCGAGAAGGTCATCGCCGAGATCTGGAAGGCCGCCGGCCATGAGATCCAGCTGCCGCTGCCGCGCATCAGCTGGCAGGAGGCCATGGACAAGTACGGCTCCGACAAGCCGGACCTGCGCTTCGGCAACCCGCTCATCGAGTTGACCGAATTCTTCAAGGACACGCCGTTCCGCGTGTTCCAGGCCCCGTATGTGGGCGCGGTCCTGTTCAAGGGCGGCGCCTCCACCCCGCGCCGTCAGTTCGACGCGTGGCAGGATTGGGCCAAGCAGCGCGGCGCCAAGGGCCTGGCGTATGTGTCCTTCGCCGAGGACGGCGAGCTCAAGGGCCCCGTGGCCAAGAACCTTTCCGAAGCCGAGCGCGCCGGCCTCATGCAGGCCGTGGGCGCCGAGCCGGGCGACGCCGTGTTCTTCGCCGCGGGCGCGCGCGAATCGTCCCAGACGCTGCTGGGCGCGGTGCGCGTGGAGCTGGCCAGCCGCGCCGGACTGCTCGATCCGAACAAGTTCGCCTTCACTTGGGTCGTGGACTTCCCGCTGTTCAAGTCCACCGACGATCCGGACGACGACGATGTGGCCGTGGGCCACTCCAAGTGGACGTCCATGCATCACCCGTTCACCATGCCGTCGAAGGATTGGATCGACACGTTCGATCAGGATCCGGCGCACGCGATGTCCGACTCGTACGACATCGTCTGCAACGGCAACGAGATGGGCGGCGGTTCGGTGCGTATCCACCGCGACGACATCCAGGACCGCGTGCTCGACGTGCTCGGCATCAGCAAGGACGAAGCCGACGAGAAGTTCGGCTTCCTGCTGGAGGCGTTCAAGTACGGCGCCCCGCCGCATGCAGGCATCGCCCTCGGTTGGGACCGCACCGCGGCCATCCTCGCCGGCGCCGAGTCCATCCGCGACGTCATCGCCTTCCCGAAGGCGGGCGGCGGCCGCGATCCGCTGACCGGCGCCCCGGCCCCGATCTCCGAGGCGCAGCGCGCCGAGACCGGCGTCGACTACGATCCGGAGGACGAGGACTGACCGTCCGTTCGTCGCCCGCATACACGCGTGCCGCGACCGTATGATGGGACGATGGGGACGATGACGAAGGCCGCTCCAAAGGGGCGGCCTTCGTCATATGCGGGCGTAGGACGATCGTCGGACGATGTTCATCGTCCGTTCATCCGAGTCGCGGCGATGGGCCGGAACGCGGCGGTAGCGTGGAGCCATGACGCATGTATGGCAACGTATCCGAGACGCCTATGTCAGCCGGGTGCCGGAAATATGGACATATCGCATCTGTGCCGCCGCGACGGCCCTAGCGGTGCCGGTCATCGGGCTGGTGCGGCTGACGACGCTGACGTGACCACATGTCGGTCTCATATCGTGGGCACTTTGAGTAGGTTCGGCAAAGGTCCGGTAACACGATGCCGCTATACTGACCCCTTATGTCAGATAAGCAAGAAGAAACGCGCCCGGTGGCGCCCCTCGTTCCGGGCAACGAGCCCGCGGATCGGCCGCTGGTCGAACTGACCCACGTGGAGAAGCACTTCGGCGACCTCCACGTTCTCAAGGACATCAACCTCACTGTCAGCAAGGGCGAGGTGCTCGTCGTGGTCGGCCCCTCCGGCTCCGGCAAATCCACCATGTGCCGCACCATCAACCGCCTCGAAACCATCGATTCCGGCGACATCCGCATCGACGGCAAGGCGCTGCCGCAGGAAGGCAAGGAGCTGGCGAACCTGCGCGCCGAGGTCGGCATGGTGTTCCAGTCGTTCAACCTGTTCGCCAACAAGACCATCCTCGAAAACGTGACGCTCGCCCCCATCAAGGTGCGCCACATGGAGCGCAAGGAAGCCGAACGGCTCGCCATGGACCTGCTCGCCCGCGTGGGCGTCGACTCGCAGGCCAACAAGATGCCGTCCCAGCTCTCCGGCGGCCAGCAGCAGCGCGTCGCCATCGCGCGCGCCCTCGCCATGCGCCCCAAGGTCATGCTGTTCGACGAACCCACCTCCGCGCTCGACCCCGAAATGGTCAACGAGGTCCTCGACGTCATGGTCGAACTCGCCCACGAGGGCATGACCATGATCTGCATCACGCACGAAATGGGATTCGCGCGCAAGGCCGCGGACCGCATCGTGTTCATGGCGGACGGACGCATCCTGGAGGAGAACACGCCGGACGAGTTCTTCGAGCACCCCCGCACCGACCGCGCCAAGGACTTCCTCTCGAAGATCCTCACCCACTGAGGGGAGCGACGCATGACATTGACAGCAACCATGAAGCGGACGGCCGTGCGCGCCGTCGCCGCGCTCGCGGCGCTCGCGTGCACCATGTCCCTGGCCGCGTGCGGTCAGGACGAGGCCGGCAAGATCCGCATCGGCATCAAATTCGACCAGCCCGGACTCGGCTTCAAGAAGTCCGGCACCTACGTGGGCTTCGACGTGGACGTGGCCAAGTACGTCGCCAAGAAGCTCGGCTACTCCGAGGACGAGATCATCTGGAAGGAGGCGCCGTCCAAGCAGCGTGAGGCCATGCTGCAGAACGGCGACGTGGACATGATCCTCGCCACCTACTCCATCACCGACGAACGCAAGAAGGCCGTGTCCTTCGCCGGCCCCTACTTCGTGGCCGGCCAGGACCTGCTCGTGCGCAAGGACGACCATTCCATCAACGGCCCCGAGGACCTCAACGGCAAGCGTCTGTGCTCCGTGACCGGTTCCACGTCCGCGGCGACCGTCAAGGAGAAGTTCGCCTCCGAGGTCCAGCTCATGGAACAGCCCGGCTACGCCGAATGCGCCACCGCCCTGTTCTCCGGCATCGTGGACGCGGTCACCACCGACGACATCATCCTCGCCGGTCTGGCCTCGGCCTCGCGCGGCAAGCTGCGCGTGGTCGGCAAGCCGTTCACGCAGGAGTACTACGGCGTGGGCATCAAGCAGGGCGACCCGCAGTTCGCCGCGCAGATCAACAACGCCATCGTGGACATGATCCAGGACGGCTCGTGGAAGCGCGCCGTGGCGGACAACACCAAGGGCACCTCCTACACGCCGGACGTGCGCTACAATCCGCCGACTCCGAACGAGGGGGAGTGACATGAACGGCATGCTCGACCTGCTCAGCCAATACGACGTGCCCGGCGCGTTCCTCGTCAACATCGAACTGACCCTGTGGTCCGCCCTGTTCTCCATGATCCTGGGCGTGGTCCTCGTCATGATGCGCATCTCGCCCGTCTCCTCGCTGCGGTTCGTGGCCGGCGCCTACGTGGAGCTGTTCAAGAACCTGCCGCTGACCATCATCATGGTGTTCATGGTGCTGGGCGCCTACGCGCAGCTCAAGCTCAGCTTCTCCGACACATTCGCGACGAACTTCTTCTGGCTGGCCGTCACCGGCCTGAGCCTGTACACGGCGGCGTTCGTGTGCGAGTCGCTGCGAAGCGGCATCAACACGGTGCCGGTCGGCCAGGCGGAGGCGGCGCGCGCTCTCGGATTGGGCTTCATGCAGTCCGCCACGCAGATCGTCCTGCCGCAGGCGTTCCGCGGTTCCGTGGCCCCGTTGGGCAACACGCTCATCGCGCTGCTCAAGAACTCCACCGTGGCCGCCGCCGCGTCCGTGTCCACGGAGACGTCCTCGCTGATGAGCGAGATGATCGAGTTCCGTCCCGACGTGATCATCCAGATCTTCCTGATCTTCGCGTTCGGCTACGTGATCCTCATCATCCCCATCGGCATGATCACCACGTACCTGTCCAACAAGCTCGCCGTGAGGAGGTGACCGATGGCCGACACTTCGAATTCCGTGCTGTTCGACGCCCCCGGCCCCAAGGGACGCCGCACCATCCGCATCGTCAACTGGATCGCCGGCATCGCGTTCGCCGTGGCGCTGGTGCTCATCCTCATGCGTCTGCACAATCCGCCGCAGGGCGAGAACCAGCTCGACTGGGAGCTGTGGCGTCCCGCCGTGGAGAAGGAGGCGTGGACCGACTTCTACCTGCCCGGCCTGTGGATGACCGTCAAGGCCACCGCGCTCGCCGTGGTGGGCGCCGTGGCGTTCGGTCTGGTGTTCGGCGTGGGCCGACTGCTGCCGAACCCGCTGCTGCGCGGCGTGTCCGCCGTGGTGGTGGAGTTCTGCCGCGCCGTGCCCGTGCTGCTCATGATGATCTTCTTCTGGCGTTGGTTCGCGTTCGCCGGCCTGCCCAGCCCCTCCTATTGGGCGGTGGTGCTCGCGCTCGTGCTGTACAACGGTTCCGTCGTGGCGGAGCTGGTGCGTTCGGGCGTGGGCAATCTGCCGAACGGCCAGCGCGAGGCCTCGCTCGCGTTGGGTCTGACGCAGACGCAGTCGCTCATGCAGATCGAGGTGCCGCAGGCCGTGTACGCCATGCTGCCGGCCGCGGTCACGCAGCTGGTGGTGGTGCTCAAGGACACGGCGCTCGGCTCGATCATCATGTACACGGATCTGCTGCAGGAGTCGCGCCGTCTCGGTTCGATGTACTTCAACATCCTGCAGACGCTGGTCATGGCCGCGGTCATCTACTTCGTGGCCTGCTGGCTGCTGTCGCGTTTGGCCGAATGGCTGCCGGAGCGCATGCAGCAGCGCACCGCGGCCCCGGCCGAGCCGGAGCCGGTGGCGCCCATCGCCATCATGGACCCGTCGAACGTGAACCAGATCGCCGTGGCCAAGGAGGTGGAGGAGCTGCCTTACGGCGGCGCCCCGCGCAAGTACCACGTGCATCATCGCGGCACGAACGCGTCCATCCGCAACTGGCGTCGCACCCGCTACGAGCAGGGTTACGACGAGACGCATCCGGACAGCCAGATCACGCCCGAGAACGACTTCGCGAAGGTCTTCAAGGACAAGGACAAGGACCGTCCGCGCAGGGACAAGGACGGCAAATCCGCCAAGGGTTCCGATTCCGCGGACGACGGTTCGCCCGATCCGCACGCCATCGACCCGATCGGCTGGCCGAAGGCCTGACGGGTGTCATTGAGACGCGTCGTTCAGGCGCGTCGGCATGGGGCGGGTTCCGCAGCGCATCGCGCGTCGCGGAATCCGCCCCCCGCGCATATTGCGTCCGATGGCCATGGCCCGCCTCGCGCGGGCGTACAATCGGACGCATGGGCAAGGATGACGGCAAAGACGGACGCAGGTCGGGCAAGGACGGCGGGGAGACGAAGGACGCCAAGGAGGCGCGCGCCAAAGCGGCCAAACGCGTGGACCGTGCGCTCGACCTCGCGGAAAAACGCATCGGCGCCGTCGAGGACGGCGAAGGTGTGGCCGAGCGTCTCGCCAACGCCGCCAAATCCAGCGAACTGCTCAGCGACGTATGGTCGCTGCCGCCCATGCAGCGGCTCATGTTCCACCACGGCATCCGGGTGCGTGAGGTCGACGGCGACGCCACGCCCGGATTCGACGGCGACAAATACGACGCCGAGCGCTTCATCGACCTGAGCTCCTCCGGCATCGCACGCTACCAGCGGCTCCTGTACGCCAACGGCGTCAAAGGCTCGCCCAGACGGCTGCTCATCGTGCTGCAGGGCATGGACGCGTCCGGCAAAGGGGGCATCGTGCGCCACGTGTTCCGCCAGGGCGACCCGATGGGCATCCACTACCACGGTTTCGGCAGACCCACCCCCGAAGAGGCCGAACACGGCTTCCTGTGGCGTGTGGAACGCGAGCTGCCCGACCCGGGCTGGATCGGCGTGTTCGACCGCTCCCACTACGAGGACGTGGTCATGCCGCACGTGTACGGCACGGTCCCCGAAAGCGAATGGCGCGCCCGCTACGAGATCATCAACGAATTCGAACGCGGCCTCGTCGCCGGCGGATGCGCCGTCATCAAGATCTTCCTTGTGGTCAGCCGCGCCGAACAGCGCCGCCACTTCCTCGCCCGTCTCGACGACCCCACCAAATACTGGAAGTTCGACCTCTCCGACCTCGACGCGCGCGAACGCTGGGACGACTACATGGACGCCTGGCAGGAGGTGTTCGAACGCACCAGCACGTCCGCCGCGCCCTGGTACCTCGTGCCGGCCGACAACCGCTGGTATTCGCGCGCCGTGGTGTCCGAACTGCTGCGCGTCACCCTGAAGAACATGAACATGACCTGGCCGCCGCTGCCGGCGAACGTGGACCCGGACGAGGCGCGTCACAGGCTAAGCTAGACAACCATGAGCGACGAGAAGGAATACGGCGCCACGCAGGCGCCAGACGAACGGTACGGATCCCTGGGACGCCTCGCGCCCGCATGGGACGGCGAGGGGCGCGAACGCAACCTCACCGCCGACGACATCTACGAACGCTTCTTCACCTGGGTGAGCGACGTCAAAGGCGTGGAGCCGTGGCCCCACCAGGAGGAGGCCATCATGGACATCCTCGCCGGCGACCACGTCATCCTCAACACGCCCACCGGATCGGGCAAATCGCTGGTGGCGCTCGGCATGCACTTCGCCGCCCTGTGCACCGGACGGCGCTCGTACTACACGGCCCCCATCAAGGCCCTCGTCTCCGAGAAGTTCTTCGACCTCGTGGACGTGTTCGGCCGCGAGAACGTGGGTATGGTCACCGGCGACAGCCGCATCAACGCCGAAGCGCCCATCATCTGCTGCACCGCCGAGATCCTCGCCAACCAGGCGCTGCGCGAGGGCGAACGCGCCGACGTGGGCCTCGTGGCCATGGACGAATTCCACTACTACGGCGACCCCGAGCGCGGCTGGGCGTGGCAGGTGCCGCTGCTCACCCTCCCGCAGACCCAGTTCCTGCTCATGAGCGCCACGCTCGGCGACGTGTCCGCCATCGCGGACAAACTCGCCGACCTCAACGACACTCCGGACGTGGACGTCATCGCCGACGCGCCCCGACCCGTGCCGTTGAGCTACGAATACACGCTCGACCCGTTGGAGAAGACCGTGGAACTCGCCTTCCGCAACGGCGAGACCCCCGTCTACGTGGTCCACTTCTCCCAGGACGCCGCGTTGGAGACCGCGCAGGCGCTCGCCTCCACCGGCGTGTCCAGCAAGGAGCAGCGCGCCGCCATCGCCGAGGCCATCAAGGGCGTGCGGTTCACCACCGCGTTCGGGCGCATCCTGCAGCGCCTGCTGCGCACCGGCGTGGGCATCCACCACGCGGGCATGCTGCCGCGCTACCGCAGGCTCGTCGAACAGCTCGCCCAGCAGGGCCTGCTGCCCGTCATCTGCGGCACGGACACGCTCGGCGTGGGCATCAACGTGCCCATCCACTCCGTGGTGCTCACCGCGCTCACCAAATACGACGGCGTGCGCATGCGCAGGCTTCGCGCGCGCGAATTCCACCAGATCGCCGGACGTGCCGGACGCATGGGCTTCGATACCGAAGGCCTCGTCGTCGCCGAGGCGCCCGAATTCGAGATCGAGAACGCCAAGGCGCTCGCCAAGGCGGGCGGCGACCCGAAGAAGCTCAAGAAGGTCAAGCGCAAGAAGGCGCCGGAAGGCTTCGTCACCTGGAACGAGCACACCTTCGACAAGCTCATCGACGCGGCGCCCGAAACGCTCACGCCGCATCTGACGATCACGCACTCCATGGTGCTCAATGAGGTGGAGCAGGGCGGCGACGCCCGCGCGCGCGTCGACGACCTCATCGACGATTCGGCGCAGACGGGCGAGCAGAAGGAGAAACTGCACCAGCGTGCCGACGAGATCTTCCGGACGCTCTTCGACACCGAGGTCATCGAGGTGCTCGAAGGCCGCGACGGCGGACGCGACTACGTGATGACGCTCGACATGCCCGAGGACTTCGCGCTCGACCAGCCGCTCAGCCCGTTCCTGCTCGCCGCGCTCGAACTGCTCGACCCCGACTCCGACACGTACGCGCTGGACGTCATCTCCATGGTGGAGGCCACTTTGGAGGACCCCAAGCAGGTGCTGCGCGCCCAGGAGCGAGCCGCCCGCGACAAGGCCATGGGCGAGATGAAGGCCGACGGCCTCGACTACGACGAACGCATGGACCGCCTCCAGGAGATCACCTACCCCAAGCCCCTGGAGGACATGCTCTCCGAAGCGTTCGACCGCTATCGCAGGGACGTGCCGTGGGCCAACGACTACTGGCTCAGCCCCAAATCCGTGGTACGCGACATGGTGGAGACCGCCTCCGACTTCACCGGCTACATCACCCGCTACAACATCGCCCGCTCCGAAGGCACGCTGCTGCGCTACCTGTCCGACGCGTACCGCGCGCTCGCACGCACCGTGCCGCCCGAAATGCGCGACGAACAGCTGCGCGACGTCATCGCCTGGCTGCGCGTGCTCGTGCGCTCCATCGACTCCAGCCTCGTGGACGAATGGGAGAACGCCGGCGCGGACGGCTCCCTCGACGCCTCCGAGGCGGCCGCCTCCCTCGCCGCGCCAGGCGCGCGCGACGCCGTGGTGGAGGACCGCCGCGGCCTGACCGTGCTCGTGCGCAACGCCCTGTTCCGCCGCGTGCAGCTCATGGACCTCGACAGGCCCGAGGAACTCGGCGCCCTCGACAAGGACTGGGGCTACGGCGTGCACGAATGGGAGGACGCGCTCGACGACTTCTACGAGGCGCACGAATACGTCAACACCGACGCCGCCGCACGCTCCGCCGACCTGTTCATGCTCGACGACACGCACGAGCGGGACGAGCACACCTGGAAGGTGCGCCAGATCATCGACGACTCCGACGGCGACCACGACTGGGCCATCGAAGGCGTGGTCGACCTCGACGCCACCCAGGAGGGCGGCGAGGTCGTCTTCCACACGTACGAGGTGGGGGACTGAGCATGGCCGACGACCTGTTCGGCGCGGCCCCCGCCCCGGACGACATGACGCGGCCGCTCGCCGTGCGCATGCGCCCCCGGGAGCTCGACGAGGTGGCGGGCCAACGCCACGTGCTGGGGGAGGGCTCGCCGCTGCGCCGGCTCGCCAACCCCGCCTCCAAAGGCTCCCTGACCGCGCCCAGCTCCATCATCATGTTCGGCCCTCCCGGCGTGGGCAAGACCACGCTCGCCACCATCGTGGCGCGCCAATCCGGACGCGTGTTCGAGGAACTGTCCGCCGTGACCAGCGGCGTCAGGGACGTGCGCGCCGTGCTCGACCGCGCGCACGAACGCCTCGTGACGCGCGGCGAGGAGACCGTCCTGTTCATCGACGAGGTGCACCGCTTCTCCAAGTCGCAGCAGGACGCGCTCCTGCCCGCCGTGGAGAACCGCGACGTCACCTTCATCGGCGCCACCACCGAGAACCCCAGCTTCTCCGTCATCAAACCGCTCCTCAGCAGGTCCGTCGTGGTCAGACTCGAACCGCTCACCCCCGAGGAGCTCGCAGGCCTCGTGCGCCGCGCCGTCTCCTCGCCGCGGGGCCTCAAGGACGAAGTGCGCCTGGACGAGGCGGCCCTCGACGAGATCGTGCGCATGGCCGGCGGCGACGCGCGCAAATCCCTCACCATCCTCGAAGCCGCCGCCGGCGCCGCCACCGGAGACAAGGCGCGCCGCAAAGGCGCCCGCCGCCCCGTCATCACCCCCGAAACCGTCGGCGCCGTCATGGACGCCGCCACCGTGCGCTACGACAAGGACGGCGACGACCACTACGACGTCATCTCCGCGTTCATCAAATCCATGCGCGGCTCCGACCCGGACGCCACCGTCCACTATCTGGCGCGCATGATCCGCGCCGGCGAGGACCCGCGCTTCATCGCCCGGCGCATCATGATCGCCGCCGCAGAGGAGGTCGGCATGGCCGCCCCGCAGATCCTGCAGGTCACCGTCGCCGCAGCCCAGGCCGTCGCGCTCGTCGGCATGCCCGAGGCGCGCATCATCCTGTCCGAGGCGGCGCTCGCCGTGGCCACCGCGCCCAAATCGAACGCCAGCTACACGGCCATCAACGAGGCGCTCGCGGACGTGGATGCGGGCGTGATGGGCCAGGTGCCGGCGCACCTGAAGAACGCGCCCACGAAGCTCATGAAGGAATGGGGCAACCACGAGGGCTACCGCTACGCGCACGACTGGCCCGGAGCCGTCGCCCCGCAGGAGTACCTGCCGGAGGAACTGCGCGGGCGCGAATACTACCGTCCCAACGACCGCGGCTACGAGCGCGAGGTGGGGGAGCGGCTGAACCGCATCCGCCCCATCCTGCACGGCGGGCGGTGAGCGGCGTGGCAACGGGCGTCCGGAACCCCCGTTGTTGCGAAGTCGTTATAATGGCCTGCGACGAAACATCCCCGAGGCAGCGGTTGAGGACGCCCCGACGGGGCAAGCAGAAAGGCGCGGCATGACGCAGGACGAGATCGCGGGCAAGACGATCATGATCGTCGACGACGACCAGGCGTTGGGCGAGATGCTCTCCATCGTATTGGAAAACGAGGGCTTCCGTACGGCCACCTGTCAGGACGGCCTGCGGGCCGTGGACATGTTCCCCACCATCGACCCGGACATGATCCTGCTGGACGTGATGCTGCCGGGCATCGACGGCACCGAAGTGGCGCGGCGCATCCGCGAGACCTCCTCCAACGTGCCCATCATCATGCTCACCGCCAAATCGGACACCGTGGACGTGGTCGCGGGACTTGAGGCCGGCGCCGACGACTACGTGCCCAAACCGTTCAAGGTGGCCGAGCTCATCGCGCGCATCCGGGCGCGCTTCCGCATCCGCGCCAAACTCGCGCAGTCCGCGGCGGCCTCCGGCGCGTCCGGACGCGCGGATACGGCCGCGTCCGTTCCCGAGGAGACGCACATCGAACGCGGCGGCGTCGTCATCGACCGTCTCTCGCACACCGCCACCAAATACGGGCGCGACCTGGCGCTCACGCCCATGGAGTTCGAACTGCTCGCCGTGCTCGCCTCCTCGGCCAACACCGCCATCAGCCGCATCGACCTGCTGCGGCGCGTGTGGGGCTATGAGAACACCGGCGACACGCGCCTGGTGAACGTGCACGTGCAGCGCCTGCGCGCCAAGGTGGAGGACGATCCGGAGAACCCGTCCGTCATCGTGACGGTGCGCGGCATCGGATACAAGTTCGTGCCGCCCGAGGAACGGGCCGCGGCGTGAACGCTCCCACGGCCACGACCGGCACGGCCGGCGCGACCGGCGTGAACGGCGCGACCGGTACGAACGGCGCGGCCACGACCGGCAAAACCGGCAAAACCGGCGCGGCCGGCACCGGCACGGGAGCATCCGCGTCCGCGGTCGGCCGCCGCCGTCCGAAACGCCGCTTCAGCTGGATGCGCCTGCTGCGCTCCGGCCGCGCCGAGGTACGCCGTTCGCTGCAGGCGCGCACGGTGAGCCTCGTGGTGCTGTGCACGCTGGTCGTGGCCGTGGTGTTCTCCCTGGTCTCGATGGCCTCCGTGCGCACCACGCTGCTCGACCAGGTCTCCGGACAGGCCCATTCGGACTTCTCCACCATGGTGGTGCAGGCGCAGTCCTCGCTGGACGCGGCGGACGTGACCGACGCGCAACGCTCCCAGCAGCTCGTCAAGGAGCTCGCCTCCGCGTTGCAGAACGAAGGCCCGTCCAACCTCTACGGCGTGTACCTGTACGGGCGCGACGCGTCCAACCGCGTCATCCTGCCCGTGTCCACCGACCCGACGTACGAATACGCGGTGGGCGACGACATCCGCGTGTCCGTGGCCACGGACACCGAGGACCACGTCTACTACCAGCCGGTGGGCCTGAGTCTGGCGAAGGGCGGCGAGACCCCCGGCGCCGTATTGGGCACCACGCTGGAATTCGGCGCCGCGGGCGGACTGGAACTGTTCGCGGTGTTCTCCTACGAGGCGCAGCAGCAGTCGCTCGTGCAGATCCAGACGAGTCTGCTCGTGGTGTGCCCCATCCTGAGCGTGCTCATGGGCACGCTCGTCTGGCTCGTGCTGCGCGGCATCGTCAGACCCGTGGGCGTGGTCGCGGACACCGCCGAGACGTTCGCCTCCGGCGACCTCGACGCGCGCGTGGACGTCACCCGCAACGACGAGCTCGGCTCCCTGCAGCGCTCCTTCAACACCATGGCCGACGCCCTCAACCAGAAGATCGACGAACTGGAGGAGGCCGGCGCGATGCAGCGCCGTTTCGTCTCCGACGTCAGCCATGAACTGCGCACCCCCGTCACCACCATGCGCATGGCCTCCGACCTGCTCGAAAGCCGCAAGGACGACTTCGACCCGTCCACGCGCCGCACCGTGGAGCTGCTCGGCGGCCAGATCAACCGCTTCCAGGACATGCTCGCCGACCTGCTGGAGATCTCCCGCTACGACGCCGGCTACGCCGCCCTCGACCTCATGGACTGCGACGTGCGCGAACCCATCGAACAGGCCGTGGAACAGGTGCGGGGCCTGGCCGACGCCAAAGGCGTGCCCATCCGCGTGACCCTGCCGAACGTGCAGGTCGTCTCCTGCCTCGACCCGCGCCGCATCACGCGCATCATCCGCAACCTGCTCGCCAACGCCGTCGACTTCGCCGAGGACAAGCCCATCGAAGTGCGCCTCGCCGCCAACCGCGCCGCCGTGGTCGTCTCCGTACGCGACTGGGGCGTGGGCATGACCGCCGACCAGCTCGCCCGCGTCTTCGACCGCTTCTGGCGCGGCGACCCCTCACGCGCACGCACCACCGGCGGCACCGGGCTGGGCCTGTCCATCGCCATGACCGACGCGCGCCTGCACCAAGGCTCCATCCGAGTGCGCTCCACCCCGGGCGAAGGCGCCTGGTTCCTCGTCACGCTGCCGCGCGACCCGAAACGCGGCGCCGTCCAGGACGCGGACCTGCCCCTCGACTTCAGACACGACACGGACGCCCCGCTCATCGTCGGAGGATTCGGCGTGGCCCAAAGCCTCGCCGGCACCATGGCGGAACACACGAAGGGAAGGCCATGAAGCACACCCCGCACGCGGCCGCGCGCCGACTGGCCGCCGCCATCGCCGCCATCGCCCTGACGGCCACGCCCGCCGCCTGCTCCAGCCCCATGGGACTGCCCATGTCCGGCAGCGTGCAGACCCTCTCGCCCGTCGAACAGCAGACCCGACGCGTCTACACCACGCCGCAGGGACCCGCCGACGGCGACAGTCCCGAACGCATCGTGGGGGGCTTCTTCGACGCGATGCCCTCCGGCGTGCAGTCGGACGCCTTCCGCGTGGCACACCAGTTCCTCACCGAACGCGCCGCCGCCGCATGGGACGGCGACGCCTCCGCCGTCATCTACGAAGGCACGCCCGCCTACGTGCGCAAGGCGAACGGCACGTCCGGCGCCGTCGAATCGGCCGGCGGCGTCATCGTCGAAGCCGAATTCGACGTGGTCGGCACCCTCGACGACCACGGCCTGTTCACCCCCGCCGAACCCGGCAGCCGCGACGTGATGCGCTTCACCCTCACCAAAACCGACGGACAGTGGCGCATCGCCGCGCTTTCCGACGGCGTGGCCGTCTCCTCGACGGACTTCGACCAGGTCTTCCGTCAGGTGTCCGTGTACCGCATCGACAAGGCCGGACGCCATCTCGTGCCGGACGTGCGGTGGCTGGGTTGGCGCAACTGGCGCGCCCAAGCGGTGCGCGAGGCGCTGCGCGACGGCGCCTCGTGGCTGTCCGGAGCGGTGCGCGACCTCAATCCGGAGGGTCGCGTGGCGCTTGACGTGGACGTGGTGCCGTTGGAGGACAATGTGGCGCAGGTGCAGCTCAACGCCGAATTCCTCCGTCTGGACGAGGAGGCGCAGGCGCTGCTCGTGCACGTCATCCGTCTGACGTTGGCGGACGGCGTGTCCGACGCGCAGGTGCGCGTCACCGCGGCGGGCGAGGACCGTTCGGGGCTGGACCGGAGCGTCAAGCTGGACACGCAGCAGCCCAGCGTGGACATCCATACGCTCACCGGCGGACGCATCGTCTCGCTCGGCTCGTCCAGTGCGCTGCGCGTGGGGGATACGGGCAACGCGTACGAGGGCGCCCTCGGGTTCGCGTTCGGCGCGGACGGCGGGGCGGTGCTGCGCGCGGACGGGCGTGTGGACTGCGTGGAATCGGACGCCTCCTCATGCGGGGCGCTGTTTTCGGACGCGCGCATGAAGGCCGTGTCCGCGGGCCTTGACGGCGAGATCTGGGCCGTGGGCGCCGACGGGCGCACGCTGTACGTCTCGCGCGACGGCGGCGAGCGCGTGATGGAGCCCGCGTGGCTGGATGGGGCGAGCGTGACGGCGGTGGCGCTTTCGCCGGAGGGCGCGCGCATGGCCGTGGCCACGGACCGCGGCGTGTACGTCTCCGGTGTGGAGCGCGACGACGCGCTCATGCCGCAGGGGCTGTCCGATGGTGCGGCGAAGGTCAGCGGGTTGGATGATGTGGCGATGCTCACGTTCTACAACGAGCTCAACCTCGTGTATGTCACGGCGGGGGATGGTGGCTCGGATGGGGGCGTTTCGTCCGGTTCGTCCGATGCGGCTTCCTCCTCCTGGTCGTCCGGGCAGGAGGGGTGTCGTCAGATCGCGCCCGGTCCGCCCGAGGCGCAGCGTCTGCCGGAGACGACGGTGACGGCTTTGGCGTCCGGTCAGATCGCCCTGTATCGGCGTCTGGCCGTGTTGGACGATCTGGGCGTCGTCAGGTCGGTGTCCGGTTCGTTGGACGGATCGTGGTCGATGGCGGATTCGCAGGTCACGGCGTTGGGCGCGCAGTAGGGGAAGGGTGCTGCCGACGGCGGCCGATGGCGTCTCGGGAGGTGCCGGACGCGTCGCCCGCCTTCCGTCCGATGCCACGTGCGCGTGCGTGCGGGGGCATCGCGTTCGTTATCGTTTTGTTATCAAGCCGTTATGGAATTGTTACCGCCACGGCTTGAAGCGCGCGTCGGTTCGGACCATACTGGGAACCGTCGATGACGGACGTCATCCGCGGGGAACGGT
>Cebus_capucinus_imitator_PRJNA485217_SSR091__coassemble_2062_pt1 | contig 29498 bp, 17 predicted proteins | sample Cebus_capucinus_imitator_PRJNA485217_SSR091__metabat2_high_PE_002 | metagenome-assembled genome bin Cebus_capucinus_imitator_PRJNA485217_SSR091 | reverse complement strand
ATCCATCGCACTCATCGTGCTGCTCATCATCAAATTCAAAATGCACGCCTCGATGGCGTTGCTGCTGGCGGCCTTCTTCGTGGCCGTCGCCACGGGAATCGACCTGAGCACCATCGGAGACATACTCGAAAACGGCGTCGGCGGCACCCTCGGCTTCCTGACGCTGATCATCGGCTTCGGCGCGGTCCTCGGCAAACTGCTGGAGGTCTCCGGCGGTGCCGAACGTCTCGCCACCACCATGGTCAACGCCATCGGCAAGCAGCGCGCCACCATCGTCATGGCGCTGCTCGGCCTCATCTGCGGCATCCCAGTGTTCGTCGAGGTCGGCTTCGTCCTGCTCGTGCCGCTCGTCTTCGTCGTCGCACGCGAGGCCGGCATCTCCCGCATCAAGGTCGGCGTGCCGCTGGCCACCTCCCTGATGGTCGTCCACTGCATCCTTCCCCCGCACCCCGCCGCCACCGCCATCGCGGGCACACTCGGCGCGGACATCGGCACCGTCATCCTGTGCGGTCTGTGCATCGCCATCCCGTCCGTGCTCATCGGCGGACCGCTGTATGCGCACTTCGCCCTGCCCAACGACTACGGTTCCGAAACCGAAGACGAGGTCTCCGGAGCCGCCATGCAGCAACGCAACGCCAAGGATCTGCCGGGATTCGGCATCACGCTCTTCACCGTCCTGCTGCCGCTCATCATCATGGTCACCCGCACCATCGCCACGCGCACCCTCGACGAGGACCTGCTCGTCACCAAGATCATCGACCTCGTCGGCAACCCCATCACCGCGTTGCTCATCTCCGTGTTCTTCGCGTACTTCTCGCTCGGCATCAGCCGCGGCATGAAGCTCGACCAGCTGCAGGGCCTCACCGACGGTTCCTTCGTCCCCATCGGCGGCATCCTGCTCATCATCGGCGCGGGCGGCGCGTTCAACCAGACGCTCACCGAGTCCGGCGTCGCCCCGGCCCTCGCGGACGCCCTGTCCACGCTGCCGGTCAGCCCGATCATCCTCGCCTGGGTCATCGCCCTCGTCCTGCACTTCGCGGTCGGCTCCGCCACCGTCGCCATGATCAGCGCCGCCGGCATCGTCATGCCGATGCTCGAAACCAATCCGGACCTCTCCCCCGTCGTGCTTGCGCTGGCCATCGGCGCCGGCGCCATCGGCCTGACCCACGTGACCGACTCGCTGTTCTGGATGGTCAAGGAATACCTGCACATGACCGTACCCCAAGCATTGAAGACGCTGACCGTCAGCACCACCATCACCTCGGTGGTGGCCCTGTGCGGCACGCTCATCGTCAGCATGATTCTCTGACGCCCCCCCCCAGAAACAACCCTAGACTCGAACACGATCAACAACGAAACCCACAAAGGAGTACCCCATGACCGACATCACCGACACCACCAGCATCACCGACACCACCGTGCTCGGCAAGACCATCGACGAATGGGTCACCGAATACCCCAAGATGCGCGAACTCATCGACCTCGAACCCAGCACCTGGTTCAACCCGGGCGTCAAGCCCACGGCCGAGGCGCTGCCCGAGGTGGGACTGACCGTCGAGGACATCGACGACGCGGCAGCCCGACTCAAGCGGTTCGCGCCACTGCTGGTAGAACTGTTCCCACAGACCAAGACCACGCTCGGCATCCTCGAATCCCCGCTCGCCGCCGTCCCTGACCAGAAGGCCGCCATCGAAGAACGCTACGGCGCCCCCATGCCCGGCCAGCTGTGGACCAAGCTCGACAGCGAACTGCCCATCAGCGGCTCCATCAAGGCCCGCGGCGGCATCTACGAGGTGCTCAAGCACGCCGAAGACCTCGCCATCGAGGCCGGCAAGCTCACCTACGAGGACGACTACCGCAAGCTCGCCACCCCGGAGATGCGCGAGTTCTTCGGCGGCTACAAGGTCGCCGTCGGCTCCACCGGCAACCTCGGCCTGTCCATCGGCATCATGAGCGCCGCCCTCGGCTTCGACGCGAGCGTGCACATGTCCGCCGACGCACGCCAGTGGAAGAAGGACAAGCTGCGCTCGCACGGCGTGCACGTCTACGAGTACGAGTCCGACTACTCCGTGGCCGTCGCCGAAGGGCGCAAGGAGGCCGAGTCCGATCCGACCGCCTACTTCGTGGACGACGAGAACTCCTCCACCCTATTCCTCGGCTACGCCGTCGCGGCCCGCCGTCTCGCCGGCCAGCTGAAGACCTACGACGTGCAGGTCGACGAGGACCACCCGCTGTTCGTCTACCTGCCGTGCGGCGTGGGCGGAGGCCCCGGCGGTGTGGCGTTCGGCCTCAAGACCGTGTTCGGCGACGCCGTGCACTGCATCTTCGCCGAGCCCACCCACTCCCCGTGCATGTATATGGGCGTCTACACCGGCAAGCACAACGAGGTGTGCGTGCAGGACTTCGGCATCGACAACCTCACCGCCGCGGACGGCCTGGCCGTCGGCCGCGCGTCCGGGTTCGTCGGACGCCACATGGAGCATCTGCTCGACGGCTACTACACCATCGACGACGACGAACTGTACCGTCTCATCGCCCTGCTGGACCAGACCACCGGATTCGACATCGAACCGTCCTCCTCGGCCGGTTTCGCCGGACCGTGGCGTGTGATGGCAGACGCCGAATACCGCGGACGCATGGGGCTGACCGACGAACGCATGGCGAACGCGACCCACATCGCCTGGGCGACCGGCGGTTCGATGGTCCCGCGCGAGGAGATGGCCTCCTACATCGCCAAGGGCGCGGCGCTGCTGTGACCCTCCGCCGCGCCGCGCACGACGCGTGCGGCATGCCATGACGACGGTTCGTGCGTCTTCGATGGAGGGACGCACGGACCGTCTGGCGAATGAGGGAGGGACGTTCCGTCGAAGCACCGGGTCATGCGGTCTTCGACGGGGGCGTCCCTTCGACGTATCGACACTCGTCGACACGCATCGGACGCGGCGGGGAACCGCGTCGGGATGCGCGACAGGTCAGAGGATGCGAGGCGCATCCGCGTCCGTCGAAGGACGAATCGCGGGCGCGCTGGCACGACGCACGGCATGGGCCGGCCGCGCCCGATACAATGTGTCGCAGTAATCGGAGGAAAGGGCATGCAATGAACGAACCCACAGCATCGGCGCGTGGAACGGGCCGCGACGGTTCCGTCGAACGCCGGCATGATATGGACACGACCACCGACTCGGACTACGTACGCACCTTCATCCCGTTGGTCGAATTCCTCGGCGCGGCGCTCGGCGAGCATACGGAGGTCGTCCTGCACGACGTCTCCTGTCCGGACAAGTCGGTCATCGCCATCGCCAATGGGCATATCAGCGGACGTACGGTGGGCTCCCCCGCCACGGATCTGGTCATGAAGACGCTCAAGGAGGGTCAGCACGCCGACCGCGGCTATCTCATCGGCTACGCGGCGCGCACCGCACGCTCCGACCAGTCCCTCACGTCGTCGACGTATTTCATCAAACGAGAAGGCCGCATCGTGGGGTCGCTGTGCATCAATACCGACCAAGGCGCCTTCCATACGCTGCAGCGCGCGGTGGAACAGCTCGGCAAGGCGTATTTCGCGTCCGCTCCGAAACCGGATTCGCAGGAGTCCCATGAGGAGAACCTCGTCGCTTCCGTGGACGACATGGCGGTGCAGGTCATCGAGGCGATGCGCGAGGAACGACGCATCCCCGTCGCCAAGTTCGGCGCGGAGGACCGTCTGGAGGTAATCCGCCGTCTCGACGAGCGCGGATACTTCCATTTCAAAGGGGCGGTGGGCAAGGTCGCCCGGCATCTGGGTGTGGCGGAGTCGACCGCATACCGCTATCTGCATATGGTTCAACATTGAACCAGTAATTAGGACCGATTCTGAAACGAACATGATGGCAATCCCGCCCATGATTGGTACGACCGACAGACGTGACGACATCACCACCTTGATGGCGGATGTCGGTGATCGATCATCACCGACATCCGCCATCAAGTGCGCTACGACTGCGCGTAGCGGAGCATGGTTCTGCGGGTCGGGACGCCGATGGGAAGCACGACGCCGCTTTCCTTTCCCGCGACCACGCCTCCCTTCAACCCGCTTTCGCCGGTTCTTTCGTGGTAGCGCGCCCGCAGGCGGTCCAGTTCGCGCTCCAATTCGTCGATGCGTCGCATCTGTTGGATGATGAGCAGGTCGCGCACGTCCCGTCCCCCGAAGACGTCTGAAGTCGCACGACCGAAGGCTGTGTTCCCAGAAGACGCGTTCCCGGACGGCGACGCTCCTGCGGTACTCCCCGACGATGCGCGACCGGACATCGCGCTTACGGATGCAGCGGCGTCCGCCGACGCCCTCCCCACCGTGGCCCCCGCCTCGATTCCCGCCGAGGTGCCCAATACACTCTCCGACACGCTCTCCGCCGTACTCTCCGCGGCGCGGCCCGCGGCCATGCCCTCCGAAGCCGTCGTCGAGGCGCCGTCGGAGGGCACACGCCCGATCAGCAGGGCGTCGTCGCATATGTCGCACAGCACCCCCGAACCGCGCGCCCCGTCCAGGCCGACATGCTCCTGCATGCATACGGTCATCGCGGATAGGCGGGCGTCCTCCGGTGACGACGACCCCGGGGATCTCGGCCTGCCGGACGTCCACGAGGAGTCCGACTCGCCCACACGATCCATGAGATCATCCGTCCCACCGATCGAATCCCCACCAATCGAATCCCCATCGATCAAGCCCCCACTAGTCGAGCCCCCACCGATCAAGTCGCCGCCGATCGGGCCGCCAATGGCGTCTCCGGTCGCATCCGAAGGTGCCACAGACCGCTCCCGACCGTTTTCCGTTACTGTTTCCTTCCCTGACGCCGCCGCAGTCTTCCAGCGGCTGATGCATCGTTCGATGCGTTTGTATCCGATGAGTTCGGGTCCGAGACCGGCCTCGCGGAAGATGCGCACCGGCGAGTCGCCGCGTTCGTATCTGCGCATGCATTCCTCGCGAAACTGACGCGTGTAGCTGATGCGTCCCCGCAGCACGCCGCTCACGGCGGGCAACGCCACCAGATAGGCGATCTCCTCCGAGGAGAAGTTACTGACCACCATGATGCGCCCCCTCATGATCCTTGGCGTGGGCCAGCATGAGGATGACGATGCCGACGACCGCGCAGGCCGCCGCGATGGACAATACCGGAGCCAACGCCGCGCCCGTGTTCGGCAGCGGCGGCTCGTCGGATGTCGTGGCGGTGTTGACGATGTCGACTTCCCCGCCTTCGCGGTCGATGAGGACGCCGTATCCTTCGGGTACGTCCGCTTCCACCACGCGGTATTCGCGTCCCGGTTCGAGGTTGTTCCAGGTGTATGTCCATCCGTGGGAGGCGTCGAGGGTGACGCGGTCCGCGATCCGTCCGTCCGCGAGCAGTTCCACGGTGATGGAGTCGGGACGGCGTGAGGCGTCGTCCTTCCGCCAGATCTTGCGTACGGTGAGTTCGTCCGGCGTGGCCGTGCAGTCGGCCTTCGGTTCCAGCGACACGCGCATGCCGTGGTCCGTGACGGTGGTGGGCAGGGATGCCAGCATGGCTCCGAACGTGCAGTTTCGGTCGCCGATGGTCCGTGACGCCGTGGTGACGAGGTAGAGTCCGCGCGTCAGGCCTTCGAATTCGGCATGGCCGTCCGCGTCGGTCGTGGCGCGCGCGTCCGGGGTGAGCGCGTCGCGTGCGACGTACCCGGCGAGCGTTTCGGCGAACGCGCGCCAGAACGTCGCGTCGTCGCCGTCCGCCGACCAGTCGAGACCATAGTCGGCGTAGGGGGCCGACGGGGTGAAGCCGCCGGTTTCGGCGATGTCGGCCACGCGGTACAGGTCGATGCCGGCCTGTGCCACCGCGGTCGATTCCACGGTGTAGTCGATGGTGATGACGCCGTCCGTGGCGGATGCCGCCGGGGAGACTCCGTCCGATGCGGCGGATGCGGCGCAGGGCGCCGTGAGGGAGAGCGAGAGCGAGCCGATTGCGCAGAGAATCCATAGGGCCCGTTTCATGATGGTCGCGTTCATGTTCGTTCCTTAGTCGATGCATTCCGATGTAGGGTTGGGAGGCTGGGGTCGTCCCGTGATCGGGACGGCGCCGGGCCGAATCACGATCCGGAGCGGCGGCGTCCCGATCGGCCGAGGTGACGTCCTCGGGGACGTGCGGCGCGGCGTTCCTTGACGATCAGTAGGATGACGCCCGTGACGGCCACGGCCCCGGCCGTGCCGATGGAGGCCGTCAGGCGCTGCGTGGCGTCGTGGTCTTTGCCGTCCGTGCGGGACGGGGTGGCGATGCGCCGGCCGCGCACCAGCAGTCGGTGCGAGTTCACGCCGTATGGCGTGCAGGTGACGAGCGTCGCTTGGTCGGCGCCGTCTTCGATGGTCAGTTCGTTCAGGGATTCGGGGAGGACCACACTGATGCGGTCCACTTCATAGGTGAGGGTCTCGCCGAGAACATGGATGGCGAACGTATCGCCCCGACGCATCCTGTCCAGTCCGGTCAGGAGGCGGGCGCTCGGCAGGCCCGTGTGTCCGGCGACGACCGTGTGCGTGGATGCGCCGCCGACGGGCAGCGAGCTGCCTTGGAGATGGCCGAGCGCGATCTGCAGCACGGAATCGTCGGTGCCGTGTTGGATGGGAATCCGGACGTGGAGCTTGGGGATGGTGACGTAGCCCATGATGCCGGTTCCGGTGACGTCCAGCAGCGATTCGTATTCCTTGGTCTCCTCCGCCGTGGGATGCCACCGGTCGGCGGCTTCGGCCAGGCGTTCGTTGTAGGCGCGGGCCTGGTCGAGCATGGCCGCGCGCCGTTTCGACGTCAGTTGCGAGACGCGGCGTTCGTACACGGCGACCGCATGCGACTGGTGGAGACGGTTCCACCAGTCGGATGCGGTCGGATAGGCGATGAGCCCCAGTCCCACGGCGAGGACCACGGCGCATAGGGCGGAGATCAGCCGCGATGCCGCCGATGCGGTGGCGCCGCGCGCGTGTGCGTCCGCCCGTGCCATGTTCAACGCCTGCGTCGCAGGGCGAACCAGCCGCCGGCCGCGATGACGCAGGCGATGCCGGCCGCGTACAGGCCGACGGTGCCGGCGCCGCCGGTGGACGGCAGGATGGCGCCCTTGACGTTCACGACGGTGTAGTCGGCGACGCCGGCATTCACGACGAAGTCCGTGATGGCGTTGCCGTCGAGGTCCTTGAAGACCAGATTGTTGAGCTGCGGGTCGGCGGAATCGGTCTCATGATCGGCTTCGATGCGGAATTCCACGCCCTTCCACGTGTTGTAGCCGTCCGGGGTGCGGGTCTCCTCAAGCTTGTAGCGGCCCGCGTCGAGTCCGGCGAAGGCGAATTCGTGCGTCGGCCGGTCCTTGGTGGATTCGATGACGGACACCGTCTCGTAGGCGTTCTTCGCCGCGTTCCATTTGGACAGGGTGAAGGCGGCGCCGTCGAGGTCGCCGCCCTGCTGGTCCTTCTTGTGCACGGAGAGCCTGAAGGTGAAGACGATGACCTTGTCCTCGGGGGTGGTGCCGGTCTCGCCTTCGCCGCCCTGGTTGGGATTGTCGGAGAAGGTGAGGTCCACCTTGTTCGGATTGCCCGCCGAGCCGATGACGGCCTGTTCGTTGAGCGTGGCGTGGTATTCGATGCGGATGAGGCTGGAGGCGTCGATGGTGACGGGATCGCCGGCCAGATTCTTGGCCGCCTTCAGATCGTCGAAGGTCACGGTGAGCTTCGTGCCGCCGGCATAGTCGCCGTCCTGCACGCTATCGGTGACGATGGTGTAGGAGGAGGCGTCCAGTTCGGTTTCGACGCCGCCGTTCACCACGTACGCCTTGGCGTCCTGGGCGTAGGTGAGGCCCTTGGACATGGTGTCGGTGAAACGGTAGTGGTAGGTCCTATAGGAGGCGATGTTGCCCGGCAGCGTGCCTTCGAGACGGTAGGGCACCAGGTCGCCGATGTCGTAGTCGGCGGAATCCTGCCAGTCGCTCGCGCCGTCCGTGTCGGAATCGTCCGCATCCTGCACCTTCTTGGTGACGGACGGCACCTCGCCCTTGGGCGTGACGGTCTCGTCCTTCACCACTTTGAGGATGTATTCGGTGTTCGCGTACTGTCCCGGCCGGTACTGGTCGGGGGTTTTGGTGTTGCGCACCAGATAGTATCCGGCCTTCGCCACGGACAGGACGTAGCCGCGGCCTTCCGTGACGCCGTCCGCCGTGGCGGACGCCTTGCCGCTCAGATGCGCGCCCGCGATCTGGGCGAACGCTTTGGCGAAGTCGGCTGAATCGGCCTGTCCGCCGAGCGTCTTGGCCACCGCCGAGGCGTTCTGCGCGTTATCGAACGCGCCATCGAACGCCTTGTCCGCGTCGGCGCGCAGCGCATCCAGCACCGCACCGCCGTCCACGCCTTCGCCCCATTCGACGTCGCCGAGCGCGCCGTCCGCGCCGAGCGTTCCGGAGAACACCTGATAGACGGCGTATCCGTAGCCTTCGTCGGTGTTCTTCACCGTGATCTCATACTGCGCCGTGTCACGCGCTTCCACTTCAATGGCCTGCGCACCGGCCGTGGCGGCGAGCATCGCCGCCGCCATCGCCACGCCGGTCACGGCCGCGGCGATGCTGTTCCATACGTTCCTCATCATCACTCCTGTTCGTGTTCTTCCATCGTTGTCGTCGCCTGCTCCTCCGTCGCCGCTCCGGCGGCGGCCCGCGACCGCGGGGACGGCCGGAGGGAGGGTGCGTGTCCCCCGCTCCGGACCTACGCATGGTTTCGCCCGGCATGGCTCACCTCCGTGCGCGGCGGCGTGAGGACCTCGCGGACGGTACGGACGTCGCGGATCTCACGGCGAACGCGCCGAGCGCGGCGAACGTCATCGCACCTCCTGCAACGGTCAGGGCCGTGGTGCCGGTTCCTCCCGTTTCGGGCAGGGGCGTGCCGGAGACCGTGTTGACGATGCCGATCTCACCATGGGTGATGCCGTCGTTGTTGACGTAGGAGACCTCGTAATCGGAGTCGAGTTCGCGCACGCTGTAGCGGTAGGGCGCGCCGGCGGCGTCGGCTTGGGGCAGGCCGTCCCAGACCGCGGACCAGTCGTTGCCGGCGTTCAGTTCCACCGGAGCGCCATAGGGTGCGGCTTCGCCGTCAATCACGTATTCGTCCGAGGCCGTGCCGTCGAAGCGCACCGTGGCGGCGCGGTCCCACGCGTCGTTGAGCGTCAACGTGATCTGCCTGGAGGCGTCCACCGAGCCCAAGGGGATGGTGATGCGGCCCTCGTTCGCGTAATCGGGCATGTAGGACGTGCCCTCATAGGTCACGCCGCTCCAACTGCCGGAGATCACCACGCTCAGTGCGCTGCCGGGCTTCGCCAGCAGCGAGGCCTTCACCGCGTACTCCGATTCGGAGACGCCTTGCGCGACCAGCATCACATCCACCTGATGTCCGTTCGCCTTCGTACCGGCCCGGTACAGCTGCGCCCGGATCGAGTCCTGCGGTGCGGCGACCGTGTGTCCTTCGCCGTTCACCCAGCTTTTGCGCACCGCGACGCGCGTGTAGCGGTTCTCCACATACAGCGGTTCGTCGCCGTTGGCGCGGTGGAAGGCCACCTGCTGTCTGCCGACGCTCGTCTCACCGTCCGCCACCGCGTCGTCACCGCCCGTGGCGCGTCGGTAGGCCTCCTCGTCGCTCACCGCGACGCCGGCGGTCATGCTCTTCCAGATGAGGTAGCGCGGCGTGCCGTCCTTCGCATAGCCTTCGGGGGCTTTGGTCTCCGTCAGTCGGTAGAGCGTGTCCGGACGCAGTTGGCAATGCGTCGCCGCATGGTCGGCGCCGTCTCCGGAAGCGTCGCATGCGGGGGCCTCCGCCGTACGGTTCACGACCGAAAGCACGAGGGAACCGTTCTCGTCCGTCCTCATCGCCATCGGCTCGCCCCACCGGCGGGAGCCGTCTTCGGCGCGTTCGTAGGCGCTGATCGTGAACTCCGCCCCGGCCAGCGTCTTGGCGTAGTTGTCGGCGTCCACCTTGTAGACGGTGAGCCGGCCGCGCCACACCGCGGCGGAGGAGCTGGACGTTTCGATGGCGATGTTGGTGCCGCTGGAGGTCACGCCGTTGAGTTCCGCATGGTTGCTCAACTGCGGCCGGTCCACGTTGCCGGCGTCCACCACGTATTCATAGACGAGCACGCATGCCTGCGCGTCCGGCAGACGTACGGTGAGCGTGTGCGTGTTTTGGTCGTAGCGCACCGTGTATCGGCTGGTGTCGATGGGCTCGCCCAAGGACGGACGGCCCGAAGCGTCCTGCCGTCCCCCGTACTCGTACAGCCCCAGTGAGCTCATGTCCAGGTAGGCACCGCCGCTGGAGGGAACGCCGCTCATGACGTCGGTGAGGGTGAGCGTGTCGGATGTCTTGTCCAGATCGGCGCCGGCCGGGTTGACGGTGATGGTGTAGCGCGCCCGGTCGGAGGGTTTGCCGTCCGCTCCGGTCAGCTGTTCGCCGCGTTTGGTCAGCGTCTCCACGGTGTGCGTCACCTCGGTGGTCGTCTCGTCGGAGCGGCCGTTCCACGAGGCGTGGTTGCGGTAGGTGTGCGAGGTGTGCGAGGCGTCGTTCCAGTAGGGGTCGCCGGTCACGTCGAGGACGTAGCGGACGGCGATGACGTTGGCGTTGCCGTCGAGATTGTAGCCGTCCTTGATGGAGAAGAGCACGGTGTCGGAGCCGTCCGACCCGGATGTGACGCGGTGCGTGAAGGTCGTGCCGTCCGTCAGGTCGTAGCGGCGCAGCGTGCCGTTGTCCCAACTTTCGATGGAGGTGGTGGTCCAGTATTCGTTGTGCCAGAAGACGGCGTGGGGCGCGTCCTCCCCCTCCGTCACCAGCTTCGCGCCTTCCGGCAGGACGTCGGTCACGGTGAGGTCGCCGGTGGTGTTCTTGTCCGTGCGCAGCAGCAGCTGGTAGTACAGGATGCCCTTCGAGGCGTCGTAGTCGACCTTCGCGTCGGCGTCCTGATAGGACACGTCGCCGCCCCCGTCCGGACGGGTGCCGGTCATTTTGACGAACGGCTTCTCCTTGCGATGCGTGTAGGAGGCGTCCGCGGAGTGCGATCCGACCTCGGCGTGGTTGGCGATGGTCCAGGCCCCGCCCTCCTCCAACGCCGCGTCGTCCACGATGGTGCGGTATTCCACGGTGAGGGTCGTGGCGGAGACGACGTCGCCGTTGCCGTTCACGAGGACGGCGTTGCCTTGCTCGTCGCGCGTCTTGGGCGTGATGTCGATGCGGAAGCCCGTGACGTGCGTCCGCGTGTCGGCGGGGTCCACCTCGTTGCCGTCCGCGTCATGGTAGGTGACGGTGATGTCCGCCTGCTGCGACAGATCGTCGTGGCCGAGACGCGATCCGTCGGACAGGACCAGCGTCAGATGGCGTTCGATGTCATCGGCGAGTTCCGGGGCCGAGGCGTAGTGCGATTGGAAGCCCCCCCCCCTGCGTGTTTTGCGCCGGCAGGATGGTGTCCTGCAGGGTCAGTCCGTCCCATGAGGCGGGGATGCTCACCGTGGTCCGCCACGTGCTGGAGGTCAGGCCGTCGTCGCGGGTCTGCTCGCCGTTATGCGTTTTGGTCACGTTCCAGTCGCGTTCGGTCACGTTCACCGAACCTTCGGCCCGGTATCCGTCGAACGTGGCGGCGTTGGTCACCTGCTGGGTCTGTCCGACTTGTCCCGAGGGGACCGTGGTGCGGTATTCGATGCTGTAGCTCGCACTGGTCGATCCTGCGGGGAACGTGTATCCGCCGGACAGCAGGTCGGTGGTGTTTCCCGTGGCGACGACTGCGCCTTCGTGGTCCCGTACCGTGAACGTGTCCGATGGGGCGGCCTGCACGCCCGCCGTGCCGATCACGTCGGTCAGGGTTCGTCCGCCCAGATCGTCGCAGCGTTGCGTGCCGCCGTCGCTCACGCACGTGTTGGCGATGTCGATGCGCCAGACGATGGCGTTCGCGGAAGCGTCATGGTATCCGCTTTTGCCGATGACGCGGTCCAGCCGCTCCTCATGCCACGCCCACGGATGGAGGTCGCCGGCGTCCGCACCGCCCATGTTCTGCACGTGGAGCGAACCGTCCGCCTGCGTGGAGTCCGCGATGACGTCGTAGGAGAGCTCGTAGCGTTCGCCCGCGGCGAGCGCCGGCAATCCCTCGACGGTCAGTCCGCTGGGTCCGCTGACGCCTTCAAGCGTCTGCGATTCGTAGCTGACGGCGTAATCGGAGGAGGGCAGTTCACGGCGGGTGCCGTCGGCTCCGACGAACGTAATCTTGATGCTGGAGGTGTCGTAGCGGACGGAGCCTTCGGCGGATTGGAGACGGTCCTTGAGGGTGACGCCGTTCGCGCCGGTGCCGTGCTCGCTGGACGCGGTCACGGTGTAGGAGATGACTGCGGCGGCGCCGTCGCTCCCGCGGACGGCCGAGCCGGTTTTCTTCACGGTGAGGTCCTCGTCCTCCCTGCGCGGCTCCACGGTGACGTCGGTGAACGCGTCGCCGAAGTGGATGACGCCGTCGTCGCCGTCGCCGACGAGACGTGCGGAGCCTTGGAAGGTGATGGTGCCGCTGAAGTCCTCGCCGTCGGAGAAGGCCTCGTTGAAGGTGATGGCGATGAGGCCGTCCTCGCCGATGGTGTAGGCGCCGATGACGGTGCCGTTGTAGTCGACGCCGCCGGTCTGTTCGGCGATGGGGCGTACTCCTTCGGGCAGCTGGTAGGTGATGGTGCGGTGCGCCGCGGTGACGGTGTCCGCGGGGATGAGGTAGTCGATGCCGACTCTGATCTCATCTCCTTCGGTGACGGAGGTGACGGGCTCCCATTCGCCGTCGGCGTTGCGTTTGGAGACGGTGGCGGCGGTGATGAACTCGGCGAAGTCGATGCCTTCGCCCGCGGCGGTCTCGTCGCCTCTCGCGGTCGCGGCCGTCATCATGCCGATGGCCACCGTCCAGACGATGAGCGCGGCGACGAACCGGACCAGCATCGTTTTCGCTCCTCGTCCGGCGGCATGTCGTTTCTGGGCGCTGACGGTCATGGCATCCTGCTCTTTCATGGGCTCCCGCGCCCGCGGGTTCTGCGGAGCTGCCGGCGGCGTGGAAGGTGATGTGTATTGCATGTAGGGGGGGGGGCAATATGCGCCCGAGGTCGTTGCGCCGCGGCGGCGGTGCAAACGTCGGAAACGGAATCGCGGTTCTCGCGCTTCGGTGCTAGCACGTTAACACTCTTCTTCACCGCCTATGTACCCCCTGTACAACACGCCTCCACTCCCCCTTGACCCCTATCAAAAGAGGAACGGCTCCACAACGGCACTGAATACCCCCCCCCCGAGATGATCCGCAAGCACATTTCTCCACGACACGCCGTGTGCGACACGCCGATTCCCCCATACCCCCTCCATCGCCCTGCGCGGCGCCGCAAACCGTTTCCCGCGCCACCTCCGCGCCTCACCATCGAGGCGGCGGCTCCGGACGGGCGATACTCCCAAACGAGACGAGGCCCCGGACGGGCGAACTTCGCCGCGACCATCGGCTGCATCGCTGCAGTCCGACGATCGGGCGCGGTTCGCCCGTCCGGGGCCCCATACGCCGATCCGACCGTCTTCGGCGGCATCCGGTCTCGGATGCGGTCGAAGGGCGGCCAGCCCGCCCGCACGGCGGAATACGCCGAGCAGTCGGGCTCGTATCGTCACTCGGTGACGGCGGCGTATTCCTTGAGCATGAAGGAGGTCAGATCCTTGCCGGCCTCGCCCAGGAGGGTGGGCAGGGAGTTGATGGGCATGGAGTCGAGGAACAGACGCATCATGTCGTTGTCCGGAAGCTTGGGCAGGGTGCCGTTCTCGCCGGCGGCCTCGACGGCCTCGACGACGCGCACGCCGACCGGATCGGCGCGCCATTCGCCGAAGGAGGACCATTCGGTCAGCGGCTGGCTCTTGCCGTCGCCTTCGAGTTCGACGGCGACGGAGGCGACGATGTCGCGGGAGCTGACGCCCACCTCGACCGTGTATTCGCCGGCCTCGACGTGCCAGTCCCCGTACTTCTCGGACCAGTAGGCGAAGGCGCGCTCGTCCAGTTCCATGACGACCCTCTTCGACTCGCCGGCTTTGAGGAACGTCTTCTCGAAGCCCTTGAGCTCGTGGGAGGGGCGGGCCACGTCGGACTTGCCCGGGGCGACGTACACCTGCACGGTCTCGGCGCCGTCCACGTCGCAGACGTTGGTCACGACGGCGCTCACGCGGGCGGTGTTGGCGCCGGTCTTCTCCACGGCCACGTCCGTGATCTCGAACGAGGCGTAGCTCAGGCCGTAGCCGAACGGATAGTCGACTGCCTTGCCGTAGGTGTCGTAGTAGCGGTAGCCGACGAACACGCCCTCGCCGTAGTCGACATGGCCTTCCTCGCCGGGCCAGTTGAGCATGCTCGGATCGTCCTGGATGCTCGCCGGGATGGTCTGGGCGAGTTTGCCGGAGGGGCTGACCTCGCCGAAGAGCACGTCGGCGAGCGCGGGTCCGCCGGCTTGGCCGAGCAGCCAGGATTCGAGAACGGCCTTGGCATGGGCGGCGACGGGGGCGACGGAGACGACGGAGCCGTTGGACAGGACGACGGCGACGTTCGGGTTGGTTTCGGCGATGGCGGCGAGCAGGTGGATCTGCTTGGCGGGCAGGTCGATGTCGTCGCGGTCGAAGCCTTCGGATTCGGCGGCTTCGGGCAGGCCGAGGAACATGAGGACGACGTCGGCGTTCTTGGCGATGGCGGCGGCTTCGGTTTCGAGGGCGGGGTCGGCCGGGGTGAGGTCGAGGGTGAAGCCGGGGGCGAAGTCGGCGTCGATGCCGCGTTCGGCGAGGGTGTCGAGGAACGAGGTCATCTTGGTGGGGGTGATGTGGGAGGAGCCGCCGCCCTGGTAGCGCGGGGTGCGGGCGAATTCGCCGATGACGGCGATCTTGGCGTCCTTTTTCAGGGGGAGGATGGATTCGTCGTTCTTGAGCAGGACCATGGATTCGACGGCGGCCCGGCGGGCGGTCTCGTCGTGCTCTTCGATGCTGTAGCGGTAGTCTTCGACGCTCATGGCGGCGCGGGCCTTGTCGGTCAGGTCGATCATGCCTTGGGCCATGCGGTCGAGCTGGGCGGGGTCGATGCGTCCGTCGCGGGCGGCGTAGACGATCTGGTCGTCGGTGTAGCTGGGCGGCATTTCGAGGTTGAGGCCGGCGTTGAGGGAGGCGACGCGGTCGTGGTCGGCGCCCCAGTCGCTCATGACGATGCCCTCGAAGCCCCATTCGTCGCGCAGGACCTTTGTGAGGAGCCAGTGGTTCTGGGCGGAGTGGACGCCGTTGATCTTGTTGTAGGAGCACATGATGGTCCACGGCTGGGCGGTCTTGACGATGTGTTCGAAGGCCGGGAAGTAGATTTCACGCAGGGCGCGCTGGCTGATGCGCGCGTCGACGCGCAGGCGGTCGGTCTCCTGGTTGTTGGCGGCGAAGTGCTTGAGGGAGGTGCCGACGCCCTTGGACTGGACGCCTTCGACGATGCCGACGGCTTCGTGGCCGGCGAGGTAGGGGTCTTCGCTCCAGTATTCGAAGCAGCGGCCGCCGAGCGGGTTGCGTTTGATGTTGACGCCGGGGCCGAGGATGACGGCGACCTTCTCCTGCACGCATTCCTCGCCCATGGCTTCGCCGACCTTGCGGATGAGTTCGGGGTTCCACGAGCTGGACAGGCCGGCCGCGGGCGGGAAGCAGGTGGCGGGGACGGAGTCGTTGAGGTCGGTTTCGCTGGTGTTGACGGCGAGGGACTTGCGCAGTCCGTGGGGGCCGTCGGTGATCATGTAGCCGGGGATGCCCTTGGCTTCGACGCCCTGCAGGTGCCAGGCGTCGCCGCCGGAGGTGAGGGACGCCTTCTCCTCAAGGGTCAGGTGTTCGACGGAGGGATACGTGTGCTCGCTCATGGTTGCCTCTTTTCGTTGAGTCGTGCCGTTGGCGCGGTGACGCTGGTCGTCCCCGATGGTCGCCGTTCTACCGCGAACGCTGCGACCAACCGGTTGGTAGGTAGATTATCAAAGCACCGTCGAAGACACGCCGAATCGTTGGAAAACATGACCGACCGACCGTAAGGTACACGTAGGCATCATCCATCGAACGCCGTCATGGAAGACGCACCACAGCCTACCGCACGCGAAACGTCCGGCCACCATCGGATGCAACGTCCCGCGCCGCACACCCAGGGAGGAAGCATGAACGCACGCACCGCCATAGCGGACAACGACCGACGCGCCGCCATACTCGACGCCGCCGTCGCGTCCTTCGGACGACTCGGCTACTACGGCACCTCCATCCAACGCATCGCCAACGAGGTCGGACTGACCAAAGCAGGCGTCCTCCACCATGTCGGCAGCAAGGAAGGACTGCTCGAACTCGCCCTGACCGAAATGTACGACCGCGGCACCATGACCATCATGGCCGAGACCATCCGCGACGAACACCCCAGCATCGCAGCCATGTGGCGCAAAGTCGTCGCGTTCAACAACCGACGCCCCCGGCTCGTGCACATGTTCTCCACCCTCAGCGCCGAAGCCATCGACCCCGGCCACCCCGCGCACGACTACTTCGCCGCGCGCGAACACGACATCGTCTCCACCGCGCTCAACATCAACTGGACCGTCCCCGAAGGCGTCGACGTGGAACGCCTCATGAAAGCCGGATTCGCCATGATGGACGGCATCCAGCTGCGCTGGCTGCGCACCCCAGGCCAAAACCTCGTCGAACTCTGGGCCGACTGCGAGGACGCGCTCTTCCCCCTGCCGCAGTGGGAAGGCTACCGGTAGCCGATGGCGCCGGTCGCGACGCCATCCGCATGCAATGGACCGAATATACGCGGTTCCCGACGCGGAGAGTCGTCTCCGCGTCGGGAACCGTAATGGAAAGTCCGAACCCGTACGGATTGCGACGCTACGAACGCTCGTTGCGTCGCAATCCGCAACGGCCGTCACGCCACGGTGAAGACCGCCCGCTTGAGGTCCTCGCGGCGCGAGGAGTGACCGACGAGCAGCTCGAATTCGCCGGGTTCCACGATGCGGTTGGCTTCGGCGTCCACGATGGTGCAAGCGGCCACGGGGATGTCGAAGGTGACGGTCGCGCTCTGCCCGGGTTCGAGGGCCACGCGGCGGAACGCCTTGAGTTCGCGGTCGGTCCAGCTGTAGGAGGTGACCACGTCGCCGATGTACGCCTGCACGACCTCCACACCGGCGCGCTCGCCGGTGTTGGTCAGTTCGATGGAGGCGTGCACGGTGTCGCCGAGCGCGAACGTGCCGTCCGCGCCGCTCGCGCCGCCGGTGATGGCCACGTCGCCGTAGGCGAAGGTGGTGTAGCCTTCGCCTTCGCCGAACGCGAACGCGGGATCCTGGGTCAGGTCGGCGTAGCGGTTGCCGTGCTGGCCGCGGATCTGGCTGTAGTAGACGGGCAGCTGGCCGGCGTGGCGGGGGAAGGTGATGGGGAGGCGCCCGGAGGGGTTGGTCTCACCGAGGATGATTTCGGCGATGGCGCGTCCGCCCATCATGCCGGGGCTGGGCGCCCACAGCAGGGAGCCGGTGCCGGTTTCGGGGTCGTTGCAGCGCTTGGCGAGCACGCCGGAGTCGCCGATGACGCACGCGGGCAGCACCTGCGGCTTGGAGCTGACGAGCACGGTGACCATGGGAGTGCCGGTTTCGCGGGAGACCTGGGCGAGGGCTTCGAGGAGCGCGTTCTGGCCGCCGAGCAGTTCGAGGGTGCCGGTGGAGCAGGTTTCGCCGATGAGCTGGATGACGTCTCCGACGACGGCGACGATGAGGTCGGAGCGGCGGGCGTTGTCCACGGCTTCGTCGAGGAGGGCCTGGTCTACGGGCGCGCCAACGCCGATCTTGGGTCGGGGCTGGCCGTCGGGGTAGTATTCGCCTTCGGGGTCGGGGACGAGGTCGATGATGTTGGCGCCGCGCGAGTAGACGATGTCGGCGTCCCGTCCGGCGAGTTCGTTGAAGCCGTCGAGGACGGTGGAGATCATGTGGCGCGGGTGGCCTTCGGGCATCCAGTTGACCTGTCCGGAGCTGCCGGCCCAGTCGCCGAGTTGGGTTTGGGCGTCGTCCGCGAGGGGGCCGACGACGGCGATGCGGGGGCGGGCGGCGGCGTCAATGGCGTACGGCAATGCGCCGTCGTTGCGCAGCAGGGCGATGGATTCGCGGGCGAGTTCGAGGTTGAGGGTCTGGTGTTCGTCCGATCCGATGACGGTCCTGATGCGTTCGGCGTCGGGCAGTCGAGGGTCCTCGAACAGGCCGAGGCGGAATTTGAGGGCGAGGATGCGTGCGACGGCGGCGTCGATGAGGCTTTCGTCGAGCAGTCCGGTGCGGACGGCTTCGAGCGCGCCTTCGTAGAACTGGGGGGTGGTCATGACGAGGTCGTTGCCGGCTTTGACGGCGTCGGCAGCGGCGTGCGTGTAGTCGGGTTTGACGTGCTGTTCCCAGACGGAGCGTCCGACGTTGTCCCAGTCGGTGATGAGGGTGCCCTGGTAGTTCCATGCGCCGCGCAGCTTGTCGGTGAGGAGCCACTTGTTGAAGGTGACGGGCACGCCTTCGATGGATTCGTAGCCGAGCATGAACGTGCCGCAGCCTTCCTTGGCGACGCGCTCGAAGGGCGGAAGGAACCACGATTCGAGTTTGCGGTGGCTGAGGTCGGCTTCGGAGGCGTCGCGTCCGCCTTGGGTTTCGGAGTATCCGGCGAAGTGTTTGGCACAGGCGAGGATGGCGTCCTTGGGGAGGGGTTCGCCCGCCTTGGCGCCGCCTTGATAGCCTTTGACGATGGCGGAGGCGAGTTCGCCGATGAGGTGGGGGTCTTCGCCGAAGGTTTCGCCGACGCGCCCCCAGCGGGTGTCTCGTCCGATGCACAGGACCGGGGAGAAGGTCCAGTGGACGCCGGTGCAGGAGACCTCTTCGGCGGTGGCGCGGCCCATGGCTTCGATTTTCTCGGGGTCCCAGCTGACGGCCATGCCGAGCTGTTCGGGGAAGATGGTGGCGCCGGGCCAGAAGGAGTAGCCGTGGATGCAGTCGTCGCCGATGACGAGCGGGATGCGCAGCCTGGTCTTGGTGTTGACGGTTTCGACGGCGCGGGGCAGGTCTTCGGGGCTGGTGTGGAGGATGGATCCGACGTGCTTGTTGACGATGAGGTCGTCGAGGTCGCCGCCGCGGGCGTCGAGCTGCATCATCTGGCCGACCTTCTCTTCGAGGGTCATGCGGGAGAGCAGGTCTGCGATGCGTTCGGCGACGGGCAGTTCGGGGTTGAGGTAGGCGGCCTGCGTGAGGTCGTCGAGGTCGTTGCGGACGGTGGTGTCGGCGGTGTCGGTCATATCGGTTCGCTTTCCTCGATGAAATCGAATGATGTGTTAGTTACCAGTTGGTAGTTTAACACATCGCGTCCCGCGACACACGCCCGCACGCCTCCGGTCCGCCACGCCCCGAGGTCTCCCCTCCCCCGCTACTTCACCTTGCGGATGAGCAGGATGACCACGGCGCCGACGAGCACGCACGCGATGGCGATGGGGAAGATGGCGGCGTAGCTGCCCGTCGCCACCACGATGCCGCCCACCACCACCGGGGCGAGCACCTGGCCCACCGTGTTGGCTAGGTTGAGGATGCCGAGGTCCTTACCGGCCTCCTCCTGGCTGGGCAGCACGTCCACGTTGAGGGCCTGGTCCACGGCGATGTAGATGCCGTAGCCGGTGCCGGCCACGCCCGCGTAGAGCATCATGCCCAGGGCGGTGGGCATGACGATGGGGACGGCGATGCCCGCGGCGATGATGACCGATCCGACGGCGACGATGATCTTACGCCGTCCGAGCCGATCGGAGAGCGGTCCGGACACCACGGACGTGACGATGAGCACGATCATGGAGATGACGGACATGGTGGAGATGACCACGCCGGATTCGTCCACGGACAAGCCGACGTACTTCTGCAGGATGTACAGCTGGTAGGTGGCTACCATGGACCAGCCGACCATGAGCAGCAGACGTCCGACGAGCGCGAGGTAGAAATCGCGGCAGTTGCGCGTCGGCGGGATGAAGGAGCGCAGGACGCCGCCCAATCCCGGCTTGGCGGCCGAAGCGGCGACGGCACCGACGCCGTCCCCGTCCTTGGTGGGGCGCTCGCGCGGCCAGATGAGCACGGCCACGATGCCGGTGAGGGCGAACATCACGGCGCCGGTGAGGAAGCCCACGTCCATGTGGCGCAGGAACTGCGCGCCCATGAACGTGCCGGCGGACTGTCCCACGATCTGCGCGCCGCCATAGAACGCGGAGAAGGTGCCGCGCATGCGTTCGGGGATGCGGTCGGAGAGGACGGCCACGGCGGGGGCGATCATCATGTTGACGCCGACCTGCACGACGGACCATCCGGCCACGATGCCGACCAGCGTGGCGCTCGAGGATGCCAGCAGATAGCCGGCGGCGGTGACGAGGCCGCCAAGCACGATCCACGGGGTGCGTTTGCCGAAGCGCGAGCGGGTGATGTCGCTGAACGTGCCGAACACGATGTTCGCCACGAGCGCGAACACGCACCCCACGGAGTTCATGGTGCCGAGGATCACTTCGGGCACGCCGACGCCCAGGTCGGTGAAGCGCTGCGGCAGCAGCACCTGCGAGCCGGATGTGCCGGCGGTCATCCAGATGAGGGAGAACAGGGCAAAGCCGATGCCGAAGCGCCATTTCTCGGCGTTGGTGAGGGGTCGGCCGCTGTCCGGCGCGATGTCGGCCGGGGAGGGCTCGGAGGCGACGTCCGACGGTGCGCCGGCGACGTGCTCTTCGTTGAGTGTCATGTCGTTCCTTTCGATGGTGCGATGCATGTGGTCGATGCTTGTGTCGATGCGGGAGGGCGGGACCCGGCAAGGGACCCGCCCGAGATCGCGTCAGCGCTGGAAGCGCAGACGGTGGGCGCCGGCGGTCAGTTCGCGGGTCTCATGGCCGGGCACGGCGACGACGGCGACGGTGCCGACGGGCACGGTCACGTCGAGTTCGAGCGTGTCGCCTTCGAGCTTCCACGAGACGGCCGCGCGGCCGTACGGGGTGACGTGCGAGGTGGACGCCTCGGTCAGGCCGCCGCCCATGACGGGCGCGACGCGGAAACGCTTCCAGCCGGGTTCGATGGCTTCGAGGCCGCCGATGCGCGCGTGCATCCATTCGGCCACTGAGCCGAGCGCGTAGTGGTTGAACGAGGTCATGCCGCCGGGGTTGAGGGAGCGGTCGGGGCGCATCGAGTCCCAGCGTTCCCAGGTGGTGGTGGCGCCCATGGTGACCTGGTAGAGCCAGCTGGGGCATTGCGTGGAGGTGAGCAGCGCGTACGCCTCCTCGTTGTGCCCGGTCACGGTGAGGGCGGGCAGCACGAAGGGGGTGCCGGCGAAGCCGGTGCTGACCTTGCCGCCGGATTCGCGCACGAGCTCGGCGAGGCGGTTGCCGGCCTTGACCTTGCGCACGGGTTCGCCGTCGAGCAGGCCGAAGGCGATGGCGAGCGCGTAGGCGCACTGCGTGTCGGAGGTCATGGTGCCGTCGAGGCGGGTGAATCGGTTCAGGAATCCGTTGACGACGCGCTCATGCAGGGCGGCGAAGCGGGTTTCGTCCTCCGTCCTGCCGAGGATGGCGGCGATGCGCGTGGCCTGCATGCAGGAGCGCGCGTAGAAGGCGGTGGCGACGAGTTCCTTTTCGGTCATGGCCTGCGTGGGGTCTTCGGGCGGAGCGGTGGGGTCGAGCCAGTCGCCGAGCTGTCCGAGCGGATAGTCGGGGCGGCGGTCCCAGACGCCGTCTTCGGAGAGGTAGGCGGCGACTTCGTCGATCCAGTCGCGGCTGAGGTCCCAGGAGTCGGCGAGGACCTGCGGGTCGCCGCTTTCCATGTAGAGGGTCCAGGGCACTTCCACGGCGCTGTCGCCCCAGGTGGAGATGGCCTGCGGGTGCGCCCAGACGCCGAGCGGCACGAAGGGCACGTAGAAGGGCACGGTGCCCCATTTGACCTGGTCGGCGCGCACGTCCTTGAGCCAGTTGCTGAGGAAGCCGTGCACGTCGTACAGATAGGCGGCGGTGGGGGCGAACAGGCAGATGTCGCCGGTCCAGCCCATGCGTTCGTCGCGCTGCGGGCAGTCGGTGGGGATGGAGACGAAGTTGGAGCGCATGGACCAGACGGCGTTGGCGTGCAGGCGGTTGAGCAGCGGGTCGGAGCAGGTGAGTTCGCCGGCGCGGTCCATGACGGAGTGGTAGACGCGGCAGTCCATGTCCTGCGCGGTGAGTTCGCCGGCGTAGCCTTCGATCTGCGCGTAGCGGAAGCCGTGCATGGCGAAGCGCGGCTCCCACCAGGCGTCGGCGCCGTTGGAGGTGTACACGTCGCACTGTTGGCCGCGGCGCAGGGTGCGGGTGGCGATGGTCCCGTCGGGTTCGAGCACTTCCACGTGGCGCAGGGTGACGCTTTGGCCACAGGCGAGGCCGCGCATGTTGAGGCGGATGCGCTGCGTGCAGTTCTGGCCGAAGTCGACGAGCCATACGCCGCGTCCGTCTTCGCTCTCGCCGATGCGTTCGATGGCGGCGGGCGCGTGGGTCTCATGGGCGCGCACCGGGGAGGTGGCGGGGTTTTCGATGCGGGCCGGATCGTAGAAGACTTCGGCGACGGGCTTCCAATCGGCGTCGTCGTAGCCGGGTTCGGACCAGCCGGGCAGTTCGAGGCGGGCGTCGTAGCGTTCGCCTTCGCACAGGTCGGAGCAGACGATGGGGCCGAGCGTGGCCTTCCAGCGGCGGTCCCAGGAGTTGGAGTAGGTGGCTTCGATGGTGCCGTCGGCGTATTCGACTTCGAGTTGGGCGAACACGCCGATGCGGTCGCCGTAGTAGTTGGCGTAGCCGCCGTCGAAGCCGAGGCGTCCGCGGTACCAGCCGTCGCCGAGCCAGAAGCCCATGGCGTTGGCGCCGGGGCGGAGCTGTTCGGTCACGTCGTAGGTGAAGCATTCGACGCGGCGTTCGTAGTTGGTCCAGCCGGGCACGAGCGCGTCGTTGCCGACTTTGACGCCGTTGATTTCGGCTTCGACGAGTCCGAGGGCGCTCAGGTAGAGGCGTGCGCGCACGGGTTCGTCCTTGAGTTCGATGTCGGTGCGTACGAGGGGCAGGTGGCGGTGGTCGCTTTCCGGTTCGGCCCAGGAGGGGCCGACGAAGTCTGCGATGTGGTCGTGTTCGTCGAACAGGCCGGCTTCGAAGTGGAGCGTGTCGCTCGCCTCGCCGAGCGGCTGGTGGGAGGCGGAGACGACGCGTACGGTGGCGAAGACCTCCTCGCGCGAGACGAGCGGGGTGAACTGCCAGGGCACGAGCACGTTGTCGCCGACGGGCAGGTAGGTGTGTTCCTCGCGGGGTTCGCCGCCGGGGATGCGGCGGGTGACGGCGAGCAGGATCTGCGCGTCTTCGGGGACGGCGCGCTCGTAGACCCAGCTGACGCGTGGCGCGGCGACGGGGATGCCGAGCGCGTCGCCCGGGTAGTGTTCGACGGTGAATCGGGTGATGTTGAGGTCGCCGTCCGCGATGGCGGGCACGGTCTGTGTGGCGATGTCGGGCATGTGAGACTCCTTCGTCCGAGGGTTGCATACGGATGGCGACGCCGGAGAGCGTGTTGGCGTCGCGGCCGGTATATGAGTGGGATCTTTTGTACGGATTGCGACGCAAACAGCGGATGCTGCGTCGCAATCCGTATGCGTAAGTCAGGCGTTGGCCTTGGCGAGGCGGCGTTCCTCGTCGGTGCCGTACTTCTTCTGGGCGCGGATCATCACGGTTCCGGCGACGCCTTCGATGACGACGATGGCGGCGAAGCCCCACATGGTGGTCTGGATGGTCTCGGGCAGCACGAGCGCGGGGGTGACGAGTGCGAACAGACCGCAGCACAGGCGGGAGAAGCCGTTGATGAAGCCTTGGATGGAGGCGCGGATCTCGATGGGGAAGGATTCCTGCGTCCACACCTTGTACATGGCCTCGCCGGCAAGCGGGGATCCGCAGTTCATGAACGCGGTGGCGCCGACGATGACCCACAGGTTCGCGCCTCCCATGGCCATGGCTACCATGGCGACGACGCTGATGACGATGCCCGCGAAGAACGCCTTGTTGCGGTATTTGCCGCCGGCGATGGACGCGAACACGATGTTGAGCACGAGGGTCACGAAGTTGAGGATGATGCCCAGACCGGTGGCGAGGGACTGGGTGGCGCCGGCCTTGGAGAACATGTAGGTCTGGAACTGGCCCCAGGTGTTGGCGAGCAGGTTCCAGCCCACGTAGAAGACGACGATGGCGAGGAAGTAGGTGAGCAGGATCTTCTTATCGGCGCCGAACAGGATCTTGGTGACGGAGACCTTGCCGTCGGAGGCGACGGTGGTGGGGTTGGCGGCGTCGCGGGCGTCGGCCTCCTCATGGAAGCGGCGGAAGGTCGGCGAGCACAGACGCCACAGCCAGGCGACGACGGCGAAGGCGGCGAGGATGGCGAAGACGACGCGGCCGCCGGTGGCGCCGGACATGGAGGAGACGAGGAAGGCGCAGATGAAGGAGATGAATACGCCGACCTGCCAGAAGACCTGGGTGGTGGAGACGAGGCGGGCGGCGGTGGCGTCGTCCGGGGCGTCGTGGGAGACGACGGTCATGGAGACGGGCAGGTCGGCGCCGGAGGCGAGGCCCGCGACGATGAGACCGGCGAGGAGCATGGCGAAGTCGTTGGCGAAGATGCAGACGGCGGCGCCGACGGCGTAGACGAGGTTGATCCAGTTGAAGAAGGGGACGCGTCCGACCTTGTCGGCGAGGCGCCCGCCGAACAGGGAGCCGAAGGCGATGGCGAAGGTCAGGATGCCCGAGAGCAGGCCGACCTGCGTGGTGTCGAGTCCGAGTCCGTCCTGCCAGACGACGATGGTGGACGACAGTCCGACGATGATGCCGGAGCCGAGCATGGAGCCGATGCCGGCGGCGAGCGCGAGCGGCATGTACTTGCCGAGGCCGCCCTGCTTGGTTGCAGTGTTCATTTCCTCTGTCCTTACTTCCTTGTGTCGCGGCCTTGGCCGCTTGCTCTGACGGATGCACCGCTTTGCATCCTTTTCAAGTGATTTCAATTCTGTTCAAAACATGTTCCCCGTTTTGATAGTTCATTGATTTCACTTGTTTACGTAAGCCATCACCATCCGCCTTCCTTGCCGGTCGGATATCACTGACGGCTGCGTTGACTGAAACCATACCATCGTTTTTTGAACTTTTCAAACAAAAAATGAAATTTCAATCACCGTCGGCTTGAAACGGACGCGACCGCGGGCGTACAGTGGGCAAAACGGGCAGCATTCCAACGCCCGCACGCCATCGCACGAACAAGGAGGGGCCGTGGCCGCGAACAGGAAGGTCGGCGTGTCGGACGTCGCCAAGCATGCCGGGGTATCCATCGGCACCGTCTCCAACTACCTCAACTATCCCGAACGCGTCTCCGCCACCCTCAAGGAACGCATCGGAGCGGCCATCACGGAACTCGGCTACGTGCCCAAACACGCCGCCGCGCGCGCCGGAACCGCCGAAGGCACGCGTCTCGTCGGCTTCGTTATGACCGACATCGAACATTCGCTGTTCACCTCCGTCTTCGAGGGCGCGCAGGAGGTGTGCGAGGACAACGGCATGCAGATCGTCGGCATGAACGCGTTCTCCGACCTCGAACGCCAGCACGGGCTCGTGGCCGCGCTCATCGGCATGAAGGTCTGCGGCATCCTGCTGAGCACCGTGCTCGACCCGGCGCAGGACGTGGCCGCTGCGCAGTCCGCCGGCATCCCCATCGTGCTCGTGGACCATTCCAACGCCTCCGGACACGAGCCGACCTGCGCGGTCATCGAGAACAACATCTCCGCCGGACGTCTCGCCGCCGAGGAGCTCATCCGCATCGGACGCAGGCATCTCGCGTTCGCGGCGCACTCCTTCGACTACGAGCAGGTGCAGGACCGCCAGCTCGGCGTGCAGAAGGCCGTCATGAACGCCGGAAACGGCGCCACCTTCGAACTCGTCAACACCGGCGGCCTCATGGACGACGACGGCTACCAGCTGGGACTGGCCCTCTCCGACCAGGCCGAACGCCAACGTTGGAGCCGCTACGACGCGGACACGGATCCGGACGGGGACGAAGGCAACGCCCACTCCCCCACATCCGGCCGCGACGTCCACCGGGCATCCCCCGCCATGGAACGCGCCGTGCGCGAACTCAACCGCATTCCGGACGGCGTCATCGCCTGCAGCGACAAACTCGCCGTGGGCCTCATACGTGCCCTGGACGAACGCGGCGTGCTGCGCGTGCCCGAGGACGTCGCCGTCATCGGACTCGAAGGCGTGAATCTGCCGCCGGACGCGGCCATGCCGCTGAGCGTCACGCAGGCGCCCGGCATGGACATGGGACGCAAGGCCATGGAACAGCTGCTCGACCACATCGAGAACCCCGGCTCGCACATCCACGGCACCATCATGATCGAACCGACGCTCATCCGCCGCGCCTCCACCAGCGTCTGACCCGGCGCGACGCGGCCCTACCGGCAGGCGTCCCAGAGGGGGGACGGGAAGAGGAGGGGCTCCAAGTCGGACCACTCCTCGTTGAGGTCGAGGGAATCGTCGCGCAGCCAATGCAGCTGCACGCCGTCCATGACCTCCATCGCACGGCGCACCACGGGGCGCATCGAATCCTCCCACGAGCCCATTTCGGCGGGGATACGCCAATCGAAGCCGGAATAGTAGGTCCAGATGGATCCGGCACGGCCGGCGAACTCGTCATGGAGCGGGTGGTCCGGATTCAACGATTCGACCTGCAGGACGGCGAACAGCTGCACCAGCATGCGCCGACGCGCGTTGCAGGAGACCAGAAAACGCAGATAGGCGGGGAAACGCAGGTCGTCCGGCGCGCAGCCCGGCAGACCGGAGGCGATAAACTCCTCGATGGTACCGACCGTGTTGTAGTTGTCACGGTAGACCATGGCCAGCAGATTGTCCTTGCTGCCCACATGGCGCAGCACGCCCTGTTTGGTGACGCCCACCGCATCCGCCACATCCTGCACGGATATGCCGTTGTATCCGCGTTCGGAGATGAGGCGGACCGCGGCGTCCGTGATCTCACGGCGTCGCTCCTGGGGGCTCTTGCGTGTGCGTCTGGCGCCCGCCGCGGAGGACTCCCCCCGTCCCGCCGCGCTCCGCGTCTCCTGTATGGGCATAACTGCCCAGTGTACGTCCCTCCCGCCCCGACGCGCGCGATCCACGCCCGAACCTGCGGACAATGCGCCAAGGTCCGGCTCTCCGATGGAGGGACGGACCTTGGCGGCGGACGTCCGGCGGCCGGACGGGATCGTCAGTCGATGACGAAGGTGTTGAAGGAGCGCGGCGCCAGAGCGGCCTTGATGCCGCGGGAGGCGTCGGAGGGGTCGGCGAACGTGAACGGCATCTCGTAGTCGAGGGCGTTCTGGGCCACGACCACGACCTTGCCGTCCGGATTACGGAAGGCGATGGCCATGGAGTTGAAGTGGCCGGTGGTGCCGAGCAGCTTCGCGCCGGGCTTGACGAAGTGCGAGAAGTGGCGCATCACGTAGTATTCGGGGTTGCGGATGATCTTGTGCCCGTCGGCGGTGATGGTGAACAGGGAGTTCTGCCACCAGCCCCAGGTGGAGTCCTGGTCGTCCAGGATCATGTTCCAGTAGACGTAGGCGGTGGCGCCATTCCTGATGTAGTGGTTGATGAGGTGGAAGATGTACTCGGCGTACTCCCACGTGTTGTCGCCCATGCCGCATTCGGATTCGGACTGGATGAGCTCGATCTCCGGCCAGGATTCGTGCGTGCGCGCGATGCAGTTCTGGCCGGCCCACTGGTAGGAGATGCCCTTGATGTACTTGCGGGCCTCGTCGTCGAAGAGGATGTTGTCCACGAAGCGGTTGTAGTTGTCCAGGGCCATGCCGTAGCCGCCGGTCCACTTCATGTCCTCCGGGCCGTTGAGGGTGCCCAGCCAGATATCCGTGTCGAGTCCGGCCTCCTCGAAGGCGGGGCCGAGGTAATCGCGGATGAAGGTCTTGAGTGCGTCCGAGCTCCACAGGGCGCTCGGGAACTTCTGGTCGGCGAACACCTCGTTCTGCACGTGCAGCTGGGTGACCTCGATGCCGTGTTCGGCGTAGGCCTGCACGTACTTGACGAGGTACTTGGCGTATGCGGTCAGGTTCTCCGGCGTCTGCACGAGACGTCCGTAGTTGTAGGCCTTCGGGCGCTTCATCCAGGTGGGCGGGGACCATGGGGAGGAGAACAGCTTCATGTCCGGCTGCCATTCCTGGGCGCGGTGGATGTACGGGATGAGGGTCTCCTCGTCGCGTTCGACGGAGAAATGCTCCATCCCGTAGTCGCCTTCGGTCTCGTCGTAGCTGTACCAGTGGTCGGCGAAGTCGTTGGCGCCGACGGGGGCGCGGTTGAACGTGAAGTTCATCTCGTCGGGGCTGAACAGCTCCTTGATGATCTGGTCGCGCTCCTCTTCGGTGACGGTCTGCAGCGGCAGCCATCCGAGTTCGTTGAAGCAGCCGCCGAAGCCGCGCAGGGCCTGGTATTCGTTGCCGTCGAGCCGCAGGTCGGTCGCGTCGGCGCTGCCGGTGGCCTCGATTTCGGCGGAACGGTCGGCGAGCTTGTCGTCTTGGGTGGTGGAGATCCAGGTGACCATGCTGAGTTCCTTTCCTGTGCGGAAACGCCGGATTCGCGTCCGATGGCGGTGGGGCGCGCCGCGTTTCCCATCTCTTCGTTGAGTTGTCGGTGCAGCGTTCGGCTTCCGCACCATCGGTTGCCTAGTAACTACTAAGTAAATAGTAATACGAATTACCTAAGTCGCGCGACGGCGTGTCGCCTCCACCGCGGACGTACGGTCGGACATGCCGTACAACCAAGCGCCTCCTAGGCACACGACACAGGGCACGACCGGCGCCGCCCGCCATCGGACGCCGCAGCACACACCACATGACCGGCCGCAAGCGCCGGACGAGAAGGGACCGACCGCATCATGCGCAACCGCGCCAAAACCGCCACCCGGCGCATGAACGCCGAAGAGAGACGCGAAAGCATCTTCAACACCACCGTCGAATGCATCGGACGCTTCGGATTCTGGGGGTTCACCATCCGCGACGTCGCCGAGGCCGAAGGCATCACCGAGGCGGGGCTCCTCTACTATTTCAAAGGCAAGGAGGACCTGCTCATCGAGACGTTCAAATACGTGGACCGTATCATCCAACTGTCCATCGCCGAACATCTCGGCATCGAGGGGGTCAGCGGGCAGGTGCTGGAGGACGGCATCGCCTACCACAGCGACGTCAGCCTGAAACGGTTGTTCGTCGGCGGCGCCGAGGTCAACGCGCGCCGGCCGGAGATCGTGCGCCTGTACATGGTGCTGGAAAGCGAGGCGCTGTGCGCCGACCATCCGCTGCACGAGTACTTCCGCAGACGCGAGGCCAATCTGCTCAAGGAATACGCGTACGCGGCCGC